>Ga0207663_10001159_pt1 | contig 12171 bp, 16 predicted proteins | sample LARL53metaG_FD_184346 | JGI IMG/M metagenome (GOLD analysis project Ga0207663, IMG submission 184346) | Corn, switchgrass and miscanthus rhizosphere microbial communities from Kellogg Biological Station, Michigan, USA - LAR L5-3 metaG... | ecosystem: Host-associated > Plants > Roots >...
AACGGAATAATTAGGATCCTAAGTTACGTATCTTAATTTAGGTACACAAAACATCTTCCATCTCCTCATGATTAGGACCAGATTCGTAGATGAACAATTTGATACTTAACTTAGAATCAGTAGCGCTTTAATCTTTAGTAGTGACTCTATTCCATCAATGGTTCTAGGGTACCGTTTCAGATTGCATACAGTTTAGCATCATTTTCTTTCATCTTTTTGTCTTTGGCTTGTTTATGCGCATATATAGCGAGAATTTATAGGAGGCGCTAGAAGGAGCAACTTTTGAAGGAATGATTTTGGAAAATTATTGTGCATTTTTATCATATTTTTCAGTACCGCAAAAAACCTGATCTCTGTAGCAGTCGCATTATGACAAGAACGTTCAAAGGGTATCGGAGAGTAGGTCGGTCTGGCTCCCTACTTTGATGGATCTGTAGTTTCTCTTATGTTCTGATATTACCAGAAGTTATTAATCTTCTACCTGACATTGCCTGCGCAATACATTCTATTCCTATTATTAGCAGTGCGATTGCCACTACGAAATTCAAGAAAACAACGCCTAGTAATGGAGATGCAAATACCATGCACGATATAGCTATTGCTAATATGCCTACACCTAGTGACAACGACCTTGAGCCTTTTGAGACATTCTTGGATGATGCTCCCTGTATAATTCTTGCAATTCCCGCAAACAGTAGACCAATCGATAACAAAACGACTAAGAAACCTGTTGCATATAATGGAAAAGCCAGAACCATGGAACCTAATCCTATAACTATAGCGCCTAGAATGATATTGCCTGCTCGAGAAGATTTTGAATGATTTGGTGAGAAGACTGTAACTATTCTCTCAATACCTATAACTATTAATGCTGCAGCAAGCACTACTGACACTGTAGCAACTCCGACCGCTGGAAATGCTATAGCTGAAAGTGCTAATCCGACTGCAACTACTCCAAGGCTGACTTGTAAAAGCCTAAGCCCTAATGGAGGTTGTCGACTTAATTCTTTTCTTACTTCCATATATTTATAATGCGCCACTGGTATTTAGGCTCGTAAGCTCATTGATCGGGAACATAGTTTCCAGAAGCATGTTCTTCGCTGGATTACAACACAGATTATACACGCCTTTCGAGAAAAAAAGTGTCATCGAAAAAGAACTACCCAATACTTTAAAGACAGAACAGAACATTTTGATGATTATTATCCTTGAATAAAATCTGGATGTAATCTATTACATCTGAACAAATGCTTGTTGTTAATGTTTGTCTGATATAGGAGTAACTTTCTATGTCGTATTGCGATTTAGATGTTGTAATATACGATACTTCAATCGGCAGTCACATTGGGTTTGGTCTTTGGTGAATATGACAATATTGGTATTCTTGCTCCCATGTTTTCTAAACGTATATTACTAAAGATTTACATAAAAAAGAAATAAAAATTAACTATGATTATTGGTAGATAAATGAGCACAGAAGGCATCTGACGCCTATTTGACGAGGATCTGACGGCCATTTGACGGTGGTTTGACGATGATCTGACGAACATCTGACCAACTTGATCAGTGTGTATGACGGACAAAAAGATGTGGAAGTATTAGTAAAGTAATTCAAGCCCTAACGATTTCTCAAGTCTCAGGGCCATCCAAATAGAAATCATTACTCTGTCTTCACAAAAAGAAAAATTAGCTAAGTAAACTGATTCACTAGAGAAAGAGCTTTGTTCATAACCCTCGATGCATGCATGTGTGTACTATTATATTATCCGCCCTCATTCCGCTGTTATCACTCGGGTCTAATAAGCCGAGATGCAATGGTTTCAGTGGGAACATTCTGTTCTATTCCAGAGGCTATAGCAGACAAGTTTCTGACTTCTATCATCATCAGCTTTAGGGCACCAAGCATAATTCCGACGCTGAACATCGTTCTAAATGAGCCGATAACGCGCTTCAATCCTATAGCCTCAAAACTGGATTCTAATTGCATTATTGCATCGATGTCATTAGCGGCTGCCTGGGGTATTATTCCATTATATACAGTACTGGATAATTCTCCAATTGCTTCTGAGATCTTTTCTATATTAATCATCTTTTGCAAAGTATCTCTTGTAACTTTTGGCGTCGTAGATACTATTAGGTCATTGATGTCACCTGTATTAAGGCCCCAGAACTTCCCTCTAAGCACAGCAAGCACATTATAGGAATCAATGTCTGTGGATGCAACCTTTTTGACATCCGGAGATTGAGATTCAGCAGTCATAGCTCTGCCCAAATCATGATAAAATACGTGATCGAGATAGGTATCAAATATTCTCAGGTCGCCTTTCTCCTTGTATACTGCTGCCGCCTTTGCTGTATCTTCGCCAAATTCACTACCTGAGATAGCAGCGACTGCCTCTTCCAAATTTTTTGCCACTAAAGCCTTTACTATTATGTCTCGTCTACCTACGAGCTCTTCAGCTCTAAGATTTACCTTTGGAAGCAACTCTTCATATGACTTTCCTAATGCTTTACCTTTCAATACTATCTTCAAATCCCACGTAATATATTTTATAAAATATGCATTCAGAATTCCCGATCCCCCTGTGATGTTAACCATCTTTGCATGTGCATTGACCAAATATTCTTTCAGTGCTCCCTCTATTTTTTCAGCAGTATAAGGCTTGGTAAGTTTTACAAATGCATCAAGGTAAACAGTATTCTTCATTCTTGTAACTAACTCTTCCATGTCGCGAGCTTCTGCAAGCGTCTGAAGCTCGCTTTTCGTAAGCATCCTTCCTTTCAAACCATGCGAAAGGACGGTGCCAAAAATTTTAGCTGGCATACTAATTTTGCTCATACCTTGTCAAATAACACCTCGCATATCTTCTGTGCCAACTCTTCTTTTAAAGAGAAGCATCAATTTTAATATTTAGGATTTTTTTCGAAGCAAGAAGGTTGATAAATATCAATGGACCTGTTAATTAGTTAGTCATCAAGTATTGAAGACAAGGCACAAGAGATCCTTCCAGATGCTGAAAGAAGCAAAAAGTGAAGGCCAAACCCAATAACAGAGCCTATCAGTATGTTACCACTATTTTGAGATACGGCTATGAATACACCAAGCGCTGGCAAAGTCAGAATTACTGCCAGAGCTGTACTAACCCAGAAAGATTTGACCAATATACCTGGGGTAATATTCCCCAATCTCTGGCTATTGAATAAGATCTTCGTTTGATCTGGAGTTTTATTCACTTCTTTCCTTTCTTTAAAAAAATTATAGAAATATAAATTTTAACATGATAAGATATGTTCGTACATATTAACATAATTTAATGAAATGATGTCATAAAATTTTTAGAAAGAAAATTTTTACTTTTTAGCCCATTTGAATCAAAACCTAACAACCTTTGTAGCTATGATCGCATCTATATGAATAATTTCCACATTCCAAGATGTTTGAAATTGTCATAAAAATCAATGCTTGTCAGAATTTGTTAAAAAAATTATATGATTCCTATCGTCCGAAGGTAGATAATCTTAATAGTAGGTCAGGTACAGTTATACAAAAGATGCAACACACACCTCTAGACGAGTCCTCCAATAAGCTAGACAAAAGACTTGAAGGTTTGTTAGACCAATTTGAACATGAAGTTGAACCCTATGATAGATGGTCATCCATATCTATGATAGCCACGCCTGTGGGTATTGTTTTTTCAATATTTTTTCCTTTATTATTCATAAAGTATATCCTGCAAAGTAATTCATTTGATTCCCTTGTATCAGGTTCATCTATGTACTGGGTTGTCGCTGGTATCCTAATATCAACCATGGTCACGAAAATACCATTATTTTATGTGGACCATAAAAAACACCAAATATCTAGGAATAAATATAGACCCATCGCAGGCGTATGTATGTGCGATTTGAGTCAGCTGAGAAGTCATATGATTAGGATGGAGAAATCAAAAACAATGGGCGAGCGTTTAAGACATGCAAAGCTGGTAAACTACTACAAACATCAGATCGGATTGGAATAAATAATATGAATGTGAGGCAGACTCCCTCTCGTCTTGTAGTAACTTCACATCTGTATATCTTTTAGCTAGCCAGGCTATTCAAGATTCAATTCAAAATACTTATATTAAATTCTAGGTTTGAAAAGTAGAGTGGTAGACAAGAGTGATGATGGACATTTCGATTCACATCATGATAGCCCGACAATTACTACGCGTGGGATATTTACCGCATCAACACTCCTGGCACTTACAATTTCTGTGCCAGCTATTGTTGTCACAATGGTAATGTATTACATCCTCAAAATGAGCTTAAGCTTGACATTATTAGCTAGCTTGATAACTCTTTTTCTTGCAATGGGATTCGGTTTCAAATTATCAAAAGAACTTGAGAAAATACAACAAAAACATAAGAATCAAGATGACAATGATCGTAAGTAACAATAAGCAGGGTTCTAGTATTCATAAAAAATTTGTATTTGTCCATCTCAAAATTCATGCTATCTATCCTAACATTAGTTCTGATATCTAATAGACTATAAAATCCAATACTAGCCTTATTGGATTATGACCAGGTCATCGAAATCAGAGAATCGCTAAAATATTATTTCTTCAATAGTCAATGTCCGTGCACAATATCTACACCTTAATATGATTTTTTCCTTGTCTAAAATGGTGATAACAGGGTTGATATTCTCTCCACTGTTTGTGATACAGTTTAAATTTGGACAGCGGAATATGCCAACTATAGAGTCGGGAAGTTGTATCTTACGTTTTTCGACCACTCTGTAATCTTTTATAATATTAATTGTTGCACGCGGGGCGATTAGCGCGAGTTTATTGGTTTCGGCTGTTTCCAAAAACCTGTTCTCAACCTTAATTATATCCTTCTTTCCATGTTTGCTGCTGGGAACATTCAATGCAACTGTGATTACGTTTCCCTCCTTTCCCGCAATGTTTAGTGCACGCAAAACGAAAAATGCTTTAGCTGATTCAATATGGTCAATTACAGTACCATCTTTGATCCTACGAACAAGAAGCTGGCTTGAATCAGACATTGATCAGATTAACATTGATTTACTTATAACCCTAACTAGCGGTTCACAATCCTCTACAGAACCATGTGCTTAATTCTGTGATGTGGCTGACGCTAATAATGTTACTATGTATGGTAAGGCGGAAGCAAAGATTATACTATTGTTTCTAGACGAAGGTCCATCCAACCAACATGAATTTATGAATGTATATCTATAACGTTATCTTTTATAATCTCCGATGATAAATTGATAAGTATTCTATTCATCGAATGCGTACGAATATGCAATATCTGTGAGTAGTATAAAAGATATTATTAATGAATATTTTACTATTACACTATTAGTAGCATGTCTAAGAATAAGAAAATACTTTCAATCCAAAATATTGAATTTGAAACTCTCGGAACCTTTGAAGAGTTGTTTCAGTCAGATGGCTATCGGATTGAAAATATCAATGCTCAGACTGAATCAATTCCGATGCACGAGAAAGATTATGATGCAATTGTTATCTTGGGTGGACCAATGTCTGTTTATGACAAACTAATCTACCTTGAAAAAGAACAACAATTAATTAGAGATGCAATAAAAAGCAAAGTTCCTGTTCTTGGAATATGTTTAGGATCCCAGCTTATAGCCCAAGCTACTGGAGGGAATGTTTACAAAGGTCAAAAGAAGGAGATAGGCTGGCGTAATGTTACTCTTAATCACAACATGCAATATGATCTGTTCAAAGGTGTCAAAGGTAAAACCATGCAAGTTTTTCAGTGGCATGGAGACACTTATGATCTTCCCTCATCAGCTACTCTCATGGCATACTCGGAATTTTATCCACAAGCTTTTAGAGTTGGAACAGCCGTAGGCATACAATTCCATCTTGAAGTGAATTACAAAACCATAGAAAAGTGGATACAAGAGTATGGAGAGGAGATAAGCAAAGAGAACATAAAATCTGAACATATTCTTTCGGGCAGAAAGGATATGGATATTAAGGATCTGTATGACAAATGTAAGATGGTTTATTCTAACTTTTCTAGGATTATGACTTCTAACTAAACAGATCAGGGGCAGTTTAACATTTGGAAACTTCACTTTACATTTGTGACACCTGCTAAATTTACTTTTTCTTTTTCAGGTAGGTCTGCTTCAGTTCAGACGTCCAAGCATCTTTCTTGGTATAAAGTTTTTTTGATTTTCTATGTTTGCATTCTGATAGCACATATGAGCACATAATAGGAAAGTAAACAGACGTATCGCCATAAACTATAACATTCCCTTTGTGTGACGACTTAATCTTACCCCAGCTCTTACCTTCCTCTAATGTTGCGCCAGATAGCCCTCCTGTATCAGGTCTAGCATCAGTCAACTGGATAATATAGTCATGTCCACCTTCCTTTATCTTCAATATCTGATATAATGCGGGGCCAGTTTGTTGGAAAAAGTTCTTTGGGACACCACCGCCTAACTCAAGTCCACCAGACGTGTCACTTTTCCATAGAATTGCAGCCGACTCAGCTACATCTAAAATTACATTCGGAGAAACGACCTGGTCTTCAAAAAATAGTGGAAGCATATTAAGCCCGATCGAAGAGTCACTTATTGCGGGTATGTAAACTGGAACGTCATCAGTATAGGCTGCCACTAGGAAGGACTTTTCAGGATGATTCGATGTTTTGTCCGCAGCTTTACCTAACACATGCGAGATATCTGCAGTAGATGCACCTTCAGGTAGTCGATTTTTTCTTATCTGATTTTGAACAATTACATCTTGGGCCTGCAATGTACCACCCTCTTTTATGTAGGTATCATATATTCTGACTATTTGTTTTGAATACAGTATATCGTCGTCCACATTAAAGTGACCTTGACGCACTGGCAAATCATAGGCGAAATGCAAATCGTGGTATACATTCGCGCCTGTTGCAACAATCCAGTCGATAAATCCGTTTTTGATCATAGTTGCGATAGCCTTACCCATACCAATCGGAGTCATTGCTCCTGCAAGAGTCAAACATATTGTGGAATTCGTATTTACCATATACTTCATAATTTCAGCCGCTTCAGCAAGGCGGCGGGCATTATAGCCAGTTGCTCCAAAGTAACCGATTAATTGTGAAACTGTCATATGGGGTAAAACGTGTGGTGGATCGATCTTCCTACCGCTGAAAGAGTGCCTAATTTCCATCCTAATAGTAAAATTTGACTTGCTTTTAAAAATTGTATCTGAAGATATTCGGGGGCTGGTTCACATTAAAAACCTTCATAGAGATGCAAGGAGAATCTGCATCTATAGTGTCACTGTATAGAACAATTGTATCCAATCATTAAATTAGGCAAGTTCAAACTTATATTAGAACCTGCGCAGACCGACTTAAATAATCTGTACGTTGTATAGCACGCATGGTAGCAATGAACCTGTCAAAGCAGGTATTTGAAAACGAAAACGGTGATCCAGCTTACCAGTCCTTGGAGGAGTGAACTCTTTCTCAAACGTCTTTGATCTAGTATCTCCTTTCTTTGTAGAGTGGAATGGCAACACCAATGCATGACGTGAAGTCAGCCTGCGGATCTGGAGCTGAGCTATGATGATCCCCTCCCCGTATCTTGTGGTCCAATACATGATCTGCTTTCACATTGTTTATCCTGCAAATAATGGTCATCTCGCAATCACCGACATCACGTTCATTCGACATGAAGTGGTGAGTCCTTGCACCAGTCTTCCAGTTGTAAATCTCATGTCCACCACTTGGATGGATATCTAATCTGATGGTTGGCCGGCTTCCACCTGAATCTAAACCACCGTTCTTACCTTTGATGCTGTAATAGTCTAATCCTTTTTCTGATTTCTTTTGAACGCCGCCAGTTCCCTGTGCTCTAAATAGACTGGAGCCGAGAGTGCTGTCGGTAAGGAAAAATGAAGCTTTATCCGTACGTGTGGGGTAGAACATACGAATACCGTAAATATCGACTGGCATAATCTTTAGTTCTTTATATTATTTATGCGAACTTTGATTGATCAATAAGCATGATGTCTTCTTCAATACAAGGTAAACAAATGGTGCAGGGTAATCAAACCGATAAGGATATCATACAGAACCAAATGGCGAACGATCCAGCTAAACAACCACATATGCAGGCACAAAAACCAAGTGGAGAAAACGATATCACTGTGCGTTGCTGGCAATGTGGGACATTATTAGGTTCTGATTCTACAGATGAAAAAATAGCTCACGAGCTTTAAGACCGATTTGATTATTGGCTAACTAACTATTTAGTGAAACTCGTTCTTTATTTTTTCTGCTATTTCATCAAACCGATAATGACCTCTAGTAGATTCAGAGTCATTCAAAGTATAGATCTTCTGACAAAGTTGTTTGCCCAACACTGACTCCAACTCGTCATTAGTATATATCGACCATCGAATCCTGTTGTCATCATTAAAGAGATAATGATGTATTGCTCCAAGAGCGCAGTATGATCTTTCTCCATTGATTTTACGATAAAATTGGCCTTGTGTCTGTGGCAATCCTTCTCTCCGTGCTCTATAAAGCAACTCTATCGCTATTTCCTTCGCCGTCATCGTTTGGCTCATCCTCTTCTTTTGTTTTTGTTCTGAAGCTTGTCGAGTTAACATCATATTCCGTTATGTCTTCTTCGAGGTATATAAGATTAGGAAACAGGCATCAATAAAAAATAAATAGTTGGTTATTGAGTTAGGAAACGCTACTCTGTTTGTTGTCTTTCTTGTGCTTCCTCTTCTGATGCCAATGGGTCTATTTCTAATGTGTTATGACTTTGTATAGATACTTGTTGTTCTGCTTCCCTCATCATAGATTCGTGATTTTCAGCTGCCAATAATGGCGATTTTGCGTTTGGATCTATTTCACGATCCGAGAATAATGCAAAGTCCACTGACTTAAAACCATCCACCCTCACGAGATCCTTGTGGCATGCCCAAGTCATATACATGCCACTATCGATGAGGAACTTGTAGATTTCCTGTTTTAGATGATGGACCTTTGGTATTGGATTGGCACGCTGCAAGATTTCCTGTTTTGTGCTTTGTTGCTGTATGTGGTAGGTAGCCATATACTGATTGAATGCCGTTTCAGCTTCAAACGACAACGCACCATGACTGCAGCCGTGCTTGAGTGCCACCAATTCCCTGAACCTTTTGGCTACATCACTAGAGATATACAGGTCAAACTTGACTTTGCCAACACTCAACCACAAGCCACCTACACGACTTTCATGAAAGCATGACGATCTTCATGAATTCATGAATATTATGTATGTATTGTATGTATATGTATATGTATATAGTATATTCTTTGTTTACTAAGTAAAACTTCCTAGTGGATTTGAGGTGTTTTGGTTCTTTTGGGCAGAGGAAAGATCCGCTGCAAGCAACAACATTGCACAAAGTTTGCAGCATGTTTTTCATGTTTGTATACTCATTTCCTTCATAGCTCTTGTTAGATCACGAGCATGTATGGCAGTCTCGATCCTTCCAAACAGATTGGCGTAGCGAATGCATCTGTCTTTGTTTGTGCTATCCAATGCTGTGTATAACACAACATACAGATCTTCTAGATCTTGGTTACTCAGCTTCATTGTTGATTCGACTCTTCCTGGTTCCAAAATCGATAGGTACTGCTCCCTCCTTCTCATACATGGCATCAGTGATCTTAGTGGAAAGTTTTGAAAAACGAAGGAGCATTTCATTTGGAATGCCAAACATCGTTTTCCCTACACTGATTGCCATGATCAGATCATCTATTTCACCGGGGCTGAATTGGACTGTTATTAGGTCGTCGTCTTGATTTGTGGTTGTCATTTCTTCATTACGCTCTCCCGTCGATCAGATCCATTGTGTCGTACTCGCGAAGTTCGTCTGACAGTATTTTCACTATTTCACGATAGCGAATTTGATCATCATTGTTTGTGATATGTGGGATTGACATGAAGTGAGTAACAGCCACTAACATGTCCTCCATCTGTGCTTTGGTAAGCAAGACTTCGGAACATGCTATTGCTGACTCTTCTATTTTGAAACCCATTTTAGTTGCACTCCTTCACTTCATGATTCAGCTCAGAGATCAACTCGTCCAAGCTCCGATGCTGTTTAATAGAATCCCTACACTCATCTTCTTTTTCATGGACGTATTTTTCCAACAGCTCGACCATGAGCTGGTGAAGGTTTTGCCCTCTTTCACGTGCCAGGGATCTGGCCTGTTCGATTGTGTTCTTTTTGTACGTGGGATAGAGGAAATATGATACCACAAGGTCTTCTATCATTTCGCCATCAACCACTCTTTCAATGACTGTTCTTTGCCTTTATTTTGAACGTCGTCTACGTACTCTCCTAACAGATCTAGGAACTAGAAGGAGAAGAAAAGGATTGAAGTTGCCTTGACAACATCTTCCTAATTTCAACAGCTTCAGTTATGGCTTCGAATAGTTTATGGCTGGCGTCTTTTTCTTTGGAAGTTGGTAGTGGTAGTCCTGATGATTCTTCTAATTTATCTGAATATAATTCTGAAGGATGATGAACATAATCTGGAGAAGTTTCATGATGGCTATATCTGCCATTTACGCCAAAGTTACTCATACTAGGAATAAATTCTGGGCTAGTAGAAAGAGGTACTGACGCGATTGGCTGTCTTAGGCCCCCATGCTTTCTTTGAATATGAACTTTCATATTCCGGTGCTTTGAGCAGGTCTGATGACAATGGCGACAACGATATGGTTCTTTTCTCATAGTTTAGTTTTCACCCTGCAGGAAAACGATCCTGCTTTTCTTGATTTCTATTACTAGGTATAGTACTGCAGCTACCATCACTACCACTACTGCAGTTACTGCAGTAACTGCAGTTACTACATGCAGCTCAATTTTAAGACATGCATTTCAATATATTATTATAATATTATCTTTAAAAAGCCGCGAAAATTGCCCACATCGGCTTACCAGTCTTAGTATAAAAAACATTGGTAGACCGGTCTACTTTTAGATTGGTATTCTAGGTTACCGTCATACCGGTAAACCAGAAGTACGTTAGTGTATAATAATACTATTTATGAAAAGGGCAGGAGAAAAGAAACTATCAATACTAGTATCGACGAAGCTTACAGATAAGGATTATGAGCTCTGCCAAAGCATAGCGAGAGAGTATTATATTAAGGGAAATACTATCAGAACACCGGCTGTTTCAGAATTAGCAAGATTGGCACTAGAATTAATTTTCAGTACACGCCGTAGATAATCTCTTGAAATCACAACCACGACTAGTTGCACAACTGTTCAAAGCTATGCATTCCGATCAAATTGATGATGAATTTGCAGCCTTGTCAAGATCCAAAAGAGGAGAAGATATTGCAATAGAAGAGATAAAGAAAGCAGTTGCGAAAGCTATTCAAATTCTATTAGGTAAACTTAATCCAAGTGATAGATTGATGGAAAATTTGTCAATCGCATATGCTGCCCTTGAAGAATAGAAAAGAAAAGAAAACACAAGATACTTTATGATAAAAAATAGGTCTAGTGAAATTATTACTGTCATCTGACCATTTGTCGTGTCAGTTTGTTGATCGTCAGTTAGATGGGCTAGCTTTCCTGCCAACTATAATCGGTATTCATTGTCTAAAGATAACATATAGAGATATACATTGAAACATACGTGATGTTGATGCTAATTGAGATGCGGTGTTATAGTGCTTTCATTATAAGTATAAGAAGTGGTACAGTTACAGCAGAATATGCAGGGTATTTGTATTGGTACAGTTGATAATTTTCAAGGACAGGAGACTCAGGTAGCAATAATACCAATGGTAAGATCCAATACTAAGCAAGATGATTGTATACTATCATCAACTGCATAGTGCATTGAAGAGAAAATGTATCGTCTAAGAATGTCGTATTACAAATCCAGATAAATTAGGATTGTTGACATACGATAAAGAATACAATATGCTGACAAATGGAATAATCATGGAGGATAGATCGGCTCCTGCACTTCAACTTACAGGTGAAAAAAATCTTACCAAAAAACCCCTTTTAAAAGGCTTGATCTGATCTTCAGAATAGAAATCATGGATTGAACATCTATTAACATTATTAAGATATGGTAGACTAACTAAATTAT
>Ga0207663_10001162_pt1 | contig 12157 bp, 15 predicted proteins | sample LARL53metaG_FD_184346 | JGI IMG/M metagenome (GOLD analysis project Ga0207663, IMG submission 184346) | Corn, switchgrass and miscanthus rhizosphere microbial communities from Kellogg Biological Station, Michigan, USA - LAR L5-3 metaG... | ecosystem: Host-associated > Plants > Roots >...
CTCCTCGTCAAGCTGATCCTCGGCATCGGCGAGCCCGCGATCGGACGCTTGCTGCTGTATGACGCGCTGGGGGCGACGCTGACCGAGGTCAAGGTCCACCGCGACCCCGAGTGCCCGATCTGCTCGCGCGAGCCCGATGAGATCGCCGACGAGGAGATGGGTGTGTTCCCCGACTACGAGGCGTTCTGCGCCGCGGCCGGGTAATGAAGCGCGGCCGGACAGCTCTCCGGCACCTGTCACGCACGAGCGAGCGCCGGATGCGCTCGGCGTGCTAATCATTCCCGAGCATGGCGACGATCAAGATCCCCCCAGTCCTGCGTGCCTCGGTCGGCGGCGAGAAGCAGGTGCAGGCTGCGGGCGAGAGCGTCGGCGACGTCCTGCGCGACCTCGCCTCCAGCCACCCGGCGACCCATGATCAGCTGTTCTCGGCCGACGGTGAGCTGAACCGCTACGTCAACGTATATCTCAACGACGAGGACGTCCGCGTCCTCGACGGTCTCGATACGACGGTTGGCGACACGGACACGCTGGTGATCCTGCCGGCGATGGCCGGCGGCTAGACGGACGCTGTCAGCGACCGCGGGTGGGTCGGGAAGCGCGCTTCCGCCGACGCCCCGTCTAGGAGGGTCTAGCGAAACTCGTCGTACAAGCGTCAAGGATCAGTGTCACAGGACCGATTCTAGGAGGTATGGGACGACGAGAGCAGGAAGTTGAGCGTATCCTTAGATTCCCGATCACGGCTCATCCAGCCGTCCAGAGGGCTATGAAGGAGGGCATCAGCCCGCTAGATAGCCTCGACGGTCCTGATGCTGTCCGCGAACATTTGCGGCTTCTCTTCGCTCATACCCAGGGACTTCGCAAGGCGATCGTCTGGATCGCTCGTGAGCTTGACGAGCTCGACCCCTGAGTCCTCGTCCTCAAAGACCACTCCGACCTCGACATCCTCCGGGGTAGTGCCTACTACTACGAGCCTCATACGGCCGAGCTTAGCCCACGCCCCGGAATAGCTCGGCTGTAGGAACACCGAGCCCGCGTGCGATCCTGACGATGACCTTGACGCCCGGGTCGCGGCCTTGTGTCTCGATGCGGGCGATGTCGGTCATGTGTAGTCCTGCTTGTTCTGCTAAGCGCTCTTGGGTGAGCCCGCGCTCTTTGCGTAGCCGTCTGACGTTCGCGGCAAAGGCTTCCAGGGGCTCCATGTCCTGAACCTTCGCCTGGACCCCCAGCCTGGTCTATGGCTAATCGGCCATGTAGGATGCGCCCAACAAACGCAGGCAGGGGGAACATGGCTATCAAAAGGAAACGCCGCCCGAGCGGGCGCTACAACGTGACGCTGCGCTACACCGGGACGCGACAGAGCCTCTACGGCCCAAACGCGCAACGGATAGAAGAGGCTCTACATACTGGTCTTCAGGACGATCGGCACAGTACGAGCCTGGAGGGAATGGAGATCGAGGTTCAGACACGGTTGGATGCCATTGGCTGGCTGGGCGCAATCTGGCTTGTGGTGCTCGCGGCTATCGTTGTCCTCGGTGTCCTCAGCCTGGTGGCCTCCAGCATCGGGCTTGAATAAAAGGGGGAAGCCGAAGCTCCCCCCTCGATGTTCTAAGCAGCCTTTCCCAGGGTTTGTCCCTGCTCGGCGAGATAGCGTTTGAGGATGCGCCGCACTTCGCCTGTGACGCTGCGTTCTTCTCGCTCTGCCTGGGCGCTGACTATGTCGTAGAGGTCTTTGGGGATACGCACCGTGACGTAACTGTCTTCAGCCATTTCGTCTCACCCGCTTCCTTTGAGGGTCTAGCGAAACTGGTCGTACAAGTGTTAAGAGGTCGCGTCACAGGGCCGATTCTAGGCGGTGTGAGTCTTGAGGACGAAGTCACACAGCTATTCGAGAGTAAGATGCTCAGCGATGCCATGGCTGACGATGAGGGACTCGGGGAACGGCATGTCGGGCGTCCAGCCACCCTTGCGGGCCTCAGCAGCGAGCTTGATGAGCTTTTGGTAGAGGTCGCGGCTCTTTCGGTCGCGCTCCCCGCGCTTCGCCAGGGCACACGCTTGGCGCTCCGCCGCCTCGCTCGGGAGATCGAAGACGCCAGCCTTTCGTAGTAGTTCCGCTGCGTCTACTCCCTCCCTGCGGTCGAGTCCTAGAAGGCGAAGGACAGACAGCCTCATCCCGCTCGGCTGAGGATCGTCGTCCGCTGCGCTGTCCTTCGTGGCTTCTCCCAGGCGTTCCTCAAGCGCCTCTACACGCTGCTGAAGCTCAAATAGCGCAGCAGAGCTTGGTGAGGATCGTGAGATCGACGTGGAGTCGGACACGAGCCAATCCTCGCACACGCAAGGGCAGCATCGCCCAATCATGCTTCAGACGGCCGAACTCCCGCTCGACGGCCCCACGAGCCTTGTAGAGGGCCTTCCAACGCTCGTCGCGTGGTGTACGCAGCTTGCACGCTGGGATCGCGTGTTTGGTGCGCTTGAGCGGGATGATCGCCTCCGTGCCGCGCGCATGACAGCCGTCGTAGATCATCGCTTGGTCATAACCCTTGTCCATCGCTGCTGTGCTGACCGGTGTCTGCTCCAGCACATGGTCGAGCAAGGGAAGGGCGACGGGTAGTTCGTTGTCGCGGGCGCTACGGACCTCCCATGCGAGCGGCAGTCCCGTGGTCGTACAGACAGCGGCGTGAATACGGTAGCCGTAGAACCCGCCGCCCTTGCGTGTCGAGACGGCAGAACGATGCCCCCAGGACGCGTCGGGGTCGCTGTACTCGCTGAGGGCTCGCTCACGACCACCGTTGCTGACGTAGCGTTGCCCGTTGGCGTACGCCGGGAGGTCTGAAGCGTCGATGGCGATGTTCTCGCCCATGTTTGGGTGCTCTGTCCGCAAGCGCGCAAGGACCCGGCCGATACAACTATCCAGGAGCGCTTTGTGTGCTCTGAGCTTCGCTGCGAACCTGTATGCCGCGTAGACGCTCGGAATGTCCCCGAGGGCGCGCTGTAGCGCCTCGTGCTCCTGAACGAGAGCTACCGTTCGGCTCCATGTTGGGATCGCGTACAGGCTCTTAGCGAGCGCGACACCGAGCAATGCTCGTACGGGATAGCCCGGTCTGCCTGTCCATCGTGTCCCTTCGAGGTCTTCAATAAGGCGCGTAATCTCCGGTGAGTCCAGGATTGCGCTGAGTTCGGCGACACGTCGCCGTGGTACCTTGGTCGCGGCCATCGGATTGCAGTCCTTTGGTCCAGGCCCTCGGCTGTGCAACCAGCGCGGGGGCTATTTATTGGGAGGCCGCAACCTATCCATGCGTTCGGACAACATTGTCCGACCCGTTTGGAAACCTGTTCTGCGCAAAGTCCCCAACGAAGGGAACTCTCATGCAGATCGCGGAGCAGGAGCAGATACGCGTCACGGTACGCGTACCAGCCTCTTTGGTCAGCGCGTTCGAACGCGTAGCTGACCGAGAGGAACGAACCCTATCCGCTGAGGTTCGCTACCTGATGCGTCGCCGAGTCGAGGAATCAGGACTCGAACCCGCGCAGCAAGACGGAGGAAGCCAATGACCTCCCCCGCCTCAGGAACAGTGCGTCCGTGGCGGAACTGGTAGACGCAGCCGCCTTTCAAGCGGCTTCCTCACAGGATTGCAGGTTCGAATCCCGCCGGGCGCATCTGATCCGCTGACCAATGCCCTTCAAGTCCCTCTTGTATACCCGGGCCTGCGTGCTTTTAGGGATCGCCTTCTGAAGCGTTCTCCGAGAAGCTGCAAGGCCACCGGACTCACCTTCCGGGACCTTGTAGGGTAATCGCACTCACCAGGCTCGCGGCATCTACTCTGGAGCACCATACGACGTTAGCTAGACAGAATCCTTCAAACGTCGCGCAACCGTTCTATCGCGCTCTGATAGTAGCGTCAGGCTCCGTCAGAGCTATGCTCAGGACCGGATCGAACGGACCGGGGCGTGGGCTAAGCTCGACACATGGCCACGATCCCGCCCGATGTAATGAAGCGGCAAGGACTCGTCGAAGCAGAGGCGTGGGGGCTACTGGAACTCAGGCCCCTCATGGAAAAAACGTGCGAGGCGTATCGCCACGCTGTTAGCAGCCTCTCCCGTTAGGTTTGGGCTCATGCGTTTCGGCATCCACGCGTTTTTCGAGAAGCGGGATCGAGTGCAAGCGGATATACCCGCAGTAGCCGCATACAAGCGGAAGCGCGGGAAGACCTTTGGTCCTTGGCTGATCGGCGTCCACTTCTGGAATGAGAACGACCGTCATGTGGGGCTGTGCCCATTCTGCCTCCCCGCAGGAGGGACAGCGTGGAAGAGCGTATCGCTCGGCGACCTCACTGAGACCTACGAGATCGTGTCCCATACCGCCTAGAATCGGCTCTGTGACGCGACCTCTTAACACTTGTACGACCAGTTTCGCTAGACCCTCCTAGGCTTCGCGTCCAGGTTTGACGTCGAGGCTCAATTGTTACGACTCGCCGAACGATTGGATTGCGTCCATGACGAAAGGCAGCGTATTCCCACCCGGAGTTGGCGCCCCGCGTAGGCGAGTCGGTATGGCCCGACACGCCTCGCGCCTGGTGCTGCTGGCGTTGTTCGCCGGCGCCGGATGTATCCTGCCGGCCGCGGCCACCGCCGCGAAAGCTCCCGAATACTCCCTGTCGATCGTCGAGGGAGCCAGCACGCAGCCTGAACTGTACCCGGTGGCCATGACCAGCGGGCGGGTCACTCCCTCCGCCGAAGCCGTCGTGTCGATCATCCGCGGTGGCATCGTCGTGACGCAACACACCGGCAAGGACGGCAGCGTCTACATGAGCGATGTGCCGAACGTCGGTGATGTGGTGACGCTCGAATCCCCGGCCCACAACCTGGTGGGGTCGGTCGTCTACGACGGCCTGCCCTCGATGGACCCGACCGTGTGCGCGGGGTCGGTGAGCTTCTCCGGTCAGCGCTCGATGGCCCAGGAAGTCGAAGGCGGCTACTACTCGCTGGTGGTGCACACCGGTCCGTACGGTTACAAAGACGCCCAACGGACGGGCACAGGCCACGCCCAGGTGACCTCGCTGTCCGGATCGGCGTACGCCGGCAACTTCCTGGCGCCGCTTCAGATCGGACAGACGGTGTGGGCGAGCGAGACCTCGCGCGCATCGCTCGCCGGCGGGGCGGTGTTCAGCTACTCCAGCGAGAACGATCGTCCCGTGGGCGCCTGTCCCGTGCCTCCGGCGCCTCCGCCGCCACCACCGCCCCCAGCGCTCCAGGGCTCGATCGTCAAGCTCGCCAAGATCACGATCCACAAGCTGCTCAAGCTCGGCTGGCTGTGCCAGGTGACGATCAATCAGCCCGGCACGGTCACCGAGGATCTCTATCTGCAGGGCGGTGCGCTGCCTGCATTCGCGTCCTCCGCCGGCAAGCACGGGCGGCGTCATCACAAGCGCAAGCCGGCGCTGCTGCTCGCGCACGGGGTGACCTCGGCGAAAAGCGCCGGCAAGGTGAACGTGCTGATCCGCGTGACGCCGCGCGGTCGCAGGGTGCTCAGACATGCCAGGCATGTCAAAGCCGTGCTGATCACCACGCTGCGCAGCCCCTCGGGCGCCAAGCTGAGCCTTGGGCGGCGCTCGCTGTCACTGCACGCATAGGGCAGCGGTCCCCTAGGCCGATGCGCGGTCACTCGCTCGCGCTCACGCTGCTCACGACGGCCGCCGCCTGGCTGCAGCCGCCGCCGGTTCTGCCGCTGCCCTCCCGCGGCGGTCCCGAAGGGCCGCCGCGGCCATATGGCGTGCAGCCCGCGCCGGGGCCCGCCCCGCCGCACACCAGCCCACGCTGGGCGCGCACGCAGGACCATGCCCTGCTCTACGGCCCATTCCCGGGAGGCGGGCTCACGCGTGCAATCTCCGACGGCACGCTGCTGCTGGACGAGCACGCGCCAGCGCGCGCGCTCGCGCTGACGCGCATCCGCGCCACCGGGGCTCGCGTGGTCCGCATCCCGGTGAGCTGGCGCGCAGTCGTAAGCGCCACCCCGCCCGCGGACTTCGACGCGCGCGACCCGGCGAGCCCCGCCTACCGCTTCGGGTTGATCGACGCGGCCGTGAGCAGCGCGGTGTCCGCCGGTCTGACGCCGCTGCTGGTCGTCTCCCACGCCCCGGCGTTCGCCGAAGCCCCACATCGCTGGCCCTACGCCTACCCCGGCAGCTGGGCTCCCAACCCGAGCGCGCTCGAAGCCTTCGCCGTGGCCCTGGCGCGTCGCTACGACGGCTCCCATCCCGCACCCCTCGAACCGGGCCGCTCGCTGCCGCGGGTGAACATGCTCCAGGCGTGGAACGAGCCCAACCTCGCCCGCTACCTGGAGCCCCAATGGGTGATTGCGCACGGACGCTGGAGCGCCTTCTCGCCGCTGCTCTACCGCCAGCTGCTCGACGCGTTCTACGCGGGCGTGAAGTCCGTCCGCCCCGATGACGTGGTGGTCGCCTCCGGCATGGCTCCCAACGGCGACCCCGCGGGAGTGGGGCGGATGGCCCCACTGCCGTTCCTGCGGGGGATGCTGTGCCTGGCTCCCACATCTCCGCCGAGCATTCGGCGGAAGACTCCCCAGCCCGCTTCCAGGCCGGGTGCGGCCCATCACGCCAGAGCCCGGGCGAGCGGCCGCGGCGCTCGCTGCGCCGACCCGCCGCGGTTTGACGTGCTCGCATTCCATCCGCTGTCGATCGGAGACCCCGACCGACCAGCGGCGTCCTCGTCGGATGTCTCGATCTCCGACGCCGCCAAGATCACCGGACTGCTGACCGAGGCGGAGCGCCTTGGCACCGCGCTGCCCGCCGGCGTCAAGCCGGTATGGGTAACAGAGCTCAACTGGGAAAGCGACCCGCGCGGTGGAGTGCCCGGCCGGCTGCAGGCCCAATGGATCTCACGCGCTCTGCACCGCCTGTGGGTCGCCGGTGTCGGGCTCGTCGCCTGGCAGTTCCTGATCGATCCTTACCCAGGACTGCTCGCGGCAACTCCGACCGGAGCGACGTTCGCATACCAACGGCCGGCGGGGCTCTACAGCGCCGGCGCGGGCGGCGACCCGGCGAGCGCCCGCCCCAAGCCGTTCCTGCGCGGGTTCACGTTCCCGTTCGACCCCCTACGCGTGGATCGGCGGCACGTGCGCGTGTGGGCGCTGCTGACGCGCCCCGGGCAACCCGTTTGGTTGCAGCGACTGGGGCAGACGGACCGGACAGAGCGAGGCGGGCCGCCGGGTCGAGGTGGGTTGCCCGCGCGAGGTGAGCGCCGATGGCGCACGATCGCCCGCCTGCGCGCCGATCGCTACGGCGTGCTCAACATCCTCGTCTCTCTCACCGGCGCCGCGCAGCTGCGCCTACAGAACGAATCATTTACCAGCCCGTCGTCAGTCGTGCCGCGGACTCAAAGGCCGCTATGAGCCGGCGGTGCCTGACGGCCATGCCACGTTGATGTTGGCTCCGGCTGACCGAGGAGATGCGTAACGGACTCACCGGCTGCGAGGCGCTGTGCGGCCTCGCCGAGCTGCTCAGTCTCAATCGCGCCGTCTACCCAGCGGTCCAGGATCTCAATGACAATCGCTCCGGGCTCCAAGCCCTCGGCCCGTACGGACCCGATGGCATCGGCGACGATGTGTGCGCGGCTATCTGTCACGACTACCAATAAGGATACCGCCAGAGTCGGCGAGTAAAGAGGCCGAGTCCTGTGCCGACAGGTACGAGTGTCGAGTAGCTAAGCTGCTGCGGCGGTGCTATGAGCCGGCTCGGCCATCGTCTCGCCCGCGGCTGGCACATGGCTCATCGCGTGCTCGGCCAGCGCGGTGATCGTCAGCGACGGGTTGACACCCACGTTTGCGGGGATCGCCGAGCCGTCGCAGACGAGCAGGTTCTCGTAGCCGAACACGCGCTGGCGGGCGTCGATCACGCCGCGCTCGGGGTCGGGGGCGATCACCGCGCCGCCGAGGATATGGGCGGTCGTGGGGATGTTGAACAGCGCCTCGGTGACGGAGCTCTGGGCGATCCCGCCGGTGCGCTGGGCGAGCCATTCGGCGGCCTGGTTGGCGATCGGGATGAACGTCGGGATGGGCTTCTCGGGGTCCTGCTCGGTCTTCAGCCAGAACGAGCCGAGCGGGCCCTGGCGGGGGCGCAGCGCGATCGCGTTGTCGAGCGTCTGCATCACCAGCACGATGATCGTGCGCCGCGACCAGTGCTTCGGGAACAGCACCTGCGCCAGCCGCCGCGGGTGCAGCAGGATCTGTCCGAGCAGCTTCAGCGGGCGCGTCACGCGCGTGCCATCGCCGACGAGCAGCGTGTACAGACGGTGCATCGAGTCGCCGTCGTCGCCGTAGGTGACGGTCTCGATGTGGGTGTTCGGGTCCGGGTAGATGCTGGAGGTGATCGCCACGCGCTTGATCAGATCGTCCGGGTAGTCCTCGGGCACGGTCACCGTCAAGATCGACTCGCTGTTGGTGCGCACCAGCTCCCCCAGACGTGCGGAGATCCTGCCCAGCGACCCGTTCAGGCGACAGCGCTGCAGCAGCTTGTTCGTCCCGAGCGGCCCGGCGGCCACGACGACACCCCGCGCGCGGTGGACCTGACGGTCCTTGCGCAGCCACGCGCCCGAGCGCACGGATTCGACCTCATACCCATCCTTGCCGGAGCCGTCGCCGAGCGGGCGGACGTCGAGCACCGTGCGCTCTGCCATCACGCGGGCGCCGCGTCGCTCGGCGAGGTACAAGTAGTTCTTGACGAGCGTGTTCTTCGACCCGTGCGGGCAGCCGACCATGCAACGACCGCACCGCCTGCAGCCGGTGCGGTCAGGACCCTCGCCGCCGAAGAACGGGTCGGAGACGGTGACGCCGGGCTCGCCGAAGTAGACGCCGACGGGTGTCTTCTGGTAGGTGTCGCCCACGCCCAACTCCTCGCCCAGCTCGCGCAACAGCTGGTCGGCGGGGTCGTCGTACGGGTTCTGCACCACGCCGAGCATCCGCTGCGCTTCGGCGTAATGGGGGGCGAGATCCGACTCCCAGTCGATTCCCATGTCCGCCCACTGGCGGTCCTCGAAGAATGCTTTCGGCGGCACGTACAGCGTGTTCGCATACCCAAGGCTGCCGCCGCCGACGCCGCAGCCGGAGACGACGGAGACATCCCTGAACGTGGTCAGCCGGAAGATGCCCTTCATGCCCAGGCGGGGATTCCAGAAGTAGCGCTTCAGGTCCGCGGTCGAGCTGGGCAGCTCGTGGTCGGCGAAGCGCCGCCCGCACTCCAGCACGCCCACGGAGTGGCCCTTCTCCGACAGGCGCAGCGCCGAGACGCTGCCGCCGAAGCCGGAGCCAATCACCAGCCAGTCGTAATCGTAGTCGCGCTCGACACCCATGCTCATTTCTCCGCTGGTCATCCTAAAGGGTGGCGGAGGGCAGCGAACGGCGCTCGCCCGCAGGGAGCGTTCGCCGGGCCGCTCATACCTCGCTATATTCCGTGAAGTAATGGCTGCCCACCCGCTCAGGAACAGGCCGTGCGGAGGTCGCTACGGGGATGTCGTGCAGTCGATCGGCAACACCCCGCTGATCGAGCTGCCCCGTCTCTCTCCGAAGCCGGGGGTGCGCGTGTGGGCGAAGCTCGAGTCGCGCAACCCGACCGGCTCGGTCAAGGATCGCGTCGCGCGGGCGCTGATCGAGGACGGCGAGGACAAGGGCGAGCTCGCGCCGGGCCGCACGATCCTCGAGCCGACCTCCGGCAACACGGGCATCTCGCTGGCGCTGATCTGCGCGCGCAAGGGTTACCGCCTGAAGGTCGTGATGCCGGAGAACGTCACGCCCGAGCGTACCCAGCTGCTCGAGATGTACGGCGCGGAGATCATCTACTCCGAGGGCTCCCTGGGCTCCAACGGCGCGGTCGAAAAGGCCCTGCAGATGGCCGCCGCCGACCCGGAGCTGTACATGCCCTACCAGTACGGCAACGAGGCCAACCCGAACGCCCACTACAACGGCACGGCGCTCGAGATCCTCGACGAGCTGGACGAGGTCTCGGCGTTCGTCGCCGGCCTCGGCACCGGCGGCACGCTGATGGGCAACGGCCGGCGGCTGAAGGAGACGTTCGGCGACGCCGTCAAGATCGTCGCCGCCGAGCCGATGCAGGGCGAGCCCGTCCAGGGGTTGCGCTCGCTGGACGACGGGTTCATCCCGCCAATCATCGACCTCTCGCTGCTGGATCGCAAGATCTTCGTCACCAACCGCGACGCGATCATCTGGACGCGCAGGCTGCTCGACGAGGAGGGTGTGTTCGCGGGCGTCTCCAGCGGCGCGATCGCCAGCATCGCGGTGCGTATCGCCGGCGAGCTGGACGAGGGCAACGTCGTGTTCGTCGTCGCCGACGACGGCTGGAAGTACCTGTCGAGCGGGATCTACACGCTGCCGGTCGACGAGATCGAGAACCTCGACGCCACCGTCTGGTGGTAGTGACGGCCTCGCCCGCCGCTCGCCGACGATGGTCATCGCCGCGACCCTGCTCGACGAGCTGATCGCGCACGCGCGCGAGGAGTACGACGACGAGTGCTGCGGCATCGTCGCCTACGCATCCGGCGAGGGGGGCGTAGGCGAGCCGCCCGCGACGAAGGTGCATCGCGCTACGAACATCCACGCCAGTCGCAAGCGCTTCGAGATCGACGGCCTGGAGCTGCTGCGCACGCTGGAGGAGTTCGAGCAGGCCGGCTGGGAGCTGGGCGCGATCTACCACTCGCACACCCACACCGCTCCGTATCCGTCCCAGACCGACATCAACTTCGCGGCCAACTGGCCTGGCCTCGAGTGGGTGATCGTCGGGCTCGCCGACGGCGAGCCCGAGGTTCGCTGCTACCTGATCGAGGATGGCGAGGTCCGGGAGGTGGACCTCCAGGTGCGGTCATGAACGCCGACGATCTCCTATGCCCGTCGTGCGGACGGGAGCATCCCCGGAGCGAGCGCTTCTGCGCGTCGTGCGGGATGCCGCTCGTCCACCCCGCGAGCGCGAGCGGCGCCGAGGACCCTGCCGACGAGCGTCGTGAGCGTGCGCGCAAGATCAAGCCGCAGTACAGCGAGGGCCGGCTCGTGAAGGTCGCCTACGCCCAGAACCAGCCGGAGGCGGAGCTGATTCAGGGACTGCTGCTGGAGGCCGGCGTCCCCAGCATGACCCGTCGCGCCGCGGGCTTCGACGTGCCCGACTTCCTGGCGGCCGGACCGCGCGACATCCTCGTGCCGGAGTCGGGTGTGGAGGCGGCTCGGGAAGCCCTGACGGCGCCGACCTCCGATCGGTAGGCACAGACACACGTTTACCGCGAGGATCTCGATTAATGGGATAGTCGCTTCCTGTCGATCTTTCGACTGCAATGGCAGCTCGAGGCCCGCACCCGGACAACGGGAAGACAACATTGCTGGTGCCGCCGTCCGCTCCGGTGGTGGCGCCCGGGGCCGACCTCTGCCGTCTCGGCGAGGCGCTGAAGGCACGAGCCGACGATGTGCTCAGTCGCACGGTGGAGCGAACGGGAGGACCCGGTCACGACGTCGAGGCGCTGGTTCAGAACAGCTTCGAGCGGATCAGCACGAGCTCGACGATCGCGGTGGCGCGGTGGATGTCGGGGGAGGGCCTCGAGGTCGCCGTCGAAGCCGGCCAGGAAACCTGGGAGATCTTCGGCGAGCTCGCCGCTCACCGCGCGGCGTCGCTGAACGAGGTGACCAGGCGCTGCTTTCACTGGCGCAACGTGATGGCCGAAGTGCTGCACGAGAGCGCCGCGCAACTGGACGTCTCGCCCGACACCCTCTCTCAAGCGCTGAACATCCTGCAGCTGAGCCTCGAGTTCAGCCTCGTTCGTATGTGCGAATGCTTTGAGACAGAGCGCCAGCGAACAGACGAAGAGCTGGCGCGACGCGAGGAGGAGCTCTCGTTCATGGCCACGCACGATGCGCTGACCGGGCTTCCGAATCGCACGTTGATCCTGGATCGCGTCGAGCAGATGCTCGCCCGCTCGCATCGCAGCCAGACGCCGGTGGCGGCCCTGTTCATCGATCTCGACAACTTCAAGAGCATCAACGACACGCTCGGTCACAGCGCCGGGGACGAGCTTCTGCGAGCGGTAACCGCGCGCCTCAAAGGCGTGGTGCGCGAGGCCGATGCGCTGGGACGCCTCGGCGGGGATGAGT
>Ga0207663_10001165_pt1 | contig 12139 bp, 9 predicted proteins | sample LARL53metaG_FD_184346 | JGI IMG/M metagenome (GOLD analysis project Ga0207663, IMG submission 184346) | Corn, switchgrass and miscanthus rhizosphere microbial communities from Kellogg Biological Station, Michigan, USA - LAR L5-3 metaG... | ecosystem: Host-associated > Plants > Roots >...
ATCGAGGACCTCAATTCCTACATCAAGGATCCCGCAAAGACCAATCCGGCGTTCGCCTGGGACGACGTGCTGCCGGGCCTGCGCGCCTCGACCGCATGGGACGGGGTCGCCGGCTCCGAGCTCGGCTCCGGCAAGGCCAAGCAGTGGTGCATCCCCTGGGGCTATGAGCTCAACAACATCACCTATAACCGCACCATCTTCGAGAAGGTCGGCGTCAAGCCGCCGGGCAATCTCGATGAGATGATCGAGGTCGCGGCCAAGATCACCAAGGATGCCGGCGGGCCCTATGGCATCGGCGTGCGCGGCTCGCGCTCATGGGCCACCATCCATCCGGGCTTCCTGTCGGCCTATTCGAATTTCGGCCAGAAGGATTTTGTGATGGAAGGCGGCAAGCTGAAGGCCGCCATGAATACCAAGGCCTCGAAGGACTTCCACGAGAAATGGGTCAAGATGATCCAGGGCTCGGGCCCGAAGAACTGGTCGACCTACACCTGGTACCAGGTCGGCACCGATCTCGGCGCCGGCGCTTCCGGCATGATTTTCGATGCCGACATTCTCGGCTACTTCATGAACGGCGGCGACAACAAGGAGAAGGGCCATCTCGGCTATGCCGCTTTTGCGGCCAATCCGGCCGCCAAGGCGCCGACGCCAAACGTCTGGATCTGGTCGCTGGCGATGTCGAGTTTCTCAAAGCAGAAGGACGCGGCCTGGACCTTCATGCAATGGGCGGCCTCGACCGAGCATGATTTGTTCGGCGCCCGCAAGATGGACTTCGTCAATCCGGTGCGCGCCTCGGTCTGGAAGGACAGCGAGTTCCGCGACCGCATCGCAAAGTCCTATCCGGGCTATCTCGAACAGCACGACGTCTCGGCGCCCGGCGCAAAGATCTATTTTACCGCGCAGCCGCTGTTCTTCGATCTGACCACCGAATGGGCGGCCTCGCTGCAGAAGATGGTCGCCAAGGAGGTCAGCGTCGACGAAGGGCTCGACAAGCTCGCCGACAGCATCAACCGCCAGCTCAAGCAGGCTGGTCTCGGTTGATGGCTTGCATGGTGCCTGATCCTCCCGCACCATGACAGCCCGCCGGCTCGGAGCCCAGCCCCGTCCGGGCCGGCGGTGTCCTTGGTAAAACGCGATCAATTGTCAGGATGAGCATACTTCAGCTTCTTCACACCAACGCGCCGACCGGCCGCAAGGCGCGGCCGCGCGGCCGCATGCTGCCCTATCTGCTGAGCCTGCCGGCACTGCTGGTCTGTATCGCGATCCTGGTGCCGTTCGTGACCGCGGCGGTCTATTCGCTGCAGCGCTACCGGCTCAATCTGCCGTATCTGCGCGGCTTCATCGGCATCGACAATTACATCGACTTCCTCTCCGATCCGGCGTTCTGGAATACGCTGCGCATCTCGCTGCTCTATACCGCGCTGACCGTCGTGCTGGAGCTGCTGCTCGGGCTCGGCATCGCGCTCCTGCTGCGGCGGCCGACGCGCTTCCACAACGCGGTCTCGATCGTGTTGCTCCTGCCGCTGATGACCGCGCCCGCCATTGCGGCCTTGATGTGGAAGCTGATGACCAATCCGAGCTTCGGCATTCTCTCCTATCTGATCAGCCTGTTCGGGGTCACCGATTTCAAATGGGCCTCCGACCCGTCGAGCGCGCTGTTCACGGTGGTGCTGGTCGACATCTGGGTCTATACGCCCTTCATCATGATCCTGCTGCTGGCGGGCCTGCGCTCGCTGCCGCGCCAGCCTTTCGAGGCGGCGGCGCTGGATGGCGTGCCGGCAAGTTTCGTGTTCTTCCGCATCACGCTGCCGATGCTGGCGCCGTACATCATCACAGCGTCGCTGTTTCGCCTGCTCGACTCGATTCAACAGTTCGACATCATCTACGCGATGACGCAGGGCGGCCCCGGGGACCGGTTGATGGTGTTCCAGGTGCAGGCCTATCTCGAATTCTTCCAGTATACGAATGTCGGGCGTTCGGCCGCGCTTCTGATGATCCTCTGGCTCATCACCAACATCCTGTCGAACATCTTCATCAGGAACTGGCTCAGGCTGCGCGCCCGCGCGCACGGCCAGGCCTGAGGACGGAGCGCTGGCCATGGAACATTCCAGTCTCGCGGGCCGCATCTTCCGGGGCATTGCGCTCGCGCTCGTGCTCGTGTTCTTCATGTTTCCGATCGTCTGGATTTTTCTGATGTCGTTCCAGACCAACGAGCAAATCTTGAGGATTCCGCCACGTCTCGTGTTCGAACCGACGCTTGGCAATTACGCGGCGCTGATCTCCGGCCAGCTGCGCACGACCGCGGGCAATCTCGAAATTTCCTTCGTGCACAATCTGTGGAACAGCTTTGCGCTGTCGAGCGCCGCGGTGGTGCTGGCGCTGCTGCTCGGCGTGCCGGCGGCCTATGCCTTTGCGCGTTTCAAGTTCAAGCTCGGCGAGACCATCGCGTTCACGCTGCTCTCGTTCCGCTTCGCGCCGCCGCTGCTCGTGCTGCTGCCGCTGTCGCTGTACTACCAGGACATCGGCCTCAACGACACCTATTTCGGCATTGTCTGGGTCTATCAGCTGATCGCGCTGCCCTTGATCCTCTGGATCGTGCGCGGCTATTTCGAGGACATCAGCCCCGACATCGAACACGCCTATCGCCTCGCGGGACACTCCTGGAGTGAAGCGTTCACGCGCATTGCGGTGCCGCTCGCGGGGCCCGGCATCGCCGCCGCGGGCCTGCTGTCATTCATCTTCTGCTGGAACAATTTTGTCTTTGCGCTGATTCTCGCCTCCGCCGACAAGCAGCCGGTGACCGTCGGCGCACTGGCCTTCGTGACCGCTTCGGGAATCCAGTACGGCCAGATCGCCGCGGCGATCGTGCTGTCGGTGACGCCGACCTTGCTGCTCGCGCTGTATGCGCAGCGCTATCTGGTCGAGGGGCTGTCGCTCGGCGCGGTGAAAGGCTGAAGGCATGGCGCGGCTCGAGCTTCAATCTGTCAGTAAAGCCTTTGGCACGACGCTGCCGGCCGACCGCCTCTCGCTGGCCGTCGAGCCCGGCGAGATCGTCGCCGTGTTCGGGCCGTCCGGCAGCGGCAAGACGGTGCTGCTGCGCATGATCGCGGGCATGTTCGAGCCCGACGAGGGCGATATTCTCATCGGCGGCCGTTCGGTGGTCGGCGCGCCCCCCGAGCGGCGCGGCATCGGCATGGCGTTCCAGAATTTTGCGCTGTTTCCTCACATGTCGGCACGCCAGAACATCGCGAGCGGCCTGCGAGGGAAGGCGGCCGAGGTCGCGGCGCGCGTGCAGGCGATCAGCCGCCTGCTCAAGATCGAGCATGTGCTGGGTCACACGCCCCGTGAATTGTCGAACGGGCAGAAGCAGCGCACCGCGCTCGCCCGCGCGCTGATCGGCAGCCCGGATGTGCTGCTGCTGGACGATCCCCTGCGCAACGTCGACGCCAAGCTGCGGTACGAGATGCGCCTCGAATTGCCCAACCTGCTGCGGCGAGGCTCTTCGTCCGTGCTCTATGTGACCCAGGACTATCGCGAGGCGATGGCGATCGCCGATCGCATCGCCGTGCTGATCGACGGCCACCTCGAGCAAATCGCGCCTCCCGAGGATGTTTACGCCAGACCGGCCTCTGTCGCGGTGGCGCGGCTGTTTGGCGATCCCGCCATCAATCTTGCCGAAGTGACGCCGTTCGCCGAGCATGGCGCGCTGTCGACTGCGATCTCCGGTGCGCGCGTGCATCTCGGCCCGGCCGGCGCAGAGTCGCCGACAGGGGCGTGCTGGCTCGGTATCCGGCCCGAGCATCTGATGATCGCATTGTCCCCCAGCGAGGATGCTGTCCCGGCGCGCATCCTCGCGGTCACGCCGATCCACGAAAAGGCGGTGCTCCTGCTTCGCCTGGCCGACGGAACGGAGTGGCTCGCGGCCCTGCCGCCTGACGCGCCCTACACGGCATCCGATGACACCGTCTTCGTTTGCTTCGCGCCGGAGGCGGCGTTGCTGTTCGACCGCGCGAGCGGACGTCGCATCGAACTGTCGCACCGGCGGCAGGCCGCATGAGGGAGCGGTGACGGCCATGGGTACACTCGAGCTTCGCAATGTCGACAAGGTCTATGCGAGCCGCAGCAAGACGCCGGTTCATGCCGTGCGGTCCCTCGACATGGAGATCGGCAAGGGCGAGATCGTCGCGCTCTTGGGCTCATCGGGCTGCGGCAAGACCTCGACCCTGCGCATGATCGCGGGATTTGAAAGCGTCACGGCCGGGTCGATCACGCTGCAGGGGCGGCGGATCCATGAGCTGCCGCCGGCCCGGCGCAAGGTCGCGATGGCCTTTGAGGGCTACTCGCTCTATCCGCCGCTCACGGCGCGCGAGAACATCGCCTTTGCGCTGAAATCCCAGCAGCTGTCGCGCGCCGAACTGTCGCGGCGCGTCGACGCGATCGCGCACCTAGTCGAGATCTCGGACATTCTGGACAGCTACCCGCGCTCGATCTCGGGCGGGCAGCAGCAGCGAGTGTCGCTGGCGCGCGCGCTGGTGCGTGACGCCGATCTCTATCTGCTCGACGAGCCGATGGGCCAGCTCGAGCCGCAGCTCCGCGCGGTGCTGCGCGGCCGGATCAAGAGCCTCCTTGCCGAGCGCTCCATGACGGCGATCTTCGTCACCCACGACCAGACCGAGGCGAGCGCGCTGGCCGATCGCATCGCGGTGATGGAAGACGGCGTGCTGCAGCAGTTTGCAAGCGAGAAGGAGCTGAAGGACCGGCCCGCCAACCTGTTCGTCGCAAGTTTCATCGGCGAGCCCCCAATGAACCTGCTGCAGGCGGATGTCGGCCGCACCGACGGCGGTTTCTGCCTATCGGTCGGCCGCGACGTGGCGCTCCAGATCCGCGGCGACGCACTCGACGCTGTTGCGCGAAAAGCGCTGGAGACGACGCCGGCCCTGCGTATCGGCATCCGGCCGCAGAAGATCGCGGTCGGATCGGGCGAGGCGCGCGTGCGCGTGGCCTCCAATCAATGGCTCGGCGATCAGTCGCACATCGCCGGCGAACTCGCCGGCAATCTCGTGATTGCCGTCACGCCAGGGCGCGTCGCGGCGCGGCCGGGCGAGATCGTGCCGTTTGCGATCGAGCCGCGTCACATCCACATGTTCGCCGCCGACGGCACCTGCATTCACCATGCGGAGGCGCCGGCGCGATGACGCAAGGCCGCGACCTGATCGTCGGCATCGACGCCGGCACCTCGATGATCAAGACCGTGGCGTTCACGCGCGATGGCCGCCAGCTCGGCGAGTTCGCGCTGCCGAACAGCTATCGCGTCGCCGCGGGGGGCCGGGTCGAGCAGGAGATGGCACGGACCTGGACCGATACGGTCGCCGCGGTCAGGGGGCTTTCCGCCGTCGTCCCCGATCTCGGCGCGCACCTCGCGGCCATCGCCGTCACGGGGCAGGGCGATGGCACCTGGCTGATCGACGACGACGGGCGGCCGGTCGCGCCGGCGCTGCTGTGGCTCGATTCGCGCGCGGCCAAACTGGTGGAGGAGATCAGGTCCGCCGAGCGCAACACAAAACTCTATCGCCGCACCGGCTCCGGCCTCAATGCCTGCCAGCAGGGCGCGCAACTGGCATGGTTCAAGACACATGAGCCGGATGTGCTGTCGCGTGCGAGCACCGCGTTCCACTGCAAGGACTGGCTTTATTTCCGGCTCACCGGCGAGCGCGCCACTGATCCGTCGGAAGCGACGTTCACCTGCGGCGATTTCCGCAAGCGCGGTTTCGAGCAGGAGACAGCGGATCTCATTGGGATCGGCGATCTGACAAGATTGTTTCCCGAAGTCGTCGATGGGGTCGCCACGACGCACAGGCTGTCCGATGCGGCGGCGGCGGAGACCGGCCTGCCCGCCGGCGTCCCGGTGTCACTCGGTTATGTCGACGTGATCTGCACCGCCCTCGGCGCGGGCCTCTACGATGCCGCGCCGGATGTCGGCTGCACCATTGTCGGCTCGACCGGCATGCATATGCGGCTCGCGGCGAATGCGGATGCAGTGACGCTGAACAGCGAGGCTACCGGCTACACCATGCCGTTCCCGGTGCCCGGCCATTATGCGCAGATGCAATCGAACATGGCGGCGACGCTGAACATCGACTGGCTGCTCGATCTCGCGCTGGACGTGCTGGCCGCCGAGGGCGTGACGCGCTCGCGCGGCGATCTCCTCAAGAAGCTCGACGAACGCGTGCTGCAGGCCGAACCCGGCGAGATGCTGTTTCATCCCTTCATCTCGGATGCCGGCGAACGCGGTCCGTTCATTGCGCACGAGGCTTGCGCGCAGTTCTTCGGCCTGCGCTCGCGGCATCGCTACTGGGATTTGATGCGCGCGGTGATCGAGGGACTGGCCTTTGCGGCACGCGATTGCTACGCGGCGATGGGGACGCTGCCGCGCGACATCAGGATCACCGGCGGCGCCGCGCGCAGCCGTGCGCTCGGCACGATTCTCGGGGCCACGCTCGATTGCAACATCCGGATCTGCAGCCGCGCCGAGGCCGGCGCGGCGGGCGCGGCGATGATCGCGGCCGTCGCCACCGGCTGCTACGACAACATGGCGGCCTGCGCGGACAAGTGGGTGAGCCCGCATCTCAGCACGCCGCAGGCGCCGGATCCGGCCCTGGCTGCGCGCTACGCAAAATTGTTTCCGGTCTACCTTGATGCGCGGCTCGGCTCGCAGCCGGTCTGGAAGCAGCTCGCCGCCCTGCGCGCGGGGGGCGCCCATGTCTAGTACAAGGCCTCATTCGACGATGCCCGATTCGACGCGGTCTCATTCCAGGACCAACGCCATTGCCGTCATCGGTGACCGTTTCATGCTGCCATCGATCTTCGCCGAACAGATTGCCGCGGCGTGCGGCAACGGCGTCAGCATCAGGACGCTCGAGCAGCCATGGCCAGACGAGCCGATGGAGCACGGCTATGCCGGCTCACCGCTCGATGGCCTGAAGGAATATATGGGACAGCCGGAGGAGGTCGCAGCCTTCATCGGGGATGCCGCGCTGCTCGTCACGCATCTTGCACCGATCTCGCGGGCGATGCTGGAGCGGTTGCCCAATCTGAAATTCATCGCGGTCTCGCGCGGTGGGCCGGTCAATATCGACCTCAAGGCGGCGCGCGATCACAATGTGCTGGTTGTCAACACGCCGGGCCGCAATGCCAGCGCGGTCGCCGAGTTCACCATTGGCGCGATCCTCACCGAAACCCGCCTGATCCGCAGCGGCCACGAAGCGCTGCGGGCGGGCGAATGGCGCGGCGATCTCTATCGCGCCGACCGCACCGGGCGCGAGCTCTCCGAGATGACGGTCGGCATCGTCGGTTATGGCGCGATCGGCAGCCGGGTGACACGACTGCTCAAGGCCTTTGGTTGCGGGATTCTGGTGACCGATCCCTATGTCCAGCTCAGCGCTCAGGATCGCAACGACGGTGTCGAGCATGTCGCGTTGAACGAATTGCTGGGACGCGCCGACGTGATCAGCCTGCATGCGCGAGTCACGTCCGAGACGACAGGATTCATCGGTCGCGATGCGCTGGCGCGAGTCAAGCAAGGCGCCATCCTGATCAATACCGCGCGCGGGCCGCTGGTGGATTACGAGGCGCTGCACGACGCGCTGGTCTCCGGCCGGCTGGCCGGGGCGATGCTCGATACGTATGCCGTCGAGCCGGCGCCGCCGGACTGGCCGCTCCTGCAACTGCCCAATGTCACGCTGACGCCGCACATCGCGGGCGCGTCTGTGCGCACCGTCACCCATGCCGCCGAGCAGGCGGCCGAGGAGGTTCGCCGCTTTCTGGCCGGCGAGCCGCCGCTCAACCCCTGCTAAGGACGAAAGGTTTTTCTCATGACCGGTGAGGAACGAAAGCTGCGCGAAGCGATCATCGCAAAATGCCGCTGGATGAACGCTTCGGGTCTCAACCAGGGCACCTCCGGCAACATCTCCGCCCGCTACAAGGACCGCATGCTGATCACGCCGTCGGCGACGCCCTATGATGCGATGAAGCCGGAGATGATCGCCTCGATGGCGCTGGACGATTCCGAGGGCGAATGGTCTGGGCCGCTGCAGCCGTCGACCGAATGGCGCTTTCATCTCGACATCATGCGCGCCCGCCCCGATGTGGGCGGCGTCGTGCATACCCATTCCACCTATGCCACGGTGCTCGCCATCGCACGCAAGCCGATCCCCGCCTGCCACTACATGATGGCCGCGTTCGGCGGCACCGACATCCGCTGCGCAGGCTATGCGCGCTACGGCACGGCGGAGCTCTCGCAGCTCGCGCTGGAAGCGCTCGAAGGCCGCAACGGCTGCTTGTTGGCAAATCATGGGATGATTGCGATCGGCGCCAATCTGGACAAGGCGATGTGGCTCGCGGTCGAGCTCGAAACCATTGCGCGCCAATACTATCTCTCGCTCGCGCTCGGTGCGCCCGTCATTCTCAGCGACGAGGAGATCGCGGAGACCGCGCGGGGATTTTCCACTTATGGCCTGCAGGCTCCGAAACCCAAGGCTGTGGCAAAGCCGGCCTTGAAGGCGGGCGCCCCGGCCAGGGCATCCGCGCGCCGCGCTGAGAAGCGGGTCGGCAAGAAGCGATGAACGCGACGGCGCCGGCCGGGGGCAGGGATCACGGGCTGGTCGATATCGCCATCATCGGCGGCGGAATTAACGGGGCCGGCATCGCGCGCGATGCGGCCGGTCGGGGCCTAAAGGTTCTGCTTTGCGAGAAGGACGATTTTGGCGAGGGCACGTCGTCGCGCTCCGGCAAGCTGGTCCATGGCGGCCTGCGCTATCTCGAATATTACGAGTTTCGCCTGGTGCGCGAGGCCCTGATCGAGCGGGAGGTCCTGCTCGCCTCCGCACCCCACATCATCTGGCCGATGCGGTTCGTGCTGCCGCATTCGCCGGAGCAGCGCCCGGCCTGGCTCATTCGGGCCGGCCTTTTGCTCTACGATCATCTCGGCGGCCGCAAGCGTCTGCCACCGAGCCGCGGCCTGGATCTCACCCGCAGTCTTGAAGGCAGGCCGCTGCGGCCCGAGTTCCGCCGCGGGTTTGAATATTCCGATTGCTGGGTCGACGATGCGCGGCTCGTGATCCTCAATTTGATCGACGCGGCCGGGAATGACGCGACAGTGCTGCCACGAACGCGTGCCTTGCGGGCGCTGCGGGCCGACGGCGGCTGGCTGCTCGAGATGCAGGGCGCTAATGGCACAATGCATGTGGTTCGCGCGCGCGCGCTCGTCAATGCGGCCGGACCATGGGTCCAGGACGTCACGTCTGTCGTTACGGGACTCAATTCGGTGCACAGCGTGCGCCTCGTCAAAGGCAGCCACCTGGTGGTGCCGAAATTCTGGGACGGGCCGCAAGCCTATCTGCTGCAGAACGACGATCGCCGCGTCATCTTCGTCAATCCCTACGGCGACAAGCTCGCGCTGATCGGCACCACCGACATTCCCTATGACGGCCGCGCCGAGGATGTCGCGATCGACGCGGCCGAGACCGACTATCTATTGCGGGTCCTGCGTCGTTACTTTCGAAAGCCCCCGGAGCCGCGCGACATCGTCCACGCCTTCTCCGGGGTTCGGCCACTGTATGATGACAACGCCAAGAATCCGTCGGCAGTGACGCGCGACTATGTCTTCGAGGTCGACGGCGCGGCAGGCACCGCGCCGCTGCTGTCGATTTTCGGCGGCAAGATCACCACCTACCGAAAGCTCGCCGAGCACGCCATGCAGCGCCTCGTGCCGTGGTTTCCGGACATGCAGTCGGCCTGGACCGCCGGAAAACCATTGCCGGGCGGCGATATTGCCTCGTTCTCAGAGTTCGTGGACGCTCTCGTGCGCGAGTACGCCGCCCTGCCGCGGGATCTGCTCCACCACTATGCGCGCCTCTATGGCACGCGTGCGCGCGCGCTGTTGGGACCGGCGCGGTCCTGCGCGGATCTCGGGCGGCATTTCGGCGCAAATTTTTACCAACGCGAAGCCAATTTTCTCCGCGACACCGAGTGGGCGACAACAAGCGCCGACTTTCTCGATCGACGGACAAAACACGGCCTGTCCCTGACACCGGCTGAGCGCCTTAAATTTCAAACAGCCGTTGGCGGGTGAGTTTCGCGGTGTGAATTGTCCGGTTTTCGGGGGACTGATTTGCCCTGACGGTCGTCTTGAGAAGATGTTGTCCAGCCCCGGGACAAAAAATGCCGATCTGCTTCTCAACCAGGTTGCGCGTTTGCTGGCCAGACCGTCCCCGTGGTGAAGAAGCATCTGGAAGCCGCGCAGTCGCTGCTGCCTTTGCGGGCGCTGAAGGCATTGCGCGCGCGGCTATTGCGGGCCGCGCGTCGCTGAGGCTCACCGCATCGTGGCGAGCTGCAGCGCCAGCGCGCAGGCGCGGTCGTACTCGTCGAGATTGATCCATTCGTCGATGGTGTGCGGCTCGTTCTGTCCAGCTCCGAAGGTGACGGTCGGAACGCCGTGACGGACCATCCAGTTGGCGTCGAGCCCGCCATTGGCGGCGCGGATGGTCGGCGCCCCGCCGATGCTGCTGACCGCCGCGACCGCGCGTTTGACCACCGGCAGGGTCTCCTTCATGCGGAACGGATAGTAGTCGGTTTCAGCCTTGAACTTGACGCGGCCCGCCTTGCCGTCGCTGTTTGTGACGCGCTTTGCGGCCTTCTCGAACGCCGCCTTGTAAGCTTTGGTGATCTCCTTGAAGAATTTGCTGTCGTGGCTGCGGCTTTCGCCGCGCACATGCACATAATCGGTGACGACATTGGTGGCGTCTCCGGCCGGCCGGCCCTCGCCGCCGGTGACGGGGCCGACATTGCTGGTGCCCTGCCGCTTGCCCTTCACCACCTTGCCGAACCAGCCGCCCGCCTTCACATCGGCGAGTGCGAGCGCAAGGATCATGGTCGAGCTGATCCCCCGCTCCGGTGCGACGCCGGCATGCGAGGCGCGGCCAAAGATCTCGACCTGCCAGCGATCTGCGCCGACGGCGCCGATGGTGACGTTGGACGCAGCACCGCCGTCATAGTTGAAGGCCATGACCGGCGCGCCGAGATCCTCGGTCTTGACGTGGCGCGCACCGTAGAGCCCGCTCTCCTCCCGCACGCAGAACAACAGCGTGATCGGCGGATGATCGGGCTGCTGCTTGGCGAGTTCGGCCGCCAGCGTGACGAGGACGCCGCAGCCGGCGCGGTTGTCGCCGCCGAGCGCGGTCTTCGCCTCGTTGACGATCTTGCGGCCGGCCAATTTTGGTTTTGCACCCGCGCACAGCGGCACCGTGTCCATGTGGGTCATGAACATGATCCGCGGCTGGTTGTGCATCGCGCCACGCCCGGGCAGGTCGACGATGAGGTTGCCGGTCTCGGTCGGGACGGGAATGCGCGTGTTGGCGTCGTCGAGCCGGATCGCGGTGGCCGGCACGCCGCTGTCCTGCAGCGCCGCCGACAGCTCGCGGCCGATCGCCGCCTCCTTCCCGGTCACGCCCTCGACGGCGAGAAAGCGCATGAGGCGATCGGTGGCGGTTTTGGTGTCGACGGGCATGACGAGGTCCTTGGGTCAGGGGAGACTGTGAGCATCCTTCGCGGCGGTCTGCTTCGCAAGCCTCGACAGGGCCGTTCGCCAGCGTAATTTGGGCAAGGAGCAGGCCAGAGGTCGTCCGGCGTCCCGATCCGCCTCACCATGGCCTTGCGCTTCAGAAGCTTCCCTTGAAGGGGATCGGGAGTGCCGTTACGGCCACGACGGCACAATTGCGGCGGACTGCATTGACGCCGCCGGGTTGGAACACGACATATCCATGTCATCGGATCCATGGTCACCGGCCCGGAGCAGGATATGGACGCGCCACCAAACACCGAACCAGTCACCGCACATGTCGACATCAACGTCGTGGACTGGCTGACGAACGGTACGCGCGATCAGCGCTTCGTCGACAATATTTTCGCCGAGCTGTGCGTGCGGCTGCAGCGCGCCGGCATTCCCGTCAAGCGGGCGACGCTTCACCTCCTGATCCACCATCCGCAATGGCTCGGTGCCCGGATCATGTGGGCCGACGGGATGCGCGAGGCGGAGATTGCGAGGGTCGATTACGACGTCAGGGAGCGGTCCGAGTTCGTCGGC
>Ga0207663_10001179_pt1 | contig 12058 bp, 9 predicted proteins | sample LARL53metaG_FD_184346 | JGI IMG/M metagenome (GOLD analysis project Ga0207663, IMG submission 184346) | Corn, switchgrass and miscanthus rhizosphere microbial communities from Kellogg Biological Station, Michigan, USA - LAR L5-3 metaG... | ecosystem: Host-associated > Plants > Roots >...
GTTGTCTGCCGTTGGATTGATTGGATTGCTTTTCTAAACTCTACTGCAGTGACTGGATCAATATAAAGCAGCGAATTCCGTCTTCCAAAATCAGTTGCAATATATCTGCTATTCCTTGATTTGATAAGCTCCTCCGACTCTAAATAACTTAACGCCGTATCAACTTTGAAATCTACTGTCGCTTTTCTATATTGTTGGGCAAATAATGTACTTTCAAATAACTCATAAATTTCGGATTTTTTCATTCCAGGAATAGTCGCGATAGTGCTGAGTAGATGAACTCTAATAGATTTATCGTTAGTCATTTGAGAGCGTAGAGGTTCAGGATTACCTAAGACATAATGGTCGTAGATCTCTTGCGCATTGACTCCAGATTCAGCTATGATGATAGATTCGCCAAAAGTATCATACTTTGGTCTGCCTGCCCGTCCACATAGCTGCTTGTACTCCAAAACACTTATGGGTATATTCCTGCCATAGTCAGGATCATATCTTAAAATACTGGCTAGAATAACACGTCTTGCGGGAAGGTTAACTCCTGCCGCAAGCGTTGGAGTAGCGGTCAATATTTTGATTATGCCACTCTTAAATGATTCCTCAACGATTTCTCTACTTGTTTGTCCTAACCCGGCATGATGAAAACCCACGCCTTTTGCTACGACTTGCGAGAGAGTCCTTGTGAGTTCGGTATCATCTCCGTTCTTAAGTATTTGGGACGATGCTTCAGCAGCATTTGATTTGGTAGCTTTATCAAGTCGTTTATAGACGCCTTCGACCGCCTTAACAGCAAGCGAAGATGCTCTTTTACGTGTTTCAGCAAAAATTATCGCCTGTCCACCGTTATCAAGAGAGTCAATCGCAATATCTATTGCAGAAGACGAAATAGCAGAGGTTTCAATTTTGAACTGACTTCCATCATTCATATTAACTGTGCCATCTTCATATACTCCTTCTACTAGCTTGGTTGGTCTCCAGTTACTTTGAATTAGTTCACATCCTAACCATTTTGCAATAATTTCCGAATTTGCGACAGTCGCACTTAATGCTAATATCTGTGATTGTGGATACATTTTACGTATCTTGGTTAGTATCATTTCAAGTGTAGGACCACGCTCTTTATCACCAAGTAAATGAACTTCATCGGTTACAAAAAGTCCAACATCGGCAATCCATTCGGCACCATGGCGTATAACAGAATCCATTTTTTCGTTTGTTAGGATTATAACATCTGCATTTGATACTTCCATTCCTGAAGAATCATAGTCGCCAGTAGCAATTCTGATTCGAATTCTTTTATCAATTATATCGATGTTTTGGAGAACTTGAAGATAGTGGTATTTTTCTGTAGCTATTGCCCTTAATGGAGTAAGGTAAACAACCTTCAGACCTTTTTCAATTGGCTTTATTGCGGCGATTACTGCAATCAGTGTCTTACCACTCGCTGTAGGCGTAGTAATAAGCAAGTTCCTGCTCTCTAAAAGGCCTTTGGAAAGAGCTAATTCTTGCGGTGGATAAAGTGATGAGTAACCTAGTGAATCAAGAATGATCTTTACCTCAGGATCTGTTGCCGTTACAGTCATGCCTTGGAAAAGCTAAGATTTGTATACTTATTAACTTTCAAGGCGCAGTAAATGTTTCCGGTGGTTTTGGATCAGTGATAGTCTGTCCGCGTGCGATCACATGTGACAGAAAAGTCCCAACAAGTGACATTTGAGTGATAAAATTAGCAGGTAGTGAATTATAATTTTGAAAATGACTCTAATGCTCTATTCTCAATTAGGTTTTCAAGTTCTTGTAAATTTAAAATGTTTAAAATTGCTGTATTGATCCAGAAACAAACTTGTGTTCACAGCAGAATATTATTTCATGGTTATTATTAGTAGCATAGCCATAAAAATTTGTCATACCTACTAACAATATTTAAACTCATCAATTGTATTTTTATTTTCAATAATGAATCACCAACAATCTACGTCGATAGAGGTCTTACGCTTTCTTCATAAAATGCATCTTGATGTACAAGATTAAGCAAATGAAGGTCGTGGGATTCCAGAAACGTTGCACATAAAGCTCCTCGAAATAATAAAATTAAAAGAAATTTATGAAACCTTTGACGGCGCACTTGATCGCTGTGCTGATGTTGCTGACGTGGTAGAAGATGTTGCCTTAAAATATGGTAATGGGTGGGTGGATTATGGATAACACCAAATGCACATTGCACTATAGTAGAGCAAATTAAAATAAAAGTAAAGTTAGTCCAGGTTTCCATCCTATAGGCGCTGTAGTCAACATAACTACTTTTATCAACACAAAATTAAATGTAAATAACCATCGAAACCTTTCAAACTAAAAGCGGCAGTATACTCTATACGTCAAGTGAATTTGAAACCTCATCTATCTAGGGAAGATTTTAATCCGTTGAAGCCACTACATTATAAGAACAAAAGTATGTCTTCAAGCGAACTTATAAGATGTGAAGAATGTGGGCAGGAATTTGATACGATTGATTCTCTTAGAGAGCATCAGAAGTCGGAAAGAGAGGACAAAGAGCTAAGAAATAGAGGTATCGACAGCTAGGTTGCTACTAAGCAAGTCTAAAAAACTTTTCAGTGAGTTTGGATATCACTATGAATCATAAGGTGGTGTAGTATGGCTTAGCTTTATTGTCCAAACCTAGTATGCCTAAGACTCAACAATTATCAACTACTTTTCGGAAACGCTCTTAGTCTGTCTTCATATTTGACGGATTACAATAACAGATTAACCGTTCTTTGTTGAAACAGCGGTTGATGTATTATAATTGTACAAAATAGTAATTTCGAGTTGATAATTTTTCCACAGGCAGAACACCGGTTCAATTCATATCATTTCTACATGAAAATGAGGAACCTATATCGTTAGAATGTGATGACAACCGTTCTGCTTGGGTGTCTTTCGACGTAAGGACATAAAACAGATTCTGAGCGGTCATGAGAATTTTTCATCAGATCTACAAAAGTGGCTATTGCCACATCATCATCAAGAAATACAGAAGAACTTTATTACGTCAGATCCACCACTACACAATGAACTTCTCAATCAGATCTGGTCGTCATTTAATTCCACTATTATTTCTGAACTTGAATATCGGGTAGAAGAAATTGCTAAAGAAATACTCAATCATGTAATTGAAGATTGACATGTGGATCTGGCATATCCTCTACCAACCATAGGCTTACCATTGGTAGAAGATGAGGGTTTGGATTTACAAATATGGTAACCTTTTCCAATTCTACAATTGCATACGGGACATATTTTTTGGGATCTGGCGATTTTTGGCGTCTTCATCATGTTCCCATTTTTTATGATATCCCTTTGCTTAAGTAGTGAATTTAGTTCAACATTTAATTCAGGGATATTGCGCTTAGCCTTTCTGTTATGCATACGTAATTGGACCCTATGTATTTTATGGCTAATATCTCTAAGTTGTTTCTTTTTTATATGACGAGTCTGGTCTGGCAAGGCGTTTTGCATAACAGGTGGTCACTAGTATAATTTATTCTTATTCTATAAAGACAAATGTTGGCACAATGAAAAACCCACAATGACCATAGCAGACTAATCGGGAATGAGATGATGGCTTTCCATGCTATCCACTTTCAAGACCTCAAGGAGAAATATGATGAATTTTTTTGTAATTTAATAAATTAATGTCTATTTAACGGACTCGTCCTGGGGTATTCTTTCGGACGGCGAGAGATAGAGTCCATTCTAATTGGTCCTTATAGGATTTTTTGTTTCGTTATCCTATGATCATTTACTCTTCTCAACTGAAAAAGAATCCTGTGACAATGCTATAGTTTAACCTGTTAGCCTCAAACCATATTTCTCAAAAGCGGTCCAAGAAATTAACTATCAACTTGTACTGTCACCATAGCAGAGGTATCTATATAATAATAGAAATGTGAATAATACCAATTATGACACACAACAAAGAACAAGACATTCAGGGAACAATAGAAAATTTGCTAAGAAATAATCAATTTAAATCATATTCAAAAGAAGAGATAATAAATTTGATATCAGCTGATACATCTACGCAAGAAAAAATTGAAAAAATCCTAGGTGAAATGGAGGTGTGGAGTTCTATGAAGGATACACAATCCTCAGTCTATTCGTCATGTAAAGGTGGTACTGTGTATTTCCAATGGGGACAGACCCCCTAAATAATTTTGAGACTAGGCATTTGAGACTTCGTTAAGATGTATTATTTGAAAAGCACATGATAAGGATAATCATTCTGGGTTGCTTCTTTTTAACCGCAGTCAAAATCAACGCAAAGTCGTAGAATTAATAGACAATCTACTTCCAATTTGTCAGCCAACCCGCACTCTACTCTGAAAAGGTATTAGACATAGTAAGCAATAATGGTCAGAAGATGAATTTCGTAATTTTAATAAATTAAAGTCTATTTAAAATGTAATATTTTCTCCTTGCCCTTTTCATAGAACTGGTTAATATAAGAGGATCGAATGCAAGGACTCTCAATTTGTTGATCAATTCTAGTCAATGTCTGATATATCCACAAGCCATCCTGGCTACCACTAGGAAGGCAGATTAATCAGACAATGTACATGACCTTTCTACGGTTGTAGATAATTTGGCTACCGTAGTTAGTTCATAGCCGTAGAGGCGTATAGTCAATTAGTCGTTTGCCATTTTCATCCTCAGTAACCATGATTGAATTATAATCACCAAATTCGAAATCTGTATGAGTTATAAGAAAAACCTGTTTGAAGCTTTTATCTTGGGTTAGAATGTTGACGAGAATACGTCTTCGACAGGAATCCAAGCTTGCCATGGGCTCATCCATTATTATAGAGTTTATTAATGGTGGTTTTTTTTCTGAGTTTTTGAAAGGCCTTATCCTAGCCATCAGCTTTGATATAGCAATTCTTAAAGCTAATCCTAAAGCAGTTTCATCACCTCCGCTAAGCTGATCCTTATTTTTTATCATATTGTCTTTGCTATCCATGAGCGTCATCTCCAAACCATGGGATTCCATGCCGCCCCTTATCCTTCTCATTGTGGAAGATATTTTATCTATGGTGTACCGACCTTCGGTAAGTTGTGTAAGGTACTCGTTAGTAGCTTGTCTTAGCACTCCTACCATTCTTCCTTCTACTACGTAATTAGAAATGAAGCCATCTATTTCACCACGTAGATATTTCACATGACGCATCTCATTTTCTTTTTTAGCCATGATAATTTCCTTTTGGGAGAGTTTTGTTATAGTTGCCTCCCTGTTTTTTATTTCTTCTTTTAAGGAAGCAATCTGTATTTCAACCATGTCTGATATCTTTTGCTTATTCGCAATACTGGCCTCCATAGTTTTCCTTTTAACAAGTATTTCATCGATAGTCTTACATTCGAAACGGTGTGTCAAATCATCCAAACTAACGGCTAAAAGATCACTGAGATATTGTTGCTGTTTCTTTTTTAGCTGAGTAATATCATTAATTATATTCTCCATTCGATCCTTTGATTGCGACAGCTGTTCTTCATATTTTTTATATCTGACGTATTCTTCATGTATTTGTCTATCCTGCAGCTGCATATTGTTATCATAATTTGCAATTTGGAATTCAAGCTTTGATATTTGAGAAATCATATCTCCGACAGTTGAACAGCCCTTCTGCGATAGAAATTCGTGGATTGATTTCACAGAATATTGGCTTAGTATAGACAAAAGCAAATCTCTATGATTCACAAGATCATCTGAAATTGTGAATAAGTTCTCAAATAAACCCTTAATTTTATTTTTTGATTCTATCTTTCTATCTATTTCTGCGTGTTCTTCAACAGCTCGCTTAACCTGCAGATTGACATCCTTATAATTCTCTTCTATGTCTCTCATCTCCTGGTTAAGATCCAGTATCATTTTTTCTTTATTATCAATAGGATTATTGCAAACAGGGCATTTGTCCTGTTCTACAATATATCTCATACTGCTCTTCTTTATGCCACAGAGGACTTCAGTAGATGTTGATACTCGTCTTAAATATTCAATGCTATCGTGTGCTTGCTCCTTCACCATTTTCAGAGCTTCAAGTTCATTTGACATTTTATCCAGATTATAATTGATGTTTTCTGGTTGCACAATGGGATCGAAGTCCAAAGTAATGGATGATCTGTTAACTAGTGTTTTAATTTGATGTTCTTTTGTTCTTATTTCTGAAATCAACTCATTTAACTTATGCAAATTCTCTTTTGATGGAAATTGTTCTAATGTGTATTCATCGTGAGCTTTCTTGCCTTCTAGCTCGGCAATATTTTTCCTTAAGGATTCTATTCTCTGCTCTTGACTTGTCATATAATTTGTTTTTTCTGTAATCAAATAATTAACTAATTGGAGATCATTATTTTTGGTGTTTATTTCAGTCTCATTTGTCTTAATTTTGTTAAGAATATCTTCAGAAGGTAGCCTTGAGAGTTCATCTTTATTGGTTTTCAAATCTGCGTCCACTTCCTTGAATTCTTGTTCTTTTTTCTCTAGTTCGCTTCTCCGTCTTACAAGTTCTTTCTTCTCGGCATTTAACCCTCCAACTTCTTCCTTTAGAATATCGATAGCATCCTGCAGCTCGCAACTCATGTTAGCCAGATCCCTTTTTACCCTCTCAAACTCATCAAGTCCAAAGAGAGTCATTATTAATTCCCTTAACTCTCTTGGATCCGCTAATGCGAGTCTATCAACATCCTTTTGACGAACGTATACAGTCTTTTCTATGATATCAGCGCTAACGCCTAGCATTCGTTCAACCTCTTCATTTACTGGTTTTGATCTATTGGAAATTGATACAAACTTGTCATGTACATTGTCTTTTTTAGACAAGACAGTTTCTTCATTAAAATCAGTCTCATTACTTGTGGATTTTGCTTTTTTAAGATTCAGTTTTCTGATGATCCTGTATTGCGTACCGCCTAGATCAAATATGATGTCGACCTTGCAGCTTGATTCACCTCTCTTAACGAGAGATTTCCTCTTTTGATCGTTCATTAAACCATCACCAAGAAGTCCCCATAACATTCCTTGAACAAAGCTGGTCTTTCCCATGGAGTTATTGCCGCGGATTAGAAAAAGACCCTCTGCAAGATGGATACTTTCGTCGACATTATCAGGGAGCAATACCTTCGTGTAGGGCTTGAAATTCTCAATTTCAACTTTGACTATCTTCAATTTTATTACAAGCCTCTAGATCATTATCATCATGACGACTAAGTGCTTTGGCAAATATACCTGCTAGTAAATCAGGATTCAAGTTCTGTTTTTTCAGATCTTCGTTTCTCATAGTTGTCACATATTCTTTGAATTCCTTTTCTGGGTCTTCTATTAAATATTCAACGTATCCAGTTTCATTCTCTATGGCGCTCTCTACATTAATGTATTCAGAGTAAGCTGGACGATCCAAAATGAATTCGACAATATTGTAATCATTGGAATCTAGAGCTAGTTTTCTAAGGAGTGATTCTACTTCGCCAATATTGAAAGAAGCCCCATACGTTTTCTCGCCTCTTAAAATGATTTTCACTCTCGCAGCAGTTGAATATTCATATCTTATATTAAGTCCATTGGAGTCTAACACATTTTTAACTTTTCTTATTATTTCCGCATTAGTATCATGAGAAAATATGTCTATTTTTTCGAATATAACTTTCCTGGATGATTGAATTTTCTTTGGGGTAACCTTTGGATATGTTTTTCCCTGTTCAACATCTACCATAAGATATCCTTTTTCAGTATTAAATTCATTAAAGCTCCATAATTCAGTTGATCCGGAATACCATGCGTGATCTGTTACCTTGTGCATCTTGTGATCATCTCCTAAAGCAATATAATCGTAATTACCCTTAAGGAAATCTGGATGTAGTGAAGAATTCTCGATCATGCCGTGACCCATGGCTACATTCATCAAGTCAGGATTAGTTGATCTGTTCTGAAGCTGAATCCATTTTTTATATATGTGCTCTATGCCTAATGTAGATAGCGATCTTGATTCGATAGACGGGTGTGTGATAACCCTTAGGTTGAGATCTGGAAAATCCTTGAATTGAGGCTTCTGCGTCCTTAAAGAATCTCTAGCATCATAATGGGTATACAAATTTATGTTATCGAAGGCAACCGGAAATACACTGAGGGTTGAACTGCGATATTCCATGTATCGACCATGGTTCCCATCTATGATAACTAAGGGGATGCGAGCATCATATAGTTGCTTGAATGTCATTGCAGCCACTTTTCTTGCATATTCGGGAGGGGGGCTAGGATCATAGCCTGCGGGTGTGTCGAAAAAGTCACCACAATGGAGTATGATATCAGGTTGATTACTACTGGAAGTATCTATAATTTCTTCAACGAACTTTATCCAAGCAGAATAGAAGTCATCCTCTAGAGGGCGTATTTCTTGGTCTATTATTCCTGAACGCGTCTGTTTAGGTCTCCTACCAAGATGTGTATCTGAAATATGGGCTATTTTCATGATCACATACTCTTTTAGAGTTTAAATTCGTCTTCATGACTGATCATGGTACCTGGCTGGGGTGCTGTTTCAGAAGATGAAATATGGGTGTGCTCCTGACGAGCAGTGTTTGATATACTGTTATCATATCCTCCTGTAGAACCGGCAGCATAACTTAGAGAATGGGTGCTCCCGATAATTAAACAAGTCCTAGAAGGAAACGCGTTTGCTACCAATGCGATGGCCTCATAAAACTGTTCTGCATTAGACATTATATTTTCTTGGGTTGTTGTAAAGTTATCAGATCAATGCTCTTTTACAACTTTGAGATTATTTTTACAAATAACAGGAGATGAAACTCGATTGTAGAGTAAATGGCTAACACATCTAATTATTTGGTACAAGCCCACTTCTCTTAATCAGAGTTTTTAAAACCATCTATTAGTACGCAATACTTGAAAGTAAGTAAGTACACAGGATAATTTGGGATACAATATGTGATATAGATCCATACTATTGGTTTAAATTAGATTTTCCTAACTTGATATTGTATGCCTGCACGGATAGGGGATAAAGCTCCCAATCTAACTGTTTCCGAATGGGTACAAGGAAGGCCTACCAACATAGATAAGGAAAGGGGAAACGTTGTACTTGTTGAGGTATTCCAAGTGAATTGCCCCGGGTGTTTTACATATGGGATTCCTAATGCAGTAGACCTGCATAAGAAATACTACCCTGACGGTCTAAGGGTGTTAGGACTGGCTACAGCTTTCGAAGATTTTGACAAGAACACTTTAGATAACCTCAAGCTTCTGCTAACCACGGGCGAGGTGATTGGAGAAACAAGGAAGGTCTTAGCAGAGTATGGACACTTGCAATCCGGAAACAAATTGGATTATAAGATTCCGTTCCCAGTAGGAATGGATACGTTGCTGAAGTTTGGCTCCTTGACTGATAGCAAGATCATGGATTTCATTGAAGCTAATTTTGCAGATTTCAGATCTTATGGTGATAAGGAGCGTGAGTCAACATACGAGCGAGTAAAACAGTACTTGAAACTAAAGCAATTTTCAGCAAAGACTTTTGATGAATATGGCCTGCCTGGAACACCATCAGCTATCTTGATTGACAAGAACGGCATATTGCGGCAGACCGCTTTCGGTTCAAATGGCTCTCTGGAAGTAGTCGTTAAACACTTGTTAAATGAGTAATCGAAAATCTTTTTGACAACGATTGCTGTAAATAAATACCAGATTCTGAATCGAGTGAAAATTATTTTTCTTTAAAGAATATCGCTACATTCATACATGGAGAACAAAACGAATGTCAAATTATCAGATAGCGATATGCGATGAAGGGTAGTGAGGCAATCTGGTCCATTGGCACAGGATCTAACTGCTTTCAAGTCCCGTCCTTTCCTGATAAGTATCGAGAATATAACTTCACATAATACTTGTAATTCAACATGGGATTCTTCGATAACGTATATGCATTTTGTCTTCTTATCCCTTTCATAGTTTATATCACATCACGTGGATATCTTTGCTCGCAACAGTTCGTAAGCTTTAGCAGCATCTTTGTTATTTAATATAAGCACAATTTCGTTAGGAGCAAAGAAAGCGTTATACAGAGAAATTTGATTATTGTACAGAACATCTGACACCAAAGATAGCATATTATAGTCTGGTTTTTGATTAGGCTGCCGTCGTTCTTGATCAGATGAGTCAATAGCAGAAGCAGCCGAAGATGGCAGGGTGATAGTGATCTTTGAAAGTCCTTCTTTTATCTTACCATCAAATCTTTTGGATGCAGTTGATACAATATTTCTAATTTCCTCAATGTCTTCTGCAAATAGTGTCAGTTGTTTATTTGTCTGAATCAGGTTGTAACTTCCGCTTTCATTTTCAAATACTTCATCGAGCAGATTAAAGATCTCATCAAATTCTTTATCGCTAAAATCTATGTCAATTATGCTGCCTGTTAATGACATCCTAGCACCGTCCATTCGATTGTTTATATCTGGTTTGTCTTCCTTTTCTTGTTCTTTGATTAATGTGTCTGCAAACCGTTTAATTGCAACTACTATAGTACCCATCTGAACTTCGATGCCTGTAATTTCTTCTACCGCAGGTTTGATTTTTTGCGCTAGAGCTGTGTAATTGGCTATACCTGATAAGAGCGCTTGAAAATATAAATTGTTTGAGGCGAGAATTGTCCTTATCGCCTGGGGGACTGACTGATGGTACTCTAGTGCACGACGGTCATACATACATGTTATAATCACCTCATATAGGTAATAAAGCTTTTGCTACGTAAGTAAAATTTATATATTGTAATATGTATTACAGTATGTTAGGTGAAATAAGCAAAAATGTGGAGAGATCCGTTTTGGGGTATTAGAAACACGAGTAGAATTTTTGAAGAGATGGACAAAGAGTTTGAAGAAGCAGAGGATATGTTAGGGAGGGTTTTCAGGACAGCACGGGAAATAAATCCGTCCGATCTTGTAGGCAACTTTCCATACTACTATGGATACCAGGTAACAATAGGTCCTGATGGCAAACCTCATGTAAGGGAATTCGGCAATGTAAGACCAACTGCCAAGGGCCTTGTAGAACAAAGTGGTACAAGAGCTCCATTAGTGGATACTGCCTTAGATGAGAAACAAAATACATTGAAAATCACTGCCGAGATGCCTGGTGTAAACAAAGAAGACATCAAAGTGGATGTATCTGACCAATATGTCACTATACATGCAGAGAAAGGCGAAAAGAAGTACCATGCTGACATACCAGTGGATGTTGAGTTAGATGATGCTTCTGCAAAGGCGACTTACTCAAATGGCATACTGGAGCTCAAGATCAAGCTAAAGCAAACTCCCAAATCAAAGGCTAAAGAGATAAGAGTGGAATAAAAGATTCCACATTATTTTTGAATCTAGGTGACAAGATAAGAATATGAATGATGATAATAAAAATAATAATTTGACATTGAGGGTAACTGAGACCAACCCCAAGTTCGTTGGCAGGGGGATAGCACTCGTTGATCCAAAGATAATAGAGAAGTTGGGTTTATCTACGGGAGACGTAATTGAAATTAGGGGTTCTAGAAAGAAAACTTTCGTCTTGTTATGGTCTAGTCAGCCAGATGACTACGGGCGTGGGTTGATTAGGATTGATGGATACACTCGTAACAACATAGGCGTAGGGATTGATGACAGAGTCAACGTTCAGAAGGTTACCGATGTCACAAAAGCAGAGCAAGTAATTCTATCACCTACTGAAGAATTAAACATCGTAGGTCTTGAAGAACATCTTCCAGAACTACTTGATGGTCGTGTAGTTGCTAAGGGAGATATGATTCCACTTAATATAATGGGAAGGAAAATTGGTTTTGTAATTACTAGTATATCGCCATCCTCAGATGCAGCAGCGTCGTTAGTTGACAGTAATCTTACAGAGTTCATCATCGGATCAGTGCCCAAAGCTGGTGCTGGTGGGAGAGGAGGTATTGTTCCCAGGATAACATATGAGGATATCGGTGGTCTGAAAAATGAAGTTCAA
>Ga0207663_10001181_pt1 | contig 12056 bp, 7 predicted proteins | sample LARL53metaG_FD_184346 | JGI IMG/M metagenome (GOLD analysis project Ga0207663, IMG submission 184346) | Corn, switchgrass and miscanthus rhizosphere microbial communities from Kellogg Biological Station, Michigan, USA - LAR L5-3 metaG... | ecosystem: Host-associated > Plants > Roots >...
GGGCTGACGGTCCTCAAGAGCGTCGATGGCGGCGCGACTTGGGCTCGGCAGCCCGTCTCGGGCGTGCCGGCCGCGGACCTCACCTCGATTCGCACGGCAGGCCTCGACACCGCGCTGATTACCACCGCCGGCGGCGCGCAGCTCATCCGCACGACCGACGGAGGCGTCACGTTCAGCTCCGTCGTGCCGTCGAGCGACCCGACGCTCGCGGTTGCGTTCGCATCGCCGACGCGGGCGATCGGCGTCGGGGCCAACGGGAGTGCGGGAACCTCAGCCGACACCGGCGCGAACTGGAAGATCGTCGGCTCGCGCATCGTCGGCTCCTTCCGCCTGATCTATGCCGTCAGCAGCTCCGTCGCATACGCGGGCGGTGACCAGGGCGTACTGGCGAAGACGGTCGACCGCGGCCAGACGTGGGCAAACATCAGCCCGCCCACCGGGGCTTCGATCACTGGGATCGGGGCGCCTGCTCCCGAGACGCTGTTCGTGCTCGCCAGTGACGGCTCGCTCCAGCGGTCGGACAACGGCGGCTCGAGCTACCGGATCCTCAACACCGGCACGGGCGCTGCGGCGAAGGCGGTCGTCGCACTAGACAAGGACCACGTGCTGTTGCTCGGCCCGCGCGGCGTCCTTCGTTCGACCAACGGCGGCGACGAGTTCACGCTTGTCTCGGACCACGTCGGGCGGACCACCGTGGTCGGCGCTGCAGAGGTCGCAGGCCAGTCCGTCTACGCTTACGCGCCCGGCCGCGGCGAGCTGATCCTCTCCCGCAACGGCGGCGCGACCTGGACGCGGCTCAAGACGCCCGAGAAGCACTCGATCCGCGACCTCGCCTTCGGAACGGCGACCCGCGGCTTGCTGCTCGACACGCGGGGGGAGCTGTGGCAGACGACGAACGCCGGTCGCTCGTGGAAAGAGCTCGACTGCCTCGGCGCCTGGCGTCCGACCGGCGTTGACTTCGCCGACGCGACGCACGGCTTCGTCCTTGTGTCGCCGAGCGGCCCGAGCCGCGGCGCGTACCTGCTGCGAACGAACGACTCGGGCAAGACGTGGCACCCGCAGTTCGTGAGCGGCGGCCCGGCGAGCGCACTCGAGGGCGCCGGCGGCACGAGCTACCTGCTCGTCGGCAACAGCGTCCTCTACTCGACCACGACCGGCGGTGACGTCGGCGCGGCGCGGCAGCTGAAGCTGACCGCGAAGCCGAGAACGCTCGCGAAGGCCGGAATAGTGACGCTTAGCGGCACGCTGACCCCGCGCCTCGGTGGCGAGGACGTCCTTATCTCCCGCTACATGCGCGGTGCTTGGGCGGTGAAGCACGTCACCGTCGCCTCCAACGGCAGCTTCAGCGTCCGCTGGTCGGTGACGCGGTCGGCGGTCTTCGTCGCGCAGGTCTTCGCGGACGCAGATCACTCGGCGGCGGCCACACCGGCGCTGACGGTCAGAATCGTCCCGACGAAGCGCTAGCGGTCCGGGAGCCGCGCGCCGCGAGACCGGCGCGCGGCTCCGCTCGTCGCATCTTCCGAAGACGTCCACCCCCTTTGGCAGTTGCCTCGGACGCGACCGGCGAACTGGCCCGCAGAGTGGGTTCGGATCCGGGTCGACAATGAGTGGACGTACGGCCTACTACGAACCGAGACATCGGGTCTCTGCCGATGCGGTCTCGAGAGTGCTAGTCGATCATCGGGAAGAAGGCGGCGCCAGCCGCTCGGCCGGAAGGAGAAGCCATGAAGACCATCCTGATCGCAACCGACGGCTCGCCCTCGGCCCGTGAGGCTGTCGAGTTCGGGCTCGACCTCGCGGACGAGCACGACTCCGCCGTGACGTTCGTCACCGTCGTTCCATCGGTGGACATCGCGCCGATGAGCGGCTTTGGGATGACGGCGGCGGTGCCGCACGAGCTGCGCGAGGAAGACGAGGAGCCACTCGAGGAGGCGCTCGAGCTCGCCGAGCAGGCGGGCATCAAGGCGCACCGCAGGCTGCTGCGCGGCGACGCGGTCGACGAGATCGTCGCGTACGCGGACCTGATCGACGCCGACCTGATCGTCGTCGGCTCCCGCGGCCACGGCGCGCTCGCGAGCGCGCTGCTCGGCAGCGTCTCGCGCGGGATCCTGCGAGAGGCGCGCCGGCCCGTGCTCGTCGTTCGCGGGCTCGCCGCACGCGCACAGGCAGTCGCCGTCTAGCGGAAAACCCGCAACGCGAGCCGGGATCGCCCGCACCAGGATCCCGGCTCGCTACCGATGGCGCCGCGACGGACTCCTTCGACACTCCGGCTACAGGTCGCAGGCACAGAGGAAGCGACCGCGACGGAAGGAGAGAACGATGAGAAAGTTCTTCGAGATCGGCGGAGTGGTCGCCGGCGCGGTCCTGATCGCCTTCGGCATCGCGGCGATCGTGATGGGCATGAACGGTCGCTCGACGGTGAGCGACTCCCTCAAGCAGGAGCAGATCACCGGCACGCCCGACATGACGCCGACGGCGATCGCCGGCGAGGTCACGGCGGCGAAGCAGGCGCAGTCGAAGCTGTTCTCGCAGCTGAAGGCGGCAGGCTCCAACATGACGGCGTCGCCGATCGAGACTCCCACCTGCTCGGTCGCCAACAAGCTCGTCGACACCGGCTCCGAGGCGCGGTGCTTCGCGAAGTACATGCGGATCCACACGTTCGGCGCCACGTCGGGCCTGACGTACTCCCAGATGGGCCGGTATGTCGCCAAGCCCAACACGCCGCTGCAGTCCACTGACGGCCTGGGGGCCACGAATGACCCCAAGTACGCCGTCACGGACCCGAAGACGCAGCAGCCGGTCAGCAACGGCCGCCGCGACATCTGGGTCACCTACACGGCGCTGACGACAGCGCTCAACACGAGCTACTTCGCCACGCAGATGGCGCTCTTCGGAGTCGTCATCGGGATCGCCCTGCTCCTCGCGGGCATCGGCTTCGAGATCCTCGCGATCGGCGGAGCGCTCGAGAGCCCCAAAGCAGCGTTCGGCCTCCAGCGCGGCGCCAAGCACGGTGGAGTCGCCGCGAAGGCATAAAGCTCCTCCGTCGCACAGGGAAGGGCCGCCTCCGCGCGGCCCTTCTCATTCCTCCAGCAGCCCCCGGTCGAGCGCGTAGCGGACGAGTTCGGCGCGGCTCGAGAGCCTGAGCTTCTGCATGATGTGCGCGCGGTGCGTCTCGGCCGTGCGCACCGAGATGAAGAGCTGCTTGGCGATCTCCTGGTTGGTGTGGCCGAGCGCCAGCAGCCGCAGCACCTCGCTCTCGCGCTCCGAGAGCGGGTCCTCCTCGGCCCGCTTCCGCTCCTCGGTCTCGGCGGCAACCAGCCGGGCGCCGAGCTCGGGATGCACATAGCGCCCGCCGCCGGCCACCTCGCGCACTGCGGTGACGACCTCGCTGTCGGCCGCCTCCTTGAGCACGTAGCCGCTCGCGCCGGCGGCGAACGCCTCGCGCACGTACTGCGGGTCGTCCTGCATCGAGAGCACGAGGATCTTCACCTCCGGGTGCTCGTGCAGCAGCGTCGGGATCGCCTCGAGCCCGCTCTGCTCCGGCATGACGACGTCGAGCAGGATCACGTCCGGCTTCGTCGCGCGCGCCTCGAAGATCGCCTCGCGCGCCGTGCCCGCCTCACCGACCGGCTCGAGGTCGTCCTCCGCCTCGAGCACGAGCCGGAGGCCCGAGCGGACGACCGCGTGGTCGTCGACGATCAGGATTCGAGTCGCTACGCGGGCACCTCCACTGCGATCGTCGTGCCGCTCGTCGCGCTCGACTCGACGACGAGCGAGCCGTCGAGCAGCTCGATCCGCTCGCGCATGCCGATCAGGCCGATGCCGCCGTCGGCCGTTGCAGGGTCGAACCCGGTGCCGTCGTCCTCGATCACGGCCTTGATCCTGTCACCGGCGCGGGTCACCAGCACGCTGACCCGCTGTGCGCGCGCGTGCTTGACGACGTTCGTGAGCGCCTCTTGGACGATCCGGAAGATCGCCGTCTCGACCTCCACCGGCAGCCGCTCGGTGATCGTGCTCGCCTCGAGGTCGACCGCGATCCCGGTGTGCTCGGCGAACCCCTGCGTCAGCCGCTCGAGCGCGGGGACGAGGCCGAAGTCGTCGAGCACCTTCGGCCGCAGCTCGACGGCGAGGCGGCGGACGTCCTGCAGCGTGGCGACGACGAGCTCGCGCACCGCATGCAGGGCCTCCGGCGACTCCGTGCCCTCGAGCTGCTTCAGGCCGAGCAGGATCGAGGTCAGCGCCTGTCCGGTCTCGTCGTGCAGCTCGCGCGCCAGCCGCTGCCGCTCGAGCTCCTGCGCCGCGACGATCCGCCGCAGCGTGTCGCGCGCGACGCGCTCGGAGAGCTCCACCGCGACTGCCGCCCGGGCCGCGAAGGTCTCGGCCAGGCGCACGTCGTCCTCGCTGAAGCGGGCGTCCGGCGCGGTCAGCTTGTCGTAGGCGGTGATCACGCCGATCGGACGGTTGTCGACGACGAGCGGCACCCAGATCCCGGCGCGGGCGCCGAAGCGGCGGGTGAAGCCCCGGTGCACCTCCGGGTCGTCGACCACGGCGTCGATGCGTTCGCTCCGCCCTCGCTCGAGCACGCGGCCGGCCTTGGTCTCGGCCAGTGACATCGTCGAGCCGACGAGCTCGTCCGCGCCCTCGCCGGCGGCCGTGACGATGCGCAGGTCGTCCTCGCCGGCCGGCAGCGCGACCGTGACGACCCGCGCGTCGAGCAGCTCGAGCAGGCGGCGCGCGACGAGGTCGAGCAGGACGTGAAGGTCCGTCTCGCGCGAGAGCGCGCCGCTGACCTCGATCAGCGACTCGAGCTGCCGCGACCAGCGCGTCGCCGACTCGTACAGTCGGGCGTTCTCGATCGCGACCGCCGCTTGCGAGGCCAGCAGCTCGACGAGCGCCTGGTCCTCGTCGCTGAAGTCGGACCCGTCCTCCTTCTCGGTCAGGTAGAGGTTGCCGTAGGCGACACCGCGCAGCAGCACGGGCACGCCGAGGAACGAGCTCATCGGCGGGTGGCGCGGCGGGAAGCCGACCGAGCGCGGGTCGTCCGAGATCGCATGCAGCCGCAAGGGCCGCGCGTCGGTGATGAGCGCGCCGAGGATCCCGCGGCCGTGCGGCGGGTCGCCGATCGCGGCGCGCGTCTCGTCGTCGACGCCGAAGGTGATGAAGCGCTCGAGGTGCGAGCCGGACGGGTCGATCACGCCGAGCGCCGCGTAGCGTGCGCCGGTCAGCTCGGCCGCGAGCTCGGTCAGACGCTGCAGCAGGCTGTCGAGCGAGAGCTCGGATGCGAGGGCCATCCCCGCTTCCAGCAAGGCGCGCAGCCGGGGCTCGCTCGGCGTCGCCGACTCCACGCGTCCAGCGTACTGCGGGAAAGCCGAAGTCAGGCTCGGTACGGCCGCTGATGCCCTCCGGCGCCGCGCGCGCGAGGCTCAGGGCGAGCGAAAGGAGGAGCCATGAAAGCGCTCGTCTACCACGGGCCCGGCGAGCGGTCGTGGGACTCGGTCCCGGACCCGGCAATCCAGGAGCCGACGGACGCGATCGTCCGCATCGACTCGTCCACCATCTGCGGCACCGACCTGCACATCCTCAAGGGGGACGTCCCCGAGGTGCAGCCCGGCACCGTCCTCGGCCACGAGGCCGTCGGCACGGTCGTCGAGGTCGGCGACGCCGTCACCACCCTCGTCCCCGGTGACCGCGTGCTCGTTTCGTGCATCACCTCGTGTGGCCGCTGCCGGTTCTGCAAGGAGGGCCGCTACGGCCTCTGCACCGGCGGGGGCGGCTGGATCTTCGGCCACCTGATCGACGGCCTCCAGGCCGAGCTCGCGCGGGTGCCGTTCGCGGACACCTCCGTCTACACGATCCCTGCCGAGCTGAGCGACGAGCAGGTGCTGTTCCTCGCCGACATCCTCCCGACCGCGTTCGAGGTCGGGGTGCTGAACGGCGGCGTGCAGCCCGGCGACACCGTCGCGATCGTCGGCGCCGGCCCGATCGGGCTCGCCGCGATCCTGACGTCGAAGCTGTTCACGCCCGGCCGGATCGTCGCGATCGATCCCGCGGCTCCGCGGCGCCAGAAGGCGCTCGAGTTCGGGGCCGACCTCGCGATCGACAACAGCGCAGACGACGCGGTCGAGCGCGTGATGCACCTCACCGGCGGGCTCGGCGCGGACGTGGCGATCGAGGCGGTCGGCGTCCCCGAGACGTTCGAGCTCTGCGCCGACCTCGTCCGCCCCGGCGGCCATGTCGCCAACGTCGGCGTGCACGGCCACCCGGCGACGCTCCACCTCGAGAAGCTGTGGATCCGGGACGTGACGATCATGACCGGCCTCGTCGACACCTTCTCGACGCCGAGGCTGCTGGAGCTGATCTCGAACGGTCGGCTCGACGCGACGCCGTTCGCGACGCATCGCTTCCCGCTCGGTGAGACCATGGCGGCATACGACACCTTCGCCGCAGCCGCCGAGACCAACGCGCTGAAGGTCGTGCTCGAGGCCGAGCCGGCCGTGCTGGAGGTCGCCGAGCGTGAGGGAGCCGCCGTTGCTTAGCGTCGGAGGGCAGGCAGTCGGAGCGGTCGACGTCATCCTCAAGGACGGCGGCACGCTCCGGCTGCGGCCCCCGGCCGCCGACGACGCCGAAGCCGTGCTCGCGTTCTTGCAGGGCCTCTCGGAGCGCACGCTGTACATGCGCTTCCACGGCATCCGGCGCGTGGACGAGTCGCTCGTCGACCCGATCGTCGACCCCGACTGGGTCGAGCGCGGCGCGCTCGCCGGGTGGCTCGGCGACCGCGTCGTCGGGATCGCCAACTACGTTCGACTGCGAGACCCGGCGGTCGCCGAGGCGGCCTTCCTGGTCGCCGACGAGGAGCAGGGCCGCGGCATCGGCACGCGCCTGCTCGAGCAGCTCGCGGCGCGGGCGGCAGAGACCGGAATCACGCGCTTCGTCGCCGAGGTGCTGGCCGAGAACCGGCAGATGCTGAGCGTCTTCACGGGCGCGGGCTTCGACGTCGTCCGCGAGCTCGAGCACGGCGAGGTCGAGGTCAGCTTTCCGATCGCCTCGACCGAGACCTTCCAGGCGCGCGTCGAGGAGCGCGACCACGTCGCCGTCGCCGCCTCGCTGCGGCCGTTCTTCGAGCCGACGAGCGTGGCCGTGATCGGCGCCTCGCGCCGGCGCGGGTCGATCGGGGGCGAGCTCTTCCGCAACGTGCTCGAGGCGGACTTCGACGGCGCGGCCTACCCGGTCAACCGCGGCGGCGAGCCCGTTGCCGGCGTTCGCGGGTACGGGTCGATCTCCGACATCCCCGATCCGATCGAGCTTGCAGTGATCTGCGTGCCCGGCCCGCGCGTGCTCGAGGCGGCCGAGGAGGCGCTGGCCAAAGGCGTGAACGCGCTGTGCGTGATCTCGTCTGGCTTCGCCGAGATTGGCGCCGAGGGACGCAAGAGGCAGGAGCAGCTGCTCGCGCTCGTCCGTGCGCACGGCGCTCGCCTGCTCGGGCCGAACTGCCTCGGCATCGCCTCGACCAAGCCGAAGCTGAACGCGACCTTCGCGCCGAGGGCGCTGCCCGCCGGGCGCATCGGCTTCTCGTCGCAGTCGGGCGCGCTCGGGCTTGCACTGCTCGAGCAGAGCTCGGCGCGGCTCGGCTTCTCGGCCTTCGTCTCGATCGGGAACAAGGCCGACGTCTCCTCGAATGACCTGCTCGAGTGGTGGGAGGACGACCCGGAGACCGACGTCGTGCTGCTCTACCTCGAGTCGTTCGGCAACCCGCGGAAGTTCGCGCGGCTCTCGCGGCGGATCGCCCGGCGGAAGCCGATTCTCGCGCTCAAGGCCGGCGCGACGGCGGCGGGCGCCAGGGCTGCGAGCTCGCACACGGCGGCTCTGGCCGGGTCGGAGGCCGCGGTCGACGCGCTCTTTCACCAGGCTGGCGTGCTGCGCGCACGGACGCTCGAGGAGCTAGTCGACGTCGCCGGGCTCCTTTCGAGCCAACCGCTCCCACGCGGCCGACGCGTCGGCGTGCTGACGAACGCGGGCGGGCTCGGCATCCTGTGCGCCGACGCTTGCGAGGGGGCCGGGCTCGAGCTGCCAGAGCTCGCCGACGAGACCCGCGCCGCGCTGGCCGAGGTGCTGCCCGGCGACGGCAGCGTCGCGAACCCGATCGACATGCTCGGCTCCGCGACCGGCCCGACGTACGAGCAGGCGATCCCGCCGCTGCTGGCCGACCCGCGGCTCGACGCGCTGATCGTGCTGTTCGTCCCGCCGGTCGTTGCCGGTGCGCCCGAGGTGGCGGCGGCGATCCGGCGCGCGGTCGAGTCGATGCACACCGACAAGCCGGTCCTCGCGGCGGTGATGAGTGCCGAGGGCACGCCGCTCGAGCTGCTCGAGTCGGGCGTTGCAAGCTTCGCCTACCCGGAGTCCGCGGCCCGGGCGCTCGGGCTCGCCGCCTACCGCGCCGAGTGGCTGCGCCGGCCCGCGGGCACCGTGCCCGAGCTCGGCGGGATCGACCGCGAGGCCGCCGGGTCGGTCGTCGAGGCCGCCGGCGAGGGCTGGCTCGAGCCCGCGCAGGCTCGTGTGTTGCTCGAGGCGTACGGCATTCCGCTCGTGGCCGAGCGGACGGCGGCGCACGCCGACGAGGCCGTCGCCGCGGCGGCTGCGATCGGATATCCGGTGGTGGTCAAGACGGCGGCCGCGGGCGCGCACAAGACCGAGACCGGCGGGGTCGCGCTCGACCTCGGCGACGAGGAGCAGGTGCGAGAGGCGGTCGAGCGGATCGGCGCCCCGGTGATCGTCCAGGAGTACCTCGACGGTGGCACCGAGCTGCTCGCCGGCGCGGTGCAGGACCCGGTCTTCGGGCCGCTCGTCGCCTTCGGCGCCGGAGGCGTCTTCGCGGAGCTGATCGGCGACGCCACCTTCCGGATCGCGCCGCTCACGGACGTCGACGCCGAGGAACTCGTCACCGGCGGCAAGGCCGGGCGCCTCGTCGCCGGGTTCCGCGGCGCGCCCGCCGCCGACCGGGCCGCGCTGGAGGACCTCGTCCACCGGCTCGGCCGACTTGCGGAAGACTTCCCCGAGGTGAGCGAGCTCGACCTCAACCCGGTGATCGCCGGGCGCGACGGCTGCGTCGCGGTCGACGCGCGGGCGCGCGTTGGCATCCCTCCGAGCGAGCGGGCGCTCAAGAGTTGGTGAGCTCCGAGCTCGAACGGATCGACGCCTTCTGGCGCACCGCGAACTACCTCTCGGTCGGCCAGATCTACCTGCTCGACAACCCGCTGCTACGCGAGCCGCTGCGCGCCGAGCACGTCAAGCCGCGGCTGCTCGGCCACTTCGGGACGGTGCCCGGGCTGAACCTGGTCTATGCGCACATGAATCGCGCCATCCGCGCCCGCGACCTCGACGCGATCTCCATCTGCGGCCCCGGGCACGGCGGCCCGGGCGTTGTCGCATGCGCGTACCTCGAAGGCACCTACACCGAGCTCTATCCGCACGTCACGCTCGACGAGCCGGGCCTGAAGGCGCTCTTCCGCCAGTTCTCGTTCCCCGGCGGCATCCCGAGCCACGCCGCGCCCGAGACGCCGGGCTCGATCCACGAGGGCGGCGAGCTCGGCTACTCGCTCGCGCACGCCTACGGCGCGGCGTTCGACAACCCCGGGCTGACGGTCTGCTGCGTCGTCGGCGACGGCGAGGCCGAGACCGGCCCGCTCGCCACGAGCTGGCACTCGAACAAGTTCCTGAACCCCGAGACGGACGGCGCCGTTCTCCCGATCCTGCATCTGAACGGCTACAAGATCGCGAACCCGACGGTGCTCGCCCGGATCCCGGAGCGCGAGCTGGTTGCGCTGATGGAGGGCTGCGGCTACGAGCCGATCCTCGTCACCGGCGGCTTCGACGGCGAGGACCCGCTGCGCGTGCACGAGCGCTTCGCGGCGGGGCTCGACGAGGCGCTGGACGGGATCGCCGCGGTGAAGGGCGGCGCGGGCGGCAAGTGGCCGATGATCGTGCTGCGCACGCCGAAGGGCTGGACGGGCCCGAAGGAGGTCGACGGCAAGCCGGTCGAGAACAGCTGGCGGTCGCACCAGGTGCCGATCGTCGACCCGCGCCAGAACGCTGATCACCTGCGCTTGCTCGAGGAGTGGATGCGCTCCTACCGACCCGAGGAGCTGTTCACCGACGACGGCGCCCCGCTGCCGGAGCTGCTCGAGCTGCCGCCGGAGGGCGACCGGCGGATGAGCGCGAGCCCGCACGCAAACGGCGGCTCGCTGCTGCGAGACCTGCTGCTGCCCGACTTCCGCGACTACGCGGTCGAGGTCGACCAGCCGGGCACGACCTTCAGCGAGGCGACGCGCGTGCTCGGCGGGTTCCTGCGCGACGTGGTCGAGCGCAACCCCGACAACTTCCGCGTGTTCGGGCCGGACGAGACCGCGTCGAATCGCCTCGCCGACGTCTTCGCCGCGACCTCGCGCCAGTGGGAGGCCGAGATCCTGCCGACGGACGAGGACCTCGCCCCGCAGGGACAGGCGATCGAGGTGCTGAGCGAACACCTCTGCCAGGGCTGGCTCGAGGGCTACCTGCTCACCGGCAGGCACGGCCTTTTCAACTGCTACGAGGCCTTCATCCACATCGTCGACTCGATGTTCAACCAGCACGCGAAGTGGCTGAAAGTGACGCGGAAGATCCCGTGGCGCCGCCCGATCGGGTCCCTCAACTACCTGCTCTCGTCGCACGTCTGGCGCCAGGACCACAACGGCTTCTCGCACCAGGACCCAGGCTTCATCGACCACGTCGTCAACAAGAAGGCCGACGTGATCCGCGTCTACCTGCCGCCGGACGCGAACTGCCTGCTGTCGGTCGGCGACCACTGCCTGCGCAGCCGCAACTACGTGAACGTGATCGTCGCGGGCAAGCAGCCGGCGCTGAACTACCTCTCGATGGACGACGCGATCGTCCACTGCACGCGCGGGATCGGGATCTGGGAGTGGGCCTCGAACGACGCCGGCGCCGAGCCCGACGTCGTGCTTGCGTGCTGCGGCGACATCCCGACGCTGGAGACGCTCGCCGCCACGGCACTGCTGCGCGAGCGCCTGCCCGACCTGAAAGTGCGGGTCGTCAACGTCGTCGACCTGATGCGCCTGCAGCAGGAGACCGAGCACCCGCACGGGTTGCCCGAGAGCGAGTTCGACGCCATCTTCACCACCGACCGGCCGGTCGTCTTCGCCTACCACGGCTACCCGTGGCTGATCCACCGACTCACCTACCGGCGCCGTAACCACGACAACCTGCACGTGCGCGGCTACAAGGAAGAGGGCACCACGACGACGCCGTTCGACATGGTCATGCTCAACGACCTCGACCGCTTCCACCTCGCGATCGACGTGCTCGACCGGGTGCCCCGCCTCGCGAACACCTGCGGTCCGCTGCGCCAGGAGCTCGATGACCGCCGCCTGCGCGCCCGTGCGTACACGCGCGAGCACGGGGAGGACGACCCCGAGATCGCCGGCTGGACGTGGCCCGGCTGAACCTGCTGGTCGTCAACGCCGGGTCGACGTCGCTGAAGCTGTCGGTCGTGGGCGAGGACGACTCGACCGCGCCGGTGGCCTCCGTTGCCGAGGCGCCCGAGGTGGACGGCGTCGTCCACCGGGTCGTGCACGGTGGGCCGCACCTGCGCGAGCCGCTCGTGATCGACGACGGGGTGCGCGCGGAGCTCGACCGCGCGACGGAGCTGGCGCCGCTGCACAACCGGCCTGCGCTGAAGGCGATCGACGAGGCCCGTGCCGAGCTCCCCGGCGTTCCACACGTCGCGGTCTTCGACACCGCCTTCCACGCGACGATCCCCGAGGCGGCCTCGACGTACGCGATTCCGCGCCGATGGCGCGAGGAGCACGGGATCCGCCGGTACGGCTTCCACGGCCTCTCGGTCGAGTGGTCGGCGGAGCGCGTGCCGGTGCCGCGCCTGGTCGTGTGCCACCTCGGGGGCGGCTGCTCGGTGACGGCCGTGCTGGACGGCGGGTCGGTGGACACGACGATGGGCTTCACGCCGCTCGAGGGCGTGCCGATGGCCACGCGGCCGGGGTCGATCG
>Ga0207663_10001182_pt1 | contig 12053 bp, 11 predicted proteins | sample LARL53metaG_FD_184346 | JGI IMG/M metagenome (GOLD analysis project Ga0207663, IMG submission 184346) | Corn, switchgrass and miscanthus rhizosphere microbial communities from Kellogg Biological Station, Michigan, USA - LAR L5-3 metaG... | ecosystem: Host-associated > Plants > Roots >...
CGGCGACGATCGAGCATCTTGGCCTGGTCTACGGCATCGTGCCGGGCACGATGACGTTCATCTGCGTGATCCTGTCGATATTCTATCGCATCGACCGCGCCGCCCATGCGCGCATTCAAAGCGAGCTTGCCGCGCGCCGCACGCCACCGCCCGTGCTCGTCACGGATCACGTATCCCTACCGGAGATCATGCCATGAAGATCACCAACCGCATCACCGCCATGCTTGGAGTCGAATTTCCGATCATCCAGGCGCCGATGGGCTGGATCGCGCGCTCGCAGTTGGCTTCAGCGGTCTCGAACGCCGGCGGTCTCGGCATCATCGAGACATCATCGGGCGAACTCGACGCCATCAAGGTCGAGATCGCTAAGATGCGCGAACTGACCAAGAAACCGTTCGGCGTCAACGTCGCGCTCGCCTTCGTACGGGATCCGGGCATCGTCAATTTCATCATCGATCAGGGCGTGAAGTTCGTCACCACCTCGGCCGGTGATCCGCAGAAGATCGTGGCGCCGTTGAAGGCCGCCGGCCTGACCGTCTTTCACGTCGTCCCCTCGCTGAAGGCCGCGTTGCGCGCGGTCGATTGCGGCGTCGACGGGCTCGTCGTCGAAGGCGGCGAAGGCGGCGGCTTCAAGAATCCACGCGAAGTATCGACGATGGTCCTTCTGCCCCTCGTCTGCGAGACGGTGAAGGTGCCGGTGGTCGCCGCCGGTGGCATGGTCGACGGGCGCACCATGGCAGCCGCCTTCATGCTCGGTGCCGAAGGCATCCAGATGGGCACGCGAATGGTCTCTTCGGCGGAGTCGCCCGTGCACATGAACTGGAAGAACGCGATCCTCGCCGCGCAGGAAACCGATACGGTCTTCCTGAACCGCTTCGGGCCCGGTCCGGCGTTGCGCGCCCTGCGCACCGAGAAGACCACGCGTATCGAGAAGGAACCGCCAGCCAACGTGATGAGCGAGTTCGGCCATGCCAAGGATCTTTATTTTGGCGGCGACATGGAAGCGTCGATCGCGCTGTCGGGCCAGGTCGCCGGGCGCATCCACGAGATCAAGCCGGTCAAGCAGGTGATCGCGGAGACGATCTCTGAATTCCACGCTACGATCGGGAAGATGGCGAAGGCCTATGCTTGAGAGCGTCGCCTGAGCTCGGACTCGAGCGCGGCATAGTCCTTGAAGCCGAGCTTCGCCGTCACAGTCTCCGCCCAGATCGCATCCAGCGTCGCCGCGAGTTCATCGGGCATCTCGGCGCGGTGGCTGCCGATGCGTCCGGCGCGCACCTTGGCGGAGTCGCTGCCGGGCGGGAGATTGCCGATGCGCTCGGACACTTCGCGCATCATCAGATCGTCGAACTTGTCCTTGTGCGCCAGCATGAAGGCAAGAGACGACTGCTTGAGCGTCAGCTCGAGCAGCGCATCGTCGAGCGCGATGCCGCAGAATTTTGCCAAACGCCGGACGGACGCTTCGGGCTCGGCGCTCATCTGTTCATAGGAAAATAGAAGCACATCGGGATTGTCGCGCTGATCCCACCACGTCAACAGATGATGCCAATAGTCCAACCCGCGCCCGCGATTGGCGAAGCGCGCGGTCGTGAAGTCGCTCATCGAGATCGCGCCGGGCTCGAAGAACCAGCCTTCCATGAAGCGATACATCGAGACCGCCGCGTCCTTGGGATCGCGCAGCGACACCACGTAGCGCCCGCCCTTGGGGATCTGGTCGTACGGCAAATGACTTTTAAATCCGCGCGGTCGCGCGCGCTGCTCGGCATCGAGATCGATATCGAGCACAGCGGCAAGCTCGATCCAGGGTATGACGCGCGAAATGTCGTCGAAGTCCATGTCGCCGCGCGTGCGCAGTGTGTGAAACGTCTGCTGCAGCCAGGTCGTGCCGCATTTCCCGTAGGGAGAAATGATGACGTCGTTGGGGCGGGGCTTGAAGCTTGCGATCGACTGGACGATTTTCTCGAGCTGAAAGCAGCGTCCCTGGATCTCGCCCATCTCGGCCATGTTGCGCGCGCGCCGTGGTGATGGCTTGTCCATGTTTCCGTCCCCCGAACGTCGGCGTGTCAATTCTGTCGCGTATTGCTCCAGACCACCTGGCCGAGGCCAAGCAGCGCGAAGATTGCGCCATAGAGGATCCAGTGTTGGTCGCCGACCATGAACGACTTGTCGTTCGGTCCGGTGAGTCGAAGGCCTTGCAAGGCCCAATAACCTCCACTGAACAACATCAGCAGACCGATCAGGCTGCTGACGATCCGCATGACGATGTTGAATGCGCTGCGCATATTTTCCCCCTTGTTGAATTTCGTACTAATCGTGTCCTCATCCTTCGACAAGCTCAGGATGAGGGGATCCTAGTCGCTTTCGAAAGTTCATGGTCTAACTCTTCTTGATGCGTTCGTCGCGCAGCGCCGTACGCCGGACCTTCCCGGCATCGTCACGCACGTTTTCCGTCACGAATTCGAAGGTGCGCGGCCGCTTGTAGCTCACCAACCGCTCGGCCAGATGACGGTGCAGTTCGTCCTCGTTTAGGCCCTCGCGCGGCTGGATGATGGCGTGGATCTGGTTGCCGAGTTCCTCGTGCGGCAACCCGATCACCGCGCTCGAGGCGACGAGCGGATGTTCGTCGAGCGCGGCCTCGATCTCCGCCGGATAGACATTGGCGCCGCCGACCAGGATCATGTCGGTGCGTCGGTCGGCGAGATAGAGATAGCCCTCCTCGTCGAACCAGCCGATGTCGCCGAGCGACTCCCAGCCGCCGGGCAGCGTGCGCGGTTCGGCGCCGACATAGTGATAGCTCGGCGGCAGCGAGGGGTCGCGGCGCAGATAGATCTCGCCCGGTTGGCGAGGGCCGAGCATTTTGCCGTCCGGCGAAAACGCCTTCATCTCGCCAAGCGCCAGCGGTCTTCCGACCGAGCCCTTGTGCGCCATCCATTCGTTACCGTCGATGACGGTGATCGTCTGTCCTTCCGTGCCGCCATAGAGCTCGAGGATGATCTCGCCGCCGATCCAGTTGATCCATTCTTCCTTGAGCCAGGGCGGGCAGGGCGCCGCCATATGCCAGATCGTCTTCAACGACGAGACATCGAACTGGGTACGGTTCGGCAGCCGCCAGATTCGGCTCATCATTGTCGGAACGAGATAGAGCCATGTCGCGCGATGCTGTTCGACGAGGCGCAGCGTTTCCTCCGCATCGAACTTGGTCATCAGTACGACATGCGCGCCGGTGTGGAGCGCCGCCGCCGAAAGGCCGAACGGCGCGTTGTGGTAGAGCGGTCCCGTCATGACGACCGTGTCGCCGTCCGCATAGCGCCAGAGCGCGCCTTCGCCTGGGCCGACCGCGACCACGCCGGGGTTGCCGGCCACGATCAGCTTGGGCCGGCCGGTCGAGCCGCCGCTGGTCGGCGCCTTCCAGTGCGGGGCGATCGCATCGGGCAGATCGCTCGCGTCGGTCGACGCGGCATAGAGAGCCTCGGGCGAGACGACGGGACGTCCGGCGCGGATCGTTGTTGCGTCGCCGATTACGATCGGCGAATTCGCCAGCTCGATGATCGCGTTGATTTCGTGCTCCGGTAGCCGCCACGATACTGGCTGCGGCACGGCGCCGATCTTCCAGCAGGCGAACTCCGCCTCGATGAAGCCGATGGAGTTCGGCAGCGCAATGGTGACGAAATCGCCGAGCTTCACGCCTTGTGCCAGCAAACCGCGCGCCATCCGATTGGTGCGCGCATGCAATTCAGCGAAGGTCAGCGTCCGGCCGGCAACGGTCAGGGCCGGTGCATTCGGCCTCTCCGCCGCCAGTCTCGCGAGATTGCGTCCGATCGAGATGAACTCCGCCGGCGGCGCTCCGAGTGACGACATGCTCAGGCTCCCGCTTTTGTTTTGGCGATGCGTTCGTCCCTGAGCGCTGTTCGGCGCACCTTGCCGGCATCGTCGCGCACATTCTCTTCCACGAGTTCAAAGCTGCGCGGTCGCTTGTAAATGACGAGCCGTTCGGCCAAGTGGCGCTTCAAATCCTCGATATCGAGACCGCCCCGCGGCTGGATGATCGCGTGCACGCGATTGCCGAGGTCATCGTCCGGCAGACCGATTACCGCGCTCGATGCGACCAGCGGATGTTCCTCGAGTGCCGCCTCGATCTCGGCCGGATAGACGTTGGCGCCGCCCACCAGGATCATGTCGGTGCGGCGGTCGGCGAGATAGAGATAACCGTCCTCGTCGAACCAGCCGATGTCGCCGATCGACTCCCAATCGCCGTTGATGATGCGCGCCGTGGCGCCGACATAGCGATAGCTCGCCGGCAAGCCTTCTGCGCGCTTCATGTAGATTTCGCCGGTTTGGCCGATCGGAAGTTCGGTGCCATCGGGCGCAAACGCTTTCATGATTCCGCCGACGGCGACGCGTCCCACCGAGCCCTTGTGTTGCAGCCACTCCGCGCCGGAGATCGTCGTGGAAGCGAGACCTTCGGTGCCGCCATAGAGCTCCCAAATCACATCGGCGCCGAGCCAGTTGATCCACTCTTCCTTCAGCCAGGCGGGACAGGGTGCTGCGAGATGCCACACGGTTTTCAGCGACGACACGTCGTACTTCGCGCGCACTTCTTCTGGCAGCCGCCAGATGCGGCCCATCATAGTCGGAACGAGATAGAGCCAGCTCGCGCGATGTCGCTCCGCCTCGCGCAATGTCGCTTCCGCGTCGAACTTCGGCATCAAAACCAAAGTCGCTCCGATCTGCAGACCGCCGAACGAAGTGATGAACGGACCGTTGTGGTACATCGGGCCCGGCATCAGCATGATGTCGTCTTTGGTGATGTGCCAGAAGGCGGCATTCAGTCCGTCGACGAGGCCCGGTTGCCCGGCGACGATCAGCTTTGGCCGTCCGGTCGAGCCGCCCGATGTCGGCGCTTTCCACGAGGGCGAAATCACGTCAGGCAGGTCGCCATCGTCTTGTGATGCTTCGAGCAGAGCAGAGGTTGAAACGACAGGACGTTCGCAGGCGAAAGGAATGTTGCTGACCACGATGGGTGTGTTCGCAAGCTCGACGATGGCGTTGAGCTCGGCGAGCGGCAGGCGCGACGACACCGGCTGCGGCACCGCGCCCAATTTCCAGACCGCATAGCAGGCTTCGATGAAGGCGGCCGAGTTCGGCAGCGCAATGGTGACGAAGTCGCCGAACTTGACGCCCTTGGCGGCCATGCCGCGCGCCATGCGATTGGTCCGCCGGTGCAGGTCGCGCCAGCTCAGCGTGACCTCGTCGGTGATCACCGCCGGTGCGTCGCGCTTCTGGCCAGCGACGCGCGCCAACGCCGCCGCGATCGATATGGGATTTTCCAACGTGCCCGGCTCTGCCATCGCCTCTACCCTGAGCGAGCGTCTCGTGCGCTCTCGCCGCAATCTTGCGGGGCGCGCGCTCGCGCTGTCAAACAGGCGCCTTGAGGAACGCGATCATGGCGGGCAGGGCGCTGCGATCCTGGATCATGAAGAGATGGCCGCCGTCGAAGAATTGCAACTGCGAACCGCGGATGCGCGCCGCCATCCGTTCCTGTGTCGCCGGAAGCGCGATGCCGTCGTATCGCCCCGCCGCGATCAGCACCGGACAAGCGATCTCAGGCAACCGGTCATAGGTGTCGAGGCCGGCGCGCGCCGCAAGCTGGCGGTGGTAGCCCATGGCGCGGCCCGGTTCGTCTGCATACGGATCGTTCGCCGCAAATGCGACGAACTCTTCATACTGCTCCGGGTTGGCCTTCTGCCATGCCACGTCGCGCCTGGTGTCGGAGATCGGGATCATGTGGCGGGCGCGTTCCTCGCGGCTCATATGTTCGATGGTGTGGAAGGGATAGGACGCGCCGCCCTTGCCGCCGGGCGACGTGCAGGCGAGCACGAGCCGCTCGACCCTTGCGGGATGACGCAGAACGAATTCCTGCGCCACCAAGCCGCCGAATGACACGCCAACCACCTTCGCGCTCTTCCAGCCGATGACATCCATCAGCCGCGCGGCATCGTCGGCATAGTCCGCCATCGTGTAGGGCACGTCGGGCTTGGAGGTTTGTCCCAGCCCGCGTTGGTCGTAGCTCAGCACGTCGAAATGCTTCGGCAACGGTCCGTCCATCTGGTTCGGTTTGATGCGCAGATCCGCGCCCGAACCCGAGATGAAGAGAAGCGGCGCGCCGGCGCCGGCGCGTTCGAAATAGAAATCCAGCTCACCGATCTTCGCGAATGACATTGGCTACGCGCTCCATTTTCCGGGATCGTGGAGAGTGCAGGGCGCAATGACAAGCAGTCATATTCTTTTTAGCTGTACGCATAACTTTGCCGCAATCCGCCATAATCGGCGAGCAACTTGTCGCTGTTTATGGGGAGGTACAGGTCATGGCGATGACATCTCCGAGCGCCAATGGCGACGTGGTTTCCGAAATAAACACCACACCTTTGATCGACGTCATGCTCGTATTGCTGACGCTTCTCATCATCACTCTGCCGATCCAAACCCATGCCGTGAAATTGGAACTGCCGCATGGACCATCGGCACCGACGCCGGTCGTCATGCTGGAAGTCGATTTCGACGGATCGGCGATCTGGAACGGCTGGCGGATCGATCATGAAACGCTGGAGCGAAAGTTGAAGGCGGCCGCGGCGCAGGATCCGCAACCGGAAATCCATATGATGGCGAACAGGCTCGCGCGGTACGGCGTGGTCGCGCAAGTGATGGCCGAAGCAGAGCGCAACGGGCTGACGAAGATCGGCCTTATCGATACGCAGCGCTACTGAGCTTCGTTGTCAGCAGCGGTGCGAGCCGATAGCTTCCAGCCACGCAACAGGCTGGGGAAGTACAATGACCCTCACAATTCGGCCGGGACATCCGGACGATGCGCCGGAGCTCGGGCGCATCTGCCATGCCGCGTTCACCGCGATCGCGAACGCGCACAATTTTCCGCCTGATTTTCCCAACGCCGAAGTCGCCACCGGCGTGGTTCGCGGCATGCTGGGCAATTCCGGATTCCATGCCGTGGTCGCCGAGCATGACGGGAAAATCGCCGGCAGCAACTTCCTCGACGAGCGCAGCGCCATCTCGGGCGTCGGGCCGATCACGGTCGATCCGGAGATTCAGAACAAGGGCATCGGCGGTCAACTGATGCGCGCGGTCATGGACCGCTCGAAGGCCAGGGGCTTCGCCGGAATTCGCCTGGTGCAGGCGGGCTATCACATGCGCTCGCTGTCGCTCTATTCCAAGCTTGGCTTCGAGGTGCGCGAGCATCTCTCATGCCTGCAAGGCAACGCGATCGACCGGCGAATCGATGGATACAATGTGCGCGCCGCCACGAATGCGGACCTCGAAGCGTGCAACGCGTTGTGTCGAAACGTGCATGGCGCAGACCGGGACGGAGAATTGCGCGATGCCATCGCGGGCGGCGGCGTCAGCGTCGTCGAACGCGGCGGGCGCATCACGGGCTACACCACGGCCATCGCTTTCTTCGGTCACACGGTCTGCGAGACGACGGACGATCTGAAGGCGTTGATCGCCGCCGCCAAGGCATTCATGGGGCCAGGCTTCCTCGTTCCTTCGCGCAACGGCGAGTTGCTGCGCTGGTGCTTGAACCACGGGCTTCGCGTGACCCAATCGCTGACGCTGATGACGATGGGCCTTTACAACGAGCCCTCCGGCGCCTACTTGCCCTCGATCCTTTACTGAGCGCGCTTCGATTCACCGCATGTCGGCGAACTTCTTGCCCTCGGCGGCGAGCTTCTCGAGCAGCGGCGCGGGCTTGAACGCATCGCCCATCGTCGCCTGGAACGCCTTCATCTTGGCCAGCACTTTGTCGAGGCCGATCTGGTCGCCATAGTGCATCGGGCCGCCGCGATAAACGGGCCAACCATAACCATTGACCCAGACGACGTCGATGTCGCTCGGACGGATCGCCTTTTTCTCCTCCAGGATTTTCGCGCCCTCGTTGATCATCGGGAAAATACAGCGCTCGAGAATCTCCTCGTCACCAACCGTGCGCGGGTTCTTGCCGGACTTGCTGACGAAATCCTTGATGATCTTCTCGGTCACCGGCGACGGCTTGGCGGCGCGATTTTCGTCATAGTCGTAATAGCCGGCACCGGTCTTCTGGCCGCGGCGGTCCGCTTCGCACAACACGTCGCGGATCGTCTCGCCGTGCGACTTCTCCTTCACCCACCCGATATCGAGGCCCGCTAGATCGCTCATCGCGAACGGTCCCATGGGAAAGCCGAAGTCGTAGAGCACGCGGTCGACGTCCCACGGCATGGCGCCTTCCAGCACCATCTTCTGCGCCTCGCGGCCGCGCTGGGCCAGCATGCGGTTGCCGACGAAACCCGGACAGACGCCGACCAGCACGGCGATCTTGCCGATGGTCTTTGCAAGCTTCATGCACGTCGCGATCACTTCCTTCGAGGTGTGATCGGCGCGCACGATCTCGAGCAGCTTCATCACATTGGCCGGCGAGAAGAAGTGCAGGCCAATGACATATTCCGGACGCTTGGTGACGCTCGCGATCTCGTCGATGTTGAGACCTGAAGTGTTCGTCGCCAGGATCGCGCCTTGCTTGCAGATGGCGTCGAGCTTGGTGAAGATTTCCTTCTTCACGTCCATGCGTTCGAACACCGCTTCGATCACGAGGTCGACGTCCTTGAAATCTTCCATGTTCAAGGAGCCCTTGATTAGGCCCATGCGGCGGTCGACTTCCTCCATTGTGAAGCGCCCAGACTTGGCGCTGCGTTCATAATTCCCGCGCACCACCTTCAGGCCGCGGTCCAGCGCGTCCTGCTTTACTTCGACGATGGTCACGGGGATGCCGGCATTGGCGAAGTTCATCGCGATGCCGCCGCCCATCGTGCCGGCGCCGATGATGCCGACTTTCTTGATCGGGATGAGCTTGGTGTCGTCCGGCACGTCCGGAATCTTGTTGGCAAGCCGTTCGGCGAAGAAGTAGTAGCGCTGCGCCGCGGAATGCGGGCTCGCCATCACCTCCATGAACAGCTTGCGTTCGGTCTTGAGGCCTTCTTCGAAACTCTGGTTCACGGCGGCCTCGATGCACTGGATGTTGGCCTCGGGCGCCTTGAAGCCGCGGAACTTGCGCGCGTTGGCCTTGCGGAAGTTGGCGAAGATTTCCGGATGGCCCTTGGCGGCCTCGAGTTTCGTGTTGTTCTCGCGCACCTTCTTGAGCGGCTTGTTCTCGGCGAGAATCTTGCGTGCATAGGCGACCGCTGCTTCCTTCAGCTTGCCTTCTTCGGCGAGTTCGTCGACGAGGCCCATGGCGAGACATTCCTTCGCCGGCACATGCTGGCCGCTCGTCATCATCTCGAGTGCTTTTTCGACTCCGGCGATGCGCGGCAGGCGTTGTGTGCCGCCGGCGCCGGGCAGCAGCCCGAGATTGACTTCGGGAAGGCCGCAGCGCGCGCTCGGAACCGCAACGCGATAATGCGCGCACAACGCGACTTCGAGTCCGCCGCCGAGCGCCGTGCCGTGGATTGCGGCGACGACGGGCTTGGGCGAATCCTCCATCATTTTCTGCACGTCGAAGAGACTGGCGCCCTTCTGCGCACCGCCGAATTCGGAGATGTCGGCGCCGGCGATGAAGGTGCGCCCTTCGCAGATGAGGACGATCGCCTTGACGGCCGGATCGGCGATCGCCGCCTTGAAACCTTCGTACAGGCCGTCGCGTACGTTGAACGAGAGCGCGTTCACCGGCGGCGAATTCAGCGTGATGATCCCGACCTCGCCGTCGCGTGAGAAATCGGTAACCTGGTTAATGGCCGTCATGGCGCGTTTCCTCGATACTTTTGCGGATGGTTTGTCCGACAAAAAATCAGCCCTTTGGCCAAGAGTCGAGTCGAATTGCCAAAGATCGACGCCGCCCGCCGGCCGGGCACGTGCCGGAGCCAGAGCGCCGCGCTAACCAAACCCCTACGCACCTAGCGAGGAATGCTGGCGCAGGCGGTATGCTGGCGGCCTCGTGGGCACGATTGTCGTCATGACCGATTGGAACACCACCAATATCCCCGACCAGACCGGACGGTTTGCGATCGTGACGGGCACAGGTGGTCTTGGCTTTGAGACGGCGCTCGAACTGGCAAGCCGGGGAGCTGAAGTCGTCTTGGCCGGCCGAAATGCGGAAAAGGGCGCCCAGTCCGTCCGCCGGATATTGGCGGAGTCGCCGGAGGCAAAAATCCGCTTCGAGGAACTCGACCTCGCGAGCCTCGCGTCCATCGCAACGTTCGCAACGAGAATGGCCGCAACCCATTCAAGGCTCGACATCCTCGTCAACAATGCCGGCGTCATGACGCCCCCGGCGCGGCGAACCACCGCCGACGGTTTCGAACTGCAATTCGGCACCAACCATCTGGGCCATTTCGCGCTCACCGCGCGCCTGCTGCCGTTGCTGCGCGCCGCAGGCGCAGCGCGCGTCACGACGGTGTCGAGCGGTATGCATCGCATCGGCCGGATCAATTTCGACGACCTGCAATTCGAGAAGAGCTATCGCCCGGTTGCCGCTTACGGCCAGTCCAAACTCGCGAACCTCATGTTTGCCCTGGAACTGCAACGACGCAGCGACGCGAGAGGCTGGGGCCTACTGTCAGACGCCGCGCATCCGGGCTTCGCGCTCACCGATCTCATCGCCAACGGTCCAGGCACCAAAGGCCTCAGCTATCAAGCGAGCCGATTTCTGGCGCTTTTTCTGGCCCACTCGCCGGCCGAAGGCGCCTTGCCAATTCTGTTTGCCGCAGCCTCGCCCTATGCAGTCCCGGGCGGATACTATGGACCGAAAGGCACGTTCGAACTGATCGGTGCGCCCGGTCCAGCGCATGCCTCCGAGCGCTCGCGGGACAAACAGGTTGCCGCGCGACTGTGGGACGAATCCGAGAAACTGACGGGCGTGACGTTTCCCTAACTCGTCCCTCGCTCAAGGCCAGCCGCTTTGATTGCCCCTGCGTAACGCTTGGCATCGCACGCGCAAGGTCTATCGTCGACCGGCGAGGAACGGAGAACGCCCATGAGCTACAACCACATCAAGTACGAACTGGACGGACCAATCTTGACCGTCACGCTCAATCGTCCGGAAAAGCTCAACGCCTACACCGCGATCATGGGCCGCGAACTCGAAGACGCATTCATCCGCGCCGACGAAGACGATTCCGTGCGTGTCATCATCGTGACCGGTGCGGGACGCGGCTTTTGCGCGGGTGCCGACATCTCCGGCGGCGCCAACGCCTTCGACACCAAGTCGGGAAACACCGCGATGTTCGGCGCCCCGGCCTCAAGTAGCGAAGCGGCTGCGCATGGCCAACAGCGCTCAAGTAGCGAAGCGGTAGCGCCCAGAAGAAGAGCGGGATTTGTCGAGGCCATTTTCAGCTGTCGCAAACCCTCGATTGCGGCGTTCAACGGTGCGGCGGTCGGCGTCGGCATCACGCTGGCGCTGCCGATGGACATCAAGATCGCGTCGAGCGAAGCCCGTTTCGGTTTCATCTTCGCGCGACGCGGCCTGGTGCCTGAAGCCGGCAGTGCCTGGTTCCTGCCCAGACTTGTCGGACTGAACCAGGCATTGCGCTGGTGCCTCTCGGGTCGCGTCTTCGGCGCGGAAGAGGCGAAGGCGGGCGGACTTGTCTCCGAGGTCGTGGCGCCCGAGCAGCTCTTGCCGCGCGCGCGCGAAATCGCTGCCGAGATGATCGAGAACGCCGCGCCGGTATCGCTCGCGCTGACCAGACAGATGCTGTGGGGCTATTCCGGCATGTCCCATCCGTTCGAACTGATGAAGATCGACGGACCGCTCTCGCTCGAATTGGGCGCAGGTCCGGACGTCAAGGAAGGTGTCTCGGCGTTCCTAGAAAAACGCAAACCGAATTTTCCGGGCAAAGTCTCAAAGAACATGCCAGCTGGCTACAAGCCCGCGCCGCGGTAAAGAAAGTCATATCACGCGGAGGCGCGCAGAACGCGGAGTTGAATATTGGCGCGCCAAGCGCGCCAACCGTTTTTCGCTTTTTGCGCTTCTTGTTCGCCGCTTGGTCGCTCCGCGACTCCGCGCCTCCGCGCGAACG
>Ga0207663_10001187_pt1 | contig 12021 bp, 14 predicted proteins | sample LARL53metaG_FD_184346 | JGI IMG/M metagenome (GOLD analysis project Ga0207663, IMG submission 184346) | Corn, switchgrass and miscanthus rhizosphere microbial communities from Kellogg Biological Station, Michigan, USA - LAR L5-3 metaG... | ecosystem: Host-associated > Plants > Roots >...
GGCGAGCGCTAACAGCCGGCTGCCGGCTGGCCGAGGCCGCGGAGGTTCTCGTGCAGCCAGGCGGCGATTCGGGTCAGGTCCGCGGCGCCGGCTTCGAAGCCGGAGGCGTCTTCGGCGATCATCGTCACCGCCACCCCCGCGCGCCCGCTCTGAATCAAGCCCGACTGGCGGACCAGGTATGCGCCCGATCCGGCCTCGGGCCCCCAGCCGCCCTTGATCGCGACCGACCAGCTCGGATCGAACGGAGCTCCGCCGAGCCCCCAGCGTTGTTCCGGGATCACGTTGCGCATCAGGTCAAGCACGTATTCGGTTCCGCCGGGGCCGAGCAGGCATCCGTTGGCGAGCGCGCGGAAGAAGGCGCTCGCTTCTTCGATCGACCACTCCGTTTGCCCGTAGGTCGAGACCGCTCCGGGCGGCGGCGGCGCGGTGGCAACCGTCGCCGCATTTCCCGCCTCCGCCATGGTCCCCTGCACCGCCGCGCTTGCGCCATCGAGCCCACCGTGGATTCGCTCGAGCTGGCGAAAGAGGCTCATCGCGGCGGCGTTGTCGGAAGCCTCGATGGCGTCGGTGGCCCACTGCATCTCCCGCGAGCTCAGCCCTTCGCTGCGGTCGCGCATCAGCGTCACCAAGATCGGCACCTTGATTGAGCTCCAGGCGTGGCCGACCCCCAGCGATCCGAACGAGGCAGGTTCGCCGGCGTCAAGCGGCGCGATGCTGACTCCGATCGGTGCGGAGACAGAGGCGGCGAGCTTTTCGAACGACCGGGTTGCGCCGGGCCCGAGAAAGGGGCCCGATGTCCCGGCCGCTGCTGAGCTTGCGGCACGCTTGGAATGCTTGGCGCGCTCCGCTTCGCGGCGCCTGTGAGCCTGTCTCGCTTCGGCGAGCTTCCGTTCGAGGGCGTGGCGTCTCGCCTCCTGCCTGTGGAGGTGCCTTGTCGCGGCGCTTTGCTTGGAGCCCTGCGGCGAGTCGCTGGAGCCGCAGCCCGCTCCGACCACCACCACAGCCAAGCCCGCGAGCGCGATCGCCGGCCAGCGCCTTCCGGTCAAGTCGCGAGCGCTACGGAAAATAGACCGACGCGTTGTTCCCGCCGGTGCAGACATGCGGCGTGCCCGCAGTGCACTCCATTTCGTAGAGCTTTTCCGTGACGGGGCTGTAGGCGTAGACGATGCCACTTCCCGAACCCAGTTCTTCCCCATAGGCCGTTCTGACGTTTTCGGCGAACGGACAGGTGGTGGCGGGGCCAACTGAGAGTTCGCCGCCGCATGAGCTGGTTCCTGTCGCGGTGCTCGAGCCGCTCGGAGCGGACCCGGCCGGCACGACCGGCACGTTGCCGCTGCCGGCGCCGCGTCGCAGCTTCCGAAGTTCATGCTGGATCTGCTTTATGCGCGCCGTTTCGCGAGCCTGCGTGGCGCCTTCGCGCTTGGCCTGGTTCAGTTCTTCCTGGTTGGCGCCGGAGCTCCCGCAGGCGATGAAGCCAAGGGAAATCGCCACTGCGAGGGCGAACCCGAGGGCGATTCGAACGAGCTGGCGAACGGCTTTGGGACTTGACACAGCACCACGCTCCCTATGAGTGAACCCGTAGACGCGGCGACGATATCGAAAAACTGACCGTTGACTCCTCGCTCACCCAAAGGCCGCCTGTCGCGACTGTGTTGGGTCTCTCGGGCCGGGTACCGTCCCGGTAGGCGTCCGCGGCGGACTCGCGACGGAAGGAGACGCGATGGCTGAGCACAGGATCGGCACACAGGAGGACTGGCAGGCGGCGCGGGATGAGCTGGCAAAGCTGGAGGCCGAGCAGGCCGAGCGCAACGAGGAGATCAAGAGGAAGCGGCGCGAGCTGCCGTGGGTGCCGGTGGAGAAGGAGTATGAGTTCGAGACCGAGGAGGGCAGAAAGTCACTCGCGGAGCTGTTCGAAGGGCGCTCGCAGCTCCTCGCCTACAACGTCATGTTCGGGCCGGACTACAAGCTGGGCGCCTGCCCGGGCTGCACGAGCCTCGCCGACGGCCTCGACGGCGCGCTCGTCCACATGCAGCATCGCGACGTGACGCTGATCTGCTTCTCACGAGCGCCGATCGACCGGCTCCTCGCCTACAAGCGGCGCATGGGCTGGCAGTTTCCCTACGTCTCGACCTACCAGTCCGAGTTCGCGTTCGACTTCGGGCTCGCGCTGAGCGAGGAGCAGGCCGATGCGATCCCAGAGGTGAGAGAGATGGTCGAGAACCCGCCGGAGTGGCTGCGGGAGTGGGCGGAGCAGGTCGGCGCCGAGCTCAAGGACGGCCTGCGCGAGGCCCCGAGCTGGATCGCCTTCGCGCGCGAGAACGGGACCGTCTACCACACCTACACCGTGAGGGCCCCCGATCCGTTCGTCGCCCCCTACTTCAACTTCCTGCTCGAGCGGACGGCGAAGCCGCAACCGGAGGAGCCGCGGTCATGGCGCAAGGACGAATATCCGGACTGAATAACGGGGGGTCGCTGACGCCTGTCGCGCTGCTGCTCGGCTTCGCGCTGCTCGCCTGGCTGCTCAGCGTGGACCGCATGGCGGGAATGGACGCCGGCCCGGGCACCGACCCCGGCACGGTCGGCTTCTACCTCACCACCTGGGTCGCGATGATGGCGGCGATGATGTTCCCCTCGATCGCGCCGATGGTGCGTGCCCACGCGGCGGTGGAGGGGGAACGGGCGGCGGGCGGCGGGGAGGAGGGCGGCGCGACGGCGGCGTTCGCCGCCGGCTACCTGGTCTGCTGGACGGCCTTTGGGCTCGCTGCCTACGCGCTGCTGGAGCTGGGGCGGGCGCTGTCCCCCGCCATCCTCAGCTGGGACCGCGGCGGGCCCTACCTCGCCGGTGCGGTGCTCGTGGCGCTGCCGCCTACCAGCTCACCCCGCTCAAGGACGCCTGCCTGACGCGGTGCCGCGAACCGCGCGACTTCGTACGCGGGCACTGGCGCGAGGGACTCCGCGGCTCGCTGTGGATGGGCGTCGAACACGGTGTCCTCTGCGTCGGTTGCTGCTGGGCGCTGATGGCGGCGCTGTTCGCGCTCGGCGCGATGAGCATCGGCTGGATGGCCTTCGTCGCGGCGCTGCTCGCGATCGAGAGGCTGGCGCCGTGGAAGGCGGCCGCGACCCGCACGATCGCGGTCGCGCTGGTCGCGCTGGTCGTGCTCGGGCTGGCCGTGGCGGTCGTGCCCGAGCGGGTGCCGGGGCTCACTGTGCCAAGCTCGATGGGCACTGGGATGACGATGCAGGAGGCACCTTGATGACTGAGCACAGGATTGGCACGCAGGAGGAGTGGCAGGCGGAGCGCGACGTCCTGCTAGAGGAGGAGAAGGAGCTCACCCGCCGCGGCGACGAGCTGGCCAGGAAAAGGCGCGAGCTGCCCTGGGTCCCGGTCGAGAAGGAGTATCGGTTCGAGACCGAGGAGGGGACCAAGAGCCTCGCCGATCTCTTCGACGGCCGCTCCCAGCTGCTCGTCTACCACTTCATGTTCGGGCCGCCCTACGAGGCGGGTTGCCCGGTCTGCTCCTCGATCGCCGACACGCTCGCTCCCCAGGTCCCGCACCTGAGGGCCAGGGACGCGACGCTGCTGCTCGCCTCGCGCGCGCCGCTCGAGAAGCTCCTCGCCTACCGGGAGCGGATGGGCTGGGGCATCGAGTGGGTCTCGAGCGGCGACAGCGACTTCAACCGCGACCTCGGCTTTCTCAACACAGAGGAGGAGCTGAAGCCGTTTCTCGAGGGCGAGATCCCGCCCACGGTCGAGGACAACGCGCGCTCCTGCGGGACGGACGTCCTCGGCTACGTCACCGAGGGGCCGGGCCTGAGCGTCTACGCGCTGTCGGAGGGGTCCGTCCACCGCACCTACGTGTCAACCGCCCGCGGTCTCGAGCCCGCGATGGCCTACTACGGCCTCCTCGACCGGACGCCGAAGGGCCGCGACGAGAGCGCCTCGGAGCCGCTTTGGGTACGGCGCCACGACGAGTACGGAGGGGCTGGCTAGGAATTCACGCCCAGCGTCACCCTTCCCGCAAAGCCGTCACGCGCGAGGCTGTTGCCGGCCCGAGCAAGACCGAGCACAGAGCTTGAGCCGTTCTGCTCCCGAAAGACGAAATCCTCGTCGCGCGGAGTGAGCTCGCCCGTGTGCCGGTTGTAGGGAGCGAGCGCGAAGACTTCCGCGTCGTGCCGATCGGAGCTGAACAGCTGGCCGGTGTGCGAGACGTGACCGCCGGAGTAGGAGCCGTCGCTCCGCCGCCCGCCGATGTGGACCTTGACGTGGATGTGCGTCGTCCGTCCCGGGTACTGACCGGGGTAGATGGTCGCGAACCCGGCTTGGCCGTCACGGTTGGTCAGCTGGATCCCGCGCAGATAGGTCTTGCCCTCGCTGCCCTCCGATGGCTCGCCCGAATAGACGCCGAGCGCATCGCAGTGCCAGACGTCGATGGCGGCATCGCGGATCGGCGTGCAGGTACTCGAGTCGACGACGGTCAGCTCGAGGGCGAGCGGCACGCCGGGGCGGTCCTCGACGATGTTCCGCCGAACCCGCGCCAGGTCGATGTAAAAGGGGCCTTCTTCCTGCTCGGGCGTCAGGACGCAGTCGGGCTTGGTCCTGGCACCTCCCGCGACGGATCTGGCCGTGCTGCCTTTGTCGGCGCCGCAGGCGTAGAGGAAGGCGCTCGCCAGCGTCCCCGCCGACAGCGCCGCCATCTCGCGGCGGTTCATCGGCGTCCCGTTGGCGGTCATTTACGGAGTCCTCCGTTTGGGCGACCTCAGGCCGACGCGGCGTTCAGCTCCACGGCGGCCCGGATCAGCGCCTTCAGCGCATCCTCGTCGATCTCCTCGCCCTCGTGGAAATCGATGGCGCGCCTGGTGTTGCCCTCGAGGCTGGAGTTGAAGAGTCCCGCCGGGTCCTCCAGCGAGGCGCCCTTGGCGAAGGTCATCTTGACGGCGCTCTTGTAGGTCTCGCCGGTGCAGATCATGCCTTCGTGGTACCAGACCGGCACGCCCCTCCATTTCCACTCCTCGACCACCTCGGGGTCGGCCTGCTTGACGAGGGCTCGGAGTCGAGCGAGCGTCTCGCCGCGCCAATCGCCCAGCTCCTCGATCCTCGCGTCAATTAGCTCAGAGGGGGTGGTCCCTCCCTTTCCTTCGCTCATGGCACCTCCCCGTTCTTCATGGTTGTTGCCGGCCTGGTGCGGTCCTGCAGCTGAGTATGCCGGTCAGGCCGCGTCGCGACCCTGGCGAAAGATCGCCAGCCAGTCCTCGCGGTCGAAGCTGGCCGGCTCGGTCTCGGAAAGGAACCTCTCGAGGGTGAGGACGAAGCGCAGTGGCGCCTCGACCTGGGGCAGGTGGCCGACGCCCTCGAAGATCTCGAGGCGGCTGCCGGGGATGTGCTCGTGGGCGTCTTCCCCGTGGTGCGCGGGGATGATCGGATCGCGAGCACCCCAGACGATCAGCACCGGCATGGCCTCGGCCAGGTAAAGGCGATCGCTGGCGTCGACCCGCTGGCCGCGCGTGCCGAGAACCGCCCGCACCGTGCCGAGGAAGGCGGTCCGCCGGATCGGGTCGGCGAGGCTGCCGTAGCCGCGCAGTACCTCGGCCACGTCGGCGTTCGGGCGCAGCCCAACCGTGCGGAGGGCGCGGCCAATCGCCGGTCCGACCCGCTGGCCGAGACTCGCGGTCGCGGCGATGAAGGGATCGGCGCCCGGGAGAGCCGCCGCGCGCAGGACCGGGCTCACCTCGGGGCCCAGGCCACCGCTGGAGACGAGGACGAGGCGCTCGACCATCTCTGGGAACTGGTAGGCGAACTGCATCGCGATCCCGCCGCCGAGCGAGTGGCCGACGAGCGTCGCCCGCTCGTGGCCGAGCGTGAGCAGCAGGTCACGCAGGCCGGCGGCAAGCGCGCCCACCGAGTAGTCACCGCCGCCCGGCCCCGACGTCCCGTGGCCGGGCAGGTCCGGGGCGATCACGGTGTGCGTGCGAGCCAGTGGCTCGACCACCTCCTCCCAGTTGAGGAAGGTGCCGCCCATCCCGTGGATCAGCAGCAGCACCGGGCCCTCGCCCGCCTGGGCGTAGGTGACGGAGCGACCGTGGAGGGTCTCGGTCTTGGCGATCGTCGGCATCGGCCTTGCGGATGCAAACTATGGCGTACTCGTACGACTGTCATCGGTGAAGACCCGAGTCCCGGGTTGCGCCGGGATCATCTGCTTCAATCAGGATCACCAGAGAAAGGAGGTGGTCCTAACTTGATTCACATGCTTGAGGGGACTCTGGAGGTGCAGGGCCGCTAGGCGCCGCACGGGTTCGGGCGCCCGGTGGAATCCACCCCGGGCACCGGCGGGCGTCGGGAGCCGGGCTTTGTCCCACCCGGTCGCAGGTCCCGCGTTCGCTTCGAAGCATCTGGTCGGGGCCGCCTCCGGGCGGCCCCGGCGCTAGCCCACCGGCAGGGGGATGGGAGCCGGCTCCGGTTCGGCCCAGACCTCGGCGAGGAAGCCCTTCAGCTCGCGGTTGAGGCGCCGCGGTCTCAGCCGCCACTCGAGGATCGAGCTGGCTTCGACCAGACGGGCATTGGGCAGCTCCTCGGCGAGCATGCCGGAATCGCTGAACGGGTGGAGCGGGTCGCGCGGGTGGCCGACGATCAGGGCGGGATGCTCTATCCGGCGGCGCTCCTCGCGGTGCGGTGCCGTCTCGCCGAGCAGCAGCCCCTCGAGCACGGCGAGCGAGGGCCCCGGTCGCCGGCGAATCCAGTCGAGGCCGATGTCGACGAGGTAGTTAGTGCGCGGGATGAGCGAGGAGACGCGGGATGTGGCCTCAAAGAAGGGGCGCGCCAGGAGAAGGCCGAGCATCACCGGCGTGAAGGCGCCGGCGACCGCCGGCAGGGCGTGGTCGAGGACCGGCATCTCGATGAAGAGGGCCCTGGCTCGCTCGGGATCCCGCGTTGCCAGCTCGAGCGCCACGTTTGCCCCGAGCGAGGTCCCGCCGACGACGGCCGAGTCGAGGCCGAGGTGATCGATCAGGGCCGCCACCTGGCGGGCGAAGCGGGGCATCGAGTAGAGGCGGAGGTCCTCCGGCCTGTCGGACTCGCCGTGCCCGAGCAGGTCGACGCAGACGACGCGGTTGCCCCCGCGGGCGAGCGCCGGCCCGATCTGCTCGTACATGCGCCTGTTCATCAGCAGGCCGTGGACGAGGATCAGCGCGCGCTCTCCCTCGCCGTAGGAGTCGTAGGAGATCCGGTGCCCCTCGTAGCGGAACTCGCCCATCTCGTCGAGAGACCATAGATTGAACGGCGATGGCACTTCACCCTGGCGAGTTCGCCGGCGGGAGGCTCGGGCTCGAGCGGCCCGTCGTCCAGGCGGGCATGGGGGGCGGCTTGAGCCGCCACGAGCTCGCCGCCGCTGTCTCGGAGGCCGGGGGCCTGGGCACGATCGCGGTCGCCGGTGCCGCGACGATCCGGCGCGAGCTGGCCGCGGCGCGGGCGCTGACCGGCCGCCCGCTGGCCGTCAACCTGCTGCTTCCCTTCGCTCGGCGCGACTGGTTCGAGGCGGCTGCCCAGGCAGACGTCGTGGTCACCTTCTGGGGCCAGCCGCGGCGGCGCAGCGGCGGGACCTGGCTCCACCAGTGCGGCTCGGTGGGGGAGGCGCTGGCCGCGCAGGCGGCGGGGGCGGACGCGGTGATCGTGCAGGGTGTGGAGGCGGGAGGGCACGTCCGCGGCACCGCCGGCGGGCTCGAGCTGCTGGAGAGGGTGCGAGCAGGCCTGCCGCGCGGGTTCCCCGTGCTGCTCGCGGGCGGGATCGCGACCCGCGGGGACGTCGAGCGGGCGCTCGAGGCGGGCGCGGTGGCGGCGGTCGCGGGGACCCGCTTCCTCCTCTCCGAGGAGAGCCGCGCCCATCCCGAGTACCGGCGGCGCCTGCTCGGCGCCGAGCGAACGATCCTCACCGAGCTCTTCGGGGCGGGCTGGCCGGCGCCGCACCGCGTCGTCGCCAACGCGGCGACCGAGCGTTGGTTGCGCGGCGATCGGCGTGGGCCGGCCCTCAACCGGGCCCTCAACCGGGCGCTCGCCCCAGGCGCCCGCTACCTTCCCGGAGCCATGCAGGCGCGGATTGCTCGGGCTCAGCACCCCGGCAGCCGGCTGCTCTCCCCGCTGGGACCGACCGACGACGGCCCGGCCAACCTGGTCGAGGCGGGGCCGCTCTACGCGGGCGAGACCGTCGCCCGCATCGACGACGTGCTCCCCGCCGCCGAGCTGGTGCGGGCGCTGACCCCCTGACTTCCCGGGGTCGCAACGTTTTCTCCATGCATGGCGTAGAAAAAACGTTGCGACCCAGCTGGTCGAACGGACTGGCTGACCAGCCAGCGTGCCAGAATGCCCAGGCCTTGAGCACAAACGGCGAACCCAGCGAGCACCTCGACGTCCTCATCGTCGGTGCCGGCCTCTCCGGCATCGGCGCGGCCCACCACCTGCAGGAGGCCTTTCCGGATCGCAGCTACGCGATCTTCGAGGCCCGGCACGAACTGGGGGGGACCTGGGACCTCTTCCGCTACCCGGGCATCCGCTCGGACTCCGACATGCACACGCTCGGCTACCGATTCCGCCCCTGGACGCGATCGAAGTCGATCACCGACGGCGACTCGATCCTCGAGTACGTGAGGCAGACCGCCCGCGAGGCCGGCATCGACCGCCGGATCCGCTTCGGCCACCGTGCGGTGCGGGTCGAGTGGTCGAGCGAGGAGATGGCGTGGACCGTCGAGGCCGAGCGCGAGGGCGGCGAGGCCGTGCGCGTCACCTGCGCCTACCTCTGGATCTGCAGCGGCTATTACCGCTACGACGAAGGCTTCACGCCGAAGTTCGAGGGTAGCGACCGATTCGCCGGCGAGATCATCCACCCTCAGCACTGGCCGGCCGACCTCGAGTACGAGGGCAAGCGGGTGGTCGTGATCGGCAGCGGGGCCACCGCGGTGACGCTCGTGCCGGCGATGGCCGAGCGGGCGGCGCAGGTGACGATGCTGCAGCGCTCGCCCGCCTATATCGCCTCACTGCCCGCTGAAGACCCGATCGCCAACCGGCTGCGGCGGTGGCTGCCGGATCGCGCCGTGTACTCGATCGTGCGCTGGAAGAACGTCCTCCTGCAGACCGCCTTCTACCAGCTCAGCCGCCGCCGCCCGGAGGTCGTCAAGCGGATGATCCGGCGCGGGGTGGAGAAAGAGCTGCCGGCCGGCTACGACGTCGACAAGCACTTCACCCCGCGCTACAACCCCTGGGACCAGCGCATGTGCCTGGTCCCCAACGGCGACCTCTTCGCGGCGATCCGCGCGGGCCGTGCCGCGGTGGTCACCGACACGATTGAGCGCTTCACCGAGCACGGGATCGAGCTCCACTCCGGCGAGGAGCTGGAGGCGGACGTGATCGTCACCGCCACCGGCCTCAACCTGCTCTTCCTCGGCGGCATCGAGCTGGTGGTCGACGGCGAGCCGGTCGACGTGCCGCGGACGATGACCTACAAGGGGATGATGCTGAGCGGCGTCCCCAACTGCGCCTTCACCGTCGGCTACTCCAACGCCTCCTGGACACTGAAGGCCGACCTCACCTCCGAATACGTCTGTCGCCTGCTCGCCCACATGGACGCCCACCGCTACGCCAAGAGCGTGCCCGAGATCACAGACCCCACCGTCGAGGAGGTGCCTCTGCTCAACCTCAACTCCGGCTATGTGCTGCGCTCCCTCGACCAGTTCCCGAAACAGGGCTCGAAGGAACCCTGGAAGCTGCGCCAGAACTACGTCTTCGACATCAGGACGATCCGCCGCGGGCCGATCGATGACGGGGCGATGCGCTTCACGTCAGCGCCGCTGCGGAGTGGGCGGTCCCTGGAGGGGGCAGCGCGATGACCGACTATTCCGATCTGCGCGCGCTCTACGTCAACGGCACGCTGAAGCGCAGCCCCGAGGTCTCCAACACGCAGGGCCTGATCGACCGCTCGATGGAGCTGATGCGGGCCAACGGGGTCGAGGTCGAGTGCATCCGCGCGATCGACCACGACATCGCCACCGGCGTCTGGCCCGACATGACCGAACATGGCTGGGAGAGCGACGAGTGGCCGCGGGTCTTCGAGCAGGTGATGGCGGCCGACATCCTCGTCCTCGGAATGTCGATCTGGCTCGGCGAGAAGTCCTCGGTTGCGACCAAGGTGATCGAGCGCCTCTACGGCAATTCGCACCTGCTCAACGAGGCCGGCCAGTACGCCTACTACGGGCGTGTCGGCGGCTGCCTCGTCACCGGCAACGAGGACGGCGTCAAGCACTGCGCGATGAACGTCCTCTACTCGTTGCAGCACCTCGGCTACACGATCCCGCCCCAGGCTGACGCCGGCTGGATCGGCGAGGCCGGCCCAGGGCCGTCCTACCTCGACGAGGGCTCAGGCGGGCCCGAGAACGACTTCACCAACCGCAACACGGCGTTTGCGGCGTGGAACCTGATGCACCTGGCGCGGATGGTGAAGGACGCCGGGGGCATCCCGGCTCACGGCAACCAGCGCACCGAGTGGGACGCTGGTTGCCGCTTCGACTTTCCGAATCCAGAGCACCGGGCCTGAGCGGTCAGCTCAGCGAGCGGCACCCCCTGAGAAGAGGCCCGTCGAGGCCTTTGCTCCCGGGAAGACTCCGCCGGTGCCGTTGAGGGCGAGCGTTTCCTGCTGGTTGCAGGCGTCGAAGATGAACCATGCCGAGATCGGCGAGCCTTCTTCTGTGATGTCGAGGGCGCTTGTTTTGATTTCCCCGCCGCCTTCTTTTTCGAAGAGGTAGCCGAACGAGCCTTCGGGGTCGCCGTACTCGGTGAACGGTGCCTCGAAAAGGCATTCTTCGAGCGATTTGACGAATTTCGTAAATGGGGCCACGGTCGCTCCCTGCGCCGCGATCGTCTGATTCTGCGCCGCAATCGTTTGTCCCTGCTGGTTCACGGTTTTGCTCAGCGAGGCGATCGTTTTTTCGGCTTTGATCAGGCCGCTGCTGAGTTGCTTGACTTTGTGATTGAGACAGGTGAGGCTGCATTTCGCCTCTGCTCCGCCGGCGAAGGCGAGACCCAGCGCCAGGACGGCGGCGGTCGCGACCAGAACTTTTCTCATCTTGCTCCCCTCTGGCGCGTGACACGCCTCTTGAGTCGGTTGGGACGTTGAAACTTACGGATCAGTGGGAGTGGCCTCTGACTCGAGCCGCTCGGCGAGGCGGTTCATGCCCAAGTCACGGGCCGCGGCGGCCGCCCCGGGCCAGTTGGTCTCCCGGTCCGGCGGGCGCTCCGCCCCGGTGTCGCGGAGGGTCGCGATGTCCTTGAAAACGCGCAGGTCCTCGGCGCCGTCGATCAGAGCGGCGCGCAACGCCGGGCGCCGCTCGCGGATCGCGTTCTCGAGCACGCCCTCAAGCGAACCGTGCGCCCGCAGCAGCTCCGCCGCGGTCTTCGGTCCGACGCCCTTGGCGCCGGGCAGGCCGTCGGACGGGTCGCCGCGCAGGGCGATGAAGTCGGGGACGAGCTCGGGCGGGATTCCGTAGCGCTCCTCCACCTCAGCCGGGCCGACCTTCTCGGCGCCTTTGCCGCCGGTGCGCACGTAGAGGACCGTGACCCGTTCGCCAGCGCACTGGTACATGTCCCGGTCGCCTGTCAGCAGCAGGGCCCGGCCGTCCGCCTCGGCCTCGCGCCGGGCGAGGGTTCCGAGCAGATCGTCCGCCTCGAGGTCGCCGCCGCTCGCCACTGCCCAGCCAAAGGCCTCGAAGAACTCGCGGCTCCGAGCGAACTGGTCGGGCAGCTCAGCGGGCATCGCCGCCTCGCGCTCGGCGTGGTAGGAGGGGTAGAGCTCGGTCCGGTAGGCGGCCGCGTCGGGGCCGAAGCAAAGCACGACGGCGCGCGGACGGTGCAGCTCGACCTCGCGCAGCACCATGTTTGCCGCGCCGAGCAGGGCGTTGACGGGCTTGCGGTCGGGCCCGACGATCGTCTTCGGCAGCGCGTAGAAGGCGCGGAAGAGCATCGAGGGCGCGTCGACGGCGAGCAGC
>Ga0207663_10001188_pt1 | contig 12016 bp, 9 predicted proteins | sample LARL53metaG_FD_184346 | JGI IMG/M metagenome (GOLD analysis project Ga0207663, IMG submission 184346) | Corn, switchgrass and miscanthus rhizosphere microbial communities from Kellogg Biological Station, Michigan, USA - LAR L5-3 metaG... | ecosystem: Host-associated > Plants > Roots >...
TATAATGCATTGAGAAGGATGTAGCATAAAGAACTGATTTCTACAATATAGAATAACTTAAACAATTGGCACGATCTAGGTTGAGATGAATAAACTGCACCTGCCAATACAGGTAATGCAACTAAAAAGGGCATATCAAGGTCGGAAAAGAGATGTGCGAACTAAAGCACGAATCTTAATACTATGCTTAGTGGAAAGATCCTCAAAGCAAGGAGTTAAAGAAAAAATTCATTGGCGACCAGATGCTAAACAATAAAAAATTGAATGACGATACTAACCACAGATATTCACAAGGTTTTGCATGCATGTTCAGCTACATAAGATTCAGTGTCATTTCACAAAAATATGTAACTATGATACCTGCATCTATAATAAGCAAATATGGGTCATTGTCTTTAAGGTCGGGCGAAAGTGGAGCGAGGAGAGAAGGATTAATCTTTTACCGTCTTCGCTACCTACAATTTCTAGCAAATAGTCACAAAGGTTACCTTCTTCTATATCAAACCTCATTGCTTCAATTAATCCTTCCTGCATGCTGGCTTTTTGCTTATTGTACTATTACTACAAAGAGATGTCATTGTTGCCTATATCCCTCTATCTTTATCGCCTCTATCATCATTGTAGTCCAATTTCTGGTCAATTTTTCTCTGTAACTCCCTATACCGCTCATACCGTCTAGTCCAACTTGAAAGCACAAACCACTGTCTCATTTCTACACCTAGCCATACAAGAGATATTATGAACGGAACGTGAAAATGTAATAGCGCTGGCAGCCTGTGGTGGATAAATGCCAAAACAATTTAAGTTTATTAGGGCTGATTGCTATGTATAGTCAATGTTAACAGTATCATGCCGTGAAGTGGGATGTGACTGCGATTTTGTTGCAAAGGGTGAAACTGAGGAAGACCTAATGAAAGATGCAGGTCAGCATGCAGTTAAAGATCATGGTTACAAGGAAGAAGATATAATGAAGCCAGATTTAGTGGAAAAGATAAAAACGCATATTCGCAAATCCTAATCATCTTTTACCGCAATATTATCTCTATTCTAGGTAGAGGTTGGTTCTGCTAGGTTAGCTTACTCCTTGGACCAATAAGCTAATTTATTTATGCTGAGAGGAGTTAATCTCCAGATTATTGAGTTGGAATGCACTCGTACAATTGGAGACAAACTTGGCTAGAACAATCAAATGAATCTTAGCCTATTCTACCAGTGCTAATTGCTGTCTTGTCCTGTACTGATCTATACGTCAAATTTATTTTTATAACGATATCATGTAAACCCTAATTTCATATGAAAACTCGCTGCTGCAAACGGACGACGGCGTCATATGATAATGTTATATACGACATGGCATGGCAGAGGTTGTTTGGAATTAACCTCGGGCTGATGACGGGCCACCAATTTCAGTTTCCGAATACCCTTTCAAAATACTATGGTAAGTAACGTAAAAAATCTAGATGATGCAACCTGAAGTATGATAGCTTACTCAAACAGTCCAAATACAAATTTGGTTTATTCCGTATTCTTTAAATAGATGGATCGATCTCCTGTTATCTCAGTAGTTCTTTTCTAACCTATAAAATGTCACTAGAACGTACATAATCCTCTTACTTTTAGCATTTATTAAATAATTTTTATTATTAAATGTGAAAGTTATTTATCTGTCTTAGATATGACGTAATAAGACTTCAATTGCAGGGAATATTTACATCAGGAGAGCTGCAAAGATACTCCAAAAAGTTTCTTTGCGGAATGTACTTAATGGCCCATGGTAATCTGGACAATCGTGTAAAAGCTATTGAGGTTTTTTTTAAAAATGTCAGTCCCGAAGCATATGAACGACCATTATATGGATATCAAGCAACAAATGAAATTGTACAACATCTAATACAAAAAGGGTTCATTGAAAGAGATACACTAGAAGACATTAAATTAACTCGGGAAGGTTTGGATAATTGTAAAGAAGATTGTTATTAGTCGTACGGCGGTGGGTATTTATTTATGGTCTAGAATTGATATTTCCTATGGTATCATGTTCTGGTATTGATATTATTGGGTCTGAAACTGAAATCTTATCTTCTTGTATCTTGCCACAATCATTTTCTTGTATAGTTCTGCCTCAAAGGTACCTAATATGCTGATATACCAATATACAGAAGGCCTTTTGTAGCTGTCTGAGGGCTCATTATTTCGGCAAGTTGACTCTGATATACACCTCTGTTATTAGCATAAAAACTATGAGCCAAGTCTTAAAATCATGAACTGTTCATAACTTTCTACTGCATGTCTAAATCTTTTTCTAGTTAAGGATCGTGCGTAACAAACCGACAAAATGTTCTCAGTGTATTGCATTGTTATATACCATTTAATTAAATGGAATATGCACCAACTAAATCCCCCATTATTCAAAACACTAATCTATTTCAGATAATAGTTATGGGTTGTATAATCATAATCTATCTTACTAGTAGAACTATGTAAAGTAACGCAACCACTAATCTTAAATGACATGTTGTCTCTACATAATGACAAGAGAGGCGATATATTCAGATATGCAATGTCCAAAATGTTCAACTCTAATGCAGCTAATGCGAAAGTACGAGGCACTTATTGATTACTGTCCTTCTTGCAAGGGAGTATGGTTAGATAGAGGAGAGATAGACAAGATAGCCCAAATCCAAAGTAGTTATGAAGACGAACATTATAACAAATACCATTACAACGATGAAGGGTATGATGACAAATATAATGATAATAGATGGAGAAGGAGGGGATTCTTTGGTGACCTGTTCAATTTTTAAAATACTAGTAAGAACACTGTAAGTGCAGCTGATATAGTAACTAGCTGGATAGGAGAAGATTTGCTGGTTTAATTCCTCGACAGCATCTAAATTTTTAGATAGTTGTGGTAAGTGTGATAATACCTCACGCCCTCAATATCAGGAAAAAGCGCATGTCGTTATGGTATAAGAATAGATGAAAAACAATTAGACACGGATGTAGTAATTGCAAAGGTCGATTATGACGGGGGAGTAGAGACAACAGCACTAAAGCCAATTGCCATAAGTAAGTGCGAATCCGAATTAGCTATAATATTGACAGATCGTGACAGGAATATAGAGGAGAGTGCATTTTTACATATAGTAATTTCATTAGGTACATTATTATTTGCTACTAGTGTATTTGCTGAGATTTTTCATAGATTAAAACTACCAGTCGTGTTAGATAATACTTGCTGGTATAATCTAGGTCCATTTGCATTAGATCCTCTTTATATTATCTGGGGGAAAGATCATAGTTAATCTTGATGAAACTATCAAGCATATTGGCGAATTATATGCTATAGTAATCTGGTTAAAGCAGGGCTAGAAATTACTCCAGAGGATTTTAAGAGGCGTCTGTCTCATCTACAGCAGGCTCTAAAGGTGTTATCGTCCATTCTTCATGGCGTATTTCTTTTCTCCCCATTTGGACTACAATCACTAGAATCTAGAATCAATGCTTGTTGCTACCACACCAACTGCTACGAGTATAGTCATATCGATTCAACTGCCAACAGAATTAGGGAAATGCAATTGAAGGTGCTAGATTAAAACTAGGAGCTACGATAGTAGACGATATACTATCAATCCAGTACTGTCACTAGTAACGACTATTGTTCGGAACAGGATCAATGACAACAGAGATTACAAATATCGTATTTCTAGTCTTAAAGATATTAGGATTATTTTGTGTATTGCTTGTAGGCGCTGTTGTACTAGTTGCATCAATTCTATCTTAGGAGACAAAACAGGTCTACGAAAGTAGGTACAGGAAATATATCGAGTGGAGAGGTTGGACTTATTGTGGCAACGGTGGGTATAACATCAAGAGCTTTAACATATGATCTCGATAAGGCAATAATCATAATGGTAGCACTTACTACAATCGTAACCCCCCTACCTGGCCCACGCGAGCCTATTCCAAAGAATTCCCAAAAAATAAGAAAGCTATCTGATGAGACTGTTATAGGGATAAATCGTCACTTAGTTAACCTCATTTTAATTCATATTCTTCTAAAAAGCAATCAGGACATACCAAAGAGTCCTTTTGCATTTGCAGGTCTTTTCTTAGGTAGAACGATGCATGACACCGGTTACAGGTTAGCCAATCAATCCTGTACATTCTGGTGATAATTATGCTAATGAGTTTATATAGGATTCTCAGATTTGATAAAATTATATTAAGTATTCTTTGTTCTGTTAAATTGTTACTGACTTAATTCTGAGCTTAAATAAGTTCCTGAAGTTGAAAATAAAGCGAACTGATCTTGATTATTTTTGCCGGACAGTAGCCTATTGCAAGTTATTATAATACTAAACGGTACTAGTGCGTATGCTCTTGTTAGATGACATCGACAAGGTGGTGCTTTCTTGTCTTGGAAAGAATGCCCGCATCTCATCGAGCGAAATCCGAAAAGCAGTCCAAAGTATCGGACATGAAATAACGGAGAGAGCCATAAGATACAGACTCCAGCGAATGGAGCGTGACCATATAGTTCTAGGATACTCCGCTATACTTAATCCAAGTCTTGTATCTGAAAAACTAAACCGAACGATAATCCTCAAGTTCAAGTATCCAAGTAATTCATCCGTTCTAATAGAGAGACTATCGAATTACGTAGAGGAGGTCCCATTCTGTATTTACTCAGCTAAATTAAGTGGAGGAGAATTTGATTGGGTGTCGCATTTTGTTTTTGAATCCACCGATCAATATGAGCTAGAAAGTAACAATTTTTTACATAGATTCGCAGACCTGATACTAGACTATCGGTCATTTGAGTCAAAGACTTTGAAGGCATCGCCGTACGCAATATTTGATGAACACGACATGATTGAGAGGAAGTCTCGGGTGTACAGAATTTTGAACTCGGTTCAGAAATACGACAACCTGAACGATAAACTTCAACTGACCGTAGAAAGTGTTGTAAAACATTTCGATGCAAAATTTGCAAGAATCTGGCTTCTTGATAGTAAAAGGAAGTTACTAATACTCAAATATAGTGCCGGGAAATATAAGAATATTAGCGGAGAATTTTCCAAAGTATCCGTAGATTCTGTCAAGATTGGACCTATAATTAAGAACAAGAAGCCTGTAATTACAAATGATGTCGTAAACGATCCTAGAATAAAATATCAGGACTGGGCAAAAAGGGAGAATTTGAAATCATTCGCAGGGTACCCACTAATCTACAACCACGATGCAATAGGAGTTCTTGCTATGTTTAGTGAAAAGAAACTTAACCTTCTTGACTTTGAGATTTTAGGAATATTCTGCGATCAGATTTCAAAGGAACTCAAAAGCTTTTTCGATGCACAAAAATTCTTGTCAATCTAAGGACATTATATTTGATTTCTTAATTATGCATAGCTATATTGATGCTATAGGCATAAAGCGTACAAACTATCATAGAGGTCTTTAGACCAAGGTGTATCGTATTAAGATATACACTCATCAATATTTTTGCTTTAATTCTGTTGATGTACCTAGTGAAATCATTCTGGTGCTAAGTTATTTCTCATTTGATAGATGGGTGATCTCTGTGTTTAGACGTAAACACGAGTGTATTGATACTGAGTGACAAAGTAAAGAGGCAACTTGTAAATTCATTCATAATTAGCCTTTTCCTCCAAAAATATCTACGGTTTGTTTATATCACTCACATGATTTGTGATGTTGTAATACAACGCGCTACGTAGATAACCACGTATCAACTCTTGGACGCAAGCGAGTTCAAAATGTCTATAACAAATCTATATCGAACATCACTGCTTACAACCCGCTCGTATGCTTCGTTTACTTGTTGAATTGGAATCAGTTCGACATCGCAAGTAATGTTGCGCTCGCTACAGAAATTAAGCATATCCTGAGTTTCTTTGATCCCGCCTATGACTGAACCTGCTATACTACGACGTGCATTAGTAAGTGAAAAAGCATTAAACTGCATTTCCTTTTCTGGGAGTCCAACTATGACCATCGTGCCGTCTAATTTTAATAGTTTCAGATACTTATTGAGGTCTATCTGTACTGAGACCGTATTAATTATTAAATCAAAATATCCCCTAAGCTTTTTGAATGTGCTTGGATCCGATGTTGCATAAAAACTATCGGCTTTCATTCTTATGGCCTCATCTTGTTTATTCATTGAATGGCTTAATACAGTGACTTCAGCCCCAAGTGCGTGTGCTATTTTAACTCCGATATGACCTATGCCTCCTAGTCCAAGTATAGCTACCTTCTTGCCAGGACCCGCCTTCCAGTGTACAAGAGGCGAATAAAGAGTTATGCCTGCGCAGAGGAGCGGCGCTGACGGAGCCGGAGGAAGGTTGTTAGGGATGTGAAGGACATAGTTTTCTTTCACAACTATTTTATCAGAGTATCCACCCTGTGTCGGCACACTTTCTCCTTCATACTTTTCGAGTGCATTATAGGTCCAAGTTGCTCCTTTCACGCAATATTGCTCAAGTCCGTTGACACACGGTTTGCACTCGCCGCAAGAGTCCACAAAATTTCCCACAGCGACACTGTCACCGACTTTAAATCGAGTTACGTTGGAACCAACTTGTGAGACAACTCCCACTATCTCATGTCCCGGAACCATAGGGAAATTGGAAGATCCCCACTCGTTACGAACCTGATGTATATCAGAGTGACAAATACCGCAGTATTGTATGTCGATTAAGACATCATTATCGAGTGGATTACGTCTTTTAAACGAATATGGAGTAAGAGGTTGTTTGATCTGTTTGGCAGCGTATCCATTAGTGTCAATCATTTTCTATGTTTCCTGTCCTCTACGGAAGATATAATCTGCCCAGTTATGAACTTTAGAAGGATATCAGGGGATTAGTAAATTTTTTGTGCTCTCGTCGTATTGAAGAACATAACAAGTGTCAGTTTAATTTTTGAAAAGTCTTCGTCAAGAATAACTTAATAGTCCAGACGACCGGTTTATGCACTCATTAAATAAAATACTGTGTAACAAAGAATAACACGAGTGTGTCACTGTTGAGACTCGCGCTCTTTACAACATGCTTGGATCACGTAGTTTTCACGAGTCTCAATGGCGATTTTTCATTGTGCATTATACTTACCCATTACGGGTCAGGTATCATCATGGACTTCTGTACCATCCCCCTGTGGGTCCAGCGGTGAAACTTTTTGTATGCAAACAAAATACATGATTATTCTACCATCATTATTACCCAAAAGCCGTCGCCAAGGTTCGGGTCTAGCAGGTATGAGAAGGCATTGGAAATACCTATCTTTATCCAAGCTTCGCCCCCACGAATTTCTTTCTATGAATCTATGAATAGGGTCGCTATATCCTACTACAAGCAACGTGTGTTCTCCTAAAGCTTGCTCCCATGACCCAGGCATTGGCATAACTCTGGTTCTTGCTAATTGTAATGACATGAAAGATTCGTAAACTGTGACCCGAATACAAATGGAAAATTTAGTGCTGGAATTGACTTGAAGTTGTTTAGTTTTCTGTTTATATGCTGGTATGCCAAGATCGGGTGAGGTACTGCATCTCTAGGGATTTTAGTGATGGCTCTTTTGTAAACTCGCCAATAATATCCGGCCAGATTTGTATCTTTTCATGCTCCTTCCTTATTTACCGATTTTATCCCGTCTCTAATCATTTCCGGCGTCTTCGTGTATAGTCCCTTCCATTCTACGTTCGGTATAATAAATGAACAGACGAGAAGGTGCAAAAACTTCTTTTTTGCCTTTGATTAAAATATACTCGATTGATTCGCCAATAGCGTTTGCAGTGCATGAACATAATTCACCTTGATTATATACAACCTCTGGACAGTTTAGCTACTCCCATTAGAACTGATCTTAATATTAGACTATATTGACAGGCTTATTAGATTAGAGAAGTAGCTAATGACAAAAGGATTCATACAAACCAGCTTATTTATTTATTAGAGAATGTACCTATTATTGAGATATTCTGATCAGAATTGATCTGGAATTCGTAGGACAATGTTTGGTATTTGAGTATACATTGCAAAAATAACTATTAAAGATTGGTATTGTACTATGGTAAGGGCAAGGAAATTGATAAAGTGGTCCAGAGGAGCTTATGTTCAGGCCAAAAGACTTGAATGCCACACAGGTTAGAATATTCTGACATAAAATATGAAATAGCGACAAGCCTTGCCATACATTAACCAACATCAACAATAGATAATACTATGGAGCCAAGACATTTTGTGGCGGATTCCTAATTAATACGAAAGGAAAGTACAGTACTACATGTTCAGAAAGATACTGCCACGGGATGATAAGCAAAGCCTAATTCAGCACGGTCTTAACCGCACTAAGAAACATACTCAGGTCTACTGGTTTTCTGATAAAGGTATTCTTATTCTTTACACCTGGCAATATGCTCAACAATTCTTCCGCAGCGTCTAGCGCGGAAAGAAATATAATCTTTATTTCAGCATCAATAGCTTTCATTCTACTGTATAATTGTAGACCATTTACAACCGGCATCCTTATATCAAGGATTACCAGGTCATAGTAAGAAGAAGAATGTTCCGCGAATCTCTTTAATGATTCCTGTGGATCGGTATATGCTTCAACGTTATAACCAGCATCCTCCAAGAAAGACCTGTATGTTAACAGTACATCAGGTTCATCATCGACTATCAAGACATTACGTGCGGACTCATTACTTTGTATTTGTTGATCTAAATATCCGTGTGAATTCAGTCGGTATTGACCTGATTTATCACCAACCGCAGCCTGTACCTTGTGATTTTTCACGATCATAGCATCGAAGAATTTATCATATCGACGCATTAGGTCATTAGAGTCCACGCTTTCCCTTCTTACTACATTATACACAGGATACGGATGTCTCACGTCCAGACAATATTCGGTTGTTCCTTTGAATTTATACTTGCTGTTCAGAGATGAAAACGATGGATTCTTGAGGACTTGATAAAGATCTCCACCTATGACCATTTCATTTGGAGATGCTTTTGAGTTTATCTTCGTACACAGATTTACCGTAGAACCGAATAGGTCATCTCGTTCAGGATTTCCCGCTGATCTGGCTATCTCTACTCTGCCATAATCTGCACTAACTCTGTAACTTATTTGTGGTACTATTCCTGCTAGTTTTGCGCCGATAACTGATCTTAAAGTGATCATAGTAAGTCCACATTCGAGCACGTCGCTGAAGGCAGAACCACTTTCCACATTACTAGTACTTGGAAAGTAGTAAAGGATACCATCACCAGTACTCTTGATTATCTTGCCGTGAAATTCTGATATTACAGTCGCCATAGAATTGAGAAAAGTAGAGTAGTAATCTCTAATCTTTTGAGAATCTTTGATCGCGGCGGTAGTTTTTGTAGATTCTGATATATCTATATAGCAGATGCAGTAATGTTGAGAATATTCGAAAAACGAAATTTCATCTGAAACATCCATATCTGATGGTAATTCCTTTTTGTAGGATTTTGTCACTCTATCGTGGAATGCATCAAAATTTGAATTATTACCATCCATGAGGCATTATAATTAGACGTGTTGGTTGTATATAAAGGGTCACTCAAATTTTCAAATCACAAAATACTGACGACTCATACCTTGAAATTTGTCTATAGTCTTCCAGATTCAGCATTGGAAATATATTAGTAGGGCTAGGTGCAGTGATTAAGAACCACTTTTAAGTTCAACTGTGACATACCAGTTACACAGGAAACTTGAAAATGACACTAGTTAGAAAATGGTCTTAGTTGTATATTTTTGATGTCTGTGGTAATATCTTTGATTTACACCATTTGCACTTACTATCAAATTTGATATTGTCTGTTGGATAAGAAGGTATTCCACTGTACTTTCTATATAGCGGTCAATTAATTCTAAAACAATATCTCCTAGCCGGTGTGACTCGATTAGGCAGCTACGCCTTACTCTGGTAAGTTGCAAATTTTAAGAAAAGCCACTCATAATATTAGCTTATCTCTATTTTACTAACAAATAAAATAGGAGAAAGTTGTTGCCGGATCTAAACTGACTTGAACTGCAAAGGTTGTGACGGTTGTGCTATCTGGGTACTAGGACTAGTTGATACATTCGGATTGCCTTTCATACCTGCGGTACCGCTTGGATTATTTGGGCATGCGTTGGCAGGATGAATCAGTCCGACTCCTGTAGCTAACAGCAATGCTATGAGTACCATAGCTGAAGCAAATGAAAAAGCCTTGTTCATTGAATAGATAACTCATGCTATTATATTTAAATCATTTGCGATTCAATATGTTTAACTCCTCAACATGCGCTTCCATTCAATCTATCTTTAATATGAAGCGATACCCCATATCCTATAAATATTGACTTGGCCTTACTACCAATATACTGATTCCTAGGATCCCCGCACTTTAGTCAAACCCTTAGTATATTTTAAGTTCTACATATGTCATTTAATCAATTACATCAGTTTCGTGTGTCTTGTAAAAAAATGAAATGGCTGGACAGAAGTTCTGCAAATGAATAACAAAGTCGTGGAATTGTATATTCTGTTACATTAGAGGAACAGCAAATTACCATTGAATTAAGAATAATAGCCTTATACTATATGAGTATATCTTATTCTAGTCGGTACTCTTGTGCCAGATCATTGGTTTAAGTGGCTAGATCAACTAAAAAGATGAGTCTGGATAGTGCTATTCTGCTAAGTGTGTGAGGACTTCTACGAGTTCAGAAGAAGGGTTGTGATTAAAATGATAGAAGATTTGATTTGGACGTACCTAGTATTGACCTATTGTTTGATTGACTTAGGATAGAATTTGGTAGCAGCATATCGTGCTCATTTATTCCTGCGAGGAAATTCATTCAAATCAGTACTTGCACATCTCAGACATTCTCTAGGCTCAAGATGGTTTAGATACGAGATGTAGTAGCATTTTGCACATTGCAGTCTAAAAAGGTTATCATGCAGTTCGATCGAACCATCAATCACAATTTCGTTAATGACGTGGCGAGCCAACAAATTCTTCAGGACTTCTTCCAGATATTGTTTAAGATCTGTTTGATCAGAATGTCTATAACGTAAGTAGGTGTTGATCATTTCCATTGGCAATTGTTTTAACACAATTCGTCGGTTATTCAGATTATACTGTCGAAAAAGATAATCACGCAAATACCATTCAAATTCCTTAACTGCCCTTTCCTCCATAATAATAGGAGCTAGTTACGATTTCATCTATATTTGTTCTCTTATTATGGCACATCACTCGATGTTCATCTCGCAATTTGTTGCGAAAAGCTATCTAACTCTGACTTATAGAAAACATTCAAGGTATAAAGATATAACTGTATTTGGCTATCATAACATACTGATCGAATATAATTAATAGTTAAAATCCTTTAATTCTTACAAAACTGTATATTCAACGATTCTAAAGCGGGTAAAGCAGGAGAATATATCTAGCAATGCTTATCCCCAAACAATTAAACAAAAGCATATCTGGGGCTAATTCATATAGGGTAAATTAATTATTTAGGCTGGAAATGATTGATTTATTCAGATCGATAGAATGGGTCTTTGTTGATTCAAGTTCAATATCCGATCAACTACAAAGTCAGGATTAAATATATTGGATCTCGAAAATCTTGATCATAGAATGTCACTAGCATGCTAGTGACAATGAAATCAAGAACTGGATCTTACTCTTTAATATGCATTAACTTTTCGACCTATCCCCTACTCAATTATTAATGTAATTAGGCCAATTACCGGCCTACACCTCACGTTTACTAATCTACATGGCTGGATCACGAAGTGTACATATATTTAGGTTCGTTATCATGTTATTGATCTAAAAAAAGAAATCATATTCCTTCAGATACATGAAATCCCATCTTTGCGTCAACCATAATAACGAAAAGATATTTTGAGGACACCGGATGCTAAGTAATAGCTTAATCTATTAAGTTAATAGTAAAT
>Ga0207663_10001190_pt1 | contig 12006 bp, 8 predicted proteins | sample LARL53metaG_FD_184346 | JGI IMG/M metagenome (GOLD analysis project Ga0207663, IMG submission 184346) | Corn, switchgrass and miscanthus rhizosphere microbial communities from Kellogg Biological Station, Michigan, USA - LAR L5-3 metaG... | ecosystem: Host-associated > Plants > Roots >...
TGAGCGATTTGACCAGGCTCTTAAAGAGACTCCAGGCTATTATTATCATCGAAATAAGGCAAAAAGTCTTCTTCAACGTCTAGAGGAGACAACTAACGAGATGAAAGCCAATGGGTTAATTGAACCCTCATTAAACAAAATATCCAAATATTTAGATTTACTTTCTGATCTGGTTATATTTGAATCTGAATATATCAGCGAGGAAACCTATAATTATATTATAGATAGGCTAAGCGAGATTTCCAATAAATGACCATTTATTGATGACAAAATTGTTACTAACAACAAGGATGACACTGGAGAATATATTGAAATTGACTATTCTAATTTGAAACCTGATTCAAGTTATGTGGTGAGATATGATGATCAACTGTACGTTGTTAAGAGGATTACAGATGGAAAATTGAATTCTTTGAGGTGAATGAAGCTGGTAGATGATTCAGTAAAGCTGAAATTGGTCTCAAGGGGAGGCAAAACGTTCAGAAGATAAGAAGATAATAGCTGTCAGAACTTTAAGAACACGAAACTAAGGAAGTAGAAATGTGGAGCTGGATTAAAATGAGAAATGAAAAATGGTTTGTATACTCAGATTGTGTAAAAAAGAAAATTCAAATGAGAAAGCTGAAATAAAACGTGATTAGTTGCCATTGTTTTGTAGACTCAGGCTAAGCCCAACCTAGTTACACTGCTGTAATCTGCAAATTTACAGGGCAGTCCCAAGAACTAGGTAAACCAAGCCAGTCATAAGCGTGGATTCTACACCCCTGTTCCATCATCATATTGGAATATTGCAGTCTGTAAATGACAGAGTAGACAAAGCCTATCACAAGTAGAATGGTCAGTACTGCAATGAGTGCTATTGCCAGTTTCCTCTTACCTGATATTTTCTTAGTTACTTGAGCCACCACTATTGGATACCTCTGCTTTTCAAGTAAGCATACACATCATTCATAATCGTCTGATTAACATTTACTAATGAAATCTGATAATTGTTAATCAGACCACGATTTACATTCACTAAGGTGTTATTATGATCTCTTTTATTTACAATCGCGTCAGTAAATCCACTGTCACAATTACTAAGAAATCGCTGGTCTAGACTATAGGCAAAGTCACTCTTTTGACTAGTTAATGCAGTCTTGATACAACCAAATAGCACAAAGTTTGTGACATGTATAGTCTGTTGATCAAATGTAGCGTTATGTAGTTTGGCAATATTAAGAAATCTTAATTCATTATCCATAGCGATTTGTGCTGTATTATTGTCAAGACCTGCTATTGTCTTTGTCTTGTTTTGTGCTAATGCATTTGCTGAAGTAATTACAATAGCAACAGCTAAAGCAAGTATTGCGAAACCTATGACTGCTATAACTAATTTTGGCATATAAAAATAAAATTGGTAGTCCTGTCAGTTATATTTCTGTCCAGCTTCTACAGCATGTGGAATTAAACTGACTAAACTTATTGCTATCCCACCTGTGATAAAGGCAGACAGTATAACCAGAAATCTCCTCATTATAAGAAAAAGCTAGATTGTATTAGATAAATCTAGCGTTGTAGATTAGTTAATTAATCAAGGTGCGTGGCCTTGAGCAGTCAGGGTTTATGGCCTGTTAGCGTCAAATATAGCGTAATTATCGAGATCACAATAGGAATCGATGCCCCTAGAAAGGCACCAATTGCCTTTAATTTGGATTTCAGTGACTCTGGTATTAGGACATTTTCAGCATCTTCAGACTTCATCAGTTCAGTTGAAATGGTTCTGAGAGGTTTTAGTCTATCTGCTTCAGTCTCGAAACCATCAGAAAGTGAACTGATTATCTCAGTCCTTTTATCATTATCTAATACGATCGCTTTTGAATAGATTTTGTCAATTTCCTTAATCTGATGTTTTAAGTTCCTTTTGATATACTTATTATATTCAACCAAGCCTAAACCAAAATAGTACATTTGATTCAAGTCTTTTTTGATTCGTGCAACTCTAAAATAAGACTTCGAAAAGTAGAATCTAGATTCCTTTCCTCCAAAGAGTCCAAAATACATGAAGAAGATACCAATCCCAACAATTAGGATTTCAAAGGCTATGGGTACAATGGGTGAAAAGTAAAGTGGAGAATAAATAATTGGATAGGTCGTGATCTCGAATATTGCAGCAATTGCAAGTATTGGAGATACGACAATAAGGATTTTTCTTACAATCTCAATTTCAGCAACTGCCTGCTCTGGACATTGATTCAGACCTAATAGCAAAGAAGGAGGTCTAAAAACCCCATAAAAAAAAGGTACCACTGAGACAATTAAGTAGCCTATGTAAACGCTTAATAAAGTACTTTTGAGTAGACCTAAGCCTCTCGCTTCGTCTGCCACTCTTATTGGTTCAATCGTTACACCAATAATGATAGTGAAAACTGGCAGAATGATAAAGAAGAATATTGGAGTATTCCTTCCTACTGGTAGCCTGGGAATTGTTTAACTACCTCCTCATATTCATTTTGTAGTGCCTTTTATCCTAACTTAGCTGCCTTAGATCTCTGGCTTCTCGAATCTGTCAATGTAAATCCTCTCCCCATCAGTGTAAATCCTAACACTTTCGCCCTTTTTCAGTCGTACTGCATCAGCAATTTTTCTGGGTATTGATATAATCAGTGGAGGATATTCACCACTTCGCGCAGTACGCACGTTGACCACGTCATGCGCTATTACTTTTTTATGATCAGGAGCCATTGTTATAGATACTGCCATTTGCTTACGTATCATCTGTGATATACTTATTGCTTGTCGTATATGGGGGTATATACGAGAAGATACCCCTATTAAGACGCTATACTAGTATATACCATTAACATGAGTCAACAGATTAAACGAAAAATGGGTATAAGTCTAAGCAAGAAGGAATGGTCACATCTTGTCCATGATTTGAAACAAAGTTTACTTGGAGATAGCAAAGCGATGGTGTCAATAAAAATCGCTATATGTTGAGTCGCGAGAATTATAGGAAGAAGGGCGAGACATGACGTGTTAATGGAAATGTGTTTAACGATGGCTCGAACAATTCACATGGCGCAAAAGGTATTGATCCCAAAAATATCCATGGTGGGACAGGTTTCAATCAATAGCGAAATCCGTCCATCCTCTGAACCTAAGCCTAATCCAGATCGTTTATTGATAACTCCTTTTTTCAATTCCTTCACTACGAAGTCGACATATTTGCTTAGAGTGGTGATGACATATACCGACCCAAATGGAATACTGCATGCTTTTCATTTTTACCAGAGTCGAGTGGCAAAATTGAGTCAAATTTGTCTTGCATTCCACCGACCCGGACCAACGACAATCTGATACTTACTGGAGATTTTCAGTTTATAAAGTAGTAAATTTTTTAATTGGAGAGTAAGTGAGTTGGAGCAAGTGTGTATCAAGCAGTTAGTAGAAGCATTTATTTCAGGTTCAATATCCTCGCAGTTGACTAAAAAAGCGCTTCTAGCTTCAAAGCCTGTACTTCCGATGCAAACATACGGGAACGAGGGGGAGATCCGTCCAAATAGTAACACTTTAAAAATTAAATGAATGTACCGCATAACATCTTTATGCCTATTTTTTCTTAGGCGAGTATAAATCTTTGTCGATGGAATATGCTTGGTTTTTCGCTCATTACCTATATCGTCTCAGATAAAAATGGCCCAATTTAAGGCCTAAAACGAACTCTTTTTCACAGCCACAAATTGAGCACGGATCAAGCAGCAGGGATCGTACTATATAAAGCAAAACTCAACAATAAAAACTCGTCAATATTATGTACAAATTTATTATATTTTCTCCATCTTACTGAAATGAATAGACAGACTTAAACCAGTTTCTGCACTCCAGAAAAGAACAAATAGTAAATTACATAGATGATCGGTATTTACCAGAAAACATAACAAGCAACCTACTTTTAACGAAATTCAATAGAAGTAGAAATGAGATTTCCACTCAGTCACGGTTCTCGAGATGCGACACATAACGTCCTAGCCATGGCAGTGATATGCTCCATGTGGTGTGGATGGCTTTCACAGGCAAAGGCTAACAAGAATGCATATAGCCAAGAATATGTCAACGGTTTTAGTAAAGCAATAGCAGATGCCTTTCAAATCGGTCAAGCGTATTCACAAGATAAGCAGTAAGCAGCCAGTTTTACCAGCTAGCGAATCTGGAATAATATCTTTAGTTTTACTATTTTACGTGCAGCAGCCCCAAAGCAGAACGATCTTTTCTTGATTGATCTGATGTCAGAATATTCCATATTCTTTATATAAAATCTAGGTAGCTTTGATGTACCGATACCCGTCACCATACCGAGGACTATATGGCTTGTTTGTCTCTCTAAATGCTGGTCAGACTTTAAACTTGCCATCCTCATTCATGCGCCCTAGAAGTCCCGCTATATTCTACGCTAGTTATTGCTATTAGGACTAATTATAGTCATGGATCTTCTAGACTCATTAGAGTGCACAAATAGGTTCTCAGAGTGTAATTTACATAGACCAGAATTCAGAATTTTTTTATGAGAATATGGGTTATTATATATGCTTAGAATTAGGAGCGTTTTTGGCTTCGTGTGATCTTAGAAAAACTATCAAATCATAGTTGTCAATTGATGCATCTTCAAAATCTGCTCCATTAACAATTGTCTTCTCAAAATTTCTAATTCCTAACATACGTACGCCGTGCAATCTACAATTAGTAAGGTTAGCCCCCTCTAGATTAGCATATGAGAGGTCTGAGAATGACAAATCTGCTCCAGAGAGATCACACTCTCTAAATAGACTATTGGTGATATATGCATGAGAAAGATTTGCTTTGGACAAATTTCCATTGGAAAGATCAGCCATGGATAGATTTGCTTTGGAGAGATCCGAACTAGAAAGATCAGCCATGGATAGGTTTGCTTTGGAGAGATCCGAACTAGAAAGATCAGCCATGGATAGGTTTGCTTTGGATAGGTTTGATTCAGAAAGGTCAATTTTTCTTAGCTTCTTAATATAGTGTGGAACTTCATTACTTGATAGAATTATTAGCTTAGATACCTGTTGCCTGTTAATTAATTTACTATTCTTCTTGTCATCTCCAATAACTTTATTTAAAATATATAATGAAATCCACTTGAAAACAAATGCATCTGAATCTTCAGATGTAAACTGTGCAGTTGCCTTTTTCGTTAAGCTTTTAACCCTCCTTGATACTTTCCCTTTGATTATCTCATCTTTGTAATTTAATCTACCTAAGTAGTTATCCTCTATTGCTTTTGATGTGTTTCTAATAATAATCCTTTTTACTTCATCTACAGTTTGTTCCTTAACATTAAACGATAACTTGATTTCTTGATTAGCTCTGTTATTTAAATTATTAAGGGATTCGGAAATTAGTAGGTCTATTAATCCATCAAGGAAAAAAATAGTTTCATTTTTAGGCATTGGAGTGTCCATCAGCCTTATATCTCCACTGAGTATACTTTCAATATAATATTCAGCAAGTAAATAATCTCCAAGGCTTTGTTGCTGAAAATCTATCGATTTATTATGAGCATCGTTATTAGGTAAAGTAAAATAAGATTCAAGGATTGCTCTGAATTGACTTTTTAGATCAAATGGTTCTATTAAATCAAATTGTTCTACCAAATCATTTGAAATTTTATTGATATCTAAACTATCGCCGTAGATCTGCTTTAATCCTGCAATTCTTCTTAGAATTATTATTTCTTTATTGTATATTTTTTTTAACTCTGATTCTCCAGCTGATATATCCTCGTTATATTTTCCCATCACAATGGAGTGTATATACAACATATACATATAGGCCCTTTTCATATTCTCTGACCACCCAAGGTCAGCTTCTGGGATTCTATTACTTTTGACGAGTGCTGCAAACATCCAAGAAAGCAAAGGTTTTTCGATATCTTTTTTCTGCAAACCTAATTTTGTTACATCATTATATGTAACAGGGACTCGCTGCTTGTTGAAAAAATCATTTATCTGATCCTCTGTAAATGGTAGCAGTCTAAGATAATAATCAAAGGGAATACCGACAGAGCTAGGGATATCATTGAATATTCTTGCGGTCATTATAAATTTCATATTGGGGTATTCTCTATGGAAACTAAGAAGTTCGTCTCGTACATCTTTTACTTCCCCAGAATATTCCTCTAAGCCATCAAGTATTAGAAGGATGTTTCTCTTACTTGAGTCAGGATTGCTTTGGTCTGTGACTATTGTCTCTATCACATGCGAAACACTTTCTCCTCTATACTGAGTGTTTGGATAATCTCTCATGTATACAAATACCGGGATATGTGTAGTATTATCAAGCACAGTAGTATTTACTTCTAATGGGTAGTTATTTGCGCACCTGTAGGCAATTGTTTTGCATAACGACGATTTCCCATTGCCAAATGTCGCTCCAACTAACAAGCACCATTCATTGATGCCAGCAAGGAACTCATTTATGATTGCCGTTGCAGACTTCGGAGTGCTTGGATATTTCTGCAGGATTTCTTCATCAGTGATAAACCAAGTCCTATTTTCAGCCAAGAGCGCCGTTTGTTCTACATAGACATTTATTATATCCCTATTTTGTAATTTTATATTATTGAGATAGTCTATGAATTGTCTATATCTGTACGCGGGGGATATTTCGCTACTGAAAACTTTTGAATAATTAAGCGAAGATATTTTAAATAAGAATGATTTTAATAATGTTTCATCATATATATCTATATCAGATATATTTGCGGATGGATTGTTATTATTTTGTCTCTGGCCACGTGATATCGATAAAAGGTAGTCCAATACATCTAAGCCAGATGACCTCCGTTGCATTTGAGAAAATTTTCCAACTTGACCTGGTACCAGAGTAGAATCCTGTGTAGTCGCATGGAGTAATATGACGTATAAATTAGGGTGAAGGCCAATGACACGTCGAATTTCATCATATACATCATCAGGAGCGTCTTGTGCGATCAAGAGGCTCGTGTTATTTCCAGTAGCAGAATCTAATTCAAAAAGCATAACCGTAACGGGATCGATCTCCCTTGGAATTTCGATTCCAGTTTTACCTTGGAGAACTCTTGGAGATAATTGCTCTAACTTAATTTGCCTTTTTTGGCCATTGAAGATAGTTTTTAATAATGACATAGATCTTTGCAAGACGTGTGAATAAGCCTTGTATATCTCAGTGATTGGACTCTTTAGTTCTTCTCTGCTATAATGTTGCCTAGGACTTGGCGGCCTTAAATTTTCATACACCGGCTTTATCAATGAGTTAAAGGAACCTAAATCTATTCCAGCTTTTTGTTTCAGTATCTTATCAAATATTAGATCTTCGTCAAAATTATCGATGTCAAATGATGGAATAATCTCATCATCTAATGTATCTTTTAAAAGTTGTGAATATATTAATACTAGACGACGATATTTTTCGTATTCCTCAAGAAAATTCTTTTCATCCTGAAAGTAAAAATCTGCTTTGTCGGGAACCTCATCAATACTTCCTGTTATGCGATAGGTATTTGATGTAGTCTTTTCTATTGAATGTAGGCGAGTTAGATAGAGTATCAGATCCATTAATGCGCTGGATTCTATTTTGTCTCTAATCTCTATAACATCACTACGTTCAGATAACTCAGTTGAAAAAATAATAATAAGGTATGGATCTGGATATATATTGAATACAGTTTTTTCAGGTTCAGAGTTACTCAACCTTACTAACAGATTATACATTATGTCTAATAGCGATTCATTTTTTTCCCAATCTGAGGGATGATTATATTGTTTTAGGGAATACACTTGTTCCATTGCCTTTTGCAATTTTGCCTTGAATATTTGCTCAGCACTCAACTTGATGTTTAATTTTGGGCGACCCATAGCATAGTCTTCTATGTGATCACGAATTATATTATAAAGATCGAAAAAATCGGACTTAGATGCAAAAGATGAATAATACTGAAATATAATATATTTCTTATTCTTAGTGCAAATGTACAGCTGATCGTTATCTTTCTTTCTTATAACGAATTCGTGATCTCTCCAATCAGTTCCATCCTGAACTGTTATACTGATATTAACTGGAGTAGCATAGTTGCTTGTTACAAGAATAGATTGGTTTCCTGTCATGATGTGTATTGAGTTCCCGTCTTCAGTCTTTCTGAAAATAATCCTCGATTTTACTAACATATCTAACTCTTTAGCATCAATAGATTTATACCTCAGAAGTTCTTTAAGCGATATATCTCTATCTACAGGTACTTCTTCCCAACTGAATAAATCTTTCTCTCCAGATTGAGCTACTGTAGGTTCAACAATTCTATCCATGAATGTCTTTATGTCAGAAAAGATTGGTCTTTGAAGGAAGACCTTTTGCGAGAATAGGGTATATTCTTTACCACGTTCTTTGCCGCTTTGAACTATTTTTTCGAATAAGTCGCCGGCCGTTATGATAATAAAAAGAGCGCCTGATTGATTAAAAAGAGTTTTCAATACCTTTACGACATCTATCACATCATCTGGAGACATCTTATCCAGCTCATCTATTACAAAAATGACTTTACAGCCTGTACTTGCAAGGCTGCTTAAAGTTTCTTCCAACTCTGCTTGCAATGTTCCCACATTGTAATCAAATAAGTAATACGTAGAAGATTTGTTTCTTTCTTCAGTTTCGGTTGTTATATTTTTTTTCCTCTCCCATGATAGTGTTATAACTGCGGCAGGAACTATCCCAGTTACTAAAGCTATATACGTACTCCAGTTTTCATGATGTGGAATAGGATGTAGAGCTATTATGACAGATAGTACCAAGGAAACAGCTATTGTCAATAATTTCTCCGTTCCACGTAAATTTATTATTGCTTCTCTTTCAACCCGGTCTTTTAGATTATGGAGCTCTTCTGCATTGGTCTCTCTTCTCACTTCCTTTGCAACCGCTCTGTTGAACAAGGTGGATATGTTCTTCATTACCTCTCTTTTTTTATTAATTTGGTTTTGTCTCTCTTCTAATTCTTGTTCTTCTTGTTGACGTCCGAATTTGAAAAAATATGGTTGTCTATGGTTAAAGTTTTCTTTTTGTATATCTATCTCATCTTGCTGTTTTTCTAATTCCTTCTCAATTTTTCCCTTCTTTATGCCTTCTTCATATAGTCTCCTGATCAGATGCTGCAATACTGTACGCTTAAATTCTGCCAACTTGGTTGGCTTTTGGGCCTCATTTTCCTTCTGTTCTTTCTGTTTGTTTTCGTCATTATTCTTTATGTCTTCTTTAAAACTTTCAAAATTAGGGGCATTTACCAGTATTGGTAATACTACATCATTTATTTTGTCATCTTTTAGTTTCTTATGTGCTTCATGGATAGCGGAAAAGATCGCACTTGTCTTTCCTACCCCCCTTTTACCACTTAACAATAATGCCCCTTCATTTCTCCTATACAAGAAATCCACTAAATAGGCCTGTTCATTCTTTCTTATGACATGATAGCCAAAATTCTCATCGATGTGTGGAGAATAGTCCCAATCCCTTCTTAGTACAATCTTATCGTCATTAACTTGCAATTGTAATTTATTATCAGCAGTCATTATATATTTTTTGATTTATATTAATAAATTTACTCGAAATTAGTTTAATTACGGAAGTCTTTGCCTGAATTATTAACTCCTTAATAATTTTGCTGTAATGTTTGAAGCGTTGAATGAATAACAATAGAGTAAAGGACCCATTGTCTTTAAATATCTGTTACAATGAAGGCAAAAATCTAATTTCGGTATCGAGTCTCGAATTAATATCAAATTTAATCCACACACCCTTGCTCCTATATATACGGGTTCAAATACCTAATATTGCCAGAACAGCTGTTTCAGCCTAGTCATGTGGAGGTCATAACGTCAGGTAATGACAACAAGACTGTCTACAGCCGTCTCAAAGTTCAGGAGTATACCTAACAGTACAAACGCAACCATTGTTAAGGAATCTCATAATTATATTAAGGGATAATGTCTCTTCAGAAACGCATCAGAATAATGCTCTTGAAGTTGTCATTTTATATGCTAGTGAATTAGCTTTTCTTTCCTATGATGGCAAACAGTCAAGCTCAGATGAAAAGATCATCAGAATGTAGAGCTTGAGCATCTTTTTATAGGATTCATGTATTTTGTAATGGTATTTCAGAAGAAAATAGATAATTCGGTAGCCATGAGCTTACCCACCTAACTAATGGATATGTAAGGTAGCATTGTTAATGATCTTATTCTATCATAATGTGATAATCCATATATAATCATAAAATCAATCAATAGTTTTAATGTAGTTGAAGATATAATTATCCTATTCACAGCTTGATGTTATCCATAATTATACGGAACTCCCTTTTTATCTCAAATTGTTTTCCAAGCTATTTCTGACCTTATCGAATATATCCTGAGTAAAATTCTTTATGTTATCGTTTAAACCGTTAGTAAAGTCCCTACCGGCCTGAGCTAAAATAAAAGGCTCGTCGTTATTTGATGATGGTTTTACAGTAAATATATTGGATTCTGATCTCCCGTTGTACTTGCTCGATAAAGCATCTACCTTTACTATATAAGGTGTACCTGCCGGAGTATTCCCAGGTACTTTCCAGGAATATGAAACTTCACCATTTATATCTGTATTACCGCTGAATTGCTCTACAACCACGTTCGTATTTTTAGAAGGAAAAATGAAAGATGAGAAGGATGATAAATCAATAATTTGTCCGCTCACCTTAGCTCCGTTAATATCTGAATTTGCAGAATCTGGATTATGAACTCTTACAGTAATAGTCTGTATATCTCCTGCAGTAATTGGGTTCTTATCAACACTAGTCGAAATTTGTAATGGTAGTAGCTTGACTACACTAGTAGTAATATTGTGATTACCATCTCCTGTTCCAATTAAATCTATACTTGTCCATTTGCTCAGACTAGTTGGATTGTCAAGACAAGTAATTTTTGCAGTTAATTTGTTAGATCCCTCTGTAATTACAGTATAGCTCGGATCTAGCTTGTATTTCCAAGTAGAATAATCACTTGCTCCATTGTTACCTGTAGCAATAGTCTTTTGATATGGCTTTACTCCATTCAAAAGTACTGAAACTCTACAATCCTTTGATCTGTCATCTGATGAAGTGCCAGCGACGACAAGGGAATCATTTTCAGTTGTTTGAATCAATTGACCGTCATGTGGTGATAGGATTTTTATTTTGGGAATTAAATCAACGTTAGTTACAACTGTCTTTAACTTGATTGAAGACGGATTAGTAGGGGAGGTTATTTCTGAAGGACTTATTTTTGTTGCTCCGAGGCTTATTTTCTGGGCACTCAAATATGGGTAATTAGAAAAACCAATATAAGACCAAATTTCAATGAGTATTAAAAAAATAGACAATAGTGATAGTATACGCCCCAATTTATATAGAAAATTATTATATACGAAATTATAAATGCATTCTATAACATAAATCTACCATCATGTTATAGAATCTGAGTGAGCTTTTTCTTCCTAGGAAGGCAAAGGACAGGTTCATCTAAACTAACTGGACAATTTAGACTAACTACAGCGATCGGGGATTGCAAATCATACAGGATATTTTTACCATATGTAACTGCACATTTAATGATTATAATGGAACAAACTGGGGCATATTCCGATAGTTTTAATTTGTTATAGATACGATCCGATACCTATGTACCATAATATAAAAAATATATAAAAATCCACCCGCTGTGGAGTGACACGAAAGATTTCGTCTGATAGAGATGCTAAGAACAATTGTAAAATCTACTAATTCAATAATGAATCAATTTGATTCTGAGGGATCAAATAAAGATAAGCGTAAGCCAATAATCATGTTTCTTCGCAATTATCTAGCGTAAAATGCTAAAATATGAAGCAAACGAGATGGAAAACAGTAGGTAAATGTCTGAAATATGCTTAAGGTTATGGCCAAGGAAATGGTCCTCGATTTTA
>Ga0207663_10001193_pt1 | contig 11993 bp, 11 predicted proteins | sample LARL53metaG_FD_184346 | JGI IMG/M metagenome (GOLD analysis project Ga0207663, IMG submission 184346) | Corn, switchgrass and miscanthus rhizosphere microbial communities from Kellogg Biological Station, Michigan, USA - LAR L5-3 metaG... | ecosystem: Host-associated > Plants > Roots >...
GTGCCACAGCGGTAGCAGTACGGCACGACCTTGTGTCCCTCATACAACAATCCCCTGCGGTCGATCTCCGCCAGCGCCCACCACACCGACTCGATGTAGGACTCATCGAGCGTGCGGTACGCGTCGTCGAGGTCGATCCAGAACCCGATCCGCTCGGTGAGCCTGTTCCACTCCTGCAGGTACGCGAACACGGACTCGCGACACGCGGCGTTGAACCGCTCGATTCCGATCTTCTCCTCGATCTCCGCCTTCGTGGTGATGCCCAGCTGCTGTTCGACCGCGATCTCGACCGGCAGCCCGTGGCAGTCCCAGCCGCCCTTGCGCTCGACCAGCCGGCCGCGCATCGTCTGATAGCGCGGATAGATGTCCTTGAACACGCGCGAGAGCACGTGATGGGAGCCCGGCGGGCCGTTGGCGGTGGGTGGTCCCTCGTAGAACACCCACCGCGGCGCGCTCGCGCGCATGCGCAGCGACTCGGCGAACACGTCGCGCTCGCGCCAGCGCTCCAGCACCTCGCGCTCGAGGGCGGGCAGATCCTGCTTGGGATCGACCGCGCGCGGGGGGACCAGTGGGTGTCGGGGGCGGGTCTTGGGCACAGGGCGGCCATTGTAGGTGTGGCCTTCAGCCGCGCGCACTACGCAGACGCTGTCCCGGAATCAATCGATCATTTTGAATAGACTGGTATGCGCGATATGGGCTATGGCGATCACACCTCGATATGAGCGAGAACGATCACAGCGTCACTTACCTGGCCGCGGTGGCAGATCTTGCGCGTGCAATCGACCCAACGCAGCTGGACGCGATGGCCCGAGACCTGGCCGAGGTGCGCAACCGCGGTGGGCGGCTGTTCATCCTCGGCGTCGGAGGCGGCGCCGGCCACGCTTCACATGCGGTCAACGACTTCCGCAAGCTCTGCCAGCTGGAGAGCTACACGCCCACCGACAACGTCTCGGAGCTCACGGCACGCACTAACGACGATGGCTGGGAGACCTCGTTCAGCGCGTGGCTCGCGGTCTCTCACCTGTCCGAGCGCGACGCGCTGCTCGTGTTCTCAGTCGGGGGCGGCTCACGCGAGCTGGGCGTCTCGACGAATCTCGTCACTGCGATGGAGACCGCCCGCGTGGCCGGCGCGTCGATCTACGGCGTGGTTGGCGCTCCCGGTGGAACGCTCGCCCGGTTGGCGGACGTCGCGGTTCTGATCGAGCCCCCGCCCGATCTGCGCACGCCGCTGGTCGAGTCCTACCAGGCGGTCGTATGGCACGCGCTCGTCTCTCACCCGGACCTGGCCGTCAAAAGGGGCCACTGGGAGTCGCTCGCCGCCGCCGATACCGCTGCCCCCGCTGACGCCCCTTGAGCGCTGGGCGTGTCCGGCGGAGCATGGTGAGCGGCTTGCCGGCGGTGTTCCTGGATCGAGACGGCGTTCTCAACGAGCTAGTCCCCGATTCCACCTCCGGCGCGTGGGAGTCGCCGCTGAAGGTGGCGGATGTGCGTTTGATCGCAGGGGCGGCTGACGCCGCGCGCGCGCTCGCCGCCGCCGGCTTCGCGTTGGTGTGCGTGTCAAATCAACCGGCAGCCGCAAAGGGCGCCGTCACGGTCGAGCAGCTTCAGGCCGTGCACGCGCGGGTGACTAAGCTACTCGCTCAAGCGGACGTGCATCTGGAGGCCTCCCGCCTGTGTCTGCATCATCCACACGGGATCGTGCCCGAGCTCTCCGGACCATGTGCCTGTCGCAAGCCGGCTCCCGGGATGCTGCTGGACGCGGCCCGTGCGCTGAAGCTCGATCTGGGCGCTTCCTGGATGGTCGGAGACACCGACGCCGATATCGTCGCCGGCCAAGCGGCCGGGTGTCGGACGATGCTGGTGGAACATCCCGCCAGTGCGCGTAAGCGCTCGGGTGAACCACATCCCGAGCTTGCGACTCTAAACCTCGCCCACGGGGTTGCTCAGCTGCTTTGCCGTGAGGTTGAGTCGGATGAGGGTCCGTCGTGTTGAGCTGGCTTAGGGTCGAATGCCGGACGGGTCCGTGTGTGCGCGTCCACGTAGCCGCCCGCGCGAGTGTCCGCGGACGATGAGAACGGCAAGGATGACGAGAATGATGAGAGTCGCCAGGATGCTCAGCGCCCTGGCCAGGCCGATGAGGAGGCTGTGCGTCGTTTCCACCACGACGTGCACGGGACCAGTGCCGCCGTCGACGCGACGTACCACAGCGTAGTCAGCGTAGCCTCGGCCCACTCGTTCCAAACCTGAGATATGCACGAAATATCCTCCAGCGCTGATGTTGGTCTGAATCGGTGCTGGTCCGGGTGGGACTTCCATCCAGCCGTCAAATCGATCTCCTTGCACCCAGTTCGGTTCGATGATCAGGACACGTCCTGGCGAGGCCGTCGCGGGAGGAGTATTCGCATCACGGTAGGATTCGAGGTCATACCAGCTGTGCGGCAATACATTGACGCTTGCTAGGGCTTCTCCGCGATCTTTATATGAGTTCGGTGTCAGCGTGCTGGGAACCCACAGCTGCCATACGCAGAGTGAAAAGCTGATGATGCACACACCGGCAAGCGCAAAGCGCAATCCTTTGGTAGCGCGTTGCGAGTGTAGGGAGGTGGTCCGCGCAAGCGCCATCGCGCCGACGAGCACCAGTCCGGCGACGGCATAGGTGAGGTAACTGCCGAGGCGGTAGGCGAACTGGATCTCGCTGAAGGGAAACGGGGCGGCATTCAAAACCGGTTCGACCATAATCAAGCCCATCACCAGCGCGACCAGGACGGCCATGGCGATCCAGGCGCGACGCAGCCTACGGCTCGCCGGCCGGCGAGCCAGCAGCAGTAGTGCCCCGGCCACGAGCCCCCAAGCCAGGAACCAGTCAGGCGCTTGGACATAAAGCGCCCGGGTGGTCGACAGGCTGGGTACAAGACGCAAGGGATAGAGCAGTACGTTGGGCGTATTGAAAAAAACCGCCGAGGTGCCTGAGCCCGCGCCGCCGATGACAACATTCTTCCCGTAGGCAATGTCGGGGAGCAGGAACCAAGCGTTGACGAGCACGGCCACCATGCCGAGCCCTCCGACCTCAGCGAGGCGACGGTAGGGCAGCTGCCGTGGGGCGCCAAACGCGAACCAGACAATGAGCAACGCCAGCGCGATCATGGTGGAGCCCCATATCAAGGTGATGTTGTGACTCCCTGTGAAGATCACAGTGGACACCACGAAGACCAGCACGGGCCACACTCGCCACTGCTTCGCGCGTGCCAGGTATACCCCACTGGCGATTAGCGGTGAGAGCGCCGCGGTAGCCATGAACTCCGGCCATGCGGCGCGACCATACAGGTTCGTTATGTAGTAAGCACTGGTCACGACAACCAGGGCCGGCGCATGCGCGGTCCAACCCTTAAGGCCCAGCTCCCGCCCGAGCCACAGCATCCCCGCGTATGAACCCGCGACAGCCAGTACCGTGACAGCGACGAAGGTCTTCACAGGATCGCCGGTCAGCTCGGCGAGGGCGCCGGTGATCGCGTAAAGCGTTCCCCCGTAGAAGGCGAAAAAAGGATAGAACACGCCCAGGCCTTCCGCGTTGATGAAGTAGCTGGGATGTCCCGCATGCACGAGGTTCCTGCCCGCGGTCCAGACGGCCCACAGATGGTTGGTGAAGTCTCCGGCAAAGCCCGAGCTGGTGAGCAGCAATGGCGCTGCCACCACGAGCACGGCGCCCGTCGCCAGAAGCGCGTCGGTTCTGATGTCGGCCTTCAGCCGGTATCCCCGGCGATTGCGACCCTCATCTGAGCCGCTCCCGGTCGGAGACACTGACTGCGATTTCGCCGCGGGCAGAACCACGGAGCGCCGGCCCACCAAAGGGCCGATGCTCCGACGGGAAAACACAAGTTTTGCGGAGAATGAGGCCGATTTCCCGATCACGGAGACTCATAAGAGCAGATCGACGGACAGAAGCACAAATATCAGAAACATTTGATCAAAAGAGATCTTGTTAGGGTTTCGCCCCGGTGAGTGGTGCAAATGCTCGACAAGATCTCGACACGAATTTTCGCCGATGGTGCGGACCTCGATGGCATCCTGACCCTCGCGGCTGACCCCCGGATCCAGGGGTTCACCACGAATCCGACGCTCATGCGTAAGGCCGGGCTGACGGATTACGCCGAGTTCGCTCGACGTCTGCTGGAGCATGTGACCAGCCACTCGATCTCATTTGAGATCTTTGCCGACGACCTGAGTGGGATCAGACGTCAAGCACGCTTGATCGCCTCGTGGGGTGAGAATGTATACGTCAAGATCCCGGTCACCACGACTCGAGGAGAATCGCTAGCATCGCTTGTTCGCGAACTCTCCGAAGATGATGTGAAAGTTAATGTTACCGCGCTATTCACTACCGCGCAGGTGGAACTGATCACCGCGGCTGTCGAGAACGGAGCGCCTTCATATATCTCTGTCTTCGCCGGACGCATCGCCGACGCCGGAGTCGATCCGATGCCGATCATGGCTCGCTCGGTGGAGATCATGGCGCAGGCTCCGCGCGCGGAGCTGATCTGGGCCTCGCCACGCGAGGTACTCAATCTCGTGCAGGCCGATCGGGTTGGCTGTCACATCATCACTTTCACCCACGACCTGCTGGGGAAGCTCGACTGCCTCGGCAAGGGCCTTGAGCAATACTCGCTGGAGACGGTCCGCATGTTCCACGACGACGCGGCGGCGGCGGGCTTCACGCTGTAGACGATGCCGATCGCCCGCGCAGCAGCCGAGCCCCGGCCCGCGGGCGTATTCAGGTCCAGACCGTGAAACGGGCATGCATCACGGGCGGCGCCGGGTTCATCGGCAGCAACCTCGCCGAGCGACTGTGTGCCCAGGGCGTCGAGGTCGTGATCGTCGACGACTTTCGCACGGGGCGGCGTGAGTACGTGACCGACGTTATGCGGGGGGGACGGGCACGGCTCGTCGAGGGCGATGTGCTCGATCAGGCCGTGCTCGAGCAAGCCTTCGCGGGCTGCGACTGGGTTTTTCACCTGCAAGCCAACGCCGACGTGCGCAGGGGTCTTGAGCATCCGTGGCGCGACCTCGAGCAGAACACGATCGCCACGGCGAATGTGCTCGAAGCGATGCGCGCCCGCGAGGTGAAGCGGATCGCGTTCGCCTCGACCGGCTCGGTGTACGGAGAGCCCGGTGTATTCCCGACGCCCGAGGACGTTCCCTTTCCGACTCAGACCTCGCTCTACGGCGCGTCCAAGCTCGCATGCGAGGGCCTGATCGCGGCCTATGCGGCCGGCTACGGCTTCACGGGCGTGATCTGTCGCTTCGTCTCAATCCTGGGCGAGCGCTATTCACACGGACACGTCTTTGACTTCTACCGTTCGCTCAAGCGCGATCCAGCGCGCCTGCAGGTGCTGGGCGACGGTCGCCAGGAGAAGTCCTATCTGTATGTCCAAGACTGCCTCTCCGCGATCCTGACGGCCGCCGCGCGTCACCACGACGAGCCCGGGGCTCACATCTACAATCTGGGTACCGAGGAAACGATGCTCGTCGACGACTCGGTACGCATGATCGCCAAGCATCTCTCGCTTGCGCCAGCGGTCGAGCACACTGGCGGGCGTCGCGGCTGGATCGGCGACAGCCCGCTGATCCATTTGGATGTCGATCGCATACGCGGCCTCGGGTGGCGCCCGCGGTTGACGATCCGCCAAGCGCTGGCGCGCACGCTGGAGTGGCTCGACGCGCATGAGGACGTCTGGCGCGAGCAGGCGGATGCGCTGAGCGCCGTGGAGCTGGCGCGATGAGCGTGATCTTCAGCCGTGCGCCGCTGCGGATCTCTCTCGGGGGCGGGGGCACCGACCTTCCCTCCTACTACCGCGAGCACGGCGGGTTCCTCGTGTCCGGCGCGATCGACAAGTACGTCTACATGCTCACGCACACCGTCTTCCAGCATCGCTATCGCATGAAGTACTCAGAGCTCGAGGAGGTCGACGAGATCGAGCAGATCCGTCACCCGATCCTGCGCGAGGGTCTGCTGCGCCACTGGTGCGGCAGTCCGCTCGAGATCGCCTCGGTCGCCGACGTGCCCGCCGGGACCGGCATGGGCTCCTCGGGCGCCTACACAGTCTGCCTGATCAAGGGCCTCGTTCGCGCGCGTCACAGCTCGATCAGCCCCGGCGACCTCGCCGAGGCCGCGTGCGGGATCGAGATGGAAGTGCTCGGCGAGCCGGTGGGCAAGCAGGATCCGTACGTGGCCGCCCACGGGGGAATCTGCGCCTACACCTTCCGCGCCGGCGGGGAGGTGGACGTCGAGCCGCTCGAGCTCGACGCCACTGTGCTCAGACGCCTGCGCGATCACCTGCTGCTGTTCTACACCGGCGAGGCGCGCTCGGCCTCGCAGATGCTCGCCGACCAGGACGCGCGCTCGAAGGCGGGCGAGGCGCAGATGCTCGAGAACCTGCACCGCACCAAGGAGCTCGGACGCGAGATCCACGGGCGGCTGGGGGAGGGAGACCTCGAGGGCTATGCCGAGCTCATGCACGAGCACTGGGAGCACAAGCGGGGCCGCTCGCCAGGGATGACCGACGAGCGCATCGACCGGCTCTACACGTTCGCCCGCTGCAGCGGCGCGATTGGCGGCAAGCTGGTGGGGGCCGGCGGCGGCGGGTTTCTACTCGTGTACAGCCGCCGGCCGGAGGACACCAGGCAGGCGATGGCAGCCGCCGGCGTGTCCGAGCTGACGTTCGACTTCGAGTATGGCGGCGCCTACGCGAGCGAGTACGCATGAGCGTCGTAGGCGTCGCTCTGCGCGTAGCGATCGTCGGTTGTGGCCTGATCGGCGCCAAGCGCGCGGCGGCGCTCGCGCCGGATGATGCCCTGATCGCCTGTCACGACGTGAGTGCCGAGGCCACGACGCGCCTCGCCGAGCGCTACGGCGCCACTGCGTGCGCGAGCGTGGACGAGCTGCTCGCGCTCGGCCCGAACGTCGTCGTCGTGTCCACCGTTCACGATCAGTTGGCGGAGCTCGCTAAGCGGGCGCTGCTGGCGGGAGCACACGTGCTCGTGGAGAAGCCGGCGGGAGTGTCCACCGCCGAGATCGACCACCTGATCGAATGCCAGCGGGCCAGTGGGCGGCTGGTCAAGGTGGGGTTCAACCACCGCTTTCACCCGGGGATCGCTCGCGCCGCCGAGGAGCTTCGCCACGGGCGTCACGGGAAGCTCATGCACCTGCGCGCGCGCTACGGGCACGGCGGTCGCCTCGGCTATGACCGCGAGTGGCGGGCCGAGCCCGCGCGCTCGGGTGGCGGCGAGCTGGTCGATCAGGGTACGCACCTGCTCGATCTGAGTCACTGGCTCGCCGGCCCGTTGCCGCTGCACTCGGCGTTGCTGCGCACTCACTTCTGGGATACGCCCGTGGAGGACAGCGCGGCGCTGCTGCTGGGCGACGCGAGCTCACGCGTCGCTCCCTGGGCGATGTTGCACGTCAGCTGGACCGAGTGGAAGAACCTGTTCTCACTGGAGATCTACTGCCATAACGCAAAGCTCGAAGTAAGCGGGCTGGTGCGCAGCTACGGATCCCAGCGTCTGCGGATCTATCGGATGGGACCGCAGCTGGGGCCGCCGGATGTCAAAGAGCTCGCCTACCCCGACGAGGACGACTCGTGGGCACGAGAGTGGACGAGCTTCGCGGACGCCATCGCTGCCGGAGACGCGCGGCTGCTGAGCGGCGATCTGCACGACGCCCGTTATGTATGGGAGCAGATCGAGGCTGCCTATGCCGCAAGTCCCTACGCGGATATGAGACAGGCAGTGGTCGTATGAACGAGGCGGTGGTCGTATGAGTGATCGCCGTGTGCTCGTCACAGGAGGATCGCGGGGCATCGGGCACGCGGTAGCGGTACAGCTCGCAACGCGTGGATGGCGCGTGACGTTGCTCGCTCGCCACGGGCGCGCACTCCAGCAGGCTTGCCGCGAGCTTCCCGGCGGCGGGCACGAGGCATTCGCGCTGGATGTCAGCGACGAAGCCGCCTGGAAGCGGCTCGCGCCCCGCCTGGGGGAAATGCATGGTCTGGTGTGCGCGGCCGCCGTGCTCAATCCGATCGGTCCGATCGGAAGCTATAGGCCGGCGGACTTCCGCCATACGCTCGAGATCAACCTCTTCGGCACGCTGCTCGCGATCCACACCTGCCTGCCCGGCTTGCGCGCCAGACGAGGCGCCGTCGTGACGTTCAGCGGCGGGGGAGCGACCGGGCCACTGCCCCGCTTCGATGCCTATGCGGCATCCAAGGCGGCCGTCGTACGTCTCACCGAGAACATCGCGGCCGAGCTCGCGGACGACGGTGTGCGCGTCAACTGCATCGCTCCTGGCTTCGTCGCCACAAGCATCCACCAGAGCACGATCACCGCTGGTAGCGAGCTCGCGGGAGCCGACTACTACGAGCACACACGCGCAGGGCTGCAGCGGGGCGGCGCTCCGGTCGGTATCGCGGCCGAGCTCGCCTGCTTGTTGCTCAACGATGACACCGAAGCTCCGTTCACCGGCAAGCTGATCTCCGCGCGCTGGGACCCCTGGCGCGATGCCGACTTCCGCCGGCGGCTCGCCACCGAGCCCGACCTCGCGGCGCTCAGGCGCGTAGACGACATGTACTTCACGGCCGTCTCGGCGGAGGTCCACGCATGAGCCGGCCCTTCACGAGTTATGTTCCGGCCGAGCACGCGGTCAACTGGTCAGACGATCTAGAGGAGCTGCACGAGGAGAGCAGCCGCACGCATTTCATTGATGTCTGGACACGTCGCGCGATCCTCGCGCGCCTGGGACGGCTACCCCAAAACCCAGCTGTGATCGATATCGGCTGCTCCACCGGCTACATGCTGGAAGATCTTCGTCGCGCGATCCCCGGCGCGAGCTTGATCGGGGTGGATCTCGTGGCCGGGGGGTTGCGCAAGGCGCATGAGAACGTGCCCGAGGCGACGTTGATGCAGGCAGACATCTGCGCTCTGCCGCTGGAAGACGCGAGCGTGGACGCGGCCGTGAGCGCGAACCTGCTCGAGCACGTGCCCGACGACCAACGGGCGCTCGCCGAGATCTCCCGGATCTTGCGTCCCGGCGCCCGCGCGGTGATCGTCGTCCCCGTGGGTCCGGGCAACTACGACTACTACGACCGCTTCCTCGGCCACGAGCGCCGCTACGCTCGAGGTGAGCTCGCTCGCAAGGCTGGAGACGTGGGGTTGCGGGTGGTAGAGGACATCCACCTGGGGGCGCCCATCTACCCGGCGTTCTGGGCCGTCAAGCAGCGCAACCGACGCCGCCACGCGCACCTTCGCGGGCGGGCGCTCGAACACAAGGTGATGAGCGACATCGAGCGCACGAACGACTCGATCGCCGGTCGCCTTGCCTGCCGTCTCGAGGAGGCGCTGCTCAGGTGTGGCGTGCGGCTGCCCTTTGGGGCTCGCGGCCTGACCGTGCTCGCGCGCTTGGATGCGGGCCGATGAGCACGGCTGGACGCGCGACGCCCCCGGCTGGACGCACGGTGAGCTCCGCTGGGAGGACGGTCAGATCGGTGCGACGAGGAGTGAGCTCGACCGAGCGCAGGACCGGCTTCTCGACGCAGCGAACGGGGCGATCAGACGAGGGGTCGGCCGCTCAGCTGCTCAGCATCGTCGTCCCCGCCTACAACGAGCAGGACAACGTCCAGCGGGTCTACGAGCGTCTCACGGCGGTCATGCGGGACATGGACATCGAGTGGGAGCTGATCTTCAGCGTCGACCCGTGCACCGATCACACGGAGGAGGCGATCCTGGACCTGCGCGCGAGGGACGCGCGAGTGAAGATGCTGCGCTTCTCCCGCAGGTTCGGCCAGCCGATGGCCACGCTCGCCGGCCTCGAGGCGGCCGCTGGCGACGCCGTGGTCGTGATCGACTGCGATCTGCAGGACCCTCCCGAGCTGATTCCCGAGCTCGTCGAGCGCTGGCGCGGGGGCAGTGAAGTCGTATATGCGCAGCGGCGGACCCGCGCGGGCGAGACGATCCCCAAGCGCGTCGTCGCGGCGGTCGGCTATCGCGTGATCAAGCGAATCGCGGATGTCGATATTCCCCGCAACACCGGCGACTTCCGCCTGATGAGCCGCAGGGTCGTCGATAACGTGGTCGCCCTGAAGGAGAGTCACGGCTTCCTGCGCGGCCTGGTCGGCCTGGTCGGGTTTCGCCAGACGAGCATCCCCTACGATCGTGACCCCAGGGCTGCGGGCTCGAGCAAGTACAACCGCTTCTGGGGTTCGCTAGCGATCGGTCTAAACGGAATAGTGGGATTCTCACGCTATCCGTTGCACCTGATCTCGCTGGCCGGGACAGTCTTGTCGGGACTGGCCTTCACCCTGGCGCTCGTCTATCTGGGCTTGAAGATCGGCGGTATCGGATTCCCCGTGGGCAACCCGACCGTCGTAATCGTCGTGTCGTTCTTCAGCGGCATCCAGATGCTCTCGCTGGGCGTGATCGGCGAGTACGTCGGGCGGATCTACGACGAGTCGCGCAACCGGCCGAAGTACATCGTCGAGTCTCGCTACGGCTGGAAGGATGAGCGGTGAGCAGCGAGGGCGCCGGGTGAGCAGCGAGGGCGCCGGGTGAGCAGCGAGGGCGCTGTCGGCGGCCTGCCGCCCGTGTGCATCCTCGCCGGGGGGCTGGGCACGCGCCTGGGTGCGCGCGTGCGCGATGTCCCCAAGCCGCTGCTGGAGGTGGCCGGGGAGCCGTTCCTGGTCCATCAGCTGCGCCTGCTGGCGGCTCACGGGGCGCGCGAGGTGGTGTTGTGCGTGGGCTACCGCGGCGAGATGATCGCCGAGCGGATCGGCGAGGAGCGCTGCGGCGTGCGCATCACCTACAGCTTCGACGCCCCCGACCTCGACGGGACGCTTGGAGCGGTGCGGCGCGCGCTGCCGTTGCTCGGCGAGCGGTTCCTGATCCTCTACGGCGACACATATCTGCGCATCGACTATGCGGCGGCCGACCGGGCTTGGCGTCGCAGCGGGCTGCCCGCGCTGATGACGGTGCTGTGCAACGACGGCCGCTGGGACGCCTCGAATGTCGTCTGCGAGCGCGGCCGTGTCGTGGCGTACGACAAGCGCGCGCCCACCCCCGCGATGCGCTGGATCGACTACGGCCTGGGTGGCCTGCACAGGCACGTCCTCGAGACGTTCCCCGAGGACGAGCGCGATCTCGCGATTCTCTACGGAGCGCTCGCGCGCGCCGGAAAGCTGTGCGCCGTCGCGGCCACGGAGCGGTTCTACGAGATCGGAACGCCGGCCGCCCTGGAGGAGACCGGAGCCTTTCTGCGCGCCAACTCCGCCGGAGCCGATCGCGCCGGACGGACGACCGACTGAGCTCCGTGGGCCGCGACGACGGCCGGCCGGCGCCCGCGACTCCGATCAGGCGTCCGTGTTCAGGAGGCGACGACCGTCGGATGCACCAGCACCACGCCCGTGAGCCGCTCGCGCAGCTGCTCGGCGGCGGCGATCGGGCCGGGGCCGATGCGCTTGACGGTGGAGGCCCCCGTCTCGGGGAGGGCGAGGCGGTAGTCGAGCACGTCGACGCCGGGCTCGGCCTGGCGGGAGGCGTAGACGAGCCGCCCCAGCGCGTCCGGCGAGACGGCGCCCGCGCCGCCGAGCACGATCGCGCCTGGACGCAGCGCGCGCAGCGCAGCGCCGACGCGGCCGCTATCCAGCTCAGCTGGAAGCGTCAGCACGCGCAGGCCGCCCCGGCGCAGGAACAGCTCGAGCGCCTGCACGTACAGCGCGTCCAGGTCGGTCGGGCGCGAAGCATCGAAGATCAGCACGCCCTCCTCGCGCGAGGCCGGCGGGGCGACGCGTGTGGCGGCGGCGAGCCAGCCGGTCGCGTAACGCCCGGCGAACGCGCGCTCGGACGAGCCGTCCTCGAGCAGCCCGACCGCTTCCAGCAGCACCGACTCGACCGTGCGCTCGACCGAGCGGACCGCGAGGCTTTCTTCGAGCAGACGGTCGGCGGCATCCTCG
>Ga0207663_10001197_pt1 | contig 11982 bp, 9 predicted proteins | sample LARL53metaG_FD_184346 | JGI IMG/M metagenome (GOLD analysis project Ga0207663, IMG submission 184346) | Corn, switchgrass and miscanthus rhizosphere microbial communities from Kellogg Biological Station, Michigan, USA - LAR L5-3 metaG... | ecosystem: Host-associated > Plants > Roots >...
GGAATCGAGCGTTACGAGCTGTTGCTGCGGATGACAGGGGAGAACGGCGAGCTGCTGCCCGCCGCGAGCTTCATCGAGGTAGCGGAGCGCTCGGGCATGGTGCAGGAGCTCGACCGCTGGGTCGTCGCCCGGGCCCTCGAGCTGATTGCCGCCCGCGAGCGCCAGGGCGAGCCGGTCTCCCTGCACGTCAACCTCTCAGGCGCCTCGCTGGCAGACATCTCGGTGATCGAGTTCATCGAGCGCCGCCTCGACGAAGGCGACGCCGACCCCTCGCGCTGCACCTTCGAGATCACCGAGACCGCAAAGGGCCACGACTACCGCCTCGCCGGCAGTTTCGCCGACCGTCTCTGCGAGTTCGGCTGCCAGGTCGCGATCGACGACTACGGTGCCGGCTTCGGCCCCTTCCACTACCTCAAGCAGATCCCCTTCGACCTGATCAAGATCGACGGCTCCTTCGTCAGGGACCTGCCGAGCAGCGACGCCGACCAGCTCACGGTGCAGGCGATCGTCCAGATCGCGCGCGGCCTCGGCAAGACGACGATCGCCGAGTATGTGCAGGACGACGCGACGACGCAGATGCTGCGCGAATACGGGGTCGACATGGCGCAGGGCTTCCACCTCGGCAAGCCCGTCGCGCTCGAGGAGGCGCTGGCCGCCTAAGGCCTAACCGCCGCCCGCGGCGCGCAGCTCGGCACGCTTGATCTTTCCGCTGCTCGTCTTCGGCAGCTCGGTGACGAACTCGACGATGCGGGGGAACTTGTAGGGGGCGGTCTCGCGCTTGCAGTGCTCCTGCAGCTCGCGGGCCAGCTCCTCGCTCGGCGGGCGATCGCTGGGGACGACGATCGCCCGCACCACCGCGCCCCGCTCGGGATCCGGCGCGGCGACCGCGGCGGCCTCGGCGACCGCCGGGTGGGAGAGCAGCGCCGACTCGACCTCGGTGGGCCCGATCCGGTAGCCGGAGGAGAGGATGATGTCGTCGCCGCGACCTTCGAAGAAGAGGTAGCCGTCCTCGTCCGCCCGGACGAGGTCTCCGGTCGACCACCACTCGCTTTCGAAGCGCTCGCCGCCCAGGTAGCGAGAGAAGAAGGTGGGGGAGGAGGCGGCGCGCAGCTGCAATTCGCCGTCGACGATTTGCGTCTCGATGCCCGGTAGCGGTTTGCCCATCGAGCCGGGGCGGACCGGCTCGCCGGCGAGATTGCCGCTGATGTGGCCGGTCTCGGTCTGGCCGTACCCGTCCGCCGGCGCGAGGCCAGTCGCCTCGCGAAAGGCACCGATCGTGTCCGCCTCGAGCGGCTCGCCGGCCGAGACCATGCGGCGCAGTGATGGGAGCGGGCGCAGCGCCGTGCGCTTGGCGAGCATCCGGTACTCGGTCGGAGCCTGGCAGAGGACGTCGACGCCTAGGGCCTCGACGAGGTCGAGCCGCTCGGAGGCGTCGAAGCGGCCGGCGTGGATGACCGCCGCGGCACCGGTCAGCCAGGGGGCGAGGAAGACGTTGCGGGCCGACTTTGACCAGCCGGTCGCGGTCGTGCACCAGACCAGCTCCCCGGCTCGCGAGCCGAGCCAGTGCTCGGCTTGGATCCGCTGGCCTTCGAGGTAGCGGTATCCGTGCACGACCCCGCGCGGTTCGCCGGTCGTGCCCGAGGTGAAGACGATCAGCGCCGGGTCCTCCGGGTCCATCCTCTCGATTGCAGCTGGCGCCTCCTGGGCGCGGTCCTCGTCGAGAACCTTGGCGACCTCGGCCAGGGCCATCGTCTCGATACCGCCGGGCAGCTCGGCAAGCAGGTCCTCCTCACCGAGGCAGAGCTTCGGATTGGCAGCCGCCACCCGCACCCCCAGGTCATGCCTTCGCAGCTGCGTATTGCAGGGCAGCGCCACCGCCCCCATCCGCCAGCAGGCCAGCAGCGACAGCACCCACTCGATTCGGTTCCCAACCAGCGTCATCACCACGTCCCCACGCCGCACCCCGCGCGCCGCAAACGCCCCTGACAACCCCGCCGACCGCGCGATCAGCTCGCCGAAGTGCCAGTCCCGCCTATTGCCTCCGGCGTCAATCGCCACGATCCCAAGCCGCGACGCCGGGGACCGTTCCATCACATCTTCAATGAAGTTCACGGCCCGGGGGAGACTCATCGCTGGCATGGACTTATAGAGAACGGGCCCACGCTCAGGTTCATACTCTAAAGTATTATACCTTTAAGTATGAACTCCGGGATGACCGTCAATACTTAGAAGTATAATACAACTAGGTATATGAAAGCCTCGAACGCCGCAAACCCATTCAAGTTCGGCGCCCTGGCCCTCGATGAGTCCTTCGCGGACCGGGAAGACGAGCTCGCCGAGCTGACAAGCGACATCCGCAACGGCCAGGACGTCGTCATCTTCGCGCCGCGCCGGTGCGGAAAGTCGTCTCTCCTTTGGCGCGCCGCCAGCGTCCTCGCCGCGAAGCGAGTGCTGGTCGCTCAGGTCGACCTGATGACGACCCCGACCAAGGAGGGCCTCGCTGCTTCTCTGGCGAAGTCGATCTACGAGCAGATCGCCTCGCCGTTGGAGAGAGCTCGCGAGAAGGCGCTGACGCCGTTCCGCGGGCTCCAGGTGCAGCCGGAGATCAACGTCAACCCCGAGGACGGCAGCTTCTCCTTCGGCTTCGGCGTCGCGCGACGACCGGCAGACATAGACGCGACCCTGGAGAGGCTGCTCGAGCTGCCCGCCGAGCTCGGTGGCGCAAGGAACCGCCGCACGGCGCTGGTCATCGACGAGTTTCAGGAGATCGTCGAGGTCGACTCTGCTTTGCCAAAGCTGCTGCGCGCGGTCTTTCAGCGCCAGCCTGAGGTCTCGCACGTCTACCTGGGCAGCAAGCGCCACATCATGGAGCGGATCTTCAATGACGCCAACGAGCCGTTCTGGCGCAGCGCGAAGTCGATCGAGCTCGGGTTGATCGACCCGGTGCCGTTCTCGGCGTTCATCGTCGAGCGCTTTCGCGCCAGCGGCAAGGCCGTGGGGCCCGCGACCGCCGGCGAGGTGCTCGCCCGTACCGGTGGCCATCCCTACGCAACCCAGGAGCTCTGCTACTTCCTTTGGGAGCGGATCCCGTTCGGCGCTGAGGCGTCCGCCGAGCAGCTCGACGAGGCGTTGGAGGCGGTTCTCCGCTCAGAGCACGCCCATTTCAGCCTCCTCTGGGAGGGAGCCTCACACGTGCAGCGACTCGTGCTGGGAGCGTTGGCCCGCGAGCCGGGGCGGCCCTTCACCGCCGCCTACCGGCTCCGTCACGACCTTCCGCCCGCCACCAACGTGCAGAAGGCCCTCGCCGCCCTCTCACAACGCGAAGTGGTGATCGGGGAAGCGGGGGCCTACCGAATCGCCGAGCCGTTCCTGGCCGAGTGGCTTCGGGAGAGCTTGGGACCCTGACCTACCGCAGTTCGCTCGAACTCTTCCCGAGCAACTGCCGCGCCACGATCAGCAGCTGGATCTGCTGCGTCCCCTCGAAGATGTCGAGGATCTTCGCGTCCCGCGCCCACTTCTCCAGCAGCTCGTTCTCGCCGTAGCCGACGCTCCCGCAGAGCTCGACACAGCCGAGCGTGACGTCGACGCAGGTGCGGCCGGCCTTCGCCTTCGCCATCGAGGCCTGCAGCGAGTTCGGCTTCGCGTTGTCGGCCATCCAAGCTGCCTGCAGGGTGAGCAGGTGGGCAGCCTCGTAGTCGGCCTCCATTTCGAGGTAGCGGGCGGCCGCGGCGTGCTGGGAGAGCGCCGGTCGGTCGTAATCGATCGCGACGCTGGCCTCCCCGAGGCGCTTGCGCGTCTCCTCGAGCGCGGCGCGGGTGACGCCGACGGCCATCGCCGCGACCAGCGGCCGCGTGTTGTCGAAGGTCTGCATTGCCCCGCCGAAGCCCGCCTTGGTGTCGATCTCCGGGCTGCCGAGCAGCGCCTCCTTCGGCACGCGGCAGTCCTGCAAGGTGAAGTTGGCGGTGTCGGAGGCGCGGATCCCGAGCTTGTGCTCGAGCCGGTCGAGCTTCAGCCCCGGGTTGTCGCGCTCGACAATGAAGGACTTGATCGCCGCTCTTCCTTTGGAGCGGTCGAGCGAAGCCCAGACGACGATCAGGTCGGCGCGGTCGCCGGAGGTGACGAAGATCTTCTCGCCGTTGAGCACGTACTCGTCGCCGTCGAGCTCGGCGGTGGTGCGGATCGCGGCCGAGTCAGAGCCGGCCTCCGGCTCGGTGATCGCCATCGCCGCCCACTTGCCGCCGTAGTGCTCCAGCTGCTCCTCCGTCGCCACCGAGGCGATCGCCGAGTTGCCGAGACCCTGGCGGGGCATCGAGAGCAGCAGCCCGACGTCGCCCCAACAGAGCTCGATGATGCCGAGCACCGTCGCCATGTTGGAGCCGTTGCGGTTGCCCTCCCCGTCGTTGCCGTTCGAGTCGCGGCGCACACCCGCCGCTCCAGCGCCGCCCATGCCGGCGCCCTCGTCGAGGCCGTCCATCAGCGAGGCCAGCATGTCGAGCTCCTTGGGGTAGGCGTGCTCAGCGGCGTCGTACTTGCGCGAGATCGGCCGGAAGACCTCGGTCGCGACCTGGTTCGCCTGTGTGGCGAGGGGCTTGAACTTCTTCGGTGTCTCGAGATTGATCATGAGATGTGCTTTCGGTTGTGGTTTCGCTCGTGCCTCTGCCTTAGACGAGCAGGGCGCCCTCCATCACGCCCGCCGCGCGGAGATCTCGGTACCAGCGCTCGACCGGGTGCTCCTTGACGAAGCCGTGACCGCCGAGCAGCTGAACGCCGTCGGAGCCGATCCGCATCCCCTTCTGGGCGCAGAGGCGGCGGGCCAGCGATGTCTCGCGGGCGAAGTCCTGACCCTGATCGGCACGACTCGCCGCCCGGTAGGTGGCGAGGCGCATGCCGTCGCTCTCGATGCCGATGTCGGAGACGGCGAAGGCGACACCCTGGCGGTTGGAGACCGGTTCCCCGAAGGCGGTGCGCTCGTTGACATAGGGGATGACGTAGTCGAGCACCGCCTGGGCGGTGCCGACCGCGAGCGAGCACCAGGCGACGCGAGCGCGCTGCACGCACTCGACGTAGGCCTCGCGCCTGCCCTCGGCCATCAGGGAGCCGGCGGGCACGCGGACGCCCTCGAGCAGGAGTCGCCCGGTGGCGGCCGGCCGCAGGCCCATCGCCGGCTCGGCTTCGGTTGAGAGGCCCGCGAGGCCCGACTCGACCACGAAGAGCGCTGGGCCGAGTCCCTCCGCCTCGGCGGCTAGCACGAACAGCTCGCACTGCCCGGGGCGGGTGACCAGCGACTTTGCGCCGTCGAGGACCCAATCGTCGCCGTCGCGACGGGCCTTCGTCTCCAGCGCCAGCGGGTCGAAGAGGGCGCGCGGCTCGAGGATTGCCAGCGCCGCGGCGGGGGTGTTCTCGTCGGTGAAGGAAGGTAGATAGGCAGCCTCCTGCTCGGCTGTGCCCCAGTGGGCGATCGCCGTCGCCACCGCCCCCGGGGCCAGGGCCGCGTAGGCGATCCCCATGTCGCCATAGGCAAGGGCCTCGCCGATCAGGACGCTTGTCACGGCCGCCTGCTCGTGCATGACGCCGCCGAGCTCTTCGGGGACGCCGAGCATGTTGACGCCGAGCTCGTTCGCCTGCTCGAGCAGCTCCGCTGGGGTCGTGCACTCGGCGTCGGCTCCTCCAGCGGCCGGGCGGACCTTCGCCTCGGCAAAGTTGCGGACGCCTTCCTGCAGCATCTGCTGCTCATCATCCGGCGTGACGTCGAAGAGCGAGCGTGGTTTGCCGGTTGGCTGGCGAGCCGGGCCGGCAAGCTTTCGCGCGGCCTTGAACGTGCGCCCGGCGACGGTCGCCGAGCGGAACCCGTTCTTGGTCGTGGTGAAGACCGCGCGCTCCAACCCTTTGCGAATGCGGATGCGGTCGAGCAGGTCGGTGCCTGCCAGCCGGGTGAGCCAGCGCAGGGCGAAGCCCTGGCTCCGCTCGTTCAGGCCTCTCTCTTGGGTCGCGGTCATGCGGGGTTCCTCCTCGGGCTTGCGGGCTTCTCCTCGAGCGGCGCGACGCGCCCCTCGAGGTGGGGGGTGCCGTGCTTGGGATCGCGCACGGCGAAGTCGATCTCCTCGCCTTGCGCGCCGGTCGCGAACGCCACTCGGCTGGGCAGCAAGATCGGCTTGCGGAAGCGAACCTCGACGGCGAAGGCATCGGGCAGGCGGGACTCGAGTGCTGCGAGACAGCGGGCCTTTGTCCACATCCCGTGGGCGATCGCGCGCGGGAAGCCGAGCGGCTTCGCGGTCAGCGCGTGCATGTGGATTGGGTTGCGGTCGCCGGAGACGGCGCCGTAGCGGCGGCCGAGGTCGCCGCCGAGCCTCCACTCGCCGCTCGCCTGCAGCTCCTCCCCCTGTCGATGGGCCCCAAAGCGATCTATATCTCCACTTTGGGTCCCGTTGGCGGGGGCGGTGGAGCGGCTGCGGCGCAGCATCCTGCTCTCCGACTCCCAGACCTTCTCCTCGCCGACCTGGATTGTGGTGAGCAGGCCGAAGGTGCGGCCGCGAGGATGGCTCTTCAGCTGGGTCGGTCGTACGTGGATGGTCAGCGGCTCGCCAATGCCGATCGGCCGCCGCTGCACGATGCGGTTCTCGATGTGGACAAGGCCGACGGCGCCGAACGGGAAGCGCCCGTTCGCCATCACCGCCATGTGGAGGGGGAAGGCAAGCACGTGCGGGTAGGTCGGGGGCAGCTGATCGCGCAGCGTGAAGTCGCAGACCCTGGCGTAGGCGGCGACGGCGTCGGAATCAGCCGTCTCGTCGACCAGCGAGAGCTCGATTTCCGGAATCCCCCTGCCGCGGCCGGGGACGAAGGGGAGCAGCGACGCACCTGGGATCAGCGGCGCCGCCGCCCGCGCGTAGAGTGGCAGAATGCTGGGTGGGCTCTCGAGCGTGCGCGCGATCATCATGCCCCCAGCAGGCTCTGTCCGCAGACGCGGACGACGTTTCCGTTGACACCGGCCGAAGCCGGGCTGGAGAACCAGGCGATCGTCTCGGCGACATCCACGGGCAACCCGCCCTGCGACATGCTGTTCATGCGCCGGCCCGCTTCGCGGATCGCGATCGGCATCTGGGCGGTCATCTGGGTCTCGATGAAGCCCGGCGCGACAGCGTTGATCGTCGCCCCCCGCTTGGCCAGCTCCGGCGCCAGCGCTTCGACCATCCCGATCACCCCGGCCTTCGAGGTGGCGTAGTTGGTCTGGCCGGAGTTGCCGGCGATGCCGCTCATCGAGGAGACGCAGACGATGCGGCCGTTCTCGCGCAGCAGCTTGCGGCCGAGCAGCTCGTCGTTGATCCGCTCCTCGCTGGAGAGGTTGATCTCGATCAGCGAGGCCCAGCGGTCCTCGGGCATCTTGGCAATCGTGCGGTCGCGGGTAACGCCGGCGTTGTGGACGACGACGTCGATGCCCTCGGCGAGCTCCTCGGCGATCCGTCGGGGCGCGTCGGGCTCGGTGATGTCGAGTTCGATCGTCTCCGCGTCGAGGCGCTTCGCGACTTTGGCCAGGTCGGGAGAGAGCGCCGGCACGTCGAGCAGGACGAGGCCGGCCCCGTCCCGGTGCAGGGTCGTCGCGATCGCCTCGCCGATCCCGCGCGAAGCGCCGGTGACGAGCGCGATCTTGCCGTCGAGCGGCAGCGACCAGTTGACCGCTGGCGCCTTGGCGACCGCTGCGCCGACCTCGATCACCTGGCCGGAGACGTAGGCCGAGCGCGGCGAGAGCAGGAAGCGCAGCGTCGAGTCGATCTCGCCTTCGGCTCCCTCGGCGACGTAGACCAGCTGTACGGCGATGCCACGGCCGACCTCCTTGCCGAGCGAGCGCGTGAAGCCCTCGAGCGCCCGCTGGGCCGTCGCCTCGCGCACCGGTCGGTCGGCGGGGGGAGTGCCGAAGACGATGATGCGGCCTGAGCGCTCGACCCGCTTCACGTTGGGGTGGAAGAAGCGCTGCAGCTCGACCAGCTCGGTTGAGTCGGCGACGCCGGTCGCGTCGAAGACGAGCGCCTTGACCGGCGCGTCTGAGGTTTGCGGTCGCGCCGCCTGGATCTCGGCGAGCAGCTGCTCGAGCCGCTTCTGGAGACGACCGCGCGGGGCGGCGCCCAGCAAAACCGGTCCTGAGACAACGGGACCCCCTGGCGCGTATCGCTCCAGCGTCGCCGGCTGCGGCAGCCCGACCCGCTTGGCGATCATCCGCCCGGGCGGCGAGTTGACCACCTGCGTATAGAGGTCGCTCATTTCGTCGTTCCTCCCGAGCTCTCGAGCGCGGCGACGACGCCTTGGCCGCCGGCTGCGCAGATGCTGATCACGCCCCGGCCGGAGCCGCGCTCGTGCAGCGCCTTGGCGAGGCCGGCAACGATCCGCCCGCCGGTTGCGGCAAACGGGTGTCCGGCGGCGAGTGAGCCGCCGTTGACGTTGAGCCGCTCGCGGTCGATCTGGCCGAGCGGGTCCTCAACGCCGATCCGGTCGCGGCAGAAGGCCGGGTCGTCCCAGGCGCGCAGGGTGCAGAGCACCTGCGCCGCGAAGGCCTCGTGAATCTCGTAGAGGTCGAAGTCCTGCAGGGTGAGATCGAGTCGAGCGAGCATGCGCGGCATCGCGTAGGCCGGCGCCATCAAGAGCCCCTCGCGCTTGTGCACGTGGTCGATCGCCGCGGTCTGGCCGTCGACGAAGTAGGCGAGGACCGGCAGGTCGCGCTCCCTGGCCCACTCCTCGCTGGCAAGCAGCACGGCGGAGGCGCCGTCGCTGAGCGGGGTCGAGTTGGCGGCGGTCAGCGTCCCACCCTCGCCGCCGAAGACCGGGCCGAGCTTGGCCAGCTTTTCCAGCGAGGAGTCGGGGCGGAGGTTCTGGTCTTGCTCGAGACCCAGGTAGGGGGTGACGAGGTCGTCCATGAAGCCGCGCTCGTAGGCGGCGGCGAGGTTCTTATGGCTGTGGACGGCGAGCTCGTCCTGCTCCTCGCGGCCGACGCCCCATTCCTCCGCCATCACCGCGCAGTGATCGCCCATCGAGAGACCGGTACGGGGCTCCTCGTTGCGGGGAATCGCCGGCACGACGTGGCCGGGACGGATGCGCGTGAGGTGCTTGAGCCGTCCCATCGTCGAGCGCTCGCGGTTGGCGTCGAGGAGGACTTCTCGCAGGCCCTCGTTGACCGCGAGCGGCGCGTCAGAGGTGGTATCGGCGCCACAAGCGATGCCGGCGTCGATCTGGCCAAGCGCGATCTTGTTGGCGACGAGGATTGTCGTCTCGAGGCCGGTGCCGCAGGCTTGCTGCACGTCGTAGGCGGGGGTCTCAGGGGCGAGGCGGGTGCCGAGCACGCTCTCGCGCGTCAGGTCGCGATCGCGCGAGTGCTTGAGCACGGCGCCACCGGCCACCTCGCCAAGCCGCTCGCCCTGCAGGGAGAAGCGCTCGGCCAGGCCTTCCAGCGCGGCGGTCAGCATGTCCTGGTTGGAAGCGCGCGAGTAGACGGAGTTCGAGCGCGCGAACGGGATTCGGTTGCCGCCGACGATGGCGACACGGCGTGGCATGGCACTGTCGGTCAACTGCTGGCGCCTTTCGACTATCGGGACATGGACTGGGGAGCCACCCGCAACGGGGAGCGATGTGCACAGCGCTAGGGCTTGCGCCAGCTCCGAACGTTGCAGCGTTCCATGCAAACATTACCCCGACACCGATCGATGTCAAACATCAAGCCGTGTGATCTTCGCCACACAACAGCGACGGCTAGCGTCTATCCCGGCAGGGGTGGAACGTCTTGTACTTTTTCGCGGGCAGCCATCGTCGGCAGTCAGGGACGCGGCTCGAAAAAGTTAAGTGGAACCCCTGTCGGATAGACGCTAAGACAGCTCGGTGCCGTCGTAGAGCTTCTTGACGTGCACGGTGCCCGCGGGGGCGGCTTCGATGCAGAGGCGGCAGAGGACGCACTCGTCGAGGTTCTGCTCGACGATCTCGACGCCGGAGTCGGTCGCCTTGAAGATGTCGACCGGGCAGACTTCTTCGAGCTTGGCGGCAAGGGCGGCGTCGCCGGCGACCGAGTCCTCGACCTCGACGTCGATGAAGACCTTGCTCAGCGTCTCGCTCACGCCCCGACTCCCAGCTTCTCCTTGACTGCGTCGGGGATCTCGTCGATCCGCTCGACGACGCGGATGCTTGCGGCTTCGAGGCGGGCGATCTTCTCCGTTGCCGTGTCCTCCACGCCCTCGACGATCGTGCCGGCGTGACCGAAGCTCATCCCCTTCATCTCCTCGTCGTCCATGAACTTGCCGGCCATGAAGGCGACGATCGGCAGCCGCGAGTCGTTGTCCTTGACCCATTCCGCCAGCTGCGCCTCCATCCGCCCGCCCGGCTCGGTGTAGATCACGATCCCTTTGGTCTGCTCGTCGGCCTCGAAGTAGGGCATCAGCTCGGCATAGGTCGAGCCGATGATCGCGTCGCCGCCGATCGAGACGGCGGTCGAGACGCCGAGCCCCGCCTGGGTCAGCGAGGAGGAGATCTCCGTCGTCATCCCACCGGAGCGGCTCATCACGCCGACCGGGCCGGGGGCGTAGGCCTTGGCTGCGTCTTTGGCCGGCCCACCGATGCCGCCCATCTTGCAGACCTCGGGCACGATCAGGCCGAGGCAGTTCGGCCCGATGATGCGGGCGCCGCGCATCTCCGCCAGCTCGACCATCTGGGCGACGTCGCCGCGCGGGATGCGCTCGGTGACGACGACGATCAGCTTGATCCCGTTCTCGATCGCCTCCAGCACCGCGTCCTTGGTGAAGGCGGGCGGGACGGTGACGACCGAGCCGTCGATCGGGCCGCCGTGGTGCTCGACCGCCTGCGCGACGGTGTCGAAGACCGGCACCCCGTGCACCTCGCGGCCCTTGCGGCCGGGGGTGACGCCGCCGACGATCTTCGAACCGTAGTCGAGGCACTCCTTGGTCAGGTTGACCGCCTCGCGCCCGGTGATGCCCTGGACGATGAAGGTCGTGTCCTTGGAGAGCAGGATGCTCATCGCTCGTCTCCTGGCGACTTATGCGTCATATGGACGTAAAACTCGCCAATCACGCCGGAGCTCCCTGGATCTTGGCCACGGCGCGCCCAGCCGCCTCCCACATCGAGACCGAGCGGTCGCAGTACTCGACCCCGTATTTCTCGAGGATCTTGAAGCCCTCCTCCTCCCAAGCGCCCGGGATGCGGAAGATCGCGATCGTCTCGCCGGGGTCCTTGCCCAGCTCGAGGCAGGCCTTGATCACACCCCGGGCGACGATGTCGACGCGGGTGTTGGAGACGATCGACATCATCACGGCGAACTTCTCGACCTCGTCCTTTTCCAGCACCTGCTTGGCCAGGCCGCAGGCCTTGGCGACGGAGGGGTTGCCACCGATCTCGGAGTAGTTGGCCGGCCGCCCACCCTGGCTGCGCACTGCATCGGTCAGGGTCAGCGAGCCGCCGCCGGCGCCGATCACCAGGCCGAGGTTGCCGGAGAAGCCGTGGTCCTTTCCCTGGATCACGCCGCGGTGGTCGGCGGCGTCGATCGCGGCGACATTGCGCTCGAAGTCGGAGGGCTCATATGTCTCGCGGGTGTCGTCCTCGGCGATCTCCAGGCGCTTTCGCAGGAGCGTCTTCTGGCGGCCGACCGCCTCGTTCTCCATCTCCATGTGGGCGTCGAGGGCGACGAAGCTGCCGTCGCTGAGCTCGGCAAGCGGGTTGATCTCGGCCAGCGTCATGTCGTTTTCGCGGAAGAGGCGGGCGAGGCGGGCGAGGATCGGCGTTGCCCGGTTGAGCTGCGAGCCGGTGACGCCGGTCGCGGCTACCACCTGCTTCGCCTCGAAGTCGGAGACGGGGAGGAGGTTGGAGACGTGGCCGCGGCCGACATGGTCGGGATGGCTCTCGGCGACCTCCTCGATGTCGATCCCGCCCATGTCGCTGAACAGCATCAGCGGCCGCTTCGCGGTCCCGTCCCAGACGACCCCGGCGTAGTACTCCTGC
>Ga0207663_10001201_pt1 | contig 11964 bp, 9 predicted proteins | sample LARL53metaG_FD_184346 | JGI IMG/M metagenome (GOLD analysis project Ga0207663, IMG submission 184346) | Corn, switchgrass and miscanthus rhizosphere microbial communities from Kellogg Biological Station, Michigan, USA - LAR L5-3 metaG... | ecosystem: Host-associated > Plants > Roots >...
CGGATACCTCACCGGCGGGAGCGCCGTTGATCGTCTCCACCCGGACCAGCGACGAGTAGCGCTCCGAGCGCCGCGGCGTGCGCAGGGGCCCGGTGACGCGGTCGCCGGAGACGAGCTCACAGCGACGCACCTGGGCGGCGGAGATGTAAACGTCTTCGTCGGAGGCCTCCGGCGGTTTGACGCGCAAGAACGCGGAGCCGTTGCCGAGCAGCTCAACGACGCCCTCGGCCTGCCGGTCCTCAGCCGGCCGGCGCTCGGCGCGGCTATCACGATCCTCACGCTCAGCGCGCCCCTCGCGCTCGGCGTCACCCCCGGTCTGGTGGTCCTGCTTGGGCGGTCGCTCATCCGCGTCTCCGGCCGTCGTGCGCCGCGAGCGTCGCCCGCGAAACGTCGGCCGCCGACGTTCCCCATCCCCGGCGGGAGCATCCTCGGCGGAGGACTCGCTGGTGTCGGGCGCCGCGTCACCACCCGACTCTCCGAGAATCGCGTCGATCAGCTGCGCCTTGCGCAGCCGGCGAAAGCCTTCGAGTCCGAGCTGGTCGGCGATCGCATGCAGATCGGCCAGCGGGCTGTCCTGCAGCTCGGAGCGTTCGAGTACTGCCATCATGATATGTCCATCTCCTGGTTTCGTGTGGATTGGGCGGTCGGCGCCCGGTCGCGTTGAGCAACGGCCGGCACCCGTGTGTGGCTCTGAACCCTAGCGCTCGTGTCGGCGCTCGTATCGAGCGTCCTCGGCTAGAGCCAGGTTCTTGTGCGGCTCAAGCTCTCCAGAGAGCGCCGCCCTCACCGCGATGAAGTCGGCGGCTGCCGCGACATCGTGCACGCGGAATATGTGTGCGCCACGATCAAGGCCGTGGGCGAGCGCGGCGAGCGTGCCGGCGAGGCGCTCGCGGGGGGAGCGGAAGGTGAGCGCACCGATGAAGTCCTTGCGCGAGATCGCCATCAGCAACGGCCGACCGAGCGCGTGCAAGCGATCGACCTCGCCCAGCAGAGCGATCGTCTGAGCGGGCGTCTTGGCGAAGTCCGGTCCGGGATCGAGCAGCAGCTGCTCGAACGCGACCCCCGCGGCGAGCGCGAGCTCGATGCGACCACGCAGGAACGCAAGCACGTCCTCCACGACGTCGCCATAGAGATCAGGGTCCTGCAGGCGCTGCTTCGGCGCGGCGCGGGTGTGCATCAACACGAGCGCGGCGCCGGTGTGCGCGCAGATATCGGCGAGGGCCAGGTCGCGCAGGCCGGAGACGTCATTGACGATCGCAGCTCCCGCGTCGATCGCGGCGGCGGCGACCGGCGGCTTGTAGGTATCGACTGAGACGGTCACCGCGAGCTCGTCAGCGATCCGCTGCACGAGCGGAACGACGCGCTCGATCTCCTCCTCGACGGAGACAGGCGGTATTTCGGTGCGCGCGGACTCGCCGCCCACGTCGAGGATGTCCGCGCCCGCGTCCACGAGCTCGTGGGCTAGCCGCACGCGTCGGTCGAGGGTATGCGCGGAGCCGTCGTCGCTGAACGAGTCTGGGGAGGCGTTGACGACGCCCATCAGCAGCGGCCGCCGGGCGAGCTCGAACGTGCGGTCTCCCGCACGCAACTGCGACGGCGAGGTTTCGGACGGTGAGGTCTCGGCGTGGCTCACTCCGAGCCAATCCCCTCCGCGGAGGCCTCGGCCGCGAAGCGCTCGATCTCCCGCGCCGTGCGCCCCGCGTCCCAGTCAAGCTCGCGCGCCAGCACGCCGGCCACGCGCTCGACGGGGAGCTCGTGCGCGGCCAGCAGCCCAAGACGGGTGCGACGCAAGAGCACGTCGCCGATGCTCCGCGCCTGCTCGCGGCGGGCGGCGAGCGCCACCTCGGCCAGCAGGTCGGGCAGACCGGCGACGATCGGCTGGGCCAGCTCGCCGCGCTCGGCAGCGAGCGCGAGCACGTCGTGCGCCGCGTAGCCGTAACGGCCGGCTAGCGCCTCATAGGACTCCGCCGGCACGCCCTCCACGCGCGGGAGATCTTCCGCGGCGATCGCCTGTCCAAGTGGAATCTCGTGGGTGTGACAGGGCGCGTCGCGGGAGTCGCGCTCGACGAGCCGGTCGACGGTCAGCTTGGCCATGCGCCGCCAGGTGGTCAGCTTGCCGCCGGTGATCGTGAGCATTCCCGAGGACGCCTCATACAGCTCTGCCTTGCGCGAGATGTCGACCGACTTCTTTGGATCGCCACTCGAGATCAGGGGACGCACGCCGGCGTATGCGCCTGCGAGGTCGCGCGTGGCGAGAGCAGTCCCGAAGAACGCGTTGGTCGCCGCCAGCAGGTAGTCGACATCGTCCGTGGACGGCCGCACATGGTCGAGCTCGCCCTCGTAGTCGCGGTCGGTTGTGCCGACGAGCGTGCGCCCGAGCCAGGGCAGCGCAAAGATCGTGCGGCCGTCGCCCGCCGGGACGATCGCGCCGCCGAGCAGCGGCAGATCCTCGTGGCGCAGGATGATGTGGGTGCCGCGGCTCGGGCGGATGCGAGGCAGCTCGGACGCATCGATCAGCCGGTCGGCCCAGATGCCGGTTGCGTTGACGACGTTCGCGGCGTGAACGTCAAACTCATCGCCGCTCTCGCCGTCCAGCGCGCGCACGCCAGATGCTCGCCCGTCGTGCTCGAGCAGCCTCAGCGCATCCACCCGGTTGGCGCAGACCGTGCCAAAGCGCTCGGCCTCGCCGAGAACGGTCAAGACCAGGCGGACGTCGTCTGTCTGGCAGTCATAGAACAAGTACCCGCTGGTCGGCTCGCGCGCGGTAAGCGCGGGCAGCAGCTCGATGACCTCCTCGCCGGAGATCACGCGGTGGCGCTCGGGGCTCCAGGACTCGCCCTCCTCCGGCTGGGTGGGCCGATTGCCCTCCTCGCCGTTCGATCTGTCGTTCGATCTGTCACTGCTTGCGCGCGCGCGCTTGCCCCGACCGATCACAGATCGGCCAGCCCGCAGACGATCCCGATCGACGGACATCACGTCGTACAGGTTCAGACCAACCCCCATCAGCCGGTCCGGGCGAGCGCCGTCGAAAGCCGGCACGACCAGCGGCAGCGGATGGACGAGATGGGGCGCGAGCGCGACCATCAGCTGGCGCTCGAGCAGCGCCTCGCGCACGAGGCCGAGATCGAAGTTCTGCAGGTAGCGCAAGCCGCCGTGCACCAGCTTGCTGGAGCGACTGGACGTGCCGGCGGCGAAGTCGGCGCGCTCGAGGAGTGCCACGCTGAAGCCGCGCGTAGCGGCGTCCAGCGCCACGCCCGCGCCGGTGATGCCGCCGCCGACGACGACGACATCGAACTCGTTCTCGGACAGAGCGTGCAGGGCTTGAGCGCGTTCGATCACGCTCCGCAGTCTCGCAGAGCAATGATCTGCTCAAAGAGCCGCCAAACGCTCAGCGGTGGTGACGGCGCTTCTTCTTCCCCGGCCGCCGCGCCGCGACCTTCGCCTGGCGACCGACGTCGGAGGCGAGGTAGTGCGCGATCGCGGGATCGGCGATCCGCGTGTACACCCCGGCGAAGCCCGGCTGGGCGCAACCGTAGCCGAAGGAGACAAGCCCGACGAGCGTGTAGTCCCCGGGGGAACGAGCGGGGCTGTCGCGATCGACCACGAGCGGGCCGCCGCTGTCGCCGTAGCAGGAGTCCGCGCGCGGCCTAAAGCCGCCCGCGCAGATCATGCGCGGGGTGATCGTTAGTTCGATCGATGCATACGCTTCTTCACAGATCGCGTCGGAGACGAACGGCACACGCACCGAGCGCAGCGCCGTCGGATAGCTGGGGCGGCCGGACGGGGCCGGGCTCATGTCCCCCCACCCGCTGACGGTGGCGATCGTCGCGGGCGTCCCGTTCGGCTCGCCATGGCTCGTGGCGACCGCGGCATCGATTGGCAGCGGCGCAATCGTGCTGGCGCCGCTCGCGCTGGGCGCGGTCGACCCGTACCACAGCGACCGTGTAAGTGTGACGACGCCGATGTCGTAGTCGCTGGTCAAGGGGTTGTATTTGGGGTCGATCGACACCCTCGCGGCCGGATCGCGGACGCTGCCGGGATCGGGCTGATCCAGGCGCGTGGAGCCCGCGAGCACCTCGATTTCCCTGGCCACGCTCCCCCGGCCATAACCTCCGCCGGCGAGACAGTGCGCCGCGGTGATCACATGGGTGGCGTCGACGATCACCCCGCCGCAGAAGAAGCCCGCCGCCGGCGAGCCCGCCGCGGGATCGTACAGAGCGACCTGGAACGGAAAGCGCGCGATCGAGACGCCGGCGCCGCCGACGATGCTCTGTATGGCGCGAGCCTGGGACTTGGCGATTGCCGGTGCAGCGACCGCCCCCCACGACGCGCCGACCGCGGCTCCGATCAGGAACGCGACACGGGCGTACTGGCACCGACATCGGTTGCCGGTCGCTGACACCGCTGACCCCTCCCCACGCTGGAATTACGAGGTTGAAGTCGTCTCCCTCTTGTCAGATGACCATAGAGTACGCCTACTTTAAAGACAACACTTTTGCGTACTTAATACCTGGTGCGCTAGGTACAAAATTACACGTAACCATCGGACAAAACGGCCCAACCGCAACCCCGGAAGGCGGCTTGACAGAAAAGTGCGGCGCCGACGCCGGCAGCGTCAGAGCTGGGCGAGCTCTGCGGTGATATCGCTCACCGCGGACTTGGCGTCGCCAAACAGCATCGAGGTCTTTGGGTCGAAGTAGAGCTCGTTCTCGATGCCCGCGAAGCCGGGGTTCATCGAGCGCTTGATCACGATCACCGAACGGCTGTCGGCAACCTCGAGGATCGGCATACCGTAGATCGGCGAGGACGGGGTGTTCTTGGCGGCCGGGTTAGTGACGTCGTTGGCGCCGATCACGAGTGAGACGTCGGTGCGCTGGAACTCGGGGTTGGCGTCGTCCATCTCTCGGAGCTGGTCGTAGGGGACGTCGGCCTCGGCGAGCAGCACGTTCATGTGCCCCGGCATGCGCCCGGCCACCGGGTGGATCGCGTAGCTGACCTCCACCCCGCGATCCTCGAGCTCCTTGGTCAGCTCGCGCACCGCGTGCTGAGCCTGGGCGACCGCCATGCCGTAGCCGGGGACGACCACCACGCGCCCGGCATAGGCGAGCTGAATCGCGGCGTCGGCGGAGCTGGTGGAGCGCACCGTACCGGCGTGCTCGCCGGCGCCCTCCGCCCCCGCGACGGCGCCTGCACCGCCAAATCCGCCCGCGACGATCGCCGGGATCGAACGGTTCATCGCGGTCGCCATGAGGTTGGTGAGGATCGTGCCCGACGCGCCGACGATCATGCCGGCGACGATCAGCGCCGGGTTGTTGAGCGCCATGCCGGTGGCAGCCGCGGACAGCCCCGTGAAGGCGTTGAGCAGCGAGATCACCACGGGCATGTCCGCCCCGCCGATCGGCAGCACCACGGCGTTGCCGAGCAGTGCGGCGATGACCAGCATGCCGATGAACAGCAGCTGCGACTGCGCTCCCGCGACCAGGTCGATGCCGGCCGCCAGCGCGAGCACCAGCAGCACCAGGTTGACCGCCTGCTGGGCCGGGCCGAGCGAGATCGGGCGTCCCGGGATGATTTCCTGGAGCTTGCCGAACGCGATGTTCGAGCCCCAGAACGAGATCGAGCCAACGATCGCCGCGAACACCGAGAAGATCGCCACATAGGTGGGCGCCCCCCCGACTTGGACGGTGGCGCCGCTCTGCAAGACGAGGCCGTGAGCCAGTTCGCCGCCCACGTGAATCGTGCGCGCGCCGTAGGTGGAGCCGGAGTGACGGAACTCCACCCAGGAGATCAACGCGACCGCGCCGCCGCCGACGCCGTTGAACAGCGCGACCATCTGCGGCATCGCGGTCATCTTCACCTGGCGCGCGGCGGGCACACCGACAGCCACGCCGAGCGCGATGCCGAGCGCGATCAGGCCCCAGTTGCCCTCGCTCGGGTACAGCAGGGTAGCGACCACGGCGATCGCCATGCCGACGGCGGCGATGCGGTTGCCGCGCACGGCGGTAGTCGGCCCGGCGAGGCCGCGCAGCCCCTGGATGAACAGGGCGAACGCGACGATGTACAGAACGTAGATGAAGCTTTCGCTCTGCACGAACGAGGTGGCGAGCGGCACAGTGGCGGCGATCACGAGGGTCCCGCCTCCCCGGCGTCCACGCCGTTCCCTGCGCCGGCGCCCCCGCCATCGCTGTCATCCGTCCCGCTGCCCCCCACGCTGCTTCCCCCGCCGGCAATGCCGGCGGGGCCCTCCGCCTTTGGCTTCGGCTTGGACTTGAACATCTCGAGCATGCGATCGGTCACTAGGAAGCCGCCGACGACGTTGATCGTGCCGAACGCCACGGCGATCACCAACAGCGCCTTGCTGAACGCGTCGAGCCCGGCGAGGCCGAACAGCAGCAGACCGCCGAGCAGGACGATCCCATGGATCGCGTTCGTGCCCGACATCAGCGGCGTGTGCAACGTGTTGGGCACCTTCGAGATGACGACGAAGCCGATGAAGCCGGCGAGCACGAGGATCGCGAGGTTGGTCGTGAGTGTGCTGGCGAGAACCATTAGGCGCTCGTCCCTCCGGCCGCAGCGCTGCCCTCAGAAGCGGCCTCGCTGTCCGTCGCGGGCTCGCCGGCGGCATTCCCGCCGGCTGCCTCTACGGCTGCCTTCGCTCCGGGGTGAACAATCTCTCCATCCCGCACGACGCACGCGCCGGCGATGATCTCGTCGTTGAAGTCGAGTTGCAGGACTCCGTTCTCGCCGACAAACAACTCCAGCAGCGCGAGCACGTTGCGCGCGAACAGCTGCGAGGCATGCTCGGGCATGCGCGCGGGCAGGTTCAGCGGCGCGACGATGCGGACGTCGTGCCTGACGACCGTCTCCCCGGCCTCGGTCAGCTCGCAGTTGCCGCCCGACTCACCCGCGAGGTCGACGACCACCGAGCCGGGCTTCATGCCCTGGACGGCCTCCTCAGTGACGAGCTTCGGTGCCGGACGGCCAGGCACGAGCGCGGTCGTGATCACCACGTCGAAGCCCTTGATCGCGTCGGTCAGAGCCTGCTGCTGGCGGGAGCGCTCCTCCTCGGTCAGCTCGCGCGCATACCCGCCCTCGCCGCTGGCCTCCAGGCCGAGGTCGAGCCACTGGGCGCCAAGTGACCGCACCTGCTCAGCCACCTCGGGCCGCACGTCATAGCCGGTCGTGCGCGCGCCCAGGCGCTTCGCGGTGGCCAGCGCCTGCAGCCCGGCGACGCCCGCGCCGAGCACGAGCACCTTCGCGGGCGGGATCGTGCCGGCGGCGGTCATCAACATCGGATAGAAGCGGCCCATGTGCTCGGCCCCGAGCAGCGCCGCCTCGTAGCCCGAGACGTTGCTCTGCGAGGAGAGCGCGTCCATCGACTGCGCGCGCGAGATCCGTGGGATCGCCTCCATCGCGAACGCGGTCGCACGGGCGTCGGCCAGCGCGCGCGTCGTCTGCGGGCTGGTCAGTGGCGCGAGGAAGCCGACGAGGATCGAGCCGGACCCCAGCCCCCGGACTTCCTGAGGGTCGGGCGGGGCGATCTTGACGACCACGTCGCAACCCCACACCTCGGCGGCGTCCCCGGTCAGCTGGGCGCCCGCGTCGGCAAAGGCGGAGTCGGGCAGCAGCGCATCGGCGCCCGCGCCGCTCTGCACGACGACGTCGAGGCCCAGGGCCTTGAGCTTGCCGACCACCTCCGGGACGAGCGCGACTCTGTGCTCGCCGGCGGCGGTCTCAGTCGGGACTCCGATCCGCATATGAGGTCCGGGAACGTATCCGATCGTCCCGACGCCCGGCGGTCAGGGTCGCGGTGTGCGAGACTCGAACCGGAGCCCGCCAGGGTTCGCGGACCCGTCAAGGTCGCCGGAGGCGGCTAGTTAACATCAGAAGAGCCGGCTGGATGCCGGCTTGAGCCATGACAGTCAATCTGACGCGCATCTACACGAAGCTCGGCGATGGTGGCGAGACGCACCTGGGAGACATGAGCCGTGTCTCCAAGTTGCACCCGCGCGTGGAGGCGTATGGCACGGTCGATGAGCTGAATGCGGTGCTCGGCGTGGCGCTGCTGCAGCCACGCCTGCCGGACAAGCTGGCCAAGTGGCTGGCGCGCGTGCAGAACGACCTGCTGGACGTGGGCGCGGATCTGTCGGTCCCCAGTCCGGCGCCGAACGCGGACGACGGGGAGGCCGGCAAGAAGGAGCGCCCCCGGCTGCGCGTCACCGCCCAGTACACCGAATGGCTCGAGGGCGCGTGCGACGAGGTCAACGCGATGCTCGAGCCGCTGCGCTCGTTCGTGATTCCCGGCGGGACACCCGCCGCGGCGCACCTGCACGTTTGCCGCACCGTCTGCCGCCGGGCCGAGCGACGCGCGCTGGCCGTCGACGAGGAGGGTGGTAACCCCGAGGTCGTGCGCTATCTGAATAGGCTGTCGGACCTGCTGTTCATCCTCAGTCGGGCCGTGAACGAGGGGCCCGAGTCACTATGGGACCCCGGCGCCCACGGGGCCGGCGCGACCGTCGGCGGCGGGAGTGCCGGCACCACCGACGACGCCGGCCGATCTTCGATCGGTCCCTAGCCGCTGAGATCGCAGGCGCGCCGTATGCGCCGTATGCGCGCGCAGGCCGGCGACCGCGAGCGAGGTCCACAGCGCGGCGACGAGGTAGCCGCCGACGACGTCGCTCGGCAGGTGCCAGGCGAGAATCAAAAGAGAGCAGCCGACGGCGGCGGTGAACAGAGCGCCGAACACCGCGACCGGCGGGCGTAGGCGAGCCGGCAGGACGAGCACTGCGCATAGCACGAGCGCTCCTGCGGCGGTCGCGTGGCCGCTCGGCCACGAGGCATCGGCGATGTGGATCGCGCCAACCTGGTCGTGGGCATGCGCGAGCAGCGGCTTGAGCAGCTCGGAGGTCAGCGGCGCCAGACCCATGACGACCACGACCGCGAGCGCGACGGCGGGACGTCGGCGCACCAGCGCGACAATTACGAGCCCGACCCCGAGCGCGGTGAAGATGCCCGGTTCGAGCAGGCTCAGCAGGTCGTGCGCCACAGCTTCCACGTGCGGGCCGCTGAGCAGTGTGAAGTCATGTACCGCGACCGCATCTTTGAATCGCACCGCGGGCACAAGCGACGCCACGAGCCAAGTCAGCGCCATCCCGGCCGCGCACAGCCCAGCGAGGCGCAGCGGCACAGTGGCCCCGGCGGCCGGCCGGCCAGGGCCGCCGTGGCGGCGGTCGGAGGCGTGAGCGGTGGATAGATACACCGTCGACATGCTCCTCATAGGGTAGGCGGGTCGGTAAAGAGAGACTGAATACATGGAAGTCACCCCTGTCCTCGCACTGGCTCAGGGCTCCACCGGAAACGTCTTGCCGGCGAGCGCGATCAGTGCTTGGGCGGTAACCCACACGGGCGTTTGGGCACTGGTGCGCGAGTAGCGGATGCTGCCGTCGGGCATGCGCAGGCTTGTCAAGTAGCCGATCGGCGAGCGGCTACCGCGGCGGCGCACCGTGTTGGGGTTGCGCCCGACCGCGATCAGGCCCTGAATCGCCCAGGCGGTTGACTGGGCGTTGGATTCGCCGCCGTAGCGCTGTGGATAGCCGCCGTCCAGGCTCTGGGAGCGACTCAGGTAGCCAGCGGCGGCTCGCAGAGAGCGCGCGTTGCGAGCGCCCGCGTCCGCGAGCGCCTGCAGCGCCGCACCGGTGTCGTCGACATCGCTGGGGGAGCCGCGTCCGCCGAAGCCGAAGCCGCCGTCGGTGTTCTGCTGGCGCTCGATCCACCCCGCCGCTTCGCGGATCGGGGCGAAGCGGGGAGAGTGGCCGACCGCGCGCAGCGCGAAGATGGCGAACGCCGTGAGGTTGACCTGGTGGTCGAACGAGTTGTCGCGGGCACGCGCGCGCAGCACTTCGACGACGAGATTCCGGCCCGCGAGCGAGTACGCAGAGGCTCGGCACGCGCGCACCGCGAGGATTGTGCGCTCGGCGTCGCCAAGACCTCGCAGGGTCGAAGCTTCGCGGCGCAGCGAGTCGAGCACCGAGCGTCCGCCACGATGCAGGCGTACGGGATCACGGCCGGCGGCGGCGAGACCCATTGCGGTCCACGCGGTATACAGCTCGCTGGAGGCCTGCCCGCGTGCGCCCCCGAAACCGCCGTCGGAGTTCTGGGCGGAAGCGAGGAACGAGAGCTCGGGCGACAGCGACGCTGCTCGCGCGGTGACGGTCGACGTGAGCGCCAGGCCCACGATCAGGATGAGGATCGCCGGCGTGACCGGCTCCCAGCTGACCGTCATGCGCTCGCGTGTGCGCCCGAGCAGCCGCGCGAGCTCGGGTCCGAAGGCAAGGGCGAACAGGAAGGTGGCGATCGTGTCGGTGATGTCGAACGGCAGCGCCGTGCCGGCGATCGCCAGAAACGCGGCGGGGGTGTGGCTGGCGCCGATCGTCCAGGTGTAGACGTTCATGATCTCCTTCGCCGCGAGCGCCGCCACGGCGCAGGCGAGCGCGAGCGGGACGCGCGGAAGGCGCCGCCCGCTCAGCCGCCCGAGCGCGGCGCCGGCGAGACCGACGAGACCCCAGGCGGCCATCTGCCAGGGGGTGTAAGGGCCCTGGCCAAGCATGATGTTGGATGCGAGCATCCCGATCGCGCCGACGGTGAAGCCGGGAAGCGGGCCGAGCGCATAGCCGACGACGAACGCGATCGCGGTGATCGGCTTGACGTCCGGCAGCGCGACGAACGCGTCGCGGCCGAGCGCGGCGACGGCGGCCAGCGTGGCCACGACGGCCACCATGCGCGCGGATGGACGTCGCCGCTCGTACGCCAGCCAGCCGGCGGCGAGGACGAGCCCGACGAGCAGGAACGAGGCGAGCAGCCAGCTCACGCCACGGCCTCCAGCGTCGTCGCGCCCAGCAGCGCGGCGCCCTGCTCGGGCAGCAGCGCTTCGCCGGCGCCGGCGAGGATGCGAGCGGTCTCGGTTGCGAAGTACCAGCCACCGGCGAGCAACTCGGCCGCCGATCCGTCCGCGATGACGCGCCCGTCGGCGAGCAGGATCGCGCGCTGAGCACAGGCCGCGGCGAACTCGGGGTCGTGCGTCGCCACGACTACCGCCTGTCCCTGCCCGGCACGGTGGCGCAGCTCGCGCGCGAGCTCGGCCTTGGCCTCACGATCCATGCCGCGCGTGGGCTCGTCCAGCGCGAGCACGGCCGGCGAGCCGTCCTGTGACCCGGGGTCGCCGGCGACGATCGCCAGTGCGAGCCGTTGACGCTCGCCTCCGGACAGGTCGCGGGGGTTGCGCTCGGCCACGTGCTCCAGCCCAACGCTCTGCAACGCCGCCGCGGAAGCCTCCTCGGCGACGCGCTCGTGGACGAAGTAGTCGCCCGGGTTCTGCAGCAGCAGCGCGACCCGCCCGGCACGCTCGATCCTGCCGCGCGTCGGCTCGAGCAGGCCGGCGGCGTGGCGCAGGAGCGTGGACTTGCCCGCGCCGTTGCGGCCCATCAGCGCGACGCTCTCGCCGGGACGCAGTGTCAGCTCGACGCCGCGCAGGATCGCGGGACCGTCGCGCAGCTCGTGCCAGACGCCGCGCATCCGCAGCGCCGGTGTGGTCGCACGCGCCCGTCCGGCGACCTTTGGCCTTTCCCCGCCCACCCGTGGAGACTCCTTGCCAGCCTCCGGGCTCCTTCCTCCGCCCCGTGCGTCACCCCGCATGAGCGCAGAGGCGGCAGACTCGGCGTGGCCATTCTCGGGCAGCAATCCGCGCTCGCGCAGCGACGCGCGCGCCTGACGCACGCCGACGGGAAGCGGGCGCAGGCCGGCGAGCGCGAACAGCTTCGCCCCGGGCGTCTGCAGCGCGGGCGATTCGCGCGACGCCCACGTCTGGAACGATGCCGGGTCGCCGTCATGGGCGATACGCCCAGCGCACAGGGCAATCACGCGGTCCGCCGCCGACAGGCAACGCTCGAGCCGGTGCTCGGCGAGTAG
>Ga0207663_10001212_pt1 | contig 11900 bp, 12 predicted proteins | sample LARL53metaG_FD_184346 | JGI IMG/M metagenome (GOLD analysis project Ga0207663, IMG submission 184346) | Corn, switchgrass and miscanthus rhizosphere microbial communities from Kellogg Biological Station, Michigan, USA - LAR L5-3 metaG... | ecosystem: Host-associated > Plants > Roots >...
CAACTCATCGATGAGCTCGCCCCAGACGCAGCAGACGAGTGACCTGCAGGCGGTCGCCGACGCGCTTCGCTCCCACGACCGCTTCCTGCTAGTCACCCACGAGAACCCCGACGGCGACGCTCTCGGGTCGCTGCTGGCGACGAAGCTCGCGCTCGACCGGCTCGGCAAGGACAGCGTGATGTACCTCTACGGCGACGCGCCGCTCCCGCGCGAGTACGGCTTCATGCCGCTCGAAGGGATCCTGCGCGAGCCGCCTCCTGACGCCGGCGAGCGCGTGCTCGTCGCGCTCGACTGCGCCAACGAATCGCGGATCGGGCCGGAGACGACCGTCCTCGAGTCGGCGCCGCTGACCCTCGACATCGACCACCATCACGACAACTCCCGCTTCGGCGACATCAGCCTCGTCGTGGGGAACGCGTCGTCGACCGGCGAGGTGCTGCGCGACGTCTTCCGCGAGCTCGGGGTCGAGCTGACGCCGGAGATCGCCGAGGCGCTCTACATCGCCGTCGTCACCGACACGGGCCGCTTCCAGTACTCGAACACGACGCCCAAGGCGCTGCGGCTGGCGGCGGAGCTGGTCGAGGCCGGTGCGGACGTCCACCAGGTCTTCCAGAGCGTCTACGAGTCGGTCGAGTTCGCGAAGCTGAAGCTGCTCGGCCGGGCGCTCGAGCGGGCACAGGTGATGGAGGGCGGCCGGCTCGTCGTCTCGTACCTGCTGCAGAGCGACTTCGCCGACCTCAACGTCGCGGAGGCGTTCTCGGAGGGGATCATCGACTACCTCCGCGCGGTCGAGGGCGCCGAGATGGCCGCGCTGATCCGCGAGCCCCCGCGCCGCGACGGGCCGCCTCGCCGGGTCAGCCTGCGGGCCTCGAACGACGAGCTCGACGTCTCGGCGATCGCACGTAAGGCCGGCGGCGGCGGCCACCGCCAGGCCGCAGGCTTCTCGAGCGACCAATCCGTCGAGGAGATCGCGGACTTCATCCACCGCGAGTTCCGTGCCGCCACGGGCGCTTGACCCGAGCGGGCTCTTCCTGATCGACAAGCCCGAGGGGCCGTCGTCGTTCGCCGTCGTCGCCGACGTGCGCCGACGCACGGGCGCTCGCACCGGCCACGCGGGGACGCTCGACCCGTTCGCGACCGGACTCTTGCTCGTGCTCTCCGGGCGGGCGACGAAGCTCGCGCCGCGGTTCGTCGGCCTCGACAAGCGCTACCTGGCAGACGTCTCCCTTGCGGCGGTCACCGACACGGGCGACCGCGAGGGGGAGCTGGTCGAGCGGCACGAGCCGCCGGGCGAGGACGAGCTGAAGCGCCGGCTCGCGGGCCTTCGCGGCGACGTCGAGCTGCCGGTGCCCACGGCGTCCGCGGTCAAGGTCGGCGGCGAACGGGCGTACAAGCTGCACCGGCGCGGGGTCGCGGTCGAGATGCCCGTGCGGCGCTCGCGGGTGGACACGCTCGAGCTGGTGTCCTACGAGGGCGGGATGGCGCGGCTGGAACTGCACGTCAGCTCGGGCACCTACGTGCGAGCGATCGCAACCGCGCTCGGCGGCCACTGCGTCTCGCTTCGCCGCACCGAGGTCGGCCCGTTCGACGTGGAGGAGGCAGACCCTGAGCGGCTCGTCTCCCCGGAGGAGGCGCTCGCGCGCGTGGAGGCGGCGACGTGAACGTCGTCCGCGACCCTGTCGAGCTCGAGCAGCGCCCGCGCGCGGTCGCGCTCGGGACGTTCGACGGCGTCCACCTGGGCCACCGACGCGTACTCGAGGCCGCGGTCGCCGCCGGACTGACGCCGACAGCGGTGACGTTCGACCCTCATCCGCGTGTAGCGCTCGGCTACGACGTCGAGCTGCTCGCACCGCTGGAGCGCCGGCTGGAGCTGATCGCCGCGAGCGGCATCGAGGACGCGTTGGTCGTCGACTTCGGCCTCGACGTCGCCAAGCTGGAACCGGAGGAATTCGCCGACCGCTTTCTGCGTCCGATCGGCACGGAGGTCGTCGTCGCAGGGACGAACTTCCGCTTCGGACGTGCCCGGGCGGGGGACCTGGGCTTGCTCGGCCGGCTCGGCTTCGATGTCCGGCCAGTGCCGCTCGTCGAGAGCGTCTCCTCGACTCGCATCCGCGACCTGCTGCGCAACGGCGAGGTCGAGCGCGCTGCGCGGCTGCTCGGCCGCCCGCCCGAGATCTCGGGCCTGGTGGTCGCCGGGGACGCGCGAGGCGGCACGCTCGGCTTCCCGACCGCGAACATCCGCCCGCAGCCGGGCGTCGTCGTCCCCGGCTTTGGCATCTATGCGGGCGCGGCAGGTGAGAACCGCGCCGCGATCTCGATCGGCACCAACCCGCACTACGGGGGCGAGGAGCGGCGGGTCGAGGCGTTCCTGCTCGACTTCGAAGGCGACCTCTATGGGCGGGAGCTGGCGATCGAGCTCTGGGCGCGCCTGCGGGACGAGCAGGCGTTCGAAAGCGAGGCCGAGCTCGTCGAGCAGATCGCGCGCGACGTCGAGGCGACGCGGCAGGCACAGCGGCCGGTCTGAGCCGCAGGTTCGGCGGCGCGGCCGCATCCATCGGGTATGCGTCGAACCCTCACGCTCGTGCGCTGCCTCGATTGCGGCACGGAGTACTGGCTCGAGTCCCACGGTGGCGAAGCCGGCCCGTGCCCGCACTGTGGCGGCGTCGGCTGGGTTGCCGTTGACGTCATGTCCGGTTCCCGCCGCCCAGCAGCAAAGAACAGCTAACCGCAAGTTTCGGTAGTTCCTGTCGTCGTGTTAGGCATGAGAACCGCCACTCGCATGCAGCGAGGCCTGAAGGTGCTCCAGTCCGTGAGCTGCCTCGGCTGTGGCGGCGTCTACGCGAAGCCGGCCGGCGGAGGCACGGCGGCGATGAACCCGGGCTGCCCCGACTGCGGGTACCTGGGTTGGCTGCCGTTCACGCCGGAGGCAGGGACGCGGCAGCTCCGCTACGCCGCGGATCCCCGGCCGCACCTGCACGCGTAACGACGCTGACGCCGCCGAAGTAGTGATGCCGGTCCGTCCACGCCCGCACGGCATAGCCGGCCTGCTCGAGCTCCTCCGCGACCTCGTCGTCGAAGCCGGGCTCGAGGTGCACGACGCCGTCTGCGGGGTGGAGCCGTGGCCGCTCGACCGCGGCGGCCGCGTCCAGCCCTTCGTCGAGCGATCCGGCGAGCACTTGCACGAGCGCGCTACGGAGCCGTGTGCCGCCGGCGGCGCCGCCGGCGAAGGCGAGGCCTTCAGCGTCCAGAGCGAGCGACGGCGACATCATGCTGCCCATGCGGTCGCCCGGCTCGAGCCCTCCGCGGATCAGGTCGGCCTCCCCGAGCATGCTGTTCAGGTGCAGGTCGAGGCCGGGGAGCCAATTGCCTGCACCGAGGCCGAGGCTGCTCGTGAGCACGCAGGCGCTGCCCTCGGCGTCGACGGCGACGAGGTTCGTCGTGTCGCCTGCTGCGTCTGGCCGGTCGAGGGCGCCGACAAGCGCGAGAGCTCGGTCGGGCGGCGGCAGCCCGGCCAGCGGCGGGAGCACCGCGAGCGGCTCCTCCAGCGGCGCCAGGCCGGTGCGCGTCAGCACGTGGGTGCCTGCATACGCCGCCACCGCCGGCGGCGACCACTCGGCCTCGTAGGCCGCTAGGTCGGTGCGCGTGACGAGGCCGCCGCGCTCCTCCATCTGTGCCAGCAGTGCCTCGGCGATCGATCCGTCGTAGACGCTGTCCGGCCCTTCCTCGGCGAGCAGCTCGAGCGCCCGCACGAGCCCGGGCTGCCGGAGCTGACCGCCGGCGGCGAGCAACACGCCGCCGGGCGCGTAGATCGCGCCGCCTTCGTTCATCGTCATCACCGGCTCGAGCATCGCCAGGCACGCTGCGTGCGCCGGCGGGAACTCGACGCCGTCGCGCGCGAGTCGAAGCGCCGGCTCGACCAGCCGCTCCCATGCCAGGCGCCCGTGCGCCGCCTGCAGCGCGCCCAGGCCGGCGACGAGCCCCGGCACGCCGCACGAGGCGATGCCGATCGCGTAGTGGACGAGCTCGGTCCCGAACGGCACCTGAAGCTCGACGAGCTCGGCGCGCCGCCCGGCCGGCGCATCCAGACCTGGGACGGCGACGAAGCAGTCGAGGTTGCGCGCCTCGCGCGTGACCGCGTCGTAGTAGATGGCGTGGCCGCCGCCCAGCAGGCCGGTCATCACCGTCTCGGCGACGCAGGAGGCAAGGCCGGCGGCCACCGCGGCGTCGGCGGCAGACCCGCCCGCCTCGCGCGCCTCGCCCGTGACCGCGTCGTAGTAGATGGCGTGGCCGCCGCCCAGCAGGCCGGTCATCACCGTCTCGGCGACGCAGGAGGCAAGGCCGGCGGCCACCGCGGCGTCGGCGGCAGACCCGCCCGCCTCGAGCGCCTCGATCCCGGCCTCGACCGTCGCCGGATGCCCGGCTGCCACCGCCGCCTGCACTGTGGACGAATCGTGACGTTTTCGTTCGACGTTCGTCACCATCGGTGCGTCCGGGCTCGTTACGCTCGCAGCGGGGAGGAGGATGGCGGCCTCCGCGCCGAAGGGCCGGCAAGCGCCGGACGCGCCAAAACCGCCTGGTTGCTACCCTTCGCGGCCAGGACCGTTGTCTCGGCCGCTCGCGTGTGCTTCCTCGCGGCGCGCTTGGAGGGCGGAGTCGCATGCAAAGAGGAGGACGGTTTTGACCCTCACCAAGGAAGCGAAGCAGGAGATCGTCGGCAAGCATGGCCAGAACGCCGAGGACACGGGCTCGGCCGACGTGCAGATCGCACTCCTGACCGCCCGCATCAACGAGCTCACCGAGCATCTCCGCGCGCACCCGAAGGACCATTATTCGCGCCGCGGCCTGCTCAAGCTCGTCGGCCGCCGCCGCAGGCTGCTCCAGTACCTGCAGAAGCGGAATCTCGAGGGCTACCGCGCCCTCATCCAGGAGCTCGGCCTGAGGAGGTAGGCCGAAACAAGACACTCACCAAACCGCCGGAGGGTGGAAGTTTGAGCGAGCTTCGGCGATCCCGAAGCTGACCCAAACCTCCACTCTCCAACGAGAAGTGGAGGAACCACATGGCAACAATCACTGAGCCCCGAGTCGCGACGGTGTCCGTCACCGTCGGCGACCAGGAGCTGACCTTCGAGTCGGGCAAGCTCGCCAAGCAGGCCGACGGCGCCGTCGTCGTCCGCTCGGGCGAGACGATGGTGCTCGCGACGGCGCAGGGGAAGATGGAGGCCCGCGAGGGCGCCGATTTCTTCCCGCTCACCGTCGACGTCGAGGAGCGCATGTACGCCGCGGGCAAGATCCCTGGCGGCTTCTTCAAGCGCGAAGGCCGGCCGACCGAGCGCGCGATCCTGACCGCGCGCATGATCGACCGCCCCATCCGGCCGCTCTGGCCGAAGGGCTACAAGAACGAGGTGCACGTGGTCTGCACGACGCTGTCGGTCGACCTCGTCACCGCCCACGACATCCTCTGCATCAACGGCGCCTCCGCGGCGCTGATGGTCTCGCCGCTGCCGTTCCTCGGGCCGGTGGGCGCGGTGCGGATCGGCAAGATCGACGGCGAGCTGGTCGTCAACCCGCCGCTGCCCGCGGTGGAGGAGGGCGAGAGCACGCTCGACCTGATCGTCGTCGGCACGCCCGACGCGCTGACGATGGTCGAGGCCGGCGCCGACGAGATCCCCGAGGAGACGATCCTCGAGGCGCTCGAGCTGGCGCACGGCGAGATCCGCAAGATCTGCGATGCGCAGGAGGAGCTCCGCAGCCAGGTCGGCAAGGAGAAGTGGCTCGACCCCGAGCTCACCGACCAGCTCGAGCGCGACCACGGCAGCCGCTTCGCCGAGCGCATCGCCTCCGAGGGCCTGCGCGAGGCCTCGACGGTCGTCGAGGAGCTCCTCTCCGAGCTCGCTCCGTCGATCACGATGGACTCCACCGAGGAGGACATCCGCCGCCAGATCCAGGTTCGCGCCAGCTTGATGGCGATCCTCGACCGCCAGCGGCTCGACGCCGTCGTCAACCCGGTGCGCGAGCAGTTCGAGGACGACCTGCGGTCGCTGACCGAGGCCGAGCAGGACTCGAAGGAGCTCAAGTCGGCGAAGCGCAGCCTGCTCTACGAGCGCATCGAGGAGGAGATCCAGCTGCCGTTCCCGGTCGGCGCGCCCGCGTCGGACGAGGACACGCCCGTGGTCAAGGACTCGATCACGCGCCAGCAGATCAAGAAGGCCGCCGAGGCGATCTACAAGGAGCTCGTCCGCCGGAAGATCGCTGTCGAGAAGCGGCGCCCGGACGGCCGCGACCCGGAGGAGATCCGCCCGGTCTCGTGCGAGGTGGGCGTCAGCCCGCGCACGCACGGCTCGGCGCTCTTCACGCGCGGCCAGACGCAGATCATGTCGCTGTTGACGCTCGGCACGGCCAAGGAGGGTCAGCGCATCGACGACCTCTCCCTGGAGACCGACCGGCGCTACATGCACCACTACAACTTCCCGCCCTACTCGGTCGGGGAGACGGGCTTCATGCGGGGCCCGAAGCGCCGCGACATCGGCCACGGCGCGCTCGCGCAGCGGGCGCTCGAGCCGATGATCCCGTCGCTCGAGGACTTCCCGTACACGATCCGGATCGTCTCCGAGACGCTCGAGTCGAACGGCTCGTCCTCGATGGGCTCGGTCTGCGGCTCGACGCTCGCGCTGCAGGACGCCGGCGTGCCGATCAAGGCGCCCGTCGGCGGCATCGCGATGGGCCTCGTCAAGGAGGGCGACGACTACGTGATCCTGACCGACATCCAGGGTGCCGAGGACCATCTCGGCGACATGGACTTCAAGGTCGCCGGCTCGCGTGACGGCATCACCGCCCTGCAGATGGACATCAAGATCACCGGCGTCACGCAGGAGATCATGCGGAACGCGCTCGCCCAGGCGAAGCGGGCCCGCGAGTTCATCCTCGACCGGATGGCCGAGACGATCCCGGAGAGCCGGCACGAGCTGGCGGCGAACGCCCCGCGGATCTCGACGGTCAAGATCGACCCGGAGAAGATCGGGATGGTGATCGGCAAGGGCGGCGAGACGATCCGCGGGCTCGAGGCCGACTACGAGGTCCAGATCGACATCGAGGAGGACGGCACGATCCTGATCTACGCGGTCGACGGCCCGAAGGCGGACGCCGCGATCGCCGCGATCGAGGGCCTGACGAAGGAGCCGGAGGTGGGGGACACCTACACCGGCAGGGTCGTCAAGACCACGCAGTTCGGCGCCTTCGTCGAGCTGAAGAAGGGGACGGACGGCTTGCTGCACGTCTCCAACGTCGGCCCGGGCCGCGTCGGCCACATCGAGGACGTGATCGAGCGCGGCGACGTGCTCGACGTGATCGTCCAGGAGGTCGACAAGGATCGCGGCCGGATCGGCCTCAAGCTGGTCGCCAAGCACGAGAACGGCAACCTCGTCCAGCCGGAGGAGCTGATCGAGCGCGCCAAGGACGCACCTCCTCGCGAGCGCGAGGAGCGGCCGCCGCGCCGCGACGGCGAGCGTGGCCGGGGCGGCGGCGGGCGCGGCCGTGGACGCGGCGGGCGCGACCGCTGAGGCAACCGAGCGGGCAGGAGCGCCGCTCCTCGTCGAGGCGAGGGAACAGGCGCTCCTGATCGCCGGGCTGCGGCTCGCGCTGGCCCTCGCCGGCGCGGTCGCGGCAGCCGCGCGCGGCGTCGACCGCGGAGCGGTCCTCGCACTGCTCGCGGTCGGCATCTTCGCGCTGCTGCTGTCCGTCTACGGCGGAGACCGCCGGCGACGCTCGGAGCTGAAGTTCTCCGAGCCGCAACCGATGCCCGCGGATGCGCGCTTCGTCGGGAAGGCCCGCACGCTCGCGCACGCCGCCTACCCGAGCACGATCGGCCTCACCGTACTGATCGCGGTCGCCCTCTGGCCGCAGCCGGCCCTGTCCGCGCTGCTCGCGGGCCTGCTGGCCGGACTCGCCGCGATGTCATTGATCGGGCTAACGCGCCTGACGTCCTGGGAGGCTGCGCGCGGCACGCGCTTCTACGTCGACCCGCACACCGACACCGTCTACGAGGCTCCGCGCTGACCCACGACACGATCGTCCTGCTGGCCGTCCTGGGCGTCGTCGGCCAGGTGATCGCGGGCCTGCTGATCCTGGTCGGGCTCGGCTGGGCCTTCGGCCTGCGCTCGGCGGGCGACTGGCTTCGGCGCTCCCTCGAGGGCTACGAGCTCTGGCTCGTCTTTCTCGTCTCGTCGATCGCGACGGCCGGCAGCCTCTTCTTCTCCGAGATCGCCGGCTTCATCCCGTGCGAGCTCTGCTGGTACCAGCGGATCTGCATGTACCCGCTCACGATCATCACGCTGCTGGCCGCGCTCGCGAACGACCGGCGCGTCGCGCGCTACCTGCTGCCGCTGCCGCTGGTCGGCGCCGGCGTGTCGATCTACCACCTGCTGGTCGAGAACGGTGTGGTCGAGCAGGCGAAGGCGTGCCTGCTCTCGGCGCCGGGCGGCTGCGCGACGAAGTGGATCAACGAGTTCGGCTACATGACGATCCCGACGCTCGCGCTGACCGGCTTCGTGCTCTGCGCCGCGTTCCTCCTGTTGGGGGCGGCGCCACCGATTTCTGCAGCTACCGTTAGCGAACGATGACCAGCGGCAAAGCAGCCAGGCGCCAGCGCCAAGCGGCGGTCGCGCGGCCGCCCGTGCGGAGCACCGGGGGCCGCAAAGCCAACCCGTGGGTGCTCGGCGGGGCGCTGGCGGCGATCGCGGTGCTCGTCGTCGTGGTGGTGGTCGTGCTCTCGGTGACCGGCGGGAAGAGCTCGAGCGCGAGCACCGCTACGGGCACGGCGCTGCCCGATGCGGCCACGATCCAGAAGCAGTTCGAGGGCATCCCCCAGCAGGGGAACGTCCTCGGCAAGGCGACGGCGCCTGCGACGCTCGTCGAGTACATCGACCTCCAGTGCCCGGTCTGCCGCGAGTTCGAGACATCCGTGATGCCGACGCTGATCAACCGGTACGTGCGCACGGGTAAGCTGAAGGTGATCGCCCGCCCGGTCACGGTAATCGGCCCGGACTCCGAGCGGGGCAGGCGCGCGATGATCGCCGCGTTCGCCCAGAACCGCGGCTTCAACTTCTCGCAGCTCCTCTACTTCAACCAGGGGCCGGAGAACGGCGGCTGGCTCGACGACTCGATGGTCGCCGACGCGGCCGCGAGCATCCCTGGCGTGGACGTCAAGCAGCTCCAGGACGCCGCTAAGTCGAAGGCGGTCGCGAACGCGACGGTGCGCTTCGACCAGCAGGCACAGGCCGACCAGCTGGCCGGTACGCCGACGATCCTCGTCGGTAAGACTGGTCAGCGCCTGACGAACCTCGGCGCCGGCGTCCCGTCGGTCGCCACCCTCAGCTCGCTGATCAACAAAGCTCAGTAGCGGTCGAGCTCGCGCAGGCGATCGTCGTCGATGCCGAAGTGGTGCGCGATCTCGTGCAGCACGACACGCCTGATCTGCTCCTGCAGCAGCTCGTGGTCGTGCCCGTAGAGCCGCTCGAGCGGCCCGCGGTAGATCGAGATCTTGTCGGGCCGCACGCCGGCGTAGAAGCTCGAGCGCTCGGTGAGGGGGATGCCCTCGTACAGCCCGAGCAGCGGCTGTCCGTCGGGCGGCTCGTCCTCGACGACGATCGCGACGTTCGACATCGCCGACCGCAGGTCGTCGGGCAGCGACTCGACCGCCGCCTGGACCGTCTCCTCGAAGTACGTGTCCGGCTGCACGGGGCGAGGGTAGCCGCCGGTCGCAAGTACGATCCCGCGCGTGCAGCAGAAGTACGTGCTCACGGAGCTCGACTCGGGCGAGCGGGTCATCTCGGAACGGCTCGCGCACGTCCGTTCGGTCGCGCTCGGATTCTGGATCGGCGCGGGCTCGCGAGATGAGACCGACGCCAAGGCCGGCCTCTCGCACTTCATCGAGCACCTGCTCTTCAAGGGCACGACGAGCTACAGCGCGCAGGAGATCGCCGAGATCTTCGACGGCCTGGGCGGGGAGCTGAACGCCGCGACCTCGCGCGAGCACACCGTCGTCTACGCGCGGGTCCCCGACGACAAGCTCTCGGTCGCGCTCGACGTGATGGGGGAGATGGTCTTCGCGCCGGCCTTCGCCGAGCTCGACGCCGAGCGCGAGGTCGTGCTCGAGGAGATCGCGATGTACGAGGACCAGCCGCAGGAGCTGGTGCACGACCTGATCTCGGAGGCGACCTTCGGCACACACGCGCTCGGTCGCCCGGTGATCGGGCGCGCCGAGGTGATCTCGAGCGTCACGCGCCGGTCGATCTCGGGTTACCACCGCTCGATGTACGTGCCCGGCAACGTCGTCGTCGCAGCCGCCGGGAACCTCAAGCACGAGGAGCTCGAGCGGCTGCTCGTCCGCCTGCAGCGGCGCACGGCCGGCGCGTCCCGTGGGCCGCGCGTGCGGCCGGCGCTCGTGAAGGCGCCCCCGCCGAGCCTCCGCTTCCAGCGCAAGGACACCGAGCAGTACCACGTCTGCATCGCCGCGCCCGGGATCGCGCGCTCCGACCGCCGGCGATTCGCGGCGTCGCTGCTCGACGGGATCCTTGGGGGCTCGGCCTCGTCGCGCCTCTTCCAGGAGATCCGCGAGAAGCGCGGCATGGCGTACGCCGTCTACAGCTTTGGCTCGCAGTACACGGACACAGGCCAGATCGGGATCTACATCGGGACGCGCGAGGACAACGTCTCGGCCTGCCTCGAGATCGCCAGCGAGCAGATCGGCGACATCGCCGCCGGCAACGTGCGGCCCGAGGAGCTCGAGCGCGCAAAGGAGAACCTGAAGGGCCGCATCCTGCTCTCGATGGAGTCGACGTCGAACCGGATGAGCCGGCTCGGAAAGTCGCTGATCACGGACACGGAGCTACTCTCGATCGGGCGGATCATGGCCGAGATCGACGCGGTCGAGCCGGAGGCGCTGGCCGAGCTGGCCGACGTGCTGCTCGCGCCGGAGAAGCTGTCCGCCGCCGGGATCGGGCCGAGCGAGGAGCGGTTCCTGGCCGCGGTCGAGCACGTGAACCCGGGTCTCGCGCGGGCGGCGTGAAGGTCGCGCTCTTCGGGCGCGGCGGCAAGGTCGGCTCCGTGCTGGCGCCGGCGCTCGAGCGTGCGGGGCACTCGCTCGTCGAGCTCGGCGAGGCCGAGGCGATGGTCGACTTCACCACCCCGCAGGCGGTAGGTGCGAACGTGGATGCCGCGCTCGAGGCCGGGGTGCCCTGCGTCGTGGGGACGAGCGGCTGGGACCCTGCGTCGGCTGGGGAGGCGGCGGCCGAGCGCGGGCTCGCGCTGCTCGTCGTGCCGAACTTCGCCCTCGGCGCAGTCGTGATGATGCGGCTCGCGGCCGAGGCCGCCCGCTACCTGCCGCGGGCGGAGATCGTCGAGCTGCACGGCGAGGGCAAGAAGGACGCGCCGTCGGGCACCGCGCGCGCGACGGCCGACCTGCTCGGCGGCGATGTGCCGGTGCACTCCGTCCGGCTGCCGGGGCTCGTCGCCCACCAAGAGGTGCTCCTGGGCGGCGAGGGTCAGCTGCTGACGATCAGGCACGACGCGTACTCGCGCGATGCGTACGTCCCGGGCGTGCTGCTGGCGCTGGACCGCCTGGACACGTTGCCGCCGGGGCTGACGGTCGGGCTCGACGCGCTGCTCGACTGACCGTCGCGGCGAACCGGCATGCATTCGTCACACTTCCGCGACAGACACGTCGCACGAACGCCGCTACGGTCCCACCAAGGGTCAGCGGGGATCCCCTGGGGGACGTTGGAACGGCAGGGGTGGCGGCCCGCGCGGCGTAGAATGGCTTCGTGCTCGGCGAGGTGCTGACCGCCACCGTGACGCCGTTCGACGCGGACGGCAACGTCGACTGCGACCGGTACCGCGAGCTCTGC
>Ga0207663_10001218_pt1 | contig 11864 bp, 13 predicted proteins | sample LARL53metaG_FD_184346 | JGI IMG/M metagenome (GOLD analysis project Ga0207663, IMG submission 184346) | Corn, switchgrass and miscanthus rhizosphere microbial communities from Kellogg Biological Station, Michigan, USA - LAR L5-3 metaG... | ecosystem: Host-associated > Plants > Roots >...
CTACTCAAATATCAAATTCGATATGGCTATTCCATTCTAGAAATTACGCAAATAGGATCGTTGAAAGATGCAGATTTGTTATGATTACATCGTTAATGTGGCCGAGATAAGAATCGACTCATGGACCCGTTCAGTTTGCGATAATCCGCTATTATATATGCCAATACTAATATGCAAATTAAATTAACATAAGATATTACTACGAATCTGGATTAATACCTGTTTTAATAACTCGGATCCTAGAGTAACAGTCATAACTGTAAATATCCTCTTTTATCACAGTTTGAATCTCAACTTTACTTCGGAGAGCTATAGAGTTTCAAGGGACTTAGAAACCAATCAGTTGGCTATAGGGATATTGGTTCATTCTTTGCGTATAAAACCCTGACTGAGAAAGAATGACTATAAATGATTTTGCTATTGCCTGCTCTTTGGACAAATCTCCAGCATATTTTACTTATCACGGGGAAACTATGCTCATTATTATTTCTCAAGAAAACGCTAAAGTAGGTTGCAATGATTTTGGTCAAATTGAGCCCTTCATGGAAGCGCTTATTTCGCATGAGTCAATACATGTAGCAATTAAGAAATTGGAAGGACTTGCTTCTTCTGATTCTCTTGACGACCTTGAGATTATCGTTGAACGAAACGGCACCAAATTTCAAGTCACATTAAACAATATTCTATTTGCAAGGGATATGTCAGGGATAGTTCTGCCATAGACTCTATGCCAAAAATATTATGATTTTATATTTTGGTATGTATCTAGTTGACAAATGAGTAAATTTCAACGTTCTACAATGCTAAGAAAACTTGTCGATAATTCGTATAGAGCAATTGATGAAGGCGCTTATGAAACTGAAAGGTATTCATCCAAAACTCATCAATCATTGGGATTGGAATCTGCCATACTATCGTGCCCGCATGCTCCTATAGTGGCAGAAATCAAGTTCGCCTCTCCCTCAAGGGGAGTGATAGTTCCGGCAGATGCCAATGCCGCTAGTCAAATTGCAACTACGATGATATCTGCCGGAGCCATCGGGCTATCAGTTCTAACTCAACCCTTTCTTTTCAATGGTTCAATCGAAACGTTATCTATGGTCAGAAAAGTATCGACAGTCCCAGTACTTATGAAAGACATCTTGGTTAGTGAGGTACAAATTGACGCCGCAAAATCGATTGGAGCTGATTATATCTTATTAATCAAGACCATTTTTGATCAACACCTAGCTGAGGGCAGCATAGAGAAATTTGCAGAGTACGCGAAAAATAAGGATGTCAGAGTGATATTTGAGGTTCATACTGAACTTGAATTCAATGAGATTTTGACGATTAACAAGAGCGTACACGCAATAATAGGGATCAACAATAGAAATTTGGAGAACCTCGAAGTAGATATTCAAAATACTGAAGCGTTACTGGCAAGGTATACTAAGGGAGATAATGTAGTTATTACAGAAAGTGGCATACTCGACGCGAGTGATATAAGACGTCTAAAGAGAGCAGGTGCAGATGCTTTTCTTGTCGGTACCAGTATTATGGAAGCAGATACTGTTGGATCCAAATTACGTGAGCTTTATTTATCTATATAGTTACCGGAACCTTCATTATAAGTTGCTAATGGTAAACCTACGCTGAATCTCTAGATATCTCTTATAATATGAAAAATCAAGCGCCTGCGCAAAAACTATGACTGGCCAACCCCTAAGCACGTTGGTCTTTGTTTTTATGTCTGAGTTTTGTAATATCGGCAAACTCATACTCTCCCTCGTGACTATCGTGAGATAGTAACGACATTAGAGCGTTGAATAGTTCAGATCTAAGCGTATCAAGAAATATTGGGATCTTATGGGATAGGTCAATGAGTTTCTTGGCATTTTTGTAGTATCTTCTTTCTCTTCCTCAATGCTTTTGATCTGTGCTTTCAAGCCCCTTCTAATTGGTCTTATTCTTTGGTTGCATTCTCACATTGCAAATCCTCAATCCTGGCGTCATGAGCCTTGACAATTTCCTCTACATCATCGTACTCTCCGATTCCGTTTTTTACAACAAGTTTACCAGCTCGGTGGAAAAGTGCCTTATCGGTCATCCCTGTAAGAAACCTAACATCCTCTTTAGGAAAATTCTCTGCTACCTTGCACTGGACGTAGTTTTTGCCCTCGCCAGATGGGGCATTGGCGGCCAGGCTAAGAGGATTATTAGTGATGGCGCTCGGCATATGGTAAAATATCTGTTTAACTAGCCTGTCTTCCTGTTTGGCCTCCTTTAGGATGACACTGATACAGTATGGACTTTGTTTACGTTACCAATATCAGTATCGCTTAGCTCTACTTTCATTATTATAATCATTTTTCTATGGCCTCCATCATCATAAATAATCAGAAATTTTCGAAGTGGTTCACATTAGCCGTGTCGATTATCTGCTGGATTTTTAGCCTAGAGCCAGTCTTATTGTTGCCCTACAATGGCAATAACTTGCAAAAAGTGACAAGTTATACATATTAAAGTCTTACGATTATCTATTAGAGAAATTAACATGAACACGAAAATAAAACTGACAATACTATCTATTATCGCTGCAGGATTGTCTATTGCAACAACAACTACAAATATGTTACTTCCAGCATTTGCGCAAAGTGCTACATCCTCTAATGCAAATCACTTTGGTCAGGGTGCATCCCAGATGGGACAATCAGGTACGATGGGAACTCATGCGTCACAACAAACCGAGCCACGTGCTGGAATAGGCAATGTAGGGAATGTGCTTTGTCCAAACAGTAGCGTCAAATTAAAGCCAGGACAAACAGCTGATGTTCTCACTGGCGGAATCGAAAACTGTCCTCCGTAAAAAAATCAAGTCAAGGCAATTATAGCAAATTAATACATGGATAAGACATTCTCCTGATTTATTTTTTATTTTTTTTGTCTTAGCAGAGATAATCTCATGTCACATAGGAACCCGATACTCCAGTAAGTTTTGTCATGATCCATTCTCTTAAGTATTGCATCCTGCCCTTCCAATATCTACCAAGACAATAAGATCGGGCCCTTATATGCAAAAGGCTTTAGTCCAACTAGCCAACGAATCAGCAACAGCGGTCTAGGCAGCGATAGCGAGTGATAGCAGCTATAAACTGGAGGTAATTGATAATCAATATTGAATATCGCTTTATGATGGAAAGGATCCCCCACTTTATGGTTGGATAACCTAAAATAAAGTTAAATTGTAATGAGACTGATGTCCAGAATGATTTCGAGATCCCGATTAAAAGGCAAGTTCGGAAAGTATGGCGGAAAATTCATCCCCGAAACACTTGTTCCTGCTATTGAGGAGCTAGAATCTGCTTATGAAAAATATTGTGGCCAACGGAGTTTTTGTGAAGAATTGGATTATTTTCTTAGGAGTTATGCAGGTAGACCTACTCCACTTTATTATGCTAAAAACCTTACACGATACGTGGGAGGAGGGAGGATCTTACTAAAGAGAGAAGATCTATTGCATGGTGGAGCCCACAAAATTAATAATACGCTAGGACAGGCTCTGCTTGCAAAAAAAATGGGTAAAAAACGAATAATAGCTGAGACCGGAGCAGGCCAACATGGCGTGGCAACAGCAATTGCCTGCGCTGTACTTGGTCTGGACGCAGAAATTTATATGGGTTCAAAAGATACGAGCCGACAAAAAATGAACGTGTATAGAATGGAGCTTCTGGGCGCTAAAGTTCATCCAGTTGTTTCAGGAACTCAAACCCTAAAAGATGCAATCAACGAAGCATTGCGCGATTGGATCACCAATGTGAATAGCACGTACTACCTCATTGGATCAGCAGTCGGTCCACATCCATATCCGACTATAGTACGTGATTTTCAAAGCGTGATTGGTAGCGAGATAAAAGATCAAATGATTGAAGTATACCAGCATCTTCCAAATGCAGTTATTGCAAGTGTGGGCGGCGGCAGCAACGCCATCGGGAGTTTTCAGCCGTTTATTAGTAAACCAAAAGTTTTGTTGTACGGTGTTGAAGCTGGTGGTAAAGGAATTAGCTCTGGGGAACACTCAGCCTCACTCTGTGCTGGGTCAGAAGGTATCTTACACGGTATGAGGAGTTATCTCTTGCAAGATCAGTCTGGACAGGTACTTACAACGCATAGTGTATCAGCAGGCCTAGATTATCCAGCCGTAGGACCACAACATGCATACCTTAAAGATATCAAGAGGGTCAGATATGTCGCCTGTAATGATGACGATGCAGTAAATGCATTTTTGTTGCTATGCAAATACGAGGGCATTATCCCTGCCTTGGAATCTTCACATGCACTATCTCATGCCATCAAGGTTGCAAAGAAAATGGATAAAACTGATTCCATAGTAGTCACTCTTTCCGGCCGCGGTGACAAGGATATGGGCATAATAATGGACTATACCAAGACAAATGCTCAAAAAATGAAAAAGCACCATACGAAAACAAATAAGAAGTGAGATTATCATTCATAAATTTAGACATCTTTGGATCGAAATTGGCAGTAAATTTTTATTCTATGCACAAAGAGAACCTGCATAGGCAGCAAGTATCTGTTTATGATGGATTCCATTATTATTGATACCTGGGATATGCGAAGCACTTTAACTCACAAAAAGAGTGATTTTGGTAGGATGACAGTTGTTTAATACTTAATAGAAGGGCTTTTCACAATGAAAGAAAGAGAATTAAGAGATCTATTCATAAGCTCATTAAAATCAGGCCATATGCAAGGAAACATTTTTGAGGGAGGGATAGATCAAGAGTTTAAACACGAGAACTTACTTTTTCGATATGAATATTATTTCAGGAGTTTTGACCTGGTAGTTATCAGAATACTAAAAGACGAAAAGCCGGGACCTTCTTTTCTTGACATGCAAGAAATGGTTGGGCTGGAAAATCTATTGGTTAGAAACAATCTGTTAAATCACTATGCTAGAGCCGAAAAATCTAGAGTTGAGCGAATTCAATTTTATCCAGTTGAACTAAAATCTGATGATGATGTTCTAGATGCACGTCTTCCTAATCAGTTGCTTAATGCAATTTTAACATTCGGCAGATCTATAATAGTTTTGGATTATAATCATTCAAGAAGAGTTATGCGCGATCGTATGTTAAACTTGTTCCCATGCACCGTAGTAGCCTATACTGGTAAGGAAGATTACTTCCAGATGCTTTATTTCTACAATAGATTTGTAACTAACACCTACTTTGACATGCCGAGAAGACGAATTGCGAAAATCCTTTATGATAATGGGCTCGGGGCTAAAGTAAGTAAAATGTACAAAGTACTTTCAATAGTCCAAAAAATAAATCAGAAGGTAATATTTAATGAGATGCTTGATATGGATGTACTATTGTCGCCGGAAGAATTAGAATTCATCGAAAAGCTTTCAGACTATCAGATGACGTCTGAAAAAAAACAGCTAAGAAATTTGATAAAATCTACTATGAATACCCAGATTACAGAATATTTCTGAATCGTCTAAGTATAATAATAATCCTACTAAGATAATTAATATAACATATGCGGTAAGTTGTTATATCAAAATCATGGACAGTAGCATATTCTTAGATAGATCGAAATTATCTGCAAGATACATACCTAACGAGCTTCCACATCGTGAAAAACAAATTGAAGAAATCTGCCATGTATTCATAGGTCCTTCGTTCCCAGATGATTATCCATTGACTGTCCTACAAATTATAGGCTCAGCGGGCATAGGAAAGACGTCTACGGTCTTAAAGTGTTCAAAGGTGCTTGAACAACATTTCGATAGGAATCGTCTGCCATTAGTAACAGTTTACGTAAATCTGAAGCTACAAGGCGGGAATAAATATGCTATATACAGGTATTTACTTGAAAGGCTAGGGCCAGATATTCCTTCGCAAGGTGTTAGTGCGGAGGAAATGCTAAGGTATTTGCTGCGTTACCTGCGCGAAAGTAAAAAATACGCACTAATCATACTTGACGAAATTGACTACTTGATAAAAAATACTAAGGACGCTGGCGTAATATATGACCTTACTCGGCTTAATGAATTTGAACCCGGAGCATCATGTAACATAAAAATGGTCATTTTTATAGCAAGGAGTAAGGAATTTTATGAAAAATTGGATCCAGCTGAACTTAGCTCACTTGGTAGAATTCCTATAGAATTTCCTGAATATACACTTAAACAAGTGGGCGACATATTAAATAAAAGATGCTCCGAGGCCTTTAATCCGAAAGCACTTGGTTCTGATATTATCGACGAAGTAGCAAAGATTACTACTTCGCACCTCATTCATGGCGACATACGATTTGCACTAGATCTCCTTGCCTATTCTGGTAACCTAGCAGAATCTCAAGGTACTGAGCGAGTAACCATAGATCAGGTTCGACAAGTCTATTCGCAGATTCATCCAGCAGATGTGGTTAACAACCTAGATGAATTGCCGCCATCTCAGGTTTACACGCTAATGGCAGTAATCAGGACTATTAGAGCAAGAAGAAAACCCTATGTTGAGCTTAAGGAAATCCGGTCAAGTGCCTCGGACATTGCCGAAGAGTTCAAGTTGAAGAAATTAGATATCGAAGATCATTTACAAGAGTTGTCGTCGAAGAGAATAATAGACATAAGGTCTTTGAAAGAAATCGGGATTATGGGCACATCATTTAAGGATCTGGAGCCACTAATTCTACACAAAATCAAGCGATATAAAGAGAATAAATTGTGATATTGAATAGTACTAGAACCAGCAAGGAAATAATAGAGCAAGGTCTTGGAACATTAGGAAAAATTAAGATCTTAAAATCATTAGCGGAAGACAGTAGAATGCTAACAGTCTATGTATTACACAACAAGACTAGGCTAAAGAGAGAAGATATTAAACGAAATCTTAATGACCTGATAGAGATAAGGTGGGTAAAGGAGACCAAAATGGCAAACAAGATGTATACACTAGATTTACACAATGAATATGTAATCCAGCTTGTATCTTTTTTCAGAAGTGTAGGCTATATTGAATAGCTCTTCGTTTTGCTAATGAATATAAAACATTTAATCTCAAATCAATTTAGTATTGTTCATAGTGAGGCATTCTAGATCTAGGCTATGTTTCATAGTCTTACTTTCTGCCCAGATAGATTTTACTATATATGGCTAAAATCAGGATCATCCTGGTCATGCAGAGATAATCACGAACATCAAGATAATCATCGAAGGAGTTCATCTGAATTTGCTACAGTTGAATGTAAGTTCACTTTATCTCTTATGTCTCTAATCTAAAAATCAACCATCATGAATTACGTATTACGAACTTGGATAATTGTCATGTCAAGCCTGTAACGAACAAGAGAGACAAAAATGCCGGCTAAGAAAATAAAAAATTGGTAGAAAATTTATGCGCTATGCCTATCATGCCCTAAATATAATACAAAAAAAGGAATAAAAGGGCGATCAGCTAAACCGAGATGTGCTGTCGGTTCGCAAACAGGTCGATGGACCAAAGTTTATTTTTGTAACGGGAGGTGTAATGTCTGGGCTAGGCAAGGGCGTAATCACTTCGTCGACAGCAAAATTGTTACACCTGTCGGGGTTCAGAGTTTCATGCGTAAAGATTGACCCGTACGTTAATTGTGATGCAGGAACGATGAATCCGATTGCACATGGTGAGGTCTTTGTGACAGATGATGGCGGCGAATGTGACATGGATTTAGGTAATTACGAACGATTTCTTGATATTGCTTTATCTAAGGATCATAACGTAACCACTGGAAGAGTTTATCTAGATGTCATTCGCGCAGAACGAGAAGGGAAGTATCTTGGCCAATGTGTCCAGATCATACCTCACGTCACAGACGCTATTAAGAATCATTTACGAAGAATCGCTGAGAGCGAGAATTTAGAGGTTGTTGTGGTTGAGTGCGGTGGGACTGTAGGTGACATCGAAAGCCTTCCGTTCCTTGAGGCCCTAAGACAACTTGAACTTGAGGTTGGACATTCAAATACCCTTTTCATACATGTAACCCTTGCACCAATACTAGACGTCGTAGGAGAGCAGAAAACCAAGCCTACTCAACATAGCGTACAAGAATTGAGAAGAATAGGAATTCAACCTGATATCCTGGCCGTCAGATGTAGAACGAAACTTACTTCTGAAGCAAGGCGAAAGATATCCCTATTCGCGAGTATTGAAGAAAGCTCCGTCATATCGTGCCATGATGCACCTTCTATATACAAAGTACCTGAATTATTGGATAGTCAGGGAATGCTAAAAGTCATTTCCGAAAAGCTAAGGTTAGAAAATTGCAGTCCTCTTTGGCTCGATTGGAAATCGATTGCAAAGTCATTTCATACCTACGAAGGATCGATACGGATCGCAATTGTAGGTAAGTACGTCTCTCTCCCCGATAGCTATGTTAGCGTTTACCACGCTCTATTACACGCAGGAGCAAGTATAGGAAAAAAAATTGAAGTTAATTGGGTCGAATCGGAAAAACTCGATAATACCGCAGATCCCTCAGGTCTCTACCAACTAAGGACTTATGATGGTATTTTGGTCCCTGGAGGGTTCGGGAAAAGGGGTAGCGAGGGTATTATAAATACAGCCAATTTTGCTAGGTTAGAGAACATTCCTTATTTAGGAATCTGTTTTGGCTTCCAGCTCGCTATCGTAGCAGTTCTACGGAACCTTTGTTTAATTGAAAATGCCAATTCTACTGAACTCGATCCTGACACGATGGATCCTGTGATAGAGTACATGCCAGAACAGAGATCAACTACTGAACTCGGCGGATCGATGCGACTGGGAAGTCACGAAATAAACATAGCACCAACAACCAAAGCATTAGATCTCTACAAAAACGATAAGATATTTAGAAGACACAGACATCGCTATGAATTCAACCAGCACTATAAGAATTTATTATTGGACAATGGGGTAGTCTTGTCTGCATTTTCTGACGGTGGCAAAAGACTAGAGATCTTTGAAATTCCAAACCATCGCTTTTACTTTGCCTCTCAATACCACTCGGAATTCAGCAGCAGACCGGGTAAACCTGAAGAGACTTTTGTTGGATTTGTTCGAGCAGCTGCTCTTAAACCTTGAGTTCAAAAATATGCTGTCTAGCATCTCGAAGTGATGTCTTCTTCCGTACATAGTCCCCCTTTAGCAAATGGCTCAAGGATAATCTCACAGTTCTTTCAGGAAGCATTGTTCGCTTAGTAAGGTCCCTTTGACTCAATGCTCCTTCATATTCTAAAGTTTTTAGAATTAATTTAGCACTTGCTGGCATGCTCAAAAGGTCCTCAGCAATTTTAACTTTTTTTGCAATCAACGATATGGCTGAGGAATCCGTGGATAGTCGAATTAGCCTTGCTGGAATTTCATGTCTTTGGCATTCAAGTAATCTTTTGATTCGTACTCTCGAGCCACCGTCAAGGATAACTTCACAATGATATCGACTCATGAGATTGACAATTTCTAACTTCGTGTCATCAGGAACAATTAATGGTCGTCTTGTATTATCGACGGAGTTTACTGAGACTACTACAAAAACCTTAGATCTCTGGATCACCATTGGCCCGCCCGCTGACATTGAATAAGCGGTTGAACCAATGGGAGTAGATACTATTATTCCATCGCTATTATCGTGCCAGACATCTCTGGCATCGGTTCTAAGAACGTGTTCCATCAACATAGCACTTTTACTAGGAAAGACGGCTACATCGTTGAGTACTGGCTGGACTTCATTTCCATCAACCCTTACAGCAAGACGAACTACCTCGTCTATTCCATAGTCGCCTCGGTTCAGTTTAGCTGCTTTCAACTCCAAATCCCTCAAGCTAAGCTGGGCCAGAAACCCGGTTGAATCTGATTCATAGATTCCTAGAACAGGTGCGGAGTCTGTTACAACCCTATGAAAGTAATCTAGGATCCCTCTGTCTCCTCCTGGGACAAGAACCAGATCTACCTCTTTTGCAACCTCGTAGTCTCCTGTTTTCATTACCTTTGCAGTGTGACCTATTGAATCTAGTATTTTTTTTATTTGAATAATTGAATAATAGTCCCTTGAATCCGTTCCGGATATGGCTACCCTCATAGGTCATTCTTAATGATTTACAGCTAAATTTAAAGACATGCGAAAGATACATGAGATTTGAGGACTAATGGTAGATATATTTATGAATTGATATCTCGGAAGAGAATTATTAGTTTGATACGCGATATCAAATTAATCGCCATGCTTAAACTATCGCCCTTGGAGTAGAAGTCGCTGAAGCTTGGCGACCTAATCTCAGAATCCATGTCCAGAAGAGATCTATTAACATAAGATTTAAAGGATAGATCGAGGAAACCAATTTATGCCAAAGAAGCGAACAAGCAGAGGACGAACCAAAGGAGGAAAAGGGAGTTCGGGGACTGTTCATTGTAGTCAATGCGGTGCCATGGTTCCAAGAGACAAGGCTAAGAAAGTCACAGGGAGGGTTACACTTGTGGAACCCACATTAGCAAAAGAGCTCAAGGCACAAGGAGCGTATATTGCACCTTCGACAGATGTAAAATTCTATTGTGTATCCTGTGCAGTGCATAGAGGTGTAGTTAAAGTGCGATCGGAGCTGGATCGAAGAAATACTGGACGATTGAGATAACATTTTCTCGTTATTATAGCCGTCGAGTTACTGTGTTAACTCTTTGAATAATCGTTATTCCGGATACTATTGATACGATAATGACAGCAATTTGGACTGCATTACTAAGAGGAATTATACCTATGACGGCAAGAATGAGCAATCTTTCGGCACGTTCCCCGATTCCAATCCCAATTAAAGGTATATCCAGAGACTCAGCGCGTGCTCTTGTATAGCTGACTAGTAGCGCCAGGCTTATGGCAATAAGACACCAAAATGCAGATGAAAGATTACCCAGATATATTGATATAAAAACAACAATTTCCCCCACTTTATCTAGTACTGAATCCATAAAGGCTCCTCGTTTCGTGGATTGGTTGGTGAGTCGGGCTACTGCTCCATCGAGAACGTCGAAGATGCCACCTAGTAGCAGTATTATGCTAGCCGCTAGTGTAATGAAATAGGAATTAATTAGTGTTGTATGTGATGCTAAGGCATACAATACTGCTGCCGCAATAGAAGCAAAAAAACCCAGAAAGCTAAGCTGGTTTGGAGAAACATGCCTCGAGGCTAGCAAACGGGCAAATCTATTTAGGAGTGGTTCCAAGCGATTTCTGAGTTTGTTCAGCATCGGAAAATATCATTTGCTGCATTTTTTACGATTATTTTATATAATGCTTTGGCTGGTAATTCCATATTTCGTTTAAAAGCACGTACTTCCAAAAAATGTTTTGCCCAAAAATGGATCCGTCTTATAAAGAGATTAAAATAATATACAGAACAATTTAATTTATTTTATTTCTTAATTGTTTAATAACAATAGTGGCAGAATACTCTTGGACACTTGTCGAAAATAGATACGCCACATCCTACTGATTTTAGTTTAAAAGTTCTTGTAATAGGTTTGGGTCAACTTGGTTTACCCGTAGCAAAGTACATCAAGGATCGAGGAGGGTTTGATACGTATGGTTATGACATAAGTACAAAAGCAATGGATCGTGCACAGAAAATAGCTGGAATAAAAAGGATTGGAGATAATAATAATAATAATAGCACTGGAAATAATGGTAATAGTGCTAGTGTTAGTGTAAGTAGTAGTAGTAATACTAAAACTAATACTAATACTAATAATAATAATTATGATGGTAATACTTCCATTGCATATGATTTTAGTCAGTTTGATGTCTTTATCATCTGTGTTTCTACACACAAACCAGATGACATGTTT
>Ga0207663_10001219_pt1 | contig 11856 bp, 12 predicted proteins | sample LARL53metaG_FD_184346 | JGI IMG/M metagenome (GOLD analysis project Ga0207663, IMG submission 184346) | Corn, switchgrass and miscanthus rhizosphere microbial communities from Kellogg Biological Station, Michigan, USA - LAR L5-3 metaG... | ecosystem: Host-associated > Plants > Roots >...
AAGAAAACTTGACTGGGAGTTTGTTGCTTATGAACATGAAAAGATCTATATGAAAATCGTGAATAGAAAAGAAAAGATGGAACAAACTGTAAGTTCCAGTAGTAAGTAAGTCAGGTAGTCAGACCGTTAACTGATCAGAGTCATAATTTAATCCTTTTTTATTAATTGAGAAGAACTCCTTTTTTTGTTTCCTTTATACGCGAGATAATTAATTCAATTATTATTATGAACCGTATTAACATGGTAAAAGTATAATAGTAGATCTATTTCGGCAAACTAGATATTTAATGATTTTTTTATCACAGAATGAAAAACAAAAGCGCCATAATCGTATTTAATGATAGTCAAGAACCTAACATAATCAGTATTCAGTTCTGTCATGTTTACCTTGTAAACTATATAGGACAAGCAATAAAAATCCCAAATAGTAATTTGATATCTTATGACGTCAAGACTAACCACTAAGGTTGCAATTGTGACAGGTGCTGCTTCCGGCATTGGTTTGGGAATTGCCCATCTTTTTATTAAACAGGGCGCCAAGGTTGTTTTTTGTGATATTAATAATAAATCTGGCAAAGCTGCAGCTGATGCTGCTGATAGCAACAAGAACGCTCTGTTCATTGAATGTGATATATCCAATATTGAATCAATCAAAAATTTAGTTGCCAAAACATTGGAAGTTTACGGGACGGTCGACATATTAATCAATAATGCAGGCATACTGTACCAAAAACCAATTTCTGAAACAACTGATGATGAATGGAATGCAGTAATCAATACCAATCTCAAAGGGCCCTTTTTGCTAACACGTGAGGTGTTGCCTATTTTGAGAAACGTGGTAAAGGTAAAATTGTAAACGTAGCGTCCATAGCCGGTATTATTGGTTATGAGAATCTGTCTGCCTATTGCGCATCAAAGGGAGGGATTATTGCAATGACTAGATCTCTGGCCTTGGAGTTTGCCCCAAAGAAAATAAATGTCAATTGCATTTGTCCAGGTGCCATTAAGACAGGTATGACAAAGGTAATTGAAGACAATGAAGCAATGTTAAAACAAACCCTAATGTCTATTCCTGCTGGTAGAATAGGTAACCCAATTGATATTGCTAATGCTGCACTCTATCTGGCTAGTGATGAATCGGATTATGTAACTGGAGCTTCAATAGTCGTCGATGGAGGATGGAGTGTGCGTTAAGTAGCATTGATAAATTATCTAAGAAATAAAAGTCAACAGCAAATTAATGAATGAAAAACGTACAATGGTCAGTAGGACAAACGCCCATCATCTTGTATATAAAATACGAAGAAAAATGTGACTTACTATTTATCTATGGTATCATATTAGGCAATCTCTATATGTGGAGTTCGTAAACGAAGCAATAAAAAGTAAGGGTAAAAAAGAGATTAGAGGAGATGAGATGAGATGAGTACTGCCAATTCCAATGCCGTCCGATACAATATTACGGACGTTTTTACTGAATTGTTACCAAGCTCAATGCAATTTAACATCCAATTATGGAATGCTTTTGTTGAATCTTACCCAATATATCTTACCACAATTTCTGAATATGACAAGTCGTGGAAAGACATGTCTGGACTAGATACAGCACTAAGAAGCAAATTTCGCAAGGCCTTGGATGATAAGTTTAGGCAAGACAAATTTGTTAATTCGCTTTCAGATAATGTTGCTAGCTATTCAAAGTTAGCAAATGTTTTAGGTCTAGGAAATGTATATCAGTGTATCTCTAACGCATCATCAAAATGGAATAATGATTTTATAGAACCAATTAGGGATACATTATTTCGCACTCCTTCGCATAAGACCTGTGAGATAGAAAAGTACTCTCTGTTTCGCTATCATAGATTACCGCCGTCATCTATATCTACTAGCTCCAAAAAAGAGCGTAATCTAGTAAGAAGCGAAGGTCGGGAAACTAGAAACAGTGAGACTCGTTCCTCTCCTGTACTTATAATCTATGCTTTCATAAATAGACATTATATTCTAGATCTCTTACCTGAAGTAAGCGTTGTGCGAACCATGCTTAACGGAGGAGGAGAAGAAGGAGACGTAAGGCTTGACATCTTTGCAACTGATTGGGGAACACCATCTGTATATGACAAGAGTTTGACAATCGGTCATTTTGTAAATAGCTATATGGATAAATCTATTGATTCTATAAGAGAGATTACAAAATCTGATAAAGTAACATTGTTTGGCTATTGCTGGGGAGGTGATCTTGCACTTATGTATGCTGCTCTTCACCCCGAAAAAGTAAAAAGTCTAGTAACTGTTGCTACACCGGGAGATTTTGATCTTGATAATTCGTTGCTTTCTGTTTGGACAAAAGCCATGAAGGAAGAATATCTTTTAGATGCATTTGGAAATCTACCTGGTATGGTGCTAAACGCTGCGTTTATTCTCAGAAACCCTATAGAATATGTACACAAGTATTTTCACTTCTTTGAACAACGCCGTGATGTAGAATCAGTAGCAGAATTTCTTGCAACAGAAACATGGCTGTATGATAGCCCACCGATAATTGGTGAAATATACAGGGAATTTGTAGAGTATTGCTACAAACAAAATTTGCTTATCAAGAATAAGATGAGAATTAAAGAAAATGATGTAGATAACGATAATAATAATTATGATAATAATAATAGCAAAAATGGCGAAACAGTTATCAATTTAAAGAATATTGATATGCCATATCTTAATGTTGTAGCTGAAAAAGATGATTTGGTGGCGCCAGAGTCAAGCAAGGCTCTTAACAACGCACTAACAGGAAGTCGCGACAAGAGCATAATTGAATTTAAGTCAGGACATGTTGGGCTAATGATAGGAAAACGTGCTCATAAAGAGCTCTGGCCCAAAGTAAGAGAATGGATAATAAGCACTCACAATAAGTAGACCGCCAAGATTATCCGAAAAGCCATATAATAGTGACTTCAACGCGAGTATCACACTAAGAACCAATCCCAAAAATAGATAGACATATAGCTTGAGAATATACTGTTCATATGCGTGGCTTACGATAGGGTCAAGTATCTTCCAACAGTCAAGAGAATTCCGGATGAATTATGGAATGAAATCAGGATGATGCTTCCACCAGAAAAACCAATTAATACAATCGGACGTCCGGTAATATCATTTAGGAAGGTGCTGGATGGCATTCTATATGTATTAAGAATGGGACGTCAATGGAAGATTAGATGTTGCCAAAAGAATATGGCTCAGGTTCGACCTGTATAACTATTAAATAGCGATATTTTTCACTACTCAGCTTTAGATTTGTAAGAATGGCTAGAATGAAATTAATGCATGCAGCTACTTATACAAATGGTATGCCTACAATTAATGTGAGAGATATATATTTTGTAAACTGTCATTCAAACTCACCGCTATCTCCTATGCCATGAAAAGTATGCAATATCCGATATCGCATCTGATAACAAGTTGCCCAAGAACGTTATATCGAATCTCTCCATGAAAAGTCTAAGGTCTTTCCCTCATACCAACAGTCAGATCTGTGAATTAACGAGAATCTTTTAAAGCTGATTTCTGCAATCACAGGGTTGTGGTTTTAAAGTACCTAAGCTTAATCCATTTCTTGCAGACGTGAGCAAGGTTACAAATTCTGAGAGGTCACTCTTCTCTTTTCTTCTGTTTCGACCTTTCCATCTATTATTTTATCTATCTTACAACTGTTACTGGACACTTGGCATGCTGTACAACTTTGTGAGAGACGCTACCTAGAAGAAATACTTTGGCGGGACTTAGTCCTCTGCTACCTAGAACTATCATATCTACCTTCTCTTTATCTGCTATCTTCAAGATTTTTTCAGCAATATCCCCTCTTTGTTTGATTGTGTTTACATCTTTTACTCCATGCTCTCTAGCTTGCAATTCGAATTTCTCAAGCATTGCTTTATCATCAATTTCTCCTTTCTCAATCTTTTTGGCAATTTCTTCTAGCTTTTTACTGCTGCTTCCAACTCTTTCAAATATGTCTGCTATATTTACAAGAAGCAGAGATGCATTGCATTTTTCAGCTAAAAATGATGCATACTCAAAGGCCCTTTTTGATGCCTCTGATCCATCAACTGCTGAAAGAATCTTTGATAACATCATTACTTTGAATTTCTAGTTTACCATATTAAAATATTTTATATCTCAGTATGTTGCAGATCGGTGACTGAATGAACTGTTCGATTGCAACTGTTACTGGTTTGCACTCTTGGTTCGAACTGTCTGGATTAGTTTATTTATGATATTATTTGATATTGAATTTTCCTATCTGCCCTAGATAACTTCTCGCATTTGCTGAGGTCTGCAGATTTATTTCTAATAATACATAATTACATCCTCTACATCTAACTACATATAATAATAAAAAAGATATTGCCCATTATGACCAAATTGTATTCTAATTGTTAGAAATAATGTCTGGAAAAATATGACTAGAAATCGAGTAGGTATTTTCAAGATCTTTGCAGTCTATGAAATGATACTACATTTCCTAGAGATCCAATCTATACTAAAGATTACAAACAATCTTTTTATTAAAGTCAGAGAAATAAACCCATGAATCCCTCATTTGTAATTTTGTTGTCTGTTTTACTAGCTACATATATTGTAGTAACAACAAATACCAATACTGTATTAGCAGCAAAGCATCACAAAAATGCCAGCAATGACAAGAAGAGCGACAGCAGTGGTAGTGGTGGTAGTAGTAGCACGAGTGACAGTGATAACAATAATGATAATTCTAGTTCGCACAAGAATAGTCCTACGTTTAATAGCACGGTATCCCCAAGTAGTGGGACAACCTCAACAACCACACCAACAATACCAATAGAAAATAATAAAGAACAAGCAATTAAAGACGGACCTATAGGAATATGTTCTGTAGGAGTAAAATCAGCTTGCAATGGGCCAGCATTTGACTATCCATGAAAACAATAATTCACACCCCACCATCGCCTTAAGGTTAAAATCTACAAACTAAGTCTTGTGAATATGGTCAGTACATGATCAATCGACTTCAGTTTTTGTAATGGATTGGTAGATAAATTTAATGATGCCTCTTAACTGGGTTGACAATGCATAACTGTAATAATGGACGATCAGTAAAACTAAAGCATATTGAAATCAGACTGATCTGACTGTCCAATCATGGAACGTAATTCCCATATTATATATCTTAATAATTTTCTCTCATCTCTCCCACATTCTTTGACTGAACTTAATTCAGTAACAACTATCAGACCCAAACTAATCAAATATGGTTTACTAACTATGCTTTAGATTCCTTTCAAAATTAGAAATTTCACAGTCGCTCAGACATAGCCTCGCTGTAGGATTTATAAATTTCTTAAAGACAGACAGGTTCGTGTCGCTTGGCCCTATAAAGAAGAAAGAAAAATAGACTTTTAATTTCCGGATTAGGTAATGAGATAAAATATTTAATAATAATGAAAACTTTCTATGAGGATACTGAATATGATCAAATTATTCAATCTGGGTTCTGTACTGACAATAATTCTAATCTCAACAATAGCATTGACAGCTGCAGCACTATCATTACTTTCAGATACTATTACGAGCTCAAGAGATGCCGGTACAATGAATGCGTATGGACAGACTGGAAGTATGGCTACACTACAAAATACAGGAGCACAGTATGCAGTAAGTATAGTTCCGGGTGCATCTCAAAAGACCAACCTTATCCATTATTATCCTCCTTTGATAGCCGTTCCTACAGGAACTACTGTCGCATGGTTTAACAACGATCCAGGGCAGCCTCATACAGTTACAAGCGGCCTACCAAATGCTTCAAATTCTGGCGCTGTGTTTAACTCTGGCATTATGCCGTCAACTGCAAACTCGTTCTTTCAATATACATTCAACAAAGAAGGTAATTTTGTGTACCATTGTGAAATACACCCATGGAGAGTTGCAATGGTATCTGTAAGTAGTGGGATAGAGAAAGGTAATAACTTTGAAATGTCTTCAGGTGTAGGTCCAACACTTAATCTTACAAAAGATCTTAGAACATTGCTTGTTTTTGCACCACTAACAGTACCGTTAGATAGATCGACGCCACTAACATACAACGTCACCATAGCCAAGAGTAATGACCCTAATACCAAGCTATTTTCAAAGACATTTACTGTAGTCGGTGAAAAACTTCCAGTCGAGCTCATTGCTAGGAGCGACATTAATAAGACAAATGTCTATGGACCAGACTTTAGTAGTACTGGTGCATATCATGTTGAAGCGCCCTTTTTTAAGGGTAATGCTGGTTATGATATAAAAGTTGAAATTGCGGCAATTAATTCAAAACAACCACAAAATAAGATTGCAGACAAATTTAGTTTACGGACTGCAACCTGATTTCTTTTTCAACTTTTACTGTTAGTGAAAAGATTAAATTTAAAGTTGAAATTGAAACTCAAAGAATAGTATTAGCTAGTTGGATTGATAGATTTGTTGCTTGGCTAATAGATGTTGTTGTTGTGTCAGTTGGACTTGCCATAATACTTGCTCTAATGTCTATACCATTTTGGGCTGCAATTTCACAATCATTTGATAGTGGAAGCACTTACATGAATATGGCATCAAGAAACTTAGGATCTACATGGTTTCCTTACATTATATCTAGTATTGCATTCATGGCATACTGGACTTACTTTGAATCCACTACTGGTCAATCTATAGGCAAGAGAGTAATGCACTTAAGGACAACTGGTCTACCTGGTAGTAATACTGTTGATCTAAAAACAGCTGCAATAGAAAGTTTTGGTAAGGCATTTCTGCTTCCATTTGACGTGTTATTGGGATGGATATTTACCAATGATAAAAGGCAGAGATTATTTAATAGAATGAGTGACTCAATAGTAGTCAAGTTAAGGCAAGCTGATGACTATGATACATCTAGGAATATAACGTATATGAAGGACTAGATAGATAGACGTTATTGTGTTATACACAGCGTACACCAAATCCTCATGTTAAAAACGATTACTACTGCGATATGTAATTTCCATATTTCGATAGACAATCCAAGAGAAATACACAAGTGCTACTGAGTCCATCACAATCATTCTGGAGTATTGAATAGCTAAGTGCTCTGCCGCTTCTGGCTTATGTGAGTAGGTCTAGTCAGCCACAACAAATAGAATATTGAAAATTGCAGCTATAATCGCAATTACTACATCTATACTGAGATTTGTCTGTAAATCGTAGCAATTTCAACAATTAGCATGACAGATAGCAGTAATAGGTGGTTAGGTAGCGATGGCTAATGTAACAATATTGATCGAGGATACGAATAGGGAGAGATTGACGTATATAGGAAGAAAAGGGAAAACCTACGATGGCCAAATCCTTTTTATAATCGTGATTATATCAAACCACTAATTTGAAGAATTAGGAGTAATATACTGAACGACCTTGGTTGAGCGGATTGATATGCACTACTATGACACACTGAAGAGGCGGAGCTACCTCAACAGTAAGGGTACGAGTTATAAATTTGAAGACTGGGTTATTAAGCAATGCAAACCATATCCTGGAATGCGAGTCTTAGAGCTCGGCTGTGGAACAGGAAAACACACTTTCCCTTTTGCCGACCAAGTTTCACCAGGTGGTTCTATTCTGGGTATGGATATATCGCAAGCGTCTGTGACTGAAGTTAACGAAAAGGCCAAGGCGAACCAACTAAAACAAATCAGAGCTATGAGAGGATCTTTTGATGAATGCATCAATTTGCTGCACGATTTTAAATTTGATCTCATTCTATCCTGCTATGCTATATATTATGCCAAAGACATGAGGGGAATTCTACGTGCCTTGCGTTCCCTGCTAAATCCTAACGGTAACATCTTTATTTGCGGTTATGGCAAAATGAATAATCAAGAAATTTATAATGTTATTAATCATGTAATTTCCAATCCTCGTGAACATAGGAAATCTGCAGGCGATTTCATCGATGCCTCAAGCATAGAAGAAATAGGCAGGTGTTATCAGAGATTTAATACGGTTAGATGGTACAACAAGATTCAATTTAATAAAGTGGATGATGTCTTGGAGTGGTGGAAAAATCACCCTTCCTACGTCCCAGAGATTTATGACCAAGTAGAAGACTCACTACGAACCTATTTTGATTTGAAAAGTAATTTCGTTTTGACCAAAAGCATTCTCGGTGTTAACTATTATTCCTGAATACTTGACCCTGAGGTCTCACACAATAAGCTGGTTGATAGTGGTGATGCTGGTGGCGACAACGATCACATCTTACTACATGAATACCTCAAGCAGATACAGTTTCTGATATGCATATCGCTTGTAATTAAATTAATCTATAAACGTTCTTTGCTTAACTTATTAGACATGGACCTTTTTCCTTCTAAGAAAGTTCTGATAAATACAAAAGGCAGATATTTATTTCAAAGATTAAAGGCACTTGGTTCAGCTAATACTTATATATAAATGTGATGTAACCATGTTACTTGGTTTGGAGAATTGAGGCTTTGCTCGAGGAGGTTGGTGTACGCTCATATGAAATATGGGGAAATAAAGCACAAATTACTGTAAGATCAGTAGCTCCAATTAATAGAGCTTGCATCAATGATCTTTCATTTTGTTCCTTAGAGGGGGATGACGCAGTTAGATCTATCTCAAGATCTAGGGCAGGTATTATTCTTTGCAACATAAGTGTGATGGAACTGTTGGGTCAGATGCAAGGACAAAAACGTCAGCAATGTCTAGTTTTTTTGGAAAATCCGAGATTGACCATGATGCACATAATAAAGTTAATGTACAAACAGAAAAAAAGCAAATTGTGTGGAGTTTCACAAAGTGCACTAGTACCCAAAACTGTGAAGCTAGGAAAGAACTGTTCTATAGGTGAATTTTGTGTCATTGCCAATGACTGTGAAATCGGGGATAACACAACAATACACGACAGAGTTAGCATTTTGCAAAATACTAGAATTGGTAGGAATTGTGATATCCAGCCAGGAGTAGTCATTGGTGCTGACGGCTTTGCGTATGAGAGGCACAATGAAACACTTGAATTTGAAAGGTTTCCACATATTGGTGGAGTTCAGATAGGAGACGATGTTGAAATCTATTCGAATTGCTCAATTGCGCGCGGATCACTCTCAGATACTGTTATAGGCAGTGGTACAAAGTTAAATGCACTAGTCCATGTAGCTCATAATGTAGAGATAGGAAGAAATTGTGCCTTAGGTGCAGGTGTCACCATTGGAGGCAGCACAATTGTAGGTGATACATGTTGGCTTGGACAAAATTCGACTTTAAAGAATAAGATAAAGATAGGAAATAAAATAATTGTGGGTTCAGGAGCAGCAGTTATAAATAATATACAAGATGAAGATATTGTCGCTGGGGTGCCAGCCAAGTCTATAAAACATAAAGTGACTTCGAATCAGTTGTTCCTTATGGGTGGACATACACAGAAACGAAAATCAAGACATATAATTACAAACGAACATTTTAAATGACTTGCTTTGAACTGGGGCACTAGACCGAATAGTATTTAGCGATACATAGTTTTTCACACGATTTAAGTGGACTAGATTGGATTGATGGGATGCATTTTGCCTTGCCTTGCCTTGCTAATGTATTATCTTCTTATTACCCATTACTTATTGCACTTCTGATACTTTCTATTAGGGGTCATTTGTTTTTGGCTTCTGTTAGAGTTGTAGGTGAAACGTTAAAATTTTAGCAGCAACTGATTACAATTAAGTCATTAATGACTTGCCCACCAAATTATAGATATTTGGTATAAAGGCATCAAGATAAAATATATGAATGATTAGAATTTGTTTTGATGATTAAATGATCAATGTATAATAAAATCATAGTACATAGATGGTAGTATTCATAGATGGTTCCAAACCTGAGGACAAAGCATTAGATCATACGATACATTTTGCAAAATCTATTTCAGTTGACGGCCATATTAGTCAGATCGAGATTATAATACTATCTGTTATTCCAGACCTCTCTACTACACTTTGTTTTGAATCTCCTAGAAAGATCTATAAAGACTGGAGAAGTAATTTCATTTTCAAAGTATGTTAATGAGATGTACTAATTGAAGAGATCAAATGCCATAAAACTCTCGAATTCAAGAAAGATGGAATATGAATTACATAGAACTAAAGATAGTGATTTTACATTAAGAGATGAACTTCTTGTTAGCCATGGCAATTCCATATCAGAGACGATACTTGAGTTTGCAAATAAAGAGAGAGCAGATTTGATAGTGATGGGCAACACCGGGCTAAGTGGAATATCAAAGCTTAACATTAGGGAGTGTATCTAGATCTATTGCAGAGCAGTCTAGTTGCCCGGTTTTGATTGTACATCTGTAATATTTCTAGATTATATATCAATAATAAAGAAAACTGATGCAAATGAAATTTCATAATACCATGAGTGTTGCATCTCATATTTTCTTGCACAATAAAATGAAGTAGGATTAAATATCGTATAGATTATTCAAATATTTATTTCTGATATTATCTCATCTTTGAGCAACGGATCTTTTTATAAAATAGAATGATACTTCCAGAGCTACGCATATTTTGATTCATTAAGATTAATTTCATAATTAAATTTACTTCGGCAAGGAAAGATCAAATCATAGAAGCAGATAGAATGCCTCTGAATGAAGCTACTCGAGCTCATGAATTAATAGCTGGCGGGCTCAGTCGAAGGTAAGATTGTCTTGATTGTAATGATTGATAAACTAAGCAAACTGATGTATTATCAAAACCTGTTCTAGGAACTAGGAACCTGTTGGCTCGTCAACTGGTTCATCTTGATTAGACATTGATTGAGAACTACTACACTGTTTGGAACGGACAGAGGTAGGGTAGGTAGGCAGATCAGCGAGCTTTCACAACTTACGCCATTGACTGGAGATAATAATAATAATAATAATAATAACAACGACAATAAACCTTCAAAGCATTAACATTTTACACACAATTGACAACATGCAACTTTGATATCACATTTCAGTATCGCATTGTATTTCTTATTTCTTTTTGATGAGTACCTATGCATCATCTAGAAGAGACTGCAGATTCATACCGATTCCTTTTTCTGATTCGCACACTCAGTACAAACAATTATCCTGTCAGAACTGCTTGTGCCCTTTACTTGGTAGCCAATAACTTTACGACAGTCATAACATTGCAATGTGATTACACATGATTTATGAATTGTTTTTCCATCCGCATAAACTATAGGTTGGGATTCAGTAATTGCCCTTCCGCACTCGTAACAGTAAATACGTTCCATCTACTAATTAATACATTAGTTAATATATAATACTAACTTATATGCTCGATCCAAATACTTTCATTTAAAGTTGAAAACAGCCATTTCTACGACAAGTAAAGTTATTTTCAATGGTGATCTGCAAAGTACCATTTTAGAAAGAAGATGGACGATGTTATCTGGCTTCAACTCTCTTCACTAATCCAATTCTGCTAATAATCTTTTAATTAAATATTTTATCGACACTGATTTATCTATAAAACATCCAAAACCTACTTCGGACACACCTTTCTTAGAGCACAAATATTTACTGCTAATGCAGACATAAAGCACACTCTAATGTTAACTTCCAAGTCTAATATCTTTTCACTCAACTGAAAGTTATTCATATTTGGATATAAATATCAGTTAGAAGTTCGTAGTAATATGGATTGAATTCTTTCAATACTAAAAAGGATCCTTATATGATTGATAGATGGAGAATAATGTGCAAAATAGAATGTATTATTCATAACGATGGTAATCTCATTTGAA
>Ga0207663_10001221_pt1 | contig 11846 bp, 12 predicted proteins | sample LARL53metaG_FD_184346 | JGI IMG/M metagenome (GOLD analysis project Ga0207663, IMG submission 184346) | Corn, switchgrass and miscanthus rhizosphere microbial communities from Kellogg Biological Station, Michigan, USA - LAR L5-3 metaG... | ecosystem: Host-associated > Plants > Roots >...
AAATGTATGCGGACATGTTGCTCGAACTAAATCGTCCCGCCGAGGCGCTGGAGCAATACCGCCTCTCGTTGAAGTCTGATCCTAACCGCTTTAATGGACTGTACGGGGCAGGCCGCTCTGCAGAGCTTACCAATCAAGAAGCCCTCGCGGCCACTTATTACAAACAACTGCTGGACAATTGCGATCAGGGCACAAGTTCGGATCGTCCAGAATTGCAGCGGGCCAAGAAATTCGTCGCCGAAAGTGCGAATGCGACGATCCAATCAAGCTGCTGTTCCAGCAGAGGCCTAGCGAAGGATTCAAACGACACCTATAGAGGGATTTCGATTGATTGGCAGTCAGTCGACTGGCGTGCCCGAGCGCTGCGAAGTGAATCGCGAACCGCTTTCCGGGCTCTGGCCAGCCGTGACATGACGGTTCCGATAGGGATCGACAATATTTCCGCGATCTCCTGGTAGGACATTTCTTCCACTTCGCAAAGAAGGAGGGTCTCGCGGTAATGCACCGGCAGGTCGTCAATGGCGCGCTGCACCAGTTGGGAATTACAGCGATTGATTAGAATCGTTTCGGGGGTCTCGGTCTCAACCGCCGGTTCAGGTCCGTCCTCCTCTGAGTCCAGCGTCTCGGTCATACGCCGCTCGAATTTTGTGCGCGAGCTAAGGAAGGTGTTCCTCAGGATGCGAAACATCCACGCCCGGAAATTAGTGCCAGGCTGAAACGATGGAAAACTGCGCAAGGCCTTTAGATAGGTCTCTTGCACGAGATCCTCGGCATCATCCGAACCACGCGCGATCCAGCGCGCGAAGTTGTAAAGGGAATCGAACAGCGGTATGGCCAACTCTTCGAACCCTGCCAATGGTTGATCGTCACGCGAGGACGAAGTCCCGAATCCGACCATCTGTTGTAGTCCCGGTCCAATACCGTTCATTTGCCTTCCCCCGAATCGCTCGACGGAGTTTCGAAACTGCCGGTGGCTTGTTGCGTGACAATCTGACGCGCCTGTCGTCCGCCGTCAATCGACTGAGAATTTTCTCTACATATCCATTCGATTTCCCGTCAAATAATGGCTAGCTAAAGAGTTAGTTGTGCATATATCCTGAAACCAGAGTTTGTGCGCGAAGTGCTAGACTTCCCTGCGCAGCCCCAAGGCGCTATGGAATCTCCGCGGCCGGTTTCCGTCGTGCGATTTGGAACCTATGAGGTTTCTCTCCACTCGGGCGAAGTGCGCAAATCTGGGTTGAGAATCAGAGTGCAGCAGCAGCCGATGAAGCTGCTGGAGATCCTGCTGGAGCGTCGGGGAGAGGTGGTCAGCAGGGAGGAGTTGCGCGGCCGGGTCTGGACCAACGAGAGCTTCGGTGATTTCGACCAGGCTCTCAACATCGCGATCGCGAAACTTCGAACCGCGTTGGACGACTCGGCCGAGAATCCGCGCTTCATCGAAACGCTTCCCAAACGGGGCTATCGCTTTATTGCCGACGTGTCAGTTGTCGATGTAGATGTCCCCCCAAAAAAGCCGCAGCCTTCAGCTGGAAATCTGCCTGAGTCACAAGAACAAGAGACGATAGGGACTGGGCGTGAGGTCCAAGCCGACAGGCTGACCATTGAGGCTGCACTTAAACGCCGGCTGTGGCCGACGCGTCGGTTTATCTTCGCCCTGGCGCTCGTCCTGGGCTTGCCGATTCTCGCGGTCTGGTTATTTCGTTCGCGTGGCCGTGCGCCTACCGGCATCCGATCCCTGGCGGTGCTTCCTCTGGAAAGCCTGTCTGGCGACGCTTCACAAGGTTACTTCGCCGATGGCATGACCGACGAGCTGATTACAGATCTGTCACAGATCAGCGCTTTACGGGTGATCTCCCGCACCTCCGTAATGGTATACAAAGGTGCTCGCAAGCCCCTGCCGCAAATCGCTCGTGAGCTGAATGTCGACGCCGTGGTAGAAGGCACTGTGCTCCGTTCCGGCGACCAAGTCCGCATCACGGCGCAGTTGATCGAGGCTTCTACGGACAAGCACTTATGGTCCCAGAGCTATGAAGGTGAGTTGCGTGACACTCTGGCGCTCCAGAACAGGGTGGCTGCAGCCATCGCGGACCAAATTCGGATCAATTTGACTCCACAGGAACAGGCTGCACTGAAAAATGTAAAGGTTGTTAATCCGGAAGCTTACGAGTCCTATCTCAAAGGCCGCTACTTCTGGAATAAGCGCACGGCGGATGGTTTGAAGGTCGCCCTGGCTTATTTCAACCAGGCAACCGGTGAAGACCCGAAATATCCCCAGGCTTATTCCGGCTTAGCCGACACATATGCCTTGTTGGGAGACTGGCAATACGCGGTGATGACCCCCAAGGAGGCATTTCCCAAAGCGAAGGCGGCGGCGATCAAAGCTCTGGAACTGGATAGCACCCTCGGCGAGGCTCATAACTCGCTTGCGTTCATCTTGGACGGGTTCGACTGGGATTTGGACTCTGGCGGGAAGGAATTCCAGCGGGCCATTGAATTGAATCCAGGCTACGCAACCGCTCACCATTGGTATGCCTGGCACTTGAGTCTATTGGGTCGGTATGACGAAGCGATTGCGGAGATGAGAAAAGCGGAAAACCTGGATCCGCTATCTCTTATCATTAACGCCGACTTGGCAGAACTCCTTGTCCTCGCGCACTCTTATGACGAATCCATACAGCAAAGCCGCAAGACGATCGAAATGGATCCTAATTTTGCTCTCGCACACAATCAACTCGCCCAGGCGTATCTGCAAAAACACATGTACGATGAAGCGGTCGCAGAGCTACAAAAAGCCGTCCAGCTTTCCGGCCGTAGCCCGACGTGCATAGCGAATCTTGCTCGCGCCTATGTCGCATCGGGGAAGAGAGACGAAGCGGTCCAGTTGCTGAACGAGTTGAAGAAGCGTGCCAGCCCGGGTTATTCGAATGCTGCCGAGATTTCCATGATCTATGCTTCTTTTGGAGATATGGACCAAGCGATGAATTGGCTCGAAAAAGGCTACGAAGAGCGATTTAACCCGGGCGTCCTGTTGCGGCCGGGCTTCGATCCGCTCCGCTCTGATTCGCGCTTCCAAAGCTTAGTGCACCGTATTGGCCTACCAGGGTAAGGTAGCGCACAATTGACCCCAGAAAGTTTACCTCTGCCGGGAATAAAAAGCCTGTCCGTCAGGTTTTCATAATCGACAACCCGAAACCCAAAGACGGAACGCTTTTTATGATTTCAAGCGGGGTGCAGAAGAGTCGCCGGAGGTGTCCAAAACAGGGGAGGGACAAACCACGGCCAGCAATAATTACATTTCATTACAAAACTAGGGGGCAATTTTTGCATGTGTCTATTCACCCAGAATCCGCATCGAACCCAGTAGAGAGAGTGGCATGATTTCGTTAAGTTTGGTTCAACTGATTGAACGTCATTCCGACGAACTCGCCACCGAGTTGATCGCGAAACTCGAAACTTCCTCCCGCACCTCTGACCTGCACAAAGTTCCGGTCGAGGAATTGCGACGACGAATTCAGAGATCTTGCAGCACTTGAGTGAGTGGCTGATCACCGAGACGGGCGCCGACATCGTGCAGCGTTGTTTTGAGATCGGTGAGCGCCGCGCCTCTCAAGGGGTTGCGCTTTCCGACTTCTGCTGGGCAATTGCTATGACCAAGGAACATCTCTAGGAATTCCTCCAGCGCGAGGGAATCATCCGCGGCCCGGTGGAAATCTACGGCGAGATGGAATTGTCGCGCCTGCTGGACCAGTTCTTCGATCGCGCTTTGTGTTTTGCGACCGAAGGTTATGAGCAGTACGTCCAGCTGCAGGTAACCCGTAAGCGCGGGTTCGTCGCCAACGGCAACGGAAATATATGCATGGCACTGACGGCACTTAACACGTCCATGTCGCGCCGGGTTTTTCCTGTGCGAACGATTTAGCCTTCTTCTCAACCACGGTGTGAGAACGTCCATTGAGCTCTTTCTTCGAAATACGTGAGAATGAAGCGAGAGCATCGACTCACTCGTTGCCCCTCCGAGTTTTGGTATCGGAACCCGATGTTGTGAGTCGCAAGCTCATTTGCTCAACGCTCGAGTGCGAAGCAGGGATAACGGTGACTTGCGTGGACGACTCCAGGCTGCTGTCCTCAATTCAGGAGAGCGCTCCAGACCTCGTGATACTGGCTGCGCATTCGCCAGCGATTCGGCGAGCTCCGAGTTGGGGGGCTGTCGGAGTCAAGCGTGCGCCAGCAACCATCGTCACTGCCTACGATCCGTCAGTGGTCTCCGCATTTGCTTCTTCCGCGATCGACTTTCTTGTAAAACCATTTGATGCCGAGCGCTTCGAAGCCGCGCTGGATCTCGCAAGATCGCGAATTGCTGGTGCTCGGATGGAGTTCGAGGTCGAGGAGAGGCCGGGTGCCCGGGAGCAACAACGACCGGCGCGGCGCTTCTTGCAGCGACTGGCAGTTGAAGAGAATGAAAAGATTATGCTTGTAAAAGTGGCGGATGTCCGGTGGATGCAGTCATCAGGGAATCACATTCGACTGCATATGGAGAACACGTCTCATTTGATTCGGCAAAGCATGAAAAGTCTCCAGGCGCTGCTCGACCCGAATCGTTTTCTCCGCGTGCATCGCAATGCGATCGTAAATCTCGACCATGTCGAGGAGTTTCATTTGCCTCCGAACGGCAATATGTTTGTGAAACTGAATGATGGACTGTGTTTACCCCTTCGAAGAGCCAATCGGGCGCTACTGCGGAAACTGCTGAAAGACATCTGGTAGTTCAGGTTTTAGCTGGATGCTTGGTTTGCACCTCCTTTTCTAGTTCTAGCTCTCCTTTTCGTGATGTGCACTAGGCTGATTTGTCTTTGTCCGCCTTCACAAAGCCCACGGCAATCGTTGAAGCAGATTTCACTCTTGCTGAATTACTTTTGTTTATTGTCTTCCGAGAAATCATATTTCTATCCCGCTTGCTTTCAATTTTGGTATCGCTAGATCTTGGCCATCGCCGAGCCAACGTTCACCCCGTTCCTGCACCGGTTCATCCCATCATTGTTGGTTATGCCCGTGCTCTTAGGAGGGAAGTCTTTCTAGGAGAGCACTGTGAAATTCAGTAGAGTACCGACCCCTCGCGAGAATGAAAATAATACCTTACAAAGCGTAACGAAAATTGACAATCACCAGATTGCCGGAGTACCGGTTAGTCGAGCTCGCAAAAATCTGCTTCTGTTCTCGATGCTCCTGGGCGCGATCCTGGCATTGCCTGTCGTGGTGAATGCACAGCTCACAACAGCGGATGTTGTGGGAACGGTAACCGACGCTACTGGAGCGGTGGTCTCCAACGCCAATGTAACCCTCACCAACCAGAGGACAAACGAGACCCGAAACACGCAAAGCAACGGCAGCGGCCAATATGTTTTCACCCTGCTGCTGCCCGGAAACTACTCGGTGCGGATCGAAGTACCAGGTTTTACGACTTTCACATCCAACGTGAATGTGTCCGCGGGCGATCGCGCCAGGGTGGACGCGTCAATGCACGTAGGACAAAGTTCGGAGAGCGTTGAAGTGACATCCCCAAGTCCCCTGCTCCAAACGGAGACTTCCACGGTCGAGAATACGGTGCCCGAGCAGCACGTGGAGAGTCTGCCCCTCAATACGCGCAATTTGACGACCCTGGTGACGTTCGTGCCGGGAGCCAACGAAGGTGCCAGCGTTGATTCACTCAGCAGCGGTCAGCGTCCCGACGACCGCCGCCAGACCAGTTCATTTTCGGTGAACGGACAGGACGTCGAGCTCAACAACGCGCAGATCGATGGCACCGACAACAACGAACGCATCATCGGAACCATTGGCGTCAAGCCCTCGATCGATGCCATTCAGGAAGTGACCGTAGAAACCAACAACTACACTGCCGAGAGCGGAAGAACGCCGGGCGGTCTGGTCAGCGTCATCACCAAGAGCGGAAGCAACAGCTTTCACGGTTCGCTGTATGAGTATTTTCAAAACAACGCGTTCAACGCCAGGAATCCCTTTAACCCGTCGCCCCAATTTCCCCAATCCGAGTTTCGCCAGAACGATTTCGGGGGCAGCGTTGGCGGTCCCATAATTAAGGACCGGACCTTTTTCTTTTTTGCTTACGAAGGCTTCCGCCAGGTTGCAGGCGTCCAGAATCCCATAACTAGCACCGTACCCACTGCGGCCGAGCAGGCTCTCGGTCCAGCGGGAATTGTCGCTGCAGATCCGGCAACCGCTGGACTGCCGGTTGATCCGATCGCGGCCAACTTATTTAAGTTGTATCCGTTGCCCAACATTGGAGCATCCGGACAGGAAACCAATAACTTCCTCTTCGACCCAAACAGAACCCAGTTCAGTACAACGTTCGATGCGCGCGTCGACCATCGGTTCAGCAACAACGATCTTTTTTACGCGAGATTCACTTCCAACAATGTCAGCTCGGTCATTCCGACGAACTTGCCTAATGTCACGATCAACGGGGTCAGCATCAATCCCGGCAATGGCCAGTTTGGCTTTGCTGGACCGGCAAAAGATGTTGCCTATAACGGTCAACTCAACTACACCCATATCTTTAGCTCCAATCTCTTACTCGAGTTGAAGGCCGCATATACCCGGATCGATAACACTTCCAACTCTCCGAACTCAGGTACCAACGCCGCCACCGCGGTGGGTTTTCCGGGCAATATCAATTACGGCCCTTTGGCGACCTCAGGTCTACCCCTCATCAACGTGGCTGGCTTTGCCCCTCTTGGCGATAGCAATTTTGTTCCGATCGTTGACATCAGCAACACCTTCGAATACGGCGGAGCCGTAACCTATAACCGCGGTGCGCACAGCATGAAATTTGGAGCTGCTTTGATTCGCCGGCAGGCACAAAACCAACAAAGCAGCAACGGAGTTGGCAACATCAACTTCGGGCTACCAGAGGATGGCGGATCGGCATCACTCAACAATCTAGCGACCTTCCTGGTTGGGGCATTTACCGCGGAAGGTCGTAACACCGACCTCTTTACTCCCAACTATCGTTCGTGGGAGCCTGGCTTCTACGCTCAAGACAGCTGGAAAGTGAGGCCGTGGCTGACGCTTAATTATGGGCTTCGCTACGACATATATACTCCGTTCACCGAAGCCAACGGCCGCATTTCGAACTTTGATCCGGCGACCAACACATTGCTTGTCCCCGCATCCGAGCTCGCCGTCCTCAAGGCCCAAGGCGTGGACACTACCGGGATGGTGGCATCATCCAACACTGCCGGCCTCAAGACCACCTATTCCGACTTCGAACCCCGGGTTGGCTTTGCCGCTTCGCTTGGTCATCAGACCGTGCTTCGTGGTGGCTTCGGCATCGCCGACTTCCCCGGAAACTACACCTCAAACGCGTCCTTGAAGAACGCACCCTTCAATGGAGTGTACGCTCCAAGCATCAATGGCCAAGGCTGCCAATCTACCCTTGCTACTCAGATTGAGACCGGCTCGACAGGTTCTTCCACGCTGCCAACCTGCCAAACTGGCTTGGGGCAGACCACAGCTTTGGGACAAGGTATTCCGATCCCGGTTCCGCAGGCCTTAAACAGTCCCAGCTTGTCTCTTCCTGATAATGTGGCGCTGAACTTCAGGACGTCGTATGTAGAGCAGTTCAATCTTCTGCTGCAGAAGCAATTTGGTCAGAACGTCATCACCATTGGATATGTGGGTTCCGTGGGGCGTCATTTGCCAGTCGTCATCAATGACATCAACGTCCCCGATCCGCTTACCGCTCCCGCCTCTTTGCGCGGTCCGGACGGTCGCTTCGATACCCGCCCAACTGCCACTATCCTGCCCGGTCTCGGTGGTGTCGGCGAGTACGAGAGTTCGGGGAGCTCCAGCTACCAGTCTTTGCAAACATCGTTTCAGCGCCGTTATCACAACGGACTCACTGTATCGGCCAACTATACTTATTCTCACTCCATCGACGATGCCACAACGCTAAGTTATGAAGGCCAGGAAGGCTTTGGAAATGCGGATCCATTCGACATCAAAAAGTTTGAGACCGGCAACAGCGACCTCGATCTCCGCCATCGCTTTGTCGGCACCGTTACCTATGAGTTGCCCTTTGGCAAGAACTTCACCGGAGCCAAAAAACTGGTGCTCGCGGGGTGGCAGGCCAATACGGTTCTCATTTGGAATTCCGGTAGCCCCTTCAGCATAACCGACAATTTCACCGGCTTTGCCAATTCTGTCTTTAACGGAATCGGTGGGGGACCCACGCGTCCAAACCAAGTCGCTCCTGCAACGCTGTCCAATCCCAGCATCAACGAGTGGTTTAACACAGGCGCATTTGTTATTCCCACTCTCGGCACAATCGGGAACACGCCGCGTAACAGCCTGCATGGCCCGTCCTTCCGGCATTTCGATCTTTCTATCTTCAAGGATTTCACCGTGACGGAACGCGTTAAGCTGCAATTTCGCGCGGAGGCCTTCAATTTGACCAACACACCAAGCTACTTTGTCGCTAACAATCAAAATGACGCCCCCACAACCAACGCCGTCCAAGGTGCAGGCTTCGGCAAAATTGTCATAACCAACCCGAACTACACGCCGCGTGCACTGCAGTTGGCGCTGAAGCTTATTTTCTAGGTGTGCCACGAGCAAAACGAGTCGGCGACAGACGACTGGTTTTGCGTAACTGTGTAGTCGATGAGGATAGGCCCCTCGGAGTCGTCTTGCAGGAGGAGATTTCAAACCACCTTCGGCTGCTGCGGTCAAAAACCGTGGTGGTGAGCAGTGAAGGCAAAAGGCTCGCAAGGGTATCGGGTCAGGTAACTCCCAGGAAGAGGAACGATAGTGAACCACCGCTTCTCATGTCGAAAAGAACAAGACGATATCAAAACCGCGGTTTGCTAGAAGCTCGCGGGATAAGCTCCGACGGAAACTTGCTTACGGGCGGAGTGGTATCCGGCATATAGGTGGCCTGATCCTGGGCGAGGCGATTACATGGAACGTGGGAACCTTCGGTGTCGATGCAAACGGAGAAGCCACAAGTGGATTGAACCACGAGGGCGAGAGTACGGATGCGACACCAAGGGGCGGAGTACCCCGTATGAGCGATGAAGTCCGCGAAAGCGGATGGAGCAAAGGGGGTACGTGTAGTGGGGCCAAGTCAGTCAGGCCAACCAGCCATGGGAGGAGCCTGAAGGACAAGGCAAAACCGTACGGTATTGCGAGAACAGAAGTCCTGGAAGCCTATTCCAAGGTGAAGAGCAACAAGGGAGCAGCGGGCATCGACGAGCAAACGATCGAAGACTTTGAGAGGAACCTCAAACGGAACCTTTATAAGGTCTGGAATCGAATGTCATCGGGCAGCTACTTTCCCCCACCGCCACAACGTCCGCAGTCACGCATCATGAACGACAACCGTCGATAGCCTTCCAGCGGATTCTTCAGCTGAATATCGCTTGTTTCCTTGTTTCTCCCACTGCTTCTACCGGAAGTCACGAGGAGCCCAACCGTGACGGACATTGCGTGGAATAAATCTTCACGAGCCCAGTTATCAATAGTGAAGTCCAAAAACATTTCAACAAGAAAGAATCATGATGAAGTTGCATTTGACGGTTGTCCTTACTTTGAGTTGCTTGGGCTGGGCGGAAGCGCCCGTGCCGCACGAGACAACGCACACTCGGTCGAGATCTTTGATGTCGTTCAGATCGGCGATAAAAAACTGAAGCCTGTCAACTACAAGGTGGAGTGGCACGGGACAGGCCCGGCGGAAACGTGCGTTTCGAGCAGAACGGGAAGAGTGTGATCACGGTACCGGGAACGTTGAAGACGAATGACGATCGAGTCACACAGGATGCCGTCGTGACTGAGGCAACCGGCGCGGACACGCTGCCGCTCAAAGAGATCGATTTCGCTCATCAAAAAGAGGCGCTAGTTTTTGCCCAGAACCGCGGCGGTATGTAATAGCTGCAACGCAGTTTGGATGGCGATGCACAACCGCGTTCTCATTGGTTCTCTGAGGCCAGAGGGGTATTCGGAGAACGGGGAGCGCTTCAGAACACAGGCTCCGCGGCAATCTGTGTGTCGGGCGAACGTCACGAGAGGCGGAGAGCGTGCGGCGGCTGGAAGGCAGTATTGAGTTGCTGGGCGGCGTATTCTTGAGCGCTCTGACCTTACTGATTGGTTCTTGTATCGTCGGGTCGATTGTTGCAGCCCTACGAGCCGTCAGCCGTGGGTGAGTGCGGTTTTTGGTTTCGTGGTGGGAGTGACTGTCGATGACCGCACCCACGATATTGCTACAAAACGCAACTTTCGAGGAAGGCCACTATGGCTGCAGAAGTGCACAAAAACTGGAGAGAGTTGTGCAACGCCGCACTGGAAACGAACGATCCTGATGAGTTGCTGAAGATTCTCCAGGAACTCAACAGGGCCCTAAAACGCGAAGAGCAGGTTCGGCGTGACTTCAGGGAGGCCATGACAGCGCACAAGTCTTCCGACGAAATTCGATTTAACGCGTATCGGAAGGTCACGACGAAAGCGGAAATCTCAGGCACGAAGTAGCGGATACTAATGAGTGACATAAGAGTTTGCGTTGAGAATCACCCTGAGTATGTGTGGATAGACAGCGATGACATTCTCCACACGGCGGCGACCACAGACGGCGTGTTCCAGTCCAACCTGATAAATACGGATGACGAGTTTTCGAAGATGAATAGCTAGAGGATAGGTCAAGACCATGAACAGCGGCATTATTCCCAACGCCCTGACTAAGACACTCGCTCTAGAACTCGAATACCGGGAATCGTCTGTCTTTCGCGAAATTGGAACCGAACCCGAATGGCCCGCAGAACTCCAACGCTCAGGCGATCGTTTGAGGAGGAGTTTACATGCCGCCTTAAGCGTGATTGAAAGGGTGGAAGGAGTGGGGAATAAGTATGCCTCGCGCCAGTTATCAACTTGTGAAGGTCAGAATCCGATAGACCTTTAACTCAGCACCATTCAGGTTGGATTGTGAAACTGACATTTAGCGCGAGCATACTCTTCGGGTTGACTGTCACTCTGTTTCTAGGCTCGCCGGCACACGGACAAACGGGCACAGGCTCGATTTTTCAGGTGGTCCCGACTCCGAACGAGAACTCTAACAGCGAACTGTTGGCGGCGGCGGCTTCTTCGCCGAACGATATTTGGGCGGTGGGGCAGTCGACGATCCACTTTGATGGCACGAAGTGGACGGCGTTTCCGGCTCCGATGATCAACGGCGACAACAACAGCTTTCTGCAGGGGGTGGTCGATATTTCTCCGACTTTGGCCTGGGCGGCGGGAAACGTGAATGACGGGGCACATACGGGGCAGGTGATCGAGCGGTGGGATGGAACCAAGTGGAGTCTGTTTCCGGGTCCCAAGTTCCGGAAGAAAGATCAAGCGGATGTCTTCGCCATGACCGCTAGCTCGGCGAATGATGTTTGGGCCATCGGCAGTCTGGTGAACCTCGGTACTGGGTTGGTCTCGCCCCTTTTTGAGCACTGGAACGGCGCGGCATGGACGGCGACGACTCTGGCATCGAACAATGAGTTTTTGTTCGGCGCGTCAGCCGCCGCGCCGAATGAGGCCTGGGCGGTGGGATTCAACGGTTCAGACAACATCCGAACCTCAGCGATGCACTGGGATGGCACGAACTGGAAGAGGATGCCGACTCCCAACGTAGGCGCGGGCACGAACAAGTTGAATGGCGTGCTGGCGCTGGCGCGGAACAATGTGTGGGCGGTGGGTTTCTCCACGCCGGTCGCGTCTCCCAAACACGCTGCCACGCTGACCCTGATCGAGCACTTTGACGGCACCAGTTGGGCGGTGGTTCCGAGTCCAAATGTTGGCCC
>Ga0207663_10001223_pt1 | contig 11840 bp, 4 predicted proteins | sample LARL53metaG_FD_184346 | JGI IMG/M metagenome (GOLD analysis project Ga0207663, IMG submission 184346) | Corn, switchgrass and miscanthus rhizosphere microbial communities from Kellogg Biological Station, Michigan, USA - LAR L5-3 metaG... | ecosystem: Host-associated > Plants > Roots >...
CGACGAGGGAGCCGTCCGGATCTTCACCGGCGCGCCCGACCGCCGGGACCCGCGCGCCGTCGAGCTCTCGTATTTCTATTCGGACGAGGAAGAGGCCGGAGCCGTGCTCGAGGCGCTCGGCGTGCCGCTCGTCACGCGCGGCGGCAGGATCGGCTGGCTCGGCGTTTTCTCGCGCGACCCGGAGACCCGCTTCGGCGAAGATGACCGCCGCCGGCTCGAGGAGCTCGCGGAGCGCGTGGCCCCGGCGATCGAGAACGCCCGCCGCTTCCGGGAAGCGCGCCGTCTCGCCGACCTCGATGCGCTGACCGGCCTCCACAACCGGCGCTTCTTCCACGAGACGCTCGCACGCGAGGTCGACCGCGCCCAGCGCTACCAGCGGCGGCTCTCGCTCGTGCTCGTGGACGTCGACGGCTTCAAGGAGATCAACGACCGCATCGGCCACCTGGCGGGCGACGCCGTGCTCGCGGAGATCGGGAGCCGCATCCGGCAGGTCGTGCGCTCGGCCGACATCCCGTGCCGCGTGGGCGGCGACGAGCTCGCGGTGATCGTGCCGGAGATCGAGGTCGGACAGGCGCGGCAGCTCGTTGGCCGGATCCAGTCGGCGGTCTCGTCGCAGCCGATCGCGCGCGCGGGCCGCGTCCGGGTCTCGGCCGGTGTGGCCGACCTGCAGCCGAACGACAGCCCCACCACCTTCTTCGAGCGGGCCGACGAGTCGCTGTACGAGGCGAAGCACAACGGCAAGAACGAGGGCAAGGGAGGCCTCGCGGCCGCAGACTAGCTAGTTGGCCTGGCGCTGCACGTCGTCCGGTCCGAACTCACGGACGACGCGGGCCGGGACGCCTGCGACCATCGCGTACGGCGGCACGTCCGCCGTGACTACGCTCCCCGCGCCGACGATCGCGTACTCGCCGACGGTCACGCCGGCAAGAATGGTGCTGCGGAGGCCGAGGTAGGCGCCCTGCCGGACCGTCGTCCGCAACCCGGACCTCGTTTCCTCGTCGCCGAGCAAGCCGTGGAAGTGGTGCGGGTAGTACGTGTGACCGAGGATCGTGGTCTGCGCGATCACCGTCACGTCGTCCTCGAGGGTCACCGACGAGGGGACGGCGTCGTCGATGAAGACCTCCGTGCCGATGAAGACGCGCTCGCCGATGTGCACGCCGCGCCGGCGGTGCAGCGAAGCGCGAGCGGCCGGCGGGAGCGGCGCGTAGCGCGCTACGACGTGCAGCCAGCGCTTGCCGACCGCGCCCACGACGCGCATTCCCTTCGTCTCGGGGCTGACCGGGATGTTGCCCCACAGCTTCTCGAGCATCCCGCAAGGCTATGCCTTGCGACCGCCGGAGCTACTGGATCCTCAGGAAGGGCAGGTACTCGGTGAGGTCGATCGCCGCCGGCTGCGGCAGCTCGTCGTGGAGGCAGATCGTCTGGTTGAGGACGACGTTCTGCCGCGCAATCGTCCACTGCTCGTAGGCCTGGGCTCGCTCGAAGCCGCGCAGCGCCGCCACGATCGCCGTACGCACGGTCTGCACCGGCAGCGCGCCGAGCGGCTGCGACGGCCCCAGCGGCTTGACGGCGAACGTCCCGAGCAGCGTCGCGAGGTGTGCCGTCTTCCCGGTCGGCAGGGTGAAGAGCCGCTGCGGCGCAGCCTCAGCGAGCGCGTACCCGACGCTCCGCGTAGCCAGCCACGGCGCGGCCGGCGAGACGCGAACGCGCCGGACGAGCAGGTCCGGGTACGCGGCATAGAACGCCGCCACCTCCGTCCCGCTCGGCGGCGCCGCGTACCGCTGCTGCTCGAGCTGTGCCCGGCGGAGCTCGTCGGCGAGCACCGAGCGCGCGATCGAGACCGTCGCGTGCGCCTGCCGGAGCGCGGCGATATAGGCGCTGCGCTTGCCGCCGAAGGAAACCGCCACAACCTCTCGCTCGGCCGCCAGCAGCGCGTGCCGCGACACGCCCCGCTCCTTGACCTCGACCAGTCGCTCGAACAGGGCGCTAAGCGCGGCGTCCCGGTCACCGGTCAACGCGAGAAGCTGGCCGATCTTGCGGGCGCCGATACTCCCGAGCCCCTGAGCTCTGCAGACCGTGCCGCGCGCGAGCCGGATCTGTCCGTCGGTGACGGATCGGTCGAAGGTCTTCCCGACGAACCTCGGTGCGTTGCAGAGCCTGGGCGTCCGCGCCCAGAGCCAAACGCAAGCCGCCTTGGGCTTGTCCGGATCCTGCTCCGCCGCGTTCCACTGCTGCCAGCCCCAGGAGAAGACCGACCCGAGCTTGAGCTCGGCCGCGACCTCCTTCACCGAGAGCGCTTCCCACTTAACGACCTGGAACCAGGCCGAGGCCGGCTGCAGGGCGTTGCGGCCGCCCACCCCCTTCTGACTGAGGAAGCTGAGCATGAGGCCGAGCCGATTGGCCGGGATCCCGATCGAGGTGAACGCCTCCATTGCGTTCCGGTAGCTCTCGCGCAGGAGTCTGTTGCCGAGGATTGGCCCGAGCGGCCAGACCTTCGTCGCCGGCAGATAGACCTCACGGACGATGTCCGCCACCTTCGAAACGGCCAGCCACCACGCAACCGCGTCGCTGCTGGCCGTGAACGGCGCCTTGTTGATCAGGAGGACGGGATGCGCCCCGAGCGCGGCGAGGTCCTGCAAGTAGGCGAGGACATTGGCCCGGTACTGCGCGGTCGCGGTGGTCCACGGAGTCGAGGTCCCGGCGCCGAACAGCTCGTTCTCGACGAGGAGCGGCGTCGTGCAGCCGCCGGTGCGGGTCACCGTCGTCTGGTACTGCTTCTGCGCGGCCGCCTCGATCGTGGCCGGGTCGGCCGGTGCGGTCGGCGTCCCGACTTTCATGTTGAGGTGCAGGTCGAACCCGTAGGTCGCAGCCCCGCGCGACCGTGCCTCGGCCGGGTAGTCCTTGCCGGGGTTGTTCGTGACGGCGAGCAGCGTCCCCCGGTGGGCGAGGACCGGCAGCATCGTCGGCCAGCCGTACTCGCCCCAGACGGTCTGCTGGGCGGCGATCCCGCACTGGCCGGCGAAGACGGGGTTCGAGGATGCGCGGCTTGCCGCCAGCAGGCACGCCAGAGCGGCGACCACGAAAACGACAGAGAGCTTCCCCACGACCCGGCCCTGTGTAGCAGAAGGGGCGGCACTCGGCCGCCCCTCCTTGCTCTAGCTGACGCCGACCTTACTCAGTCGTCGAGCGGCGAATCGACCTCCGGGACCTCTTCGGCCTCGAGATCCGAGGGCGGCTGCCCCGGCTCGTCGCTGAGCCCAGTCTCGGTCGTGCTGCCGAAATCGAGACCGAGCCCGGCAAGCGCGTCGGAGCCGTCGCTGCCGATCTCCTCGAGCGCAGCGAGGAGCTGCTCCTCGGTCTGCGGCCGGGTGAGCGCGCTCGCCGGCACCCTGTCCGAGGGGCCGATCTCGATCGTCCGGTACCGCTTCAGGCCGGTCGCCGCCGGGATCAGCTTCCCGATGATGACGTTCTCCTTCAGCCCGAGCAGGCGGTCGACCTTGCCCTCGATCGCCGCGTCGGTCAGCACCTTCGTTGTCTCCTGGAACGAGGCGGCCGAGAGGAAGGACTCGGTGGCGAGCGACGCCTTCGTGATCCCGAGGATCAGCGGCTCCGACGTCGCCTGCTCCTTCTTCTCCTTCTTCACGCGGGCGTTCTCCCGCTCGAGCACGATCTTGTCGACCAGCTGGCCGGGCAGGAGCTCGGCGTCGCCGTTGTTCTCGACGCGCACCTTCTTCAGCATCTGCCGGACGATCAGCTCGATGTGCTTGTCGTGGATCTCGACGCCCTGTGACTTGTAGACCTTCTGCACCTCGCCTACGAGGTACAGCTCGGTCTCCGTGTAGCCCTTGAGGCGCAGGAGATCGGACGGGTTGAGCGATCCCTCGTGGAGCGGGTCGCCCGCCTCGACGTGCTCGCCGTGCACGACCGACAGCCGCGTCCGGCGCGGAACGAGGATCGAGTACTCGTCGTCCTCGTTGCCGCTGTCGGGGACGATCGTGATGCGGAGCTGACGCTCGGTCTCCTCGAGCGCGACGGTGCCCGTCACCTCGGCGAGCGCCGCGGCGCCCTTCGGGTTCCGCGCCTCGAAGATCTCGACGACGCGCGGGAGGCCGTGCGTGATGTCCGCGCCGGCGACGCCGCCGGTGTGGAACGTCCGCATCGTGAGCTGGGTGCCCGGCTCGCCGATCGACTGCGCGGCGATGATCCCGACCGCGTCGCCGATCTCCGACAGCTCGCCGGTGGCGAGGAACGTGCCGTAGCACTTGCGGCACACGCCGGTGTCGGCCTTGCACTTCAGGACCGACCTGACCGGAACCGAGAACTCCTCGGCGACCTCGCCGAGCTCCTCGACGATCTCCCGCAGCCGCGGCATCGTGATCTCCTCGCCCTTCTTGGCGACGACCGTCTTGCCCGGCTTGCCGCTCGCGAGCGGCTTGTGGACGTCCTCCGCCACGATCCGGCCGGCGACGGACTTGTTCAGCCCGTCCGGCAGGAAGAGAGGCAGCTCGACGAACTCCTTCGTCTTGCAGTCCTCCTCGCGGATGATCACGTCCTGCGAGACGTCGACGAGACGCCGCGTCAGGTAGCCCGAGTCGGCGGTGCGCAGCGCCGTGTCGGCGAGGCCCTTGCGGGCGCCGTGGGTCGAGATGAAGTACTCGAGCACCGACAGGCCCTCCATGAAGTTCGCCTTGATCGGCCGCTCGATGATCTCGCCCTTCGGATTCGCCATCAGCCCGCGCATGCCGGCCAGCTGGCGGAGCTGCGCGAACGAGCCACGGGCGCCGGAGTTGGCCATCATGTAGATCGGGTTCAGCTCGTTGAGGTTCTCGACCATCGCCTGGGCGACCTCGTCGGTGGCCTCCGTCCAGATCGACGTGATCTGCTCGTGCCGCTCCGACTCGGTGATGAGGCCCTGGTCGTAGGCGTCCTCGACGCGCGACACGCGCTCCTCGAACCCGGCCAGGATCTGCTCCTTGTTCGGCGGGATGACGATGTCGTTCTTCGAGATCGTGACGCCGGCGAGGGTGCCGTAGCGGAAGCCGAGGTCCTTGATCGTGTCGAGGACGTAGGCCACCACGTGGGCGCCGTGCTCGTCGACGAGCTCCGAGATGAAGTCGCCGAGCTCCCGCTTCGAGAGCGTCCGGTTGATGTACTCGTGGTACGGGCCCTGGTCGCCGTTGTGCGACAACGACTCGTGCAGAGCGCGGTCCACCTCGGCGTTGAAGATGACGCGGCCCGCGGTGGTGAGCACGAGCTCGTCCTTCCAGAGGTACTGGATCGGCTGCTGGAGCCCGACCTGGCGCGCCTCGACTGCGAACTCGACCTCTTCCTCGGTGCGGAAGCGCTGAGGCCGCGGGTCGAGCTTCTCGATGGCCACGGCGTTTAGGTCCTTGTCGGAGTAGGTGAGGTAGTAGGCGCCGAGCACCATGTCCTGGGTCGGCGTCGCCAGAGCGAGCCCGTTGGCCGGCGAGAGGATGTTGTTCGCCGACAGCATCAGGATCCGCGCCTCGGCCTGCGCCTCCGCGGACAGCGGCACGTGGACGGCCATCTGGTCGCCGTCGAAGTCCGCGTTGAAGGCGTGGCAGACGAGCGGATGCACCTGGATCGCCTTGCCCTCGACGAGCGTCGGCTCGAACGCCTGGATGCCGAGCCTGTGCAGCGTCGGCGCGCGGTTCAGCAGCACCGGGTGCTCCTGGATGACCTCCTCGAGGATGTCCCACACCTCGGCGTTCATCTGGTCGACGTGCCGCTTGGCCGCCTTGATGTTCTGGACGATCTTCCGCTCGACGAGCCGGCTCATGATGAACGGCTTGAAGAGCTCGAGCGCCATCAGCTTCGGCAGGCCGCACTGGTACAGCCGCAGATGCGGGCCCGACACGATCACGGAGCGGCCGGAGTAGTCGACGCGCTTGCCGAGCAGGTTCTGGCGGAAGCGCCCCTGCTTGCCCTTGAGCATGTCGGACAGCGACTTGAGCGGGCGGTTGCCCGGGCCGGTCACGGCGCGGCCACGGCGCCCGTTGTCGAACAGGGCGTCGACGGCCTCCTGCAGCATCCGCTTCTCGTTGTTGACGATGATCTCCGGCGCGCCGAGGTCCAACAATCTCTTGAGCCGGTTGTTCCGGTTGATGACGCGGCGGTAGAGGTCGTTGAGGTCCGACGTGGCGAAGCGGCCACCGTCGAGCTGCACCATCGGGCGCAGCTCCGGCGGGATGACCGGGATCGCCTCGAGGATCATCCACTCGGGCCGGTTCTCGCTCGTGATGAAGGCGTTGACGACCTTGAGCCGCTTGATCGCCCGCTGCTGCTTCTGCCCCTTCGAGGTGCGGATCGTCTCGCGCAGCATCGCGGCCTCGGCGTCGAGGTCGAGGTCCTTGAGCAGCTCGCGGATCGCCTCCGCGCCCATGCCGCCGCTGAAGTAGACGCCGAAGCCGTACGGCGAGCCGAAGCGGTCCTTGAGCTCGCGGAAGATCTGCTCGTCGTTGACGATCTTCTTGACCTCGAGCTCGCGGAACAGCGTCCACGTCTCTTCCAACCTTGCCTTGGCGTCCTCAGCGGCCTCGCGAGCGTCCTCGCGGCGTGACTCGATGTCGAGGTACATCTCGCGCACCTTGAGCGCCCACTGCATGATCGCGTCGAGATCCTCCTTCTGGATCCGGCCGTCGGTGCGCAGGCAGAGGTCGTTCGTCAGCTCGCGGATGTCGGTGTCGTCGTCGGCGGTCTCGAGCACCTCGGCGAGAAGCCCGTTGCCGAGCTCGCGCGCCTTCTCGAGGTTCTTGCGGTCGACGCCCTCGGTGAGCTTCTGGTCGTCCTCGTTCAGGTCGCCGCCCGTGAGGAGGCCCTCGGTGATGCGGTGGATGTGCTTGGTGACCGCGCCCTTCTTGGAGCCGGTCGCCTTCTCGGCCTCCTTCTCGAGCGGGCCGATGGCGGCCTTGATCTGCTCCGCCGAAGCGGCCACGACCTCGAGCTCGCGCGGGGTGAGCCGGCGGTCGTCTCGGATCGCGGAGTTGCGAACGAGGTCCCGGATCTTCTTCGAGTCCTCCGTCGTGATCTTCGGGACGAGCTCGACGAAGAGGCCGCCGATGAGCGTGCGCGCGTCCTCGAGCGGGGGCAGCGCCTGCTCCTCCGCCCAGGTCGAGAGCCCGCGACCCCAGAAGTCGTCGTCCTCGTCGAAGTTGCGCTCCTTGCCCTTCGCGAAGTAGTCGCGGCGGCGAGAAAGCCGGTCCTCGAGCGCGGCGAGCGCCTCGTCGCGGTCGACGTCGATGCGCTCGGCCTCGCCGCGAACCTGGTCCTCGAGGCCGTTCAGGTCCTCGGCCCGCTTCTCGTTGTCCACGGCGGTGACGATCGAGGCCGCGAAATAGAGCACCTTCTCGAGCTCGCGTGGCGCGATGTCGAGGAGGTAGCCGATGCGGCTCGGGACGCCCTTGAAGAACCAGATGTGCGAGACGGGCGCCGCGAGGTCGATGTGCCCCATGCGCTCGCGCCGCACCTTCTGCCGCGTCACCTCGACGCCGCAGCGCTCGCAGATGATGCCCTTGTAGCGGACGCGCTTGTACTTCCCGCAGTAGCACTCCCAGTCGCGCGTCGGCCCGAAGATGCGCTCGCAGAACAGGCCGTCGCGCTCGGGCTTGAGCGTGCGGTAGTTGATCGTCTCCGGCTTGGTGACCTCGCCGGACGACCAGTCGCGAATCTGCTTGCTCGACGCGAGTCCGATCCGGATCGCGTCGAAGTCATTGATGTCGATCAAGTCTCTCCCTTAGTTCTTTCGTCTGCTCTTCTGGTTCAGTCTTCGATCTCGGCGTCGACGAGGTCCGGCTCGCCGAGCGGGCCGACCTCCTCCTCCACTTCCTCTTCGGCCTCCTGCTCCTCAGACACCTCGACGTCCTCGAGGTCGCCGAGCGACTCGTCGGCCGGCAGGACGAGGTCCTGGTCGACACGCTCCTGCCCTTCCTCGACCTCTTCGGTCGTCGGCTGCTGCCCGACGGCGCGGAGCGAGCCCGGCGAGAGGTCGATGCCGAGCTCCTCCGCGGCGCGGAGCAGCTCGTCCTCCTCCTCGCGCACCTCGACCTCGCGGCCCTCGTCCGAGAGGACGTGGACGTCGAGGGCGAGCGACTGCATCTCCTTGAGGAGCACCTTGAAGGACTCGGGGATCGACGGCTCGGCGATGTTCTCGCCCTTGACGATCGCCTCGTAGGCCTTCACGCGCCCGACGGTGTCGTCGGACTTGATGGTCAGCATCTCCTGCAGCGTGTACGCCGCGCCGTACGCCTCGAGCGCCCACACCTCCATCTCGCCGAAGCGCTGGCCGCCGAATTGCGCCTTGCCGCCCAGCGGCTGCTGGGTGACGAGCGAGTACGGGCCGGTGCTGCGCGCGTGGATCTTGTCGTCCACGAGGTGGAGCAGCTTGAGGATGTACATGTAGCCGATGGTGACCTTCTGCTCGAACGGCTCGCCGCTGCGGCCGTTGTAGAGCAGCGCCTTCCCCGAGCAGCGGCGCCCTTCGGGCCGCTTCGGGTCGACGAGGAACTGGATGGGCGAGTCGGGGTTCTGCTTCGTCCACGCGATCAGCGCCTCGTCGACGTCGACCGGCGTCGCGCCGTCGAAGACCGGCGACGCAACGGCCGACGGGTTGCCGCCGTTGAGGATCTGCCGGCGGTGCCGCCAGTCGACCTCGCCGTTCCCGTTCGGGGCACCGGTGTCCTCGCCGAAGACGCCGTGCGCCGCGGCCCAGCCGAGGTGCGTCTCGAGCACCTGGCCGATGTTCATCCGGCTCGGCACGCCGAGCGGGTTGAGGACGATGTCCACGGGCCGGCCGTCGGGGAGGAACGGCATGTCCTCCTCGGGGACGATCTTCGCGATCACGCCCTTGTTGCCGTGGCGGCCGGCGAGCTTGTCGCCCTCCGCGATCTTGCGCTTGGTGGCGACGAAGACGCGGACGAGCTCGTTCACGCCTGGCGACAGGTCGTCGCCGTCCTCGCGCTTGAAGCCCTTGACGTCGATCACGACGCCGCCCTCGCCGTGCGGGACCTTGAGGCTGGTGTCGCGGACCTCGCGCGCCTTCTCCTTGAAGATCGCGCGGATCAGCTTCTCCTCGGCGGTCAGCTCGGTCTCGCCCTTCGGCGTGACCTTGCCGACGAGCAGATCGCCCGCGCCGACCTCGGCGCCGATCCGCACGACGCCGCGCTCGTCGAGCTGCGAGAGCGACTCCTCCGAGCGGTTCGGGATGTCGCGCGTGATCTCCTCGTCGCCGAGCTTCGTGGAGCGTGCGTCGATCTCGTACTCGTGGATGTGGATCGACGTGAGGATGTCGTCCTTCACGAGCCGCTCCGAGATGACGATCGCGTCCTCGAAGTTGAAGCCCTCGAACGGCATGAAGGCCACGAGGAGGTTCGCGCCGAGCGCGAGCTCGCCCTCGTCGGTCGAGCTGCCGTCGGCGAGCACGTCGCCCGCCTTGAGCTTGTCGCCCAGGCGCACGATCGGCTTCTGGTGGATGAGCGTGCCCTGATTCGAGCGCATGAACTTCGTCAGCGGGTAGTCGTCGCGGCCGTCCTTCGACTCGACCACGACCCGCTCGGCATCGACGTCGACGACCGTGCCGGCCGTCGAGGCGACGACGACGTCCCCGGAGTCGACCGCGGCGCGGTACTCGAGGCCGGTGCCGACGAGCGGCGACTGGCGCACGAGCAGCGGCACGGCCTGCCTCTGCATGTTCGCGCCCATCAGGGCGCGGTTGGCGTCGTTGTGCTCCAGGAACGGGATCAGCGCCGTCGAGACCGAGACGATCTGCGCCGGCGAGACGTCCATCAGGTCGACGTCCTTCGCCGCCGACATCACGGCCTCGCCCTCCGAGGAGCGGCAGAGGACGGAGTCGGTGGCGAACTTGCCGTTCTTGTCGAGCTGCGCGCTCGCCTGGGCGATCACGTAGCGCGACTCCTCAACGGCGTCGAGGTAGACGATGTCGTCGCTGACCTTGCCATTCGAGACCTTCCGGTACGGCGTCTGGATGAAGCCGAACTCGGAGACGGTCGCGTACGACGCGAGGTAGCCGATCAGGCCGATGTTCGGGCCCTCCGGCGTCTCGATCGGGCACATGCGCCCGTAGTGGGTCGGGTGGACGTCGCGCACCTCGATCGGCGCGCGCTCGCGGGTCAGGCCGCCCGCGCCGAGCGCCGAGAGACGGCGCCGGTGCGTGAGCCCGGCGAGCGAGTTCGTCTGGTCCATGAACTGTGAGAGCTGCGAGGAGCCGAAGAACTCCTTCAGCGCGGCCACGACCGGACGGATGTTGATGATCGTCTGCGGCGTGATCGTGTCGACGTCCTCCGTCGTCATCCGCTCGCGAACGACGCGCTCCATGCGGTAGAGGCCGACCCGGAACGCCTCCTGGATCAGCTCACCGACCGTGCGGAGGCGCCGGTTGCCGAAGTGCTCGTACTCGTCGAGGTCGTTGACGATCGGAGCGCGCGAGAGCTGAGCCGCGTCGGCGGCGAAGTCCTTCGAGTCCTCCGGGACGCCGATCTTGACCGGCAGCTCGAGCAGCTTGCGGACGAGATTGACGATGTCCTCGGTCGTAAGGACACGGATGTCCTCCGGGACGTTGACGCCGAGCCGCTGGTTGAGCTTGTAGCGGCCGACCTTCGTCAGGTCGTAGCGCTTGGGGTCGAAGAAGAGCGCCCGCAGGAGGTTCCGCGCGTTGTCGAGCGTCGGAGGCTCGCCCGGCCGCTGCTTCTTGAACACCTCGATCAGGGCCTCCTCCTCGCGCGTCGAGGGGTCCTTGTCGAGCGTGTTGACGATGTAGTGCGAGTTGTCGAAGAGCGCGAGGATCGCCTCGTTCGTCGACGTGTCGAGGGCGAAGCCGGTCGAGGGGTCCTCGGCCGGGAGCGCGCGGAGCAGCGTGGTGATCGGCAGCTTCCGCTTCCGGTCGATGCGGGCGTAGACGATTCCCTTCTTGTCGATCTCGAGCTCGAGCCACGAGCCGCGGCTCGGCATGAGGTTCGCCGTGAAGACCTGCTTCGTCGGGTCCTTCGGCTCCATGAGGTAGGCGCCCGGCGAGCGGACGAGCTGCGTCACGATGACGCGCTCGGTGCCGTTGATGATGAACGTGCCGTGCTCCGTCATCATCGGGAAGTCGCCCATGAAGACGGTCTGCTCCCGGATCTCGCCCGTGTCCTTGTTCACGAAGCGGACGGTCATCGAGAGCGGGGCCTGGTAGCTCAGATCCTTCTCGCGGCACTCGCGAATCGAGGCTGCGGGCTCGCCGAACTTGTAGGCGCCGAATTCCACGGCGAGCGAGCCGGTGTAGTCCTCGATCGGCGAGATGTCGTCGATCGTCTCCCGCAGTCCCTCGTCGAGGAACCACTGGAACGAGGCCTTCTGGATGTCGATCAGGTTCGGTAGGTCGAGAACGTGCTCGAGACGGCTGAAAGTCGTACGAGCGCGGGGCGAAGCGACCGTGGTGGTCAAGTAGAACAGCCTCCCTTGAAGCGTGCGAGAACGGGCAATAAGTCGGCGTGGCAGCTGCGAGCGGCCGAACGTCGGCGCAACCAGCCAGGGTACCGGAACGACCCCCCTCACCGCAAGCTGAAGCTGCGGCAGGAGCCGGTATCGCCGTATGACTGTAGCGCCGGCCCGCGGATTCGGCAAATTGCGGGACAAACGACAGGTACCTGGTACCGCTGCGCGGTACCAGGTACCTGCCTCTGTGGAGGCGTTACTTCAGTTCTACCGTGGCGCCCGCTTCTTCCAGCTGCGCCTTGATCTGGTCGGCTTCCTCCTGGGTGGCGCCCTCCTTGACCGGCTTCGGGGCCGAGTCGACGAGGTCCTTCGCCTCCTTGAGGCCGAGGCCG
>Ga0207663_10001224_pt1 | contig 11840 bp, 8 predicted proteins | sample LARL53metaG_FD_184346 | JGI IMG/M metagenome (GOLD analysis project Ga0207663, IMG submission 184346) | Corn, switchgrass and miscanthus rhizosphere microbial communities from Kellogg Biological Station, Michigan, USA - LAR L5-3 metaG... | ecosystem: Host-associated > Plants > Roots >...
AAGCAGGGCGCACGCTGCATGGATTGCGGCGTCCCGTTCTGCCAAACTGGATGCCCCGTCAACAACCTCATTCCCGACTGGAACGATCTCGTCTATCGCGGCCGCTGGAAAGAAGCCGTGCGCCAGCTGCACGCGACGAATAATTTCCCTGAGTTCACCGGACGCATTTGCCCAGCCCCCTGCGAAGCCTCCTGTGTTCTGGGCATCAATCAACCACCGGTCACCATCAAGCAGAACGAAAAAAACATCGTCGAGCGCGGCTTCCTCGAAGGCTGGATCCACCCGGAACCTCCGAAGCTCCGCACCGGAAAGAAAGTTGCCATCGTCGGTTCCGGCCCCGCTGGTCTGGCAGCGGCGCAACAACTATGCCGCGCCGGCCACTCAGTCACGGTCTACGAAAAAGCAGATCGCGTCGGCGGATTGCTCCGCTATGGCATCCCTGAATTCAAACTCGAAAAGCACATCATCGATCGCCGCATCGAACAAATGTCCGCCGAGGGGGTGAAGTTCGTCACCAACGCAGAAGTCGGTCGAAACATTCACGTCGAAGATCTCCGCCGTGACTTCGACGCCATCGTCCTGGCCGGCGGCTCTGAGCATCCGCGAGACCTCAAAGTTCCTGGCCGCGAGCTGAAGGGAATTCACTACGCCATGGAATTCCTTCCGCAGCAGAACAAGCGCTGCCACGGCGACACCATCGATCCAACCTTCGACATTCTTGCTACCGGCAAACGTGTAGTCATCATCGGAGGAGGTGACACCGGCGCCGATTGTCTTGGCACGGTTCATCGCCAAAAGCCCGTCTCCGTCCACCAATTCGAAATTATGCCCAAGCCTCCCGAAGAACGCTCGCCACAGACTCCGTGGCCGCTCTGGCCGATGCAACTGCGGACCGAAGCAGCTCACGAAGAAGGCGGCATCCGCGACTGGAGCATCGCCACCACCAAATTCACGGGCGACGACCATGGCAACGTCAAACAACTGCACGCCATTCGAGTCGGCCCTCCCCCAAAGTTCGAACCCGTTCCCGGCACTGAGTTCACTATGGAAGCTGACCTCGTCCTCATTGCCATGGGTTTCCTCGGTCCCGTGCGCAACGGTATGATCGAGCAATTGGGAGTTCAACTCGACAACCGCGGTAACGTTGCGACCGATCAGAACTATATGTCGTCAGTCCCCGGAGTCTTCGCCGCCGGTGACATGCGCCGCGGTCAGTCGCTTGTGGTCTGGGCGATCTCCGAGGGCCGCCAAGCTGCGGCCGGAGTCGACGCTTACCTGCAGACGCTAACTCCCCGCACCGTTGCCCCTTTGACTACCTCGGCGCAACAAATCGCCTCGTGATGCTCACTATCCCATCGTGTACCCAGCTAAGATGGAGCGGGCTCCAATGGTGCTTCGTAGAAGTAGAATGATCGCGCCAGCGTAATGATCCAACTCTCCGACATACAGGCCGCCCTGAACCGGATTCGTGCCGACATCCGTGTCTCTCCCTGCACGCACTCGGAAACCTTCTCCGCCCTAACCAACAATTCTATCTTCCTCAAGCTCGACAATCAGCAGCGCACCGGGGCCTTCAAGGAGCGCGGTGCCTTGAACAAATTGCTCACCCTCAATCAGAAAGAGCGCTCCCACGGAGTGATCGCCGCCTCCGCGGGCAACCATGCGCAAGGCGTCGCCTACCACGCCGGACGTCACAAGATCAACGCGCGCATCGTCATGCCGCTTCCCACTCCGCTCACGAAAGTTTCCGCAACACGTGCCTATGGCGCCGAAGTCGTTCTGCACGGAACCAACTACGACGAGGCTTATGAGCAGGCGGTCGCGCAGAGCGAACAAGATCACCTTACTTTGATCCACGCTTTCGATGACGACACCGTCATCGCCGGGCAGGGAACTCTTGGCCTGGAAATTATCCAACAGCATCCCGGCATCGAAGTCATTGTCGCTCCCATCGGTGGCGGAGGCCTCATCGGAGGCATTGCCTGCGCCGTCAAAGAAACAAATCCATCCGTCAAGATCTTCGGCGTCCAGCCCTCCAAAATTCCCTCCATGAAGGCTGCGGTAGCAGAAGGCCGTCCGGTAACTCTGAAGTCCGCCAAGACCATCGCCGACGGAATCGCCGTCCGCCGCGCTGGAGAACGCACCCTCCCTCTCGTCCAAAAATACGTCGACGACATCGTCACGGTCGAAGAAGAAGAAATCGCCAACGCCATCCTCCTGCTGCTCGAGCGCGAAAAAACTTTGGCCGAAGGCGCCGGAGCCGCCGCCATCGCCGCCGTCCTGAACCGCAAGCTTCCTCTGCAAGGCAAGAAGATCGCCGTCCTCGTCTGTGGCGGCAATATCGATGTCACTTTACTTTCGCGCATCATCGAGCGCGGTCTGGTGAAAGATGGGCGCCTCGTCCGCCTGCGCGTTCACCTGCCTGACTATCCCGGCGCTCTGCACCGCCTCACGGGAATCCTTGCCGACCATCGCGCCAACATCGTCGAAACCGCCTACGACCGCGCCTATCACGGCGTCAATCTTGGCGACACCGCCATCGACATCACCATGGAAACCCGCGGTCCCGATCACATTGCCGAACTTCTCGCAGCACTGGTCTCCGCCGGCTACACGCACGAACGAATTCTGTAGCTGCGAGCCTTATCTCTCGAGAACGCTGTTCCTGCCTTTTTGTAATACTTCTTCTCTCTGGGTAAAACTTTGTAAATCATCGACTTCCGCCATATGCGGCCATGTAGATTAGAGGTGGGGCGTATGAAAGCTAAGAGAGCAACGATCGTTACATTCGTTTTATCGGTCATAGGCGTGTCCGGTGCGAGCGGTACGCCGGCAGGTTTTGCACCTTCCATGGGCCTGGCTCAGGACGCCGGCCAATCTGCTGTTGCGAGACGCATCGGCGCCATCAAAGCGATCACCGGGAATGCCATTACCTTAGCCCCGGATTCCGGTCCTGAGGTCGCCGTGACCGTCCAGCCAAACGCGCGCCTTCTTCGCATTGCACCGGGCGCGAAGGATTTGACGAATGCGACTCCCATCCAGTTGCAGGACTTGCAAGCGGGCGATCGAGTGCGAGTGCGAGGACAGGCCACTCCCGACGGCGCGTCGATCGCAGCCTTGGAGGTTATTGTCATCTCCCATTCCGATCTAGAAGCTCGCCACGCGATGGAGCGCCAGGACTGGCAAAAGCGCGGTCTCGGTGGACTGGTCAGCGCCGTCGATGCCTCCACTGGCACAGTTACGATCTCGGTCACGAGCCTGGGCGGGAAAAAAGAAATTGCGGTACACACGTCAAACACCACAGTGTTTCGCCGCTATGCCCCAGATTCCGTGAAGTTCGATGATGCCAAGCCCAGCAGCCTTCAGGAAATCCGGCCGGGCGATCAGCTTCGCGCCCGCGGAGCCCGCAGCGCTGACGGTTCCGAACTGACTGCGGAGGAAATTGTTACAGGCAGCTTTAGCAACATTGCGGGTACGGTCAACTCTGTGGATGCAAGCGCGGGCACACTCATCGTTCAAGATTTATTGAGCAAGAAAGCCGTGCCCGTGAAGATCACGCCAGAATCACAGCTCCACAAACTGCCGCCCGAAATGGCGCAGCGTATTGCCGCACGTTTGAAGGGCTCCATGCCGCCAGGAACTCCCGGGGCTGCGGGTTCCGCAAACTCCAACTCGGCTCCCGTCGCCGCTAGCAGTCAGTCAGGCAGCGCGCCAAACAACGGTACGAACTCGAGTGGTGGTGCGATGGGCGCAGGCATGCGACCGGGCGGCACTCCCGATCTACAGCAGATGTTGAATCGTATGCCGGCGCTCACGCTCGCGGATTTGCACAAAGGCGATGCCGTGCTCATCGTCACGACCTTGGGTTCGACCACAGGGGGCGGGACCGCAATCACTCTGCTCAGTGGGGTCGAACCGATTCTTCAGGCCGCTCCTTCCGGCAGTCAGGCAATGATGCTCGCTCCCTGGAGTTTAGGCGGCGCGCCCAGCGGAGACGCGGGTCCGTAGCAAAGGATTGTTCTTCATAGAATCCTAAGAAAGTCTTGATAAATAGGTAATGAAATGATAGCTGAGAGACACGTTCGTCCTTTTTTATTCCTAGTCTTCTTCTTCCTGTCGGTAGGCGCGTTACTGGCACAAACAGGCTCGGGAACTCTTCGGGGACAGATCACCGATCCTTCGGGTGCCATCATTCCTGGCGCCAGCGTGATTATGACCCCTGCTGCGGGCTCTCCGATTGTCACTCAGAGTAATGCTCAAGGGATGTACGAGTTTAAAAGCCTGCCGGCAGGGAAGTACACGCTCTCCGCCGCTGCCCCGGGCTTCACTCTCTATCAGAACGAAAACGTCATGATCGCCGATCAGCCCCTGCGGCTGAACGTCGCTATGACCATCGAAGTGGAGACCCAGAAGGTTCAGGTTTCCGACACAGCTCCGACCATCGATGTCAATCCCTCTAACAACGCCGGCGCGATTGTTATCTCTGGAAAAGAACTCGAAGCTCTTCCCGACGATCCCGATGAGTTGCAGGCAGATTTGGAAGCGCTGGCCGGACCTTCGGCCGGCCCCAACGGCGGACAAATGTACATCGATGGTTTCACGGCAGGTCAGCTGCCGCCGAAAGCATCCATTCGAGAAATTCGCATCAGCCAGAACCCTTTCTCCTCCGAGTACGACAAGCTCGGCTATGGCCGCATTGAAATCTTCACCAAGCCGGGAACCGACAAGTACCACGGGCAGCTCTTTGTTTTGGGTAACGATTCGTCTTTCAACTCGCAAAATCCATTCGCCGGCGAAGAACAGCCCTACTATTCAACTCAATTCAGTGGAAGCATCGGGGGACCGATCGGCAAGAAGGCGTCCTTCTTCTTCAATCTCGATCGGAGAAATATCAACGACCTTGCCACTAGCAATGCGGTTGTGCTCGATCCTACATTCACTACGGCGGTTCCGTTCGTCGACTCGATTGCGAACCCGCGCCGCCGAACCAATCTCGGACCGCGTGTTGATTGGGCCATCACGAAGAACAACACGCTGACGGCGAGATATCAATATTTCCGTGACACGGAAGACAATAATCTAGGCAGTGGTGGTCAGAGCCAGCTCAATCTTCCTACACAAGCGTTCTATTCCGAAGAGACCGAGCAGACCATACAGATCAGCGACACGCAGGTGTTTGGTTCCAAGCTCATCAATGAAACGCGCTTCCAGTACAACCGGGATGACAATCTTCAGAATCCGACCAACACAAATCCGGTTACGGATGTCCTCGATAATTTTGTTGGTGGTGGCAATGGCCAAGGTCACCTCAGCGATCGGGAGAATAGTTACGAACTCCAGAATTACACTTCGCTGATTCATGGTAATCACAGTATTAAATTCGGCGCGCGCGTACGGGGAACGCAAGACTCCAACTATTCCACTTCCGGATTCAACGGAACGTTCGTCTTTTCCGCTCTGACGGGCAGTCCCAACCTGACTCCGAACTGCTTGGGGCAGAATCCGCCATGTCCGATCTCACTTGCATTCGCCATGGGACAAATTCAGAACCCCCAAGGCAATGGCGGCCTTCCCCCTTACGCCAACCAGTTGACGTATACAACCGGTTCGCCCGCGGCAAACGCCAACTACTTCGATGTCGAACCCTACATACAGGACGACTGGCGCATTCGCCCGAATGTGACTCTCAGCTTGGGTCTTCGTTACGAGACGCAGAACGTAATTCACGACCATAACGATTGGGCCCCTCGTTTCGGATTCGCCTGGGGCGTGCATGGACGCAGCTCGCCACCTGTGGTGGTCATTCGCGGCGGCATCGGAATTTTCTATGATCGTTTTAAGACCGAGCAGATCCTGCAAGCCGAACGCCTCAACGGCATCACGCAGCAGCAATTCATCATCAATAATCCAACCTGCTTCCCCGGCGTCGACGTGCCAATCACCGACTTCTCGAACTGCGGCCCGGCCACGTCCCTCGCATCGGCCGTCTATCAGATTCCTCCCGGCCTGCACGCGCCCTATACTCTGCAAAGCGCCATTAGCGTGGAACGTCAGGTCACCAAGTCGGCCACTTTGTCGTTTACCTACCTGAACTCGCGCGGCTTCGACCAATTTCTCACCCGCAACGCCAACGCGCCTTTCCCGGGCACCCCAGGAAGCAGCACTGTTCCGTTCCCCAATCTGGGGAACATTTACCAATATGTCTCCGAAGGAAATTTCAAACAGAACCAATTTATCGTCAATACCAACGTCCGCATCGGTTCGAAACTTCAGCTATTCGGCTATTACACTCTGAACTATGCGAACAGCGATACCGCGGGCATTTCCGGCTTCCCATCAAACTCGTACAACATCAGCCAGGACTATGGTCGAGGTGTTTTCGACGTCCGTAACCGCTTATTTCTCGGGGGAAGCATCGCTCTGCCTTATCTATTCCGCCTGAGCCCGTTCATGGTGGTGAGTTCCGGTTCACCGTTCAATATCACCTCTGCGGCTGACTTGAATGGGGACTCCGTCTACAACGATCGTCCCGGTTTCCTGTCCAGCGCCACTTGCGGGTCGATCACAACCTCAGGTTCGAACAATCAAATCTATTGCACGCCGCTTGGAACGTTTGACGCTTCCGGTGCTACGGGGAGACTCTTGCCCATCAACTACGGCACCGGCCCAGGTCGATTCGTGTTGAACCTGCGCCTTACCAAGACTTTCGGCTTGGGAGCTAGGGCGAAGAGTGCGAATAGTCCAACGCCCGGTGGACCGGGTGGACCGGGTGGGCCAGGTGGTGGCGGTTCCCATGGCGGCGGTGGTGGCCGGGGCCCCCTTTTCGGTGGCGGTGGTCCGATGAGTATGTCTTCGAATTCCGATCGGCGCTACAACCTCACGTTTGGCGTCAATGTCCGTAACGTATTTAATAACGTTAACGTCGCCAATCCGAATGCCGTCCTCGGCTCCCCGCTCTTCGGTATCTCAAACTCTCTGCAGGGCGGCCCGTTCTCCGCGGGTTCCTCGGCGAACCGCCGTATTGATCTGCAGGCCACGTTCAGTTTCTGATCGATGCACCCATCTCGCTCTATCGCGGACCGGTGGAACAGGTTATTCTGAATATCGGAGACCGATGCCCCGCCTTCCGCAATCTTGGGGCCTGATAACTGATTGCCCCTTTTTCCAACGACCAGGAGAAAATTCATCCGTCTGGCTGCAACCGCCGGTGTGGCCGCGCTCGCAGCCGATTCGATTCTCATCGAACCCAACCTGCCGAAAGTCGTGCGCAAACAGATCGCGCTCCACCGCTGGCCCTCACGATTGGATGGGTTCACCATCGCACTCCTCAGCGACTTTCACTATGACCCGTATTTTTCCGTCCACCCTCTCCGCGCCGCCATCGGCATGGTCAACTCCCTGAAGCCCCATCTGATCGCCCTGACCGGAGATTTTGTTTCAGAACCGATGTTTGGAGAGCCCGCACCGGCCGCTGTTGCCGCCGAACCCTGTGTTGAACTGCTACGAAAAATGCAAGCTCCTCACGGTCTCTGGGCAGTGTTGGGAAATCACGACTGTTCCACTGATCCGGATCATGTGTCCGCTGTCTTGCGTGCCGCAGCCATCCCGGTTCTGAACAATCAGTCGGTTCCCATCGAACGCGATGGAGCGCGCTTCTGGCTCGGCGGCGTCGAAGACGTCCTCGACAGGCACCCCGACCTGAATGCTACCCTGCACGATGTTCCGGCAGAGGAACCCATGGTCCTTATGGCTCACGAACCCGATTATGCCGATCAGGTCGCGCGCTATCCTGTCGATCTCCAACTCTCAGGCCATTCTCACGGAGGCCAGGTACGACTCCCCTTCATGCGCCCGCTTTACTTACCCAGGTTGGCAAGGAAATACGTCTGGGGTCTGTATCGGATCAACGCATTGACCCTCTACACCAATCCCGGTCTTGGCACCGTGAATATTCCAGTTCGCTTGAACTGTCCTCCCGAAATTACGCTGCTCACATTGCGTCGCTCCGGGATCGTTTAGCCAAAACCGCAAAGCGGGATTCGTCTTTGGCTGTGTCGCAAGCGAAATCCTGCTTTGCAAAGAAGCGCGGTGCTTCAACTTGGTGCGTCGTGCAAGGGTTTGGACAAAACAACTGCACAAGCAAAAAAAGAGGAGGCCGAAGCTTCCCCTTATTTGATGGCCCGCGAGTCGCCGTTAGGGTCTGTAGAGGCGATATACGTTGGTGTAGGTGTACATGGTTGTCCCGTCGGTAGAGTAGAAGTACATGAACGCACTGTGTGCTCCTGCGCCTACCGAGAAGCTGTTGATCGCGTTGACCGCCGAGTAGGTGTCATCAGTAGCGTCCAACCCGTCATATGCGCAGGCGCCAACGATATTGCCATCGACGACAAGGCAGAGAGCTCGATTATTGCCGGCTGCCGTGTTGCCGCCGCTTGTAGCGAACGAGTCCACAACTAAGGTGCACGTGCCCGATGGACACGAGAAGGAAATTCCGCTGTCCTCTGTATTAAATCCTGCGACGAGGGTGACGTAGTTGGTACTGGCTGTCGTGATGTAGGTCCGCCCAATGACTTCGTTCGCCAGCGGAGGTGGAGCGATCGGTGCTGACTGAACCTCTTCGCGCGGTGGGCCTCCCCTATGGTCCGCCGCCGTTACATAAGTGCCCAGCAGCAACAGGGTGGTAAGAACGGAAACAGCGAGTTTTGACATGATCCTCTCTCCTTAACTTTGATTTGGTTCGATCCTTGGCCCCAACTGCACGCGCCCATGGCTGGGCCCGGTATATCAAAACATCGACTGACAATCAGACGGAACGTCTTGGCGAAACAAACGTCTTTAAACTGCTCGATACAATAACCCAGCTTTTCATCTGTCAAGAACAGAGTCAGGAACTCTTGGAAGGTTGCAAGAATTTGCACTGAAAACAACGCAAGAAATTGCGGCCGGCGAATTTTTCGAAGTCAAGTTTAACCAACAATGACAAGGCTAAAGTCAATATCGCATTCCGCCCCTTTGAAAGTTCTCGACGACTCAAGAAGAGCAACTCCCTTCCTTCGCTCGAAGGTGAATTCGTGATGCAGAAACACTTCGAAGCGCTGCGGGCCTATTGTCCGCCACGCATAACAAATTCGATTTTGTGTGCAATTTGTTTCACTCGTACGACGTGGGCTCGTCCCTGCCGATCGATAACTTGTTGCCGTTCAACAGAATCGTGAATTGACAAGTGGTGCTGCATTTGCCTCGCACAAGGTGCAGGGTGATTTCCGCCTACAGGAGCAGTAACTGTGCGTCGAAGCGTCTGGCCCGCGATCTTTCTTGTTCTCGTTCCTTTAATTGCGTGGGGGGTGGGAACGCCTGCGCAGCGCGTGCGTACGGCCACCCCGGAGCGGCAAAAAGACCCGGCGCTCAAAACGCTGGCCCGAGCTTCGCAGTTTGTGGACGTGATTCATGTGCGCTCGCGTCCATCCTGTCTCGACGTGCAGCCTCCGGAGGCTCTCGCCACTCCCGATCCGTTGTTTTCCCTTGCCTCTCGAGGCGAGAGAGTTACGGTAAGTTTCATCATTGGGATCGACGGCCGCGTGCATACTCCTCTCATCTTGCAGAGCGCCGGATTGGAGGGCGATCGCCATGTGTTGCAGACTGTGCGCACCTGGAAATATCGTCCGGCGACCTGCAACGGCGTGCCGACGGAGATCGAAGGGAAAATCGAATTTTCCAGCCGATAGCTCGTTGCCACGCTCTGGGCTAGAATGAGCCAACAGCGGAGTGATTCGATTCGTGGACAAAGACAAGAAAAATCCCAGATCCTCTGACGAGCCCTTGCGGAACATCGACATGAACGAGATCTACCGCAAACTGCAGCCGGAAATGCGACGTCCGAAACCCAGCCCAGACGCGATTGCTGCCGCGCTGGAATCGGCGCAGCGTTTAGCCGCCGAATCGGATGCGGAACAGGCGGCGGACGACACGGCACAGGAAATTACGGGGCCCGCAATCATCTGTGGCCTTTGCGGACATCGCAATCGCGAGGGGAACAAGTTCTGCGGCATGTGCGGAGCGATTGTGACGGAATCGTCAGGACAGTCTTCGTTGTCTGCGGATGAAGAACGTCTGTCATCGCATGCGTTTAAGCTTCCGCCCAATCCGTTTCTCGATCCCGAACCAGAATCGCGACCACCGGCAACTCGACCCACGGGACAAGAGACCCATCACTATCACCATCACTACCATCACCACTACTTTCCCGGTGGTGAAGCGATGGCGCCTCGGTACGCGCCAGAAATGACCCGCGCGGATGCGGCGCGGGAAGAGAAGATACGGCCCACAGCGGCGCTGCGCGGAGACATGAGCCGCGCAGAGGCAGGGGTGAGGAGCGTGACGCAAGAGTGGGTGCTGGGCTGCAATACGAAACATCTCGACGATCTTTTGGATCTGTACACGGCGGATGCGATTGTGCTGCGTTCGAATTGTCCTCCGATCCGCGGAGCGGCGGCGCTGCGCGAGTTCTTCTTTGGCGCGCTGGATGCGGGGCTTGGAGAAGTGGAAATCGAACCGATGCGCATCGATGTGATTGGCGAGTTGGCTTATGAGGCGGGACGCTTCAAGGCGCTGATTCCCAGCGCAACCGGCAAGCGGCGCGAAGAGCGCGGAAAGTATCTGTGGGTGTGTGCGCGCCAGAGCAATAGTGAGTGGAAGCTCGCGGCCGATTGCTGGTCGAGCGATTTGACGCTGACTACGCTGGAGTCTGATGTTCCGCAGAGCGCAGGCGTCAAGACCAGTGTGCCACGCAAGAACCCGTGAGGCGATCTCACCGTCGAAAGCAGGGGCTAAAGCCCGCAATCATTCATACGAATTCACGCGGCCCTAAAAGGGCCGCTCTCCACGAGGTCGCGCTCCGCGCTGATACGCTCCACTATCACGTGCTCCACGACAACGATACCTTCTGGGTTATGGGTTCACCTCTAGTTTCGAGAGGTCTCCCCGCAGTTGGTCGATCTGTTGCATCTCGATGGCGTGCATTCCCAGCTTGACGGCACATTCGAGGTTCAGGGCCCGATCGTCGATGAAGCAGCATTCGGCTGCGGGGATTTGAGTTGTCTCCAGCGCCAGGCGGTAGATGTCCTTTTCGGGCTTGCGGAATCCTACGAAGCACGAACTCACGAACAGGCGGAAGATCTTCCGCAGGCCGAACTTCTCAATGCGGTAGTAGTTGAGCTCGCGCGATTCATTGTTGATCGTTCCCATGAAGTATTTTCCGGAATCGGCAAGCGCCTGCGCAAACTCGAGCACCTCGGGAAACGGCTGCGACAAAGAGAACATATAGTCGCGAAACTCCTCGCGCGGGAAGGGCCGCGTGCGGTAGAAGACCGTGCGGTCGATGTACTCATCAAGCGTAATCTTGCCGCGCTCGAACGATGACACGACCATTTCGTGACGGTCGTGGAACTCGTCCTGGTCGAGATGAAAGTGTTCGAGCGCCGCAGTGCGTTCGCTGCGGTCCCATGCGTTAGTGAGCAGAACGCCACCGACGTCCCAAAAGACGGCGCGAATCGTCGACAAAGGGTGGTTCCTCCTCCGAGGAAGACTTCTCGAAAGAGTTTAGACGACTTCCAAGAGGAAGGAGTATTTGTGTTTCATTTTGGGAAGAGCGGGTAGGAAGGACCGAAATTTTCGGGTACCCCTCCCCCTCCTCGATCGAATGGAATCATGAACCTGGGGGGAAATTGCCAAAAAATACTGGCGCCACAATGACTTGCGGGCAAAATCTTCTATCTAAAGAACTTACGAGGGACCAAGAACTGTAAGCTCTTTAGAATCAGAAAGAAGCTTTAACTAAATTA
>Ga0207663_10001225_pt1 | contig 11840 bp, 10 predicted proteins | sample LARL53metaG_FD_184346 | JGI IMG/M metagenome (GOLD analysis project Ga0207663, IMG submission 184346) | Corn, switchgrass and miscanthus rhizosphere microbial communities from Kellogg Biological Station, Michigan, USA - LAR L5-3 metaG... | ecosystem: Host-associated > Plants > Roots >...
ATTAACAAACTACTGACGGGTGTATCATAGCGAGGCCATCACGAGTCTTATTGTGACTGGAAGTATCGACTTACCGTCCTACCCGGGCAACGGCGGCGTCAGCGGAGACAGCCTGGTGATGCGTGAGCCGACGTACGCTCGCCGCGAGGCACCTCAGCCAGTGACGCCAGCACTGTGTGACGATACAACTTCATGCCAGGAAAGCTAAGGAGCAAACTATACCGTGCACGCCTACGTCATCAACTTGGCTCGTTCGGTCGAACGTCGGGCCCACATCACTGCCGAGTTGAAGAAGACTGGCCTGGACTACGAAATCGTAACAGCCGTCGATGGACGCGAATTGGACTTGAGCGACCCTGCTATCGTCGACCCGGCCCTCGCCAGTAAAACTGTTTCGATGGCAGGTGCAGCCGGGTGCGCCATGAGCCACCTAAATGCCTATAAGAAGATGATCGCGGATGGGCTAGACGCGGCCCTGGTGCTCGAGGACGATGTCATTCTGCCTGCCGACCTGGGGAGTCTGGCCGATGCGGTAGCAGATCAACTGGCCGGCCCGGAAGTGGTGCTGCTAAGCTACTCCACTCCTTACCCGCCGTTCAAGCTGAGCCGGGAAGGCTCCGTAAACCTTCCATCCGCACGACTGCTCGCATTGCCTGTCGACATTAACCAGTGGCTGATGAGTTCAGGCGCCTACATAATCACACGGGAGGCATGCGAGCGTATGCTTAAATGCGGGCTGCCCGTGCGCGTGCCTATTGATGACTGGCGTTTCTTCTACCAGGAAGGCATTCTCGACCGGGTGCGATGTGTCGCGCCCATGCCACTTCCTAACAATGCCAAGCTCGTATCAACGATAGGATCTTATACGCTGGGGAATGGCCTTAGGGGGCGCCTGCTCTGGCCACTCGTGAACCGCAAGATCCCAGTCTTGCATCAAGCGCTTAGCTACCGGAGGCAACGCATTCAACGTCGATGGTATCGGTCAGAAATCGTAGACGTGCCATTTATAGAGAAGCCATCCAGGTTGGGATAGGCGCTTCGCTCGTGCCGCACCGGTACCATGGGCGGAGCGGCGGAGCGGCGGCCGGCGGCGCGACGATAGCGTGCGCCGGTTCAGCAGCCTGCGCCCACCGGATCCCGAGTTGGGGAAAGTGAAATTTGGAGACGGCGCAAGGGGCTAGCTGGTGGCCGTAATGGGTCGGAGGATCCCAGCGGCGCTGTCCTGGCGCGTAATTGCCCAGGCGAGCCGCCGTCTCACCTGGGGTGTCGCGGATTCGGCGATGTCCAGCCTGACGAACTTCCTGCTGAGCATCTACGTCGCCCGCACGCTGGGGGCGGCGCAATTCGGTGCCTTCAGCCTGGCCTACGTGACATACGGATTCGCGATCAACGCATCGCGGGGTCTGTCCATCGAACCCCTGCTGATCAGGTTCAGCGGCACGCCCGTGCCGACCTGGCGGCGCGCCGCCTCGGCCTCCACGGGCACCGCGCTACTGGTAGGCCTGGTCACCGGAACCTGCGCACTCGCAGCCGGGGCACTGTTCGGCGGCGCGACCGGGCTGGCCTTCCTCGCGCTCGGCCTGACGCTGCCCGGACTACTGACGCAGGATAGCTGGCGGTACGCGTTCTTCGCGCTCGGGCGCGGCCACCACGCGTTCCTTAACGACCTGGTCTGGGCGGCGGTCCAGATTCCCTTGCTGGTACTCGTGAAGACAACCGGCCACGCGAACGCGTTCTGGTTCGTCCTAGCGTGGGGCACAGCAGCCACTGTCGGGGCCGCCGTTGCGCCGTTGCAGGCCCGTGCCATACCCAACCTGCCGGGCGCCGCCCAATGGCTGTCGCGGCACCGTGACCTCGGCCCTCGCTACCTTGCCGAGAACACGGGCAGTAACGCCTCGTCCGTGCTGCAGAGCTATGGCGTCTCTTACATTCTGGGCCTCGCCCAGCTTGGTTATATCCAGGCCGCCAACGTGCTCCTGGGTCCCTTCAAGGTCATCTTCCTCGGGATCAGCCTGATCACGATGCCGGAGGCTGCCCGGATCCTGCGTCGCTCGCCACGACGGCTGCCTCTTTTCTGCGCGGCCGCTAGCATCGGGCTCACGCTGCTGGCGCTGGCCTGGGGAGCAGTGCTGCTGGTGGCGCTGCCGCGGGGACTCGGGCAGCTGATGCTGGGCAGCCTCTGGCGGCCGACCTATCCCCTGGTGCTGCCAGCGACGCTAACCATCATGAGTGGTTGCGCCGCGACTGGCGCGCTCGTCGGCCTGCACGCCCTGGGGGCCGCGCGCCGCAGCCTGCGCGTGGTGCTCCTCAGCTCACTGCTCGTCGTAGTCAGTGCCCTCGTGGGCGCCAAGACCGGGGGCGCGTTCGGCACGATGATTTACGCCGCGGCCGCATCGTGGGTCGGCACGCTGGTGTACTGGTGGCAGTTCCGGCAAGCGCTGAACGAGTCGGCCACCGTCCCCGTGCCCAGCTGGTTGTGGCCACCCAGGAGAAAACCATCAGAGTAGTCGTAGATAGTGCACCGGGAGGGGAGGTTTCATAGCCGCCAAGCGCGGGGTTCGGCGAAAACAGACCGCTGCCGGTATCACCGAGATGATGCGGCGCATCATCTGTTTAGGGGCACCGTCCGCTTTGCTGGTGGACGCCCTGGTCCCCAGGTCAGCCCCGTTCCCTCGGCAGGAGGAACCGAAGATGAGAGTGGTTAGGCGATGACGAGGGCACCGAAGCTAAGCGTTGGTCTTCCTGTCTACAATGGACAGAATTATCTTGCCGAGTCGATCGAGGCACTGCTCGGCCAGAGTTATGAGGACTTCGAGCTGATAATTTCCGACAACGCCTCGACAGACGACACCGCCGATATCTGCCGTCGCTACGAAAAGGAAGATCCCCGGATCCGCTATATCCGGCAGGAACACAACATTGGCGCCACGCCGAACCATAACTTCCTGGTCGCACAGGCCCGGGGGGAACTGTTCAAATGGGCGTCCCACGATGACCTGTACGCCCGTGATCTGCTGAAGCGCTGCGTGGCGGCGCTGGAGGAGTTCCCGCACGTCATCCTGGCCCATTCGTGGACCGCGCTGATCGACTCCTCGGGCGCGATCACCAAGGCGGTCAGGTACGGGCTGGCCACGTCATCCCTGAGCGCACCGGAGCGCTTCCGCAGCCTGCTGTACGAGGTCGGCGGGGACGACGACGGGGGCGTGATCCGGATGGACGTGCTCCGCCGGGCGCCGCAGCTAGCCAGCTACTACCATTCGGACCGGACTCAGGTTGCCGGGATGGCTTTGTACGGCCCCTTCTACCATGTACCTGACTGGCTGTATTTCCGCCGGGATCATGACGGACGGGCCAAGCTGGCGTTCAAGACCGCCCGGTCCTGGTGCGCCAACCTGGAACCGCGCCGGGCCGACGCGCTGCGCAACCCGGCCATCCGCCTGTACGCCGAATACCTCTGGGGATACGTCAGCGCAATCCACGGAGCTCCCCTGTCGCCCGCCGACAAGCGCGCGTGCTACCAGCACCTAGCGGGCTGGCTGTCGACCAGGCTCAACCGGCGGCCCGGGCGCATGTTCGCGCAGCCATCGGCCGACATTCCCATCTCCTCGCTCAAGGTGGACATACCCGGACGGGAGAGCAAGCCGCTGTGAGCCGCTACCAGCTCCCTTAGGGGCGGGCGGGCGCCGGGCCAGCCATCGGCGGAGAGAACGGCTGGCCCGGCGGCTCTCCTATTCAGCCGGAGAGCCTGATAACCGACTTCGCGCAGCCGAACGCCTCGGCGTACGGAGCGCGACACTCCATGCCGCGCAGCCGGGCCAGCCCGAGGAACACCTCGTCGTCCCACCAGTCCCTGCCATGCTGCGACGGGTAGCACTTGTGCAGCAGCTCGACCTTGCGCCTGGCGGTCTCTGGCGACAGCGGGACGTACAGCGACGGACGGCCGAGGTCGCCGTCCCACTTCGGAATCTCGTAGGACAGGCAGAGCTGATCCCGGAACACGGTCGGCATGATCTCGGCGATGGTCCGGTGGTCCTGATGCGCGTCGCTCACCGACGGCGCGAGGATGACGTCGGGCGTGCAGGACCGCGCCACCTGCTCCAGGACCTCCTTCGCCTGCGCCCAGGCCGCGGGCAGCCGGCCCTCGGGCAGCTGGGACAGCTCGACGGTCAGGTCCGCGCCGGGCAGGAAGGCGGCGGCCGCGGCGCGGGCCTCGGCCTGCCGCTCCTCGGTGCCGGTCAACAGGACATAGCGAGCCTGCAGCGGGCGGGCGGCCAGCTGCAGCAGCAGTCCGCCCGCGCCGATCTCGATGTCGTCGGGGTGGGCGCCGACGGCCAGCAGGGACAGCGGCCGGCCGGCCGGCGGCTCTAGGTGCAGCGGCAGCACGGACCGCTCACCGGCCCTGGCCGGAGCGTTCCGGATCCCAGATCATCCAGGGGCAGTGGCCACGCTGGTACATCTCCTCCAGCTGGATCCGCTCCTTCACCGTGTCGGCCGGCGTCCAGTAGCCCTTGTAGGAGTAGGCCAGCACCCGGCCCTGCGGGACCAGCCGCACGATGGCGTCCTCCACCAGGTCCTCGCCCTCCTGCAGGTGATCGAAGATCTCCGGCCGGAGCACGAAGTAGCCGCCGTTCTCCCACTGACGCAGGTCCTGCATAGGAGTGACCTGAGTGATCAGCCCGTCCTCGCCAATGTCGACCACGTGGTGGCTGGACTGGGGCGGCACCGCGAGCAGGCTGACTATGGCCTGGCTGGCCTCGAACCGCTTGATCATCTCCGGCAGGGGGGCGCTGGTGAGCACGTCCGCGTAGTTGGCCAGGAACATCGGCTCGTCCTCCACGAACCGCCGGACCCGGCGCAGCCGCTCGCCGATCGGCGAGTTCAAGCCGGTGTCGACGAACGTGATCCGCCAGTCGGAGATGTCCGTCCGGAACAGCTTCGCCACCGGGTCGCCGCGCTCCAGCACGAAGTCGTTGGACCGGGTCTCGTCGTAGTTCAGGAAGAAATCCTTGACGTACGACGCGCCGTACCCCAGGCACAGCACGAAATCGGTGTGGCCGAAGTGGGCGTAATAGCGCATCACGTGCCACAGCATCGGGCGGTCGCCGATCATCGCCATGGGCTTGGGGCCGCTGCTGACCCCGTCCCGCATCCGCATGCCAAGTCCGCCGCAGAAAAGCACTACCTTCATGACTTACACCTCAGTCAGATGATCTCGAGTTCGGGGATCGGGAAGACGAGCTTGCCGCCCCAGGAACGGACGTATGCCAGCTGCTGGCTGATTTCCGTGCGCAGGTTCCAGGGCAGCACGAGGATGTAGTCGGGCTTGGTCTCGGCCAGCCGCTCGGGCGCGTGGATGGGAATATGCGTGCCCGGCAGGAACAGCCCCTGCTTGACCGGGCTGCGGTCGACCGTATAAGAGAGCAGGTCGGACCGGATGCCGCAGTGGTTGAGCAGGGTGTTTCCCTTCCCGGGGGCGCCGTAGCCGGCCACCGAACGGCCGTCGCGGGCCGCCCCGAGCAGGAAACCGAGCAGATCGCTCTTGATCTTCAGCACCGCGGCCGCGAAGCCCTCATGGCCCGCCACGGTGTGCAGGCCGGCGGCTTCCTCGGCGGCCAGCACCGCCTTGACGTTCCCGCTCGGTTCCCCGGCTGCCTCCTCGGGCCGGGCGTAGACGCGCAGCGAGCCGCCGTGGGTGGCCAGCTCGTCCACGTCGACCACCCGTAGCCCGGCCGTCTCGAGCGCCCGAGACGAGGTCAGCAGCGACAGGTAGGAGTAGTGCTCGTGGTAGATCGTGTCGTACTGCCGCCGCTCGATCAGCCGCAGCAGGTGCGGGAACTCCAGCGTCACCGTGCCCTCGTCCTTGACCAGGGCACGCAGGCCGGCCGCGAAGCCCCGGATGTCCGGGACGTGGGCGAAGACGTTGTTCCCGGCTACCAGGTCGGCCCGGCCGTAGCGCTCGGCGATCTCGCGGCCCGTCTCGGCGCCCAGGAACCGGACCTCCGTGCGGATGCCCTTCGCCCGCGCCGCCTCGGCCACGTTCGCGGCGGGCTCGACCCCGAGCACCGGGATGCCCGCCGCCGCGAAGTGCTGGAGGAGGTAGCCGTCGTTGCTGGCCACCTCGGTGACCAGGCTGCCGGGCCCCAGGCCCAGCCGTCCGATCGCCGCGTCCGCGTACGTCTTGGCGTGCGCGACCCATGAGTCGGAATAGGAAGAAAAGTAGGCGTAATCGGAAAAGATATCCTCGCCCCGCACGTAAGCGGGAAGCTGCACGAGCAGGCACGTCTCGCACAGCCGGACGTGCAGCGGATAGAAAGCCTCCGCCTCGTCGAGCTTTTCCTGCGGAACATAGCTCTCGCAAAGCGGAGACATTCCGATATCGACGAACGTGCGGGTAAGCGCGGCACCGCACAGTCGGCACTGATGGACCGTGGACATAAAACGAACAACCCCCAACTCCCCAGCTGGCCCTTGGCCAGGCTAACATCAATAATCGCGTTAAACGACTCGGAACGAGAAAATAGGGACATAAATGGACATGCACACGTGCCGGGCATGCCGCGGGTCAGCCGGCTCCCTCGTGCTGGACCTCGGCGAGCAGCCGGCTTGTGATTACTTTCCTGGACTCGACGACGCGGGCCCCGATCCCGTGTATCCACTGCAGATGTGGCTGTGCGCATCATGCGGCCTGGCCCAGTTGCTGGCCGATCCGACCACGCCCGAGGAGCCGAGGGGCACCGAGCCCGCCGCGCTGGTCGTCCAGGCCGCCGATGCCGTCGCCCGGGTGAGCGAGGCGGGGCTGCTGCCGGACAAGGGCACGGTGACCGAGTACGGCAGTCCGCACGGCGGTTCCTGGCTGGGACTGCTCGCCGACCAGGGACTGGTTCCCGTGGAAGCCGGCCAGCAGGCACCGGTCGATGTGATCATCGACTGCTTCGGGCTGATGCACGCCGCCGACCAGAACCGGGCGCTGGCTGAGCGCGCCGGCCGGGTGGGGCCGGCCGGCGTCCTGCTGCTGCAGTACCACGCGTTGAGCACGATCATCAGGCACCGGCAGTGGAACGCGCTCCGGCACGGGCACTTCGCCTACTACTCGACGACCGCACTGACCGCCATGCTGGCCGCGGTCGGCTTCAGCCCGCGAACGGCCTGGCGGTTCGATCTCTACGGGGGCACCGTCTTGCTGGCCGCGGCGCGGGACGGCGACCGGCCAGGCGGGCCCGACGAGATCGTCGCGTCGCTGCTGGCGGACGACGCCAAGATCGGTGTCCGTGACCCGGAAGCCTTCGCCGACCTGCAGGGTGACGTAAGTGCCCATGCTACGGCGCTGCGTGAATGGCTCGTGACCCAGCGAACCGCCGGCCGCCGGATCCTCGGCTACGGAGCCGCGTCGCGGGCGGTGGCCCTGCTCTGCCAGGCCGGCGCGGACCGCACCCTGCTGCCCGCGGTGGTTGACGCCTCACCGGCCAAGCAGGGCCTGCGGATGCCGGGAACCGACATCCCGGTGACCGATCCGGCTCAACTCGCCGCCCGTCAGCCCGACGCGGTGCTGCTGTTCGTCCCGGACCTGATGACCGAGGTCCGGGAGATGTTTCCCGAGGTCGAAAAGGCCGGTGGCCGGTGGGTTGACGTGGAGGCACTCGGCTCACACAGCCTCGAGCAGGACGCGCAACTGGGCTAGGCACCGTCCCCGGGTGGGCCCGATGCTCCCGATGGGCAGCTTGAGCTCGTCGGATATGTCGGCGTAAGAGGCCGGCGGGTCCGCCATCAGCATCTCAATCAGCCGCTGCCATCGCCGGGGCAAGCGAGACAGCGCGTCCCTGACGGTCTGGGCACGTTCGGCGGCGAGCAGCCGCTCGTCGATCTCGAGTTCCTGGACCACGCCACTGCTGAGCTCGACATCGTCGTCGCTGAGCACGACCCGCTTCCGTGCCGCCAGGTTGCGCAGGCACTCGTTGCGCGCGGTCGCCGCCAACCAGGACCCGACGCGGTCTGGGTGCTGGATACGGTCGATGTGCTCAAGCAGCCGCAGCCATGTCGTCTGCGCGACGTCGGCGGCGTCACTCTCTGCCAGCTTGAATTCCGCGGTGATGGACCAGATGAGCCTCGCGAACTGATCAACGAGACGTTCCCATGCGTTCCGGTCGCCCTCGGCAGCCCGCCGCACAAGTTCCGCAACATCGGAAGAATCTAGCTTTTCCTTCGCTATCGTCACCATTTCGCAACCCCCTCCTATATGAAAGACACGCGCGCCAGGCCTCGTCAAGAATTCGTGACTAGCAGCCAGTCCACGCGATCATGAAATATTGATGAATAGTTAGAAAATACATATTTCTCATCGCGAGATAATTGGGTCCGGAAGCCGCCGTTAGTAGGCTCCTGACCCCCTTGCCATCACGGAGATCGTCTTCCACAGGATCTGGAGATCGAGGGCGAATGACCAGTTCTCGACGTAGCGCAGGTCGAGCCGGACTGACTCCTCCCAGGTCAGGTCCGACCGGCCGTTGACCTGCCACAGGCCCGTCAGGCCCGGCTTTACGACGAGCCGGCGCCGTACGTGCTCGGCGTACTTCTCCGCCTCGCTGGGGAGCGCGGGCCGCGGCCCGACCAGCGACATCTGGCCGAGGAATACGTTGAACAGTTGCGGGAGCTCATCGAGGGACAGGCGCCGGAGATGCTGCCCCACTCCGGTCACCCGCGGGTCCCGGCGCAGCTTGAACAGGACGCCGTCGGAATCGTTAGTAGGCAGGAGTTCTTCCTTGCGGTTCTCGGCGTCTACGACCATGGTCCGGAACTTGTACATCCGGAACGCCTGCCCGTCCTTGCCCACCCTGATCTGGCTGAACAGGGCCGGCCCGCGGTCGTGCAGCCAGACGGCCGCCGCCAGGGTGGCCAGCACCGGGGCAAGTATGAACAGCGCCGCCGCCGCCGCGCACCGGTCGAACAGGCCCTTGAGCACGAGCCGCGCCCCTGCTAGCTGGGGATGATCCACGTGCAGCAAGGTGAGGCCGGCCGTGGGCCTGATCGTGGTCCGGGGGCCTGCGACGTCGAGCAGCGCCGGCGAGACGCACAGGTCGGTGCCGGTCTTCTCAAGCTCCCAGGCCAGCTGGCGGAGGCGGATACCGTCCATCTCCGGGCAGGCAGTCACCGCCACGGTGTCCGCACCGAACGCCTTGACCGCGGCCGTAATGTCGTCAAGTCCGCCGTACACCGGCACGCCGGCCAGTTCGTCCAGCTCTCCTGGCCGCACCACACAGGCGCCCACGACCGTCAGGCCGTGGTACGAGTCTCGTCCCAGCTCGGTGACCAGGTCGGCGACCGCGAGTTCGTGACCCACGGCCACCACGTTGTGCAGCCGATCGCCCCGCATACGGTGCCGATGCAGCCGCTTGCGCATGGCGAACCGGGCGACCAGGTCGAACACGGTGATGCTGGGCAGCGCGATAACCACGTAGGCCCGGGACAGCTCCAGGTTGATGGCATACGAGAAGATCGCGACCGCCGCGGTGAGGCTCACCCCGGCGTTCAGCACCTTGCGGTACTCGTCAGAACCGGTCCCGATGAACCGCGTGTCGTAGGCTCCGGCCAGCCACAGGGCGACGAGCCACAGCACCGGCATCGCGAGGCTCAGCGCCAGGTACATAGACGTGACGTTGCTGCCGAACCGGGCCTGGGCCGCGGTGAACACACCAAGCACGGCACAGCCGAGATCGGCCAGGGCCACACCTCGCAGGTAGCCCTTGGTCCAACTGGACAGACGCCTAGGCGCCCGCCGCTCAATTTTGCCACTAGTAGCGGCAACACCAAACATGCGCACCGACCCCCCATGGACAGCACCGCGCCTCAGCCCGGCGCTCTCCACGCTCCCACTCAGTTCGCTTCGCCTGAGTTCTCCCACATTAGTGACGTGTAGTCAACTGTCTGGGTTTACCCGGGTACGCGGTGACTTATAGTGACACCTGTACCGTTGGCTTACGGCTAACTTACATCTCAAACAGCAGAAAACATCGCGTAAAGCGAACAAACACCCAAACGGCAACCGAGCTGCACCTGACATGCACCCAGGGCAACTGATGTATACAGAGATGTCGCAAAGATCACGGTAGCCGCACCGGCGAAATGGCCTGGCTGAACCCGTCCAGTCCGCCCGGATCGCTATGACCTGCGAGAATAGTGAGCGCGGTCCGCCTGCGCGCTACCAGGAGCAGGCATCGGTCCCCCGGCAGCGGCCTGCGGGCGCCCGCGGCCGGCCGAGGCTGCTCATGCCCGCTTTTGCTGCCGGTTCACAAAATTTTTACTCACGAAGATCACTTGGAGTGCTTCGGCCACGATCGCGCCTCAGACACTAACCCACCGTAGTTACTGCGGCGCTCAAGTAACTGACTGCAATCCCATTAAGCACTAGGGTCGAAGTAAACGAAAAGGTGTTCGCAGCTTAGGACCGCTCCCACTCGCGCACACGATTACGGTAGCGCCGGGCGGCCGCCCGCAGCTCGGTCTCGGGATCGCGTCCAGCGGCCCGCGCCCGGGCTACCAGACGGAACAGGTCCCGCCCGATCTCCCCAGCATCCCCGTCACGCTCGACGTCCTCAGGATCGCCGTCCAGCCGCGCCAGGTCGCCTGGCACTCCCGCCCGCTCGGCCCGGCGCTGCAGCTGCGCAGCCAGCGACAGGGCGGGCTGTCCGAACGGCACCCCGTCCAGCGCGGAGGGCGGATCAGCTGAAACGCCAGCCGCCGCGGTTCGTTCGGCGCGCTCGCGCTTCTCCTGCTTCTTGATGTCGTCCCAGTTGCGGGTGACCTCGTCGGCACCGGAAACAGAAACGTCCGCGAACACGTGCGGGTGCCGGCGGACCAGCTTGGCCACGATCCCGTCGGCCACGTCGTCGATCGTGTAGCCGGTGCCGTCCTGACGCTCAGCCGCGACCCGGGCGTGGAACACGACCTGCAGCAGCACGTCGCCGAGTTCTTCGCGCAGGGCCTCCTGGTCCCCTGACTCGAGCGCGTCGAGGGCCTCATAGGGCTCCTCGAGCAGGTACGGAGCCAGCGACTCATGGGTCTGCTTGGCATCCCAGGGACAGTTCCGCCGCAGCCGGTCCATGGTCGCGATCAGGTCGATCAGGTGCGCGCCGGGCAGGTCGGCCGATCCGCGCAGCACGTGCGCCCCCGGCGGGACGACCGGCTCGCCGCCCGGCGGCGCCAGCCAGACCGCTGTCCCATCCTGTCCCGCGGCTTCCTGGCCAGGCGCGTCCGCTGCCCGGCCAGGCGCATCCACGATCCGGTACGCGATCCCGGCCTCGTCCAGCGCCGGCAGCTGCGGATGGCCGGGCGGGGCGAGCACGACGACGGCGGAGCGCAGGGCCTGCCAGGCCGCCGAGCTCAGCAGCCCGGGCGCCACCCGCGGGCTGGTCGCGAGGACAATCAGCAAGCCGGCGCCAGCCCGGACGGCACCGCCGTCGGCGCCGGGCCCGCGGACCGCGTCACGGTCGGTTCGGAAGGGACGACCAGGTACTGGGTGTAGTCCAGCCGGCCGTACTGCGGGTTGACCTGGATGTTGAGTCCCTTGGCGGCCGTGCACCTGGCCTTGTTGAGCTGGTCGTTGGCGGCATTCGCGGCATCCTGGGTGGCGGGCGGCGTGCCCCCGTTGGCCTTCAGCGCGAACTGGTCGTCGATGGCCTGGTACCGGCCGACCTCATCCTTCAGGTTCGGCGGGATCCCGGTGGCGGCCAGGATGAGGCTGTCGGTGACGTTGGTGATCCCCTGGGCCTGGGCGTTGGCCTTGGCCTGCTTGGAGATCTCGTTCCACGCCTGCTCGGCCTGGGCGGCGGAGACCGTGATGCCTTCCT
>Ga0207663_10001227_pt1 | contig 11833 bp, 12 predicted proteins | sample LARL53metaG_FD_184346 | JGI IMG/M metagenome (GOLD analysis project Ga0207663, IMG submission 184346) | Corn, switchgrass and miscanthus rhizosphere microbial communities from Kellogg Biological Station, Michigan, USA - LAR L5-3 metaG... | ecosystem: Host-associated > Plants > Roots >...
CCGGGACCGACCCCGCCTGACGCCTGCGCGTCAGGCGGCCTGCGCGGCCGCTGCTCGCCAGCCGGCGCGGCCGGCCGTGTCGGCGATCTCGTCGACGAAGAGCGGCCAGAGCTCGCGCGGCAGAGCGTGGCCCATGCCCTCGACGATGCGCAGGCGCGCGCGGGGCACGGCGCGCGCCGTGGCACGGCCGCCGCTGGGGCGGACGAGCGGGTCGCGGGTGCCGTGGATCACCGTCGTCGGCAGGTCCAGCTTGCGAAGCGCCGTGGTGCGGTCGCCGGAGGCGATGATCGCGTGGATCTGGCGCAGGATGCCGCGCGGGTTGTGGGAGCGGTCGTACATCCGCCCCGCGATGTCGCGCAGCCGGTCCTCATCGGTCGCGAAGGCGGGCGAGCCGACAACCGCGAAGGTCTTCAGCACGCGCTCGACGTAGGCCTCGCGACCGCGCGGTGCCTTGGCCAGCAGCAGGCCGAAGGCCTTCATCGTCGGCCTGCCGACGGTGCGGCCGCCGGTGGTCGACATGATCGAGACCAGCGACCGGATCCGGTCCCGGTGCTCTATCGCAAGCGTCTGGGCGATCATCCCGCCCATCGAGGCGCCGACCACGTGCGCCGACTCGATCCCGAGGTGGTCGAGCAGACCGGTGGCATCAGCCGCCATGTCGGAGAGCGTGTAGGCCGCGTTGGCGCCTCTGCCGAGGATCAGGTCGAGGCGGTTGGGAGCGCCGGCGTCGTCGAGCATGGTCGAGCGGCCGATGTCGCGGTTGTCGAAGCGGACCACGCGGAAGCCGCGCTCGGCCAGTTGGCCGCAGAGCTCCTCGTCCCAGGCGAGCATCTGCGTGCCAAGGCCCATGATCAGGAGCAGCGGCTCCCCGTCGGGGTCGCCCACCTCCTGGTAGGCGAGCTCGATGCCGTTGCTCGGCGCCAACCGCTCCTCGCTGAGTTCAAGCATGGGGCGAAAGTCTAGCCAGGAAACTGGCTGGGCAGCCAAACGCTAGGTTGCGGCGATGCGAACGGCGATCGTCTCCGACCTGCACCTCGGAAGCGCCACCGGCGAGGACCTCGCTCGCGACGCGACAATCCGGCGAGCGCTCCTCGAGGAGGTCGCCGCCGCCGACCGCCTGATCCTGCTCGGCGACGTGCTCGAGCTGCGCGAGCTGCCGCTCGTCTCCGTGCTGGAGTCGGTGCGTCCGTTCTTCGAGGAGCTGGGCGAGGCGATGGCCGGGCGTCGAGTCGTCCTCGTCCCCGGCAACCACGATTACCACCTCGCCGAGCCACTCCTGGCCGAGCTCGCCTTCGCGGGGGGCGAGCTCGAGCTCGAGCACCGTGCCCTGCCGGCCGGGGAGGCGGCCACACGAATCGCCGAGTGGCTGGGACGCACCGAGCTGAGCATTGCCTACCCGGGCCTCTGGCTGCGCGACGACGTCTACGCCACCCACGGCCATTACATGGACTGCCACTGGAACCTGCCGCGCCTGGAGTGCATCGCCGCGGCCGCGCTGATGCGTTCAGGCGGGCGACCCCCCGACCAGGCCGGCCCGGACGACTACGAGCGAGTCCTGCGCCCGATCTACGGCTTCGCGTTCGGCTTCGCCGCGGTCGGACGAGCGAGCAGCGCCAGCCGCCCCTCCGAACGTCTATGGCGCACCATCTCGGCCTCGCGCAACGGCGGGTTGGTACGGCGCACCGCGGCCAAGGCGGCGCTCGCCACCGCGATCCCGACCGGCACCTGGGCCTTGAACCGGGCCCTGCGCGCCGACTTCAGCGCCGACATCTCAGCCGGGACGATCGCGCGCACGGGCATCGAGGCGGCGACGGAGATGGTGCGCCGGCTGCGAATCGGCGCCACCCACGTGATCACCGGCCACACGCACCGGGCCGGACCGCAAGAGGGCGAGCGGGAATGGGCGCTGCCGGACGGCGGCCGCCTCCACAACACCGGCAGCTGGGTCTACGCCAACGCCTTCCACCGCCCCGGCCGCCCGCCGGGGCCCTACTGGCCGGGGACGGTCACCTGGGTGGAGGACGACGGACCACCGCGGCGGGTGCGGCTGCTGCACGAGCACCCGCGCGACGACCTGCGCGCCGCCGTGGCCCGCATCGGCACTATTGGCCGACGGGACTCAAAGTAGAGACATAGATCGCTTTCGGTCCCGTCGGCGGAGGGTTAGCCGAGCCACTCGGCGATGATGCGGCCAATCTTGGGCCCGGCGTCCTCCTGCAGGAAGTGCGAGGCGTCCTCGATTGGTCGCGGCGGCGCATAGTTCAACTCCGAGGAGACGCGTTCGCCGACCGAGAACGGCAGGATCGGGTCCGAATCGGCCCAGAGGACCAGCGTTGGCCGCTCATCCTCGCGCAGGGCGTCGGCCACGGCTTTGCCCTCGGCGGCGCCGGGCGCGTCGGGCTCGGTCGGCAGGATCAGCGGGAAGGCGCGGGGCCCAGCCTTCGACTCGGGCGTCGGGTAGGGCGCTTCGTAGGCGGCAATCACCTCGTCGCCTGGATCGTGCTTGCAGCCGCCCCGCACCAGGAAGCCGACCGGGACGTCGGCGTTGTCGCGGACGAACTCGCGGAATTTGAGCCAGACGTCGCTCATCCGCTGGTGGCCCGTGAAGGGGCCGGTCTCCATGATCACGAGGCGGGAGAAGCGGTCGGGGTGCTCGACCGCGAGCCGCAGCCCGATCGGTCCACCCCAGTCGTGGACCACCGCCGTCGCATCTCGTACGTCTAGCCGCTCGAGCAGCGTCGCCATCAGCTCGACGTGGCGGTCATAGGTGTAGAAGTCGAGGTCGGTCGGCTTGTCGGAGCGGCCGAAGCCGGCGTAGTCGGGCGCGATGCAGAGATAGCCGGCGTCGCGCACCGGCGGGATCACCTTGCGCCAGAGGAACGACCAGGTCGGCTCGCCGTGGAAGAAGACGACCGGCGACCCCTCCCCCTCATCCAGGTAAGCCAGCCGCAGCCCGTCGATCTCCTCATAGCTCGCCTCGAAGGGGAAATCTGGCAACCCCGTGAGCCTCTCCTCCGGCGTCCGTACCACGTCCATGGCGCCGCAGTCTATGCCTACTACTGAGTTCGCACTTACTCCCGCTATGCGGAACTAAAGGCGAAGTCAGCGGCTTGATGGGGGGATTGAAGACTTTCTGGATCGACATTGTGCTAGGCTGCCGCTCTCTTTTAGAACTAAGTTGCTCAAAAAACTAAATCAGTAAGAAAAGAAAGGATTCCTTTCTATGCGGAACGCTCGCAAGGTAACCCGGCGGCGCAGCGTTAAGGCGACTCTCTCCGTCGCCTCGTTTGCGTTGATCCTCGCCGTGCTCGTCGCGGGTTGCGGCAGCTCCTCCTCTTCCTCCTCCGCTTCGGGCGGCGGCGGCAAGCTCGACGTGGTCGGCTACTCGACCCCCGAATCCGTTTACCAGGAAAAGCTGGAGCCGGCCTTCGAGAAAACCGCCGCCGGCAAGGACGTCAGCTTCAGCAACTCCTTCGGCGCCTCCGGCGACCAGAGCCGCGCGGTCGTCGCCGGCCAGCCGGCCTCGATCGTCCACTTCTCCCAGGCGGGCGACATGGAACGGCTGGTCGAAGAAGGCGAACTGGTCGCTCCCGACTGGGACAAGCAGCCCCACGGCGGCATCGCCACCGACTCGGTGGTCGTCCTCGTCGTCCGCAAGGGCAACCCGAAGGGAATCCACTCCTTCGACGACCTGCAGACGAAGGACGTCGGCATCGTCACCCCCAACCCGTTCAGCTCGGGCTCGGCCCGCTGGAACCTGATGGCCGTCTACGGCACGGCGATCAACGAGGGCTCCTCCCCCGACCAGGCGCTGGAAGCGGTCAAGACGGTCCTCGAAAAGACCAAGGCGCAGCCGGGCAGCGGCTCGGACGCGCTCGCCGCCTTCACCCAGGGCGAGGGCGACGTGCTGCTCAGCTACGAGAACGAGGCGATCAAGGCCGAAAAGGAAGGCGAGGACGTCGAATACGTCGTCCCCGACTCGACGATCCAGATCGAAACGCCGATCGCCGTCACCACCGGCGCCTCGGAGCCGGCAGCCGAAGACTTCCTCAAGTTCCTCTGGTCCGACGAAGGACAGGAAATCTGGGCGGAAAACGGCTACCGGCCGGTCAACCCGAAGCTGGTCGACCCGAAGCAGTTCCCTACCCCCAAGGAGCTCTTCAAGATCAGCCAGTTCGGCGGCTGGAAGAAGGTCAACGAAGAATTCTTCGACAGCGAAACCGGCTCGGTGGCGAAGATCGAGAGCGAACTAGGGGTCTCGACCTCCGGCTGATCCATGGAGGCCGGCGTCGCGACAAGAGCCGAAGCCCCCCGGGCGGGCCTGCGCCTGCCCGGGGTCGGCGCCGGCCTCGGCCGCGGCGCGGTCGTGCTCTACCTGAGCCTGATCGTGCTGCTGCCGCTGGCGGCACTGACCAGCCAGGCCTTCGAAGACGGGCTCAGCACCTTCTGGCAGCAGGTGACGAGCCCGCAGGCGGTGCGCTCGCTCGAGCTCACCTTCGTCTGCTCGCTGATCGTCGTCGCGATCAACGCCGTCTTCGGCACGATCATCGCCTGGGTCCTCGTCCGCGACGATTTCCGCGGCAAGTCAGCGGTCAACGCGGTAATCGACCTGCCTTTCGCGCTGCCGACGATCGTCGCCAGCCTCACCCTGCTGACCCTCTATGGCAACGACAGCCCGGTCGGTATCCACCTCGCCTTCACCCGGGCCGCGGTCGTCGTCGCCCTGCTCTTCGTCACCCTGCCCTTCGTCGTCCGCGCGGTGCAGCCGCTGCTGATCGAGATGGACCGCGAGATGGAGGAGGCGGCGGCCTCGCTCGGCGCCGGCGGCCTGACGGTCTTCCGCCGCATCGTCTTCCCCAACCTGCTGCCCGGGATCGCGGCGGGCGTCGCCCTCGCCTTCGCCCGGGCGCTGGGCGAGTTCGGCTCGGTCCTGCTCTTCGCCGGCGGCCTGCCGCAGACCCTCGTCGCCTCGGTCTTCATCCGCCAGCAGATCGAGTCGGGCAACGAAACCGGCGCCGCCGCCGTCTCCGTCGTCCTGCTCGCCGCCTCGCTCGTGATGCTGGCCGCGATCAGCCTGATCCAGCGCTGGAGCACCCGCCATGCGCACTGAGCGTCGCTGGGGGCTGCGGGCGCTCGGCCTCGGCTACCTGCTGGCGCTGCTGCTCGCCCCCGTCGCGATGATCTTCTACAAGACCTTCGAGCACGGGCTGGCGCCGCCGCTGGAAGCGATCACCTCGCCCGACGGCCTGCACGCGCTGAAGCTCACCCTCCTGATGGTGGCGATCTCGGTGCCGCTGAACACGGTCTTCGGCGTCGGCTGCGCGCTGCTCCTGGTCCGCCACCGCGCCCGCGGCAGCGCCCTGATCGACGCCGTGATCAACCTGCCCTTCGCGATCTCGCCGGTCGTGATCGGCCTCTCGCTCTACCTCCTCTACGGCACCCACGGCTGGTTCGGCCCGACGCTCGCCGAAGCCGGGATCAAGGTCCTCTTCTCGGTGCCGGGGATGGTGCTCGCGAGCATCTTCGTCTCGCTGCCCTTCGTCGTGCGCGAGACGGTGCCGGTGCTGCAGGAGATCGGCACCGAGCAGGAGCAGGCCGCCTCGACCCTCGGCGCCAACGCCTGGCAGACCTTCTGGCGCGTCACCCTGCCGGCGATCCGCTGGGGCGTCGCCTACGGCGTCGTCCTCACCACCGCCCGCGTGCTCGGCGAGTTCGGCGCGGTAACGATCGTCTCCGGCTCGATCTCCGGCCAGACGCAGACACTTCCGCTCTTCGTCGAAAAGCAGTTCCAGAACTTCAACGCACCCGGCGCCTACGGCGCCTCCGTCGTCCTGGCGCTGCTCGCCCTGACGACTCTCCTGGCAATGAACGTCCTCAAGCGAAAGGAGGACGCCTGATGGCTATCTCAGTCGAGGGAGCGTGCAAGCGCTTCGGTGACTTTCAGGCGCTCAGAGAGGTATCGATAGAGGTCCCCGACGGCTCGCTCACCGCCCTGCTCGGGCCGAGCGGCAGCGGCAAGTCGACGCTGCTGCGGGCGATCGCGGGGCTGGAGACGCTCGATTCCGGCCGCGTGATGATCCGCGGCGATGACGTCTCCACCCAGCCTGCGCAGAAGCGCGAAGTTGGCTTCGTCTTCCAGCACTACGCAGCCTTCAAGCACATGACGGTGTTCGGCAACGTCGCCTTCGGCCTGAAGATCCGCAAGTGGGACAAGGCCGACGTCGAGCGCCGCGTGCACGAGCTGCTCGATCTCGTCCAGCTCGACGGCCTCGCCGAGCGCTACCCCTCGCAGCTCTCCGGCGGGCAGCGCCAGCGGATGGCGCTGGCGCGGGCGCTCGCAGTCCAGCCCAAGGTGCTCCTGCTGGACGAGCCCTTTGGCGCGCTCGACGCCAAGGTGCGCAAGGACCTGCGCGCTTGGCTGCGCAACCTGCACGACGAGATGCACGTGACGACGATCTTCGTCACCCACGACCAGGAGGAGGCGATGGACGTCGCCGAGCAGCTGGTGGTGATGAACGATGGCCGGGTCGAGCAGTCAGGCAGCGCAGCCGACCTCTACGACCACCCAGCCAACGAGTTCGTGATGAGCTTCGTCGGCGAGGTCAACCGACTAGGCGAGCACTTCGTGCGGCCGCACGACATGACGGTCTCGCTCGACCGCGACGCGGGAGAGGAGGAGGCGATGGTGCGCCGGATCGTCGCCCTCGGCTTCGAGGTCAGGGTCGAGCTAGTTCTCGGCGACGGCACCGAGGTCTGGGCGCAGCTGACGCGGTCCGAGCTGCAGCGGCTGGAGCTGCAGGAGGGGCAGATCGTCTACCTGAAGCCCGGCCAGACCAAGAGCTTCAACGGCGATGTCCCGTCGTCCGACGGCCGGGGGGCCTCGACTCCCCTCGGCTCCCAGGACGGCGGCGACGCAGAGGTCTCTGCAGCCGTCTGAAGGGGCGAAGGGGCGGGGTGCGCTTTGCCGGGTGGCGCCCCGCCCCGACTCGCCACCGACCCAAGGTACAGTGGCCGCCATGTGCATGCAGTGCATGGCCAGCGCGATGACGGCCGGCGCAACGGTCACGGGAGTGCGTGCCTACGTCGCCGCCCATCGCCCCAGCTGGATGACCGCGCGCCGGATGAAGCTGACGACCGCCGCGCTACTCACCGTCGGCGTGCTCGCCTCGGGCAGCCACATGGCGCCGAACGGGTCGCTCGCCGCGAAGAAGCCGGCGGCTCACGTCACGAGCCGCTGACACGGCGGCGGCGAAGGCCACAGCACCCGTCAGCTCAGGCGGCGCTCAAACGTCCTCTCGAGCCGGTGCTCGTCCTTCTCCCCGGCGACCGTCTTGTCCAGGCGGGCGATCGCCTCGCGGCCATCGAGGCGGAGGGTGGCGACCTGGTTGTCGAAGTATGGTCCCTCGAGCAGGCGCCAGCGAATGCCCGGATCGGGGGTGCCTGCAAGGCGGGCGAGCCCTCGCGCGACGCTGGTGGCGGAGCGGGTGAAGGCAGCACGAACGACCCGGCGCTCGCCGGCTTCGAGCGGATTGCGGTAGGGCGAGCAGACGGCCTGGACGACTCTGCTCGTCACACCGGCCTCGGGGCGGAAGGCGACGTCGCAGAGGTAGGCGTGATGGACGTCGCCGGAGAGGATCGCGATCGTCGCCGGCGCCCTGCCGCGCTTACCCGAACCGACCTCTTCAAGCAGCTCGCGCAGGCGACCGAAGGAGGACTGGAAGGCCGCCCAGTGGTCGAAGTCGACGGCCCGCCGCAGCCGCTCGCTCGCGCACGCCACCCGCTCACCCCAAACCCCGTCGCAGAGCCGCTCGTTCCAGGCCTCGAGGTAGTGGAAGGCAGGCGAGAGCAGATAGGGGACGGTCGTCGCGATCAGCAGGTGGTCGAAATCACCGCTGGCGTGGTCGACGATCCAGTCCCAGACCTCGTCGTCGAACATCGAGCGGCGCTCCCCGGTCAACACCCGCGCCGCCCGTGAGTCCATGAAGATCGCCCGCACGCCATTGACGTCGCGGCAGAAGCTCCAGCGGGTCCCGGCGGCCGTCGAGTCGATGCTCTTTGCCCAATCGCGCAGCACCTCGGTTGCGTCCGGCTTGCCCCTCACCTTCGCGTAGATCTCGTTGTCCTCGTCGAGCTCGTGGGGCGAGAGGTTGCCGACGTGCTGGTAGATCCAGTAGCTCATGATCCCGCCGACCGCGCGCTCGTGCCACCAGTGCTTGCGGTCCATCTCGTCGTGCCAAGAGCACGAGATGTTCCAGTCATCGCTCATGTCGTGGTCGTCCCAGACCATCGAGAGCGAGACGGTCGAGAAGAGCCAGCGGATCAACGGATCCCGCCAGGACTCGCGGTAGAGCCAGGTGTACTCCTCGAAGTCGATCACCTCCTCTCCCGGCGGCTGACTCGTGTCGCGCCGCGTCCTGATGCGCTGCCGGGTCGCCGGCGAGCCCTCGTCGACGTAAACCTGATCGCCGAGCAGGAAGAGCAGCTCGGGCCACTCGTCGCGCTCGCCGCGGATCATCTGCCGCGCCAACACGTAGAGCGCGTCAAGCTCGTATCCCTCTTCGGCCTCGTCTTTGCTCTTCGTGTAGGGCTCCTCGTGCGGGACGGCGACCCGGCAGGAGCCGAAGCAGATGTCGACCGGCTTGCCCGGGGAGAAAGGGCGGATGGCGCTCGGCGGCAGCCCGCTGCCCGGCTCGGGCCAGCGCCGCTCGCCGTCGAGCGCCACCTCGTACTCGTAGGCGCCGCCCGGCTCCAGCCCCTCGACCCTCACCAGCCCGTAGTAGTGGCCGGCAACGCCGAAGGTGCGCTCGCGATGACCCAGCACCTCTACCTCGCACGCCTCGCTGGTCTCCACCCAAACGGTCGCCTCGGTTTCCGAGACGTAGCGCAGCAGGGGACCGAGGACGAGGTCAGGCATGCCTCTCCCCTACCCAGGCGCGGCCTTCGCCATCCCAGTCGCCACCCAACGGCATCTGCTATTCTTGATTTAGATAGTCAAGAAACTAATGAAAGGAGGAAGAGTGGACGCTCCCGACACGACGACCTTCGTCTCGCGCGGACGCCTCAACGGCACCATCCGCCAGCCCGCCGGAGGCGGGCCCGGCGACGGTCACAACACCCAGCCGGGCCGTGAGAAGGCCGGCACCGACGACCTCGACACTCAGGCCTTCGAAGCTCTCTACTACCGAGCCCGCCTGATCCTCGGCGAGCCCCTCCCCCGCCCCGGCCGCTTCCAGCTTCGCGGCCACTGAGCCCAGGGACCCCCTGGCTCCTCCCTGGCCCCCGCCGACGGGCCGAAAGCGTCCAAATATTGGACGCTTTCGGCCCGTCGGCGGTGAGGGGGCGGTGCGCTATTTGCCTTTCGTGCCTTCGTCGCCTCTCGGCGCTTCCGGGCGCTCGGGATAGGCCTGGACGGCGAGGCTCCAGCCTTTCAGCGTGAAGGTCACGTTTTTCGCCCCTGCGTACTGGATCGCCACGGTGTGGCCGCCTTTGTTGAGCACGGTCGTCTGCATCACCGTGTGGACAAGGGCCGCCGGCGTCGGCGAGCTGGCGGTGGCGGTGGCGAAATTGACTTTGCCCGTCGACTGGCCGTCGACCAGGATCTGGATCGGGCAGGCCAGTTCGGCGGTCGGTTTTTCCGCCGTGCAGGTGGCCGAGCCGGAGAACGTGATCACGGCCGAGCCGGTCCCCGGCAGGCCGAACGAGGTGAAAGCCGTCGGGATGTAGCCCGCCGTAGTGGCGCTCGAGCTGTAGACGGCGGTCCCAGCCGCGATGCCGACGACCGGCGGCAGTGGTGCCGTCGCCTTCTCGACGAACGTGTTGGCCGCCGCCTTCTTCTTCAGGAAGAGCGTCGACGCCTTCTCCTTCGTCACGTAGAGGTGCGCCGCCACCTTGCCGGTCAGGAACGATCCGGCGAGCGAGGGCGTCACCGCCGTCGCGGTGGCGACCAGGCCGGCGATCGCCACCACGACGATGGCGCGGGGCGCGAGCAGTCTTCTCTTCAGCAATTCGACCTCCATGTTCCAGGCCGCCGGGAAGCCTTCTTTAGTAAAGAAGTCAATAAAGTACAGAAGCTGCTAGGGTCATGTCGAGTTAGATAATCAAGAAACTCCAGTACCCGGCAGGAAGGACCTCCAACCAGATGCGAATCAAGACCCTGGCGATTGCCGCGATCGCGGCCCTGGCACTCGCCGTCCCCGCTTCCGCCGGTGCCGTGACCCTGATCGGGTCGGGCTCGGTGGCGGCGCAACCCGTGCTGCAGGCCCTCTTCAGCACCTACACGAAGAAGGTCAACCACAAAGTCCACTTCGCCTATACGCCGGATGGCGGCAACGCCGGCGTCAAGGACGTGCAGAACGGCGCCAGCCAGTTCGCCGGCCAGGCCCGGACCCCCCTGCCGAGCGACGCTGGCACCACCTACATCAAGTTCTACCTCGACGGCCTCTGCATGGACGTCAACCCGCAGAACAAACTGAGCAACATCACGATCCCGCAGACCCACGACATCTACCGGGGCCTGATCACCAACTGGAGCTCGGTGGCGGGCTCGGGCCTCGACACGACGATCGACCCGGTCGGCCGCGACACCAACGGTGGCACCTACAACTTCTTCCTGCAGGCGGTGCTCAACAACGAACTGCCGGCCTCCAACGTCAACGCCCTCACGGCAGACGGCCTCGTCGTCAACGCGGTCAAGCAGGATCCGAGCGCGATCGGCTACGCCGGCCTCGCCTGGCAGGGCAAAGGGCTAAGGACGCTGAAGGTGAACGGCGTCCCCTGCGTCTCGAAGAAGATCAGCGTCGAGCCGCTCAAGTACCCGCTCTCCCGCTACATCTTCCTCGTCCTGCCGGGCACCGGCAGTTCCAGCCCGCCGGCTCTGACCAAGTTCATCGACTGGGCCCGCCGCAGCGCGCTCGCCGGTGAAGTGATCCTCAAAGCCGGCGGCGTGCCCGCCTTCAACAAGAAGCACTAGCGGGCGCCAGTGCAGGAACCGTACGTCGAGGAGCCCGGGCCACGGTGGTCCGACCAGCGCGCCGGGCGATTGCTCGGCGCGCTGGTCTGCGCCGTCGTCGCGCTGCTGCTGGCATTGATCGTCACCGTCTTCGTGCGGGCCTGGCCCTCCTTCGCTCACAACGGCCTGGCCTGGTTCGGCTCCGGCGGCAGCGTCGAAGAACAGCTCAACCAGGTCTACCTCTCCGGGCTCGGCGGCGCCAGCCATTACGTCTACACCTTCCACGCCTGGCCGTTGATCTGGAGCACGCTGCTGATCACCGGCGGCGCGGTCGCAATCGCGCTCTTCTGCGCACTCTTCATCTCCGTCTTCATCGTCGAGTTCGCGCCCGAGTGGATGCGGGGTGTGCTGCAGCCGGTCGTCCGCTTCCTCGCCAGCGTGCCCTCGGTGATCTACGGGCTGCTCGGGGTCCTCGTGGTAGTGCCGTTCATCGGCAACCATCTGGTCACCGAGCCGCAGAAGGCCTCGGTCGCCGGCGTGATCTCGCTCAGCGGCTACAGCCTGCTGGCGGCGGTGCTGATCCTCACCGTGATGATCGCGCCGCTGATGGTCTCGATCTTCTCCGACGGCCTGCGCGCCGTGCGCCCGGGTTGGCTGGAGGGCTCGCTGGCGCTCGGCGTCAACCGCTGGCGCACGTTCTGGAAGGTCGGCGTCAGGACCGCGCGTCCGGCGCTGATCGCGGGCACCGTCCTGGCGACCGCGCGGGCGATCGGCGAGGCGGTGATGCTGGCGATGGTTTCCGGCTCGGTCGCCTTCTCGCCCAACCCGGCCGACGGCCTGATCTTCATCTACGAGCCCTCGCGGCCGCTGGCGCCGACGATCGTC
>Ga0207663_10001233_pt1 | contig 11806 bp, 10 predicted proteins | sample LARL53metaG_FD_184346 | JGI IMG/M metagenome (GOLD analysis project Ga0207663, IMG submission 184346) | Corn, switchgrass and miscanthus rhizosphere microbial communities from Kellogg Biological Station, Michigan, USA - LAR L5-3 metaG... | ecosystem: Host-associated > Plants > Roots >...
TAGGCGATCCAAAGTCTGAATGGGAATCATGAACGGCGAATGCGTCGTGTAGAGAATTTGATTATCAAAGTCCTGTTCGAAGTGAGCCTGCAAATCCTTTTGCGATTCTATATGTAGGAATAGCCCCTGGCCTGTCCCCGGTTCCGAAGACACCGAGTTAAGGTGTTTAATGGAGCAGGAGGCAGACCATGGAGAGGCGTCGGAAGTTCACACGTGAGTTCAAGCTTGAGGCAATTCGGTTGATCAAGGAGCGCGGCGTTTCCTATGCGCAGGCGTCGCAAGACCTCGGCGTTCACGTCTCGCAGCTGCGCAACTGGGTGAAGGCTTTCGCCGACGATCCGCAGCATGCGTTCCCCGGCCATGGCCAGATGAAGCCCGAGCAAGAAGAGATTGCGCGGCTGAAGCGTGAGGTAACCAAGCTGAAGGCCGAACGGGATATCCTAAAAAAAGCCGCGGCCTACTTCGCGAAGGAATCGACATGAAGTTCGCCTTCATCGCGAAGCACCGGGGGATCTGGCCGGCGGGGTGGTTGTGCGGGGCGCTCGGTGTCTCGCGGGGCGGCTTCTATGCGTGGCTCACGCGGCCGCGCAGCCAACGCAGCCGCAGCGACGAGGAGCTGGGCGCGAAGGTGCGCATGAGCTTCCTGAGCAGCGATCGAACCTATGGCGCCAGGCGGGTGTGGCACGATGTGCTTGCCGAGGGTGCACGATGTGGGTTGCACCGGATCGAGCGATTGATGCGGCAGCAAGGGCTCAAGGCACGCCCGCGCCGGCGTCGGCTGCCGCCCGATGTGGGTGAGCGGCAGGCCTCCGCCGCCGCTGCGAACGTGCTTGACCGTACCTTTGAAGCATCTGCTGCCAACCGCAAATGGATCGCCGACTTCACCTATGTCTGGACAGCGGAGGGCTGGCTCTACGTTGCCGCCGTCATCGATCTGTTCTCGCGGCGGGTGGTTGGATGGTCGATGAGTGCCGCGATGACGGCCCAGCTCGTCACCGATGCGCTGGTGATGGCGATCTGGCGAAGAGGCAAGCCCGATGCGCTGCTGCATCACTCCGATCGCGGCAGCCAGTACACCAGCGAGCAGTTCCAGCGGCTGATGGCTGACAACGGCGTCGTCTGTTCAATGAGCCGATCTGGCAACGTGTGGGATAACGCCGCAATGGAGAGTTTCTTCTCGTCGCTGAAAATCGAGCGCACCGGCAACAAGACCTACAGGACGCGCAACGAAGCAAGAGCGGATGTGTTCGACTACATTGAACGCTTCTACAATGCCAAACGAAGGCACTCGACGATCGGTTATCTGAGCCCTATAGAGTTCGAACGCAAAGCTGGATTAGCTTAACCGCGTGTCATTCAAACCGGGGGCAGGCCAGTGCGATCTCCTTGAAAGCAGCCCAATCATCTAATGATCTTTGCTTTCTTTGAAGTGCTTCCAGCAGTGTCGCGAAGCCAATCCACTCAATAAACTCCTTCCAAGAGTTCTCGGCACTCGTCCGTGTAAAGCCAGAGGCTAGTCTCACATTGCAAAGCGGACCAAACCTCCGCCCTCTGTTGCAGAGAAATGGTCAGCTACCGCCGCTTCCACCCACCACGTTTCCCGGGTGCGCCGCCGGTGGAGCGCGGGGCGGGGCCGAACTCGGGACCGGAGTCGCGCGAGTTGGCGGGCTGGATGATCTTGCTTGTGCCGCCGAAAGGTTTTTCCGGAAGCGCGCGGGTCGGGCGATAGGGCAGGGACTCCGGTCCGTGCATTTCGTCGAGATGGGGTTTGTGGACTTTGGAGGGAGACGGACTCGTGGACCCCCCACCCTGACTCTCCCCCGCAAGGGGGGAGGGAGAAGGAGCGCCGGCGCGGGGGGAGGGAGAAGAGGCATCGTCGCTATGGTTCACCCCACCCCGCGCGCTTGCAGCGCGCGACCCCGAGAGCGAGCTTCGCTCGTCTCGCCCCCCTCCAGGGAAGGGTGAACCGCGACGCTTCTTCATCGCTGACGCCGGCAGATTCGTCGCCTCGCCGTATTTCTTCGCGCCCGTATAGGGGCCGGCGTTTTCCGTCACCTTGACCTGCCGCGTGGTGGGATCGTCGACCACCGCCATCTCGGTGGCGCGAAGCCGCTTGACCTCGTCGCGCAGACGCGCGGCTTCCTCGAAATTCAGATCGGCCGCGGCCTCGCGCATCCGCGTCTCCAGATCAGCGAGCACCGCCTCGAAATTGTGCCCGATCGAGATCACGTCGTCGGCAATGCCGCCGTCGCCGATCTCGACCAGCACATGGTCGCGCTCGTAGACGGAGTTGAGGATGTCACCGATCGATTTCTTCACGCTCTCCGGTGTGATGCCGTTGGCTTCGTTATATTCCGTCTGCTTCTCGCGGCGGCGGTTGGTTTCCGCAATCGCGCGCTCCATCGAGCCCGTAACCTGGTCGGCGTAAAGGATCACCTTGCCGTCGACATTGCGCGCGGCGCGGCCGATGGTCTGGATCAGCGAGGTCTCGCTGCGCAAGAATCCTTCCTTGTCGGCGTCGAGGATCGCAACCAGCGCGCATTCGGGAATGTCGAGGCCCTCGCGCAACAAATTGATGCCGACCAGCGCGTCGAACGCGCCGAGGCGAAGATCCCGGATGATCTCGATGCGCTCGATGGTGTCGATGTCCGAGTGCATGTAGCGCACGCGGATTCCCTGCTCATGCAGATATTCGGTGAGGTCTTCCGCCATGCGCTTGGTGAGCACGGTGACAAGGCTGCGATAACCCTGCTGCGCCACGCGACGAACCTCGCCGACGAGATCGTCGACTTGCGTGCGCGCCGGGCGGATATCGACCGGAGGGTCGATCAGGCCGGTGGGGCGGATCACCTGCTCGACGAACACGCCGCCGCTTTCGTTCAATTCCCAGCCCGCGGGCGTCGCCGACACCGCGACCGTCTGCGGGCGCATCAGGTCCCATTCTTCGAACCGCAGCGGCCGGTTGTCCATGCAGGAGGGCAGGCGGAAACCGTATTCGGCCAATGTCGCCTTGCGGCGGAAGTCACCGCGGAACATGCCGCCGATCTGCGGAATGGTGACGTGGCTTTCGTCGGCAAACACCAGCGCATTGTCCGGCACATATTCGAACAGCGTCGGCGGCGGCTCGCCGGGGCGGCGGCCGGTGAGATAGCGCGAATAGTTTTCGATGCCAGCGCAGCTTCCCGTCGCTTCCATCATCTCCAGATCGAAGGTGGTGCGCTGCTCCAGCCGCTGCGCCTCCAGCAGCCTTCCCTGGGCGTTGAGCTGATCGAGTCTCAACTTCAATTCGCCCTTGATCGACTTGATCGCCTGCACCAGCGTCGGGCGCGGCGTCACATAGTGCGAATTGGCGTAGATCTTGATGAATTCGAGCTCGTCCTGCTTGTGGCCGGTGAGGGGATCGAACTCCTCGATATTCTCGACGGTGTCGCCGAACAGGTTCACGCGCCAGGCGCGGTCTTCATAGTGCGCCGGGAAGATGTCGATGACGTCGCCGCGGACGCGAAACGTGCCGCGGGAAAAATCGGCCGAGGTGCGCTTGTACTGCAGCGCGACGAGGTCGGCGATCAATTGCCGCTGGTCGATGCGCTCGCCCTTCTTCAGCGCAAACGTCATCGCGGTATAGGTCTCGACCGAGCCGATACCGTAAATGCACGACACCGACGCGACGATGATGACGTCGTCGCGTTCGAGCAGCGCGCGCGTCGCCGAATGGCGCATGCGGTCGATCTGCTCGTTGATCGAGGAGTCCTTCTCGATATAAGTGTCGGTCCGCGGCACATAGGCCTCGGGCTGGTAATAGTCGTAATAGGAGACGAAATACTCCACCGCGTTGTCGGGGAAAAAGCCCTTGAACTCGCCATAGAGCTGCGCGGCCAGCGTCTTGTTCGGCGCCAGAATGATCGCAGGGCGCTGCGTCGCCTCGATCACCTTGGCCATGGTGTAGGTCTTGCCGGAGCCGGTGACCCCGAGCAAAACCTGGCTGCGCTCGTTGCGCTGGATGCCTTCGACGAGTTCGGCGATCGCACCCGGCTGGTCGCCTTTCGGCTCGTAGTCGGACTTGATGACAAAGCGGACGCCGCCTTCGGATTTTTCCGGGCGGGGCGGACGGTGCGGCGTCCACACTTTGATGGAGCCGTCCTCCTTGCGGAATTCGGGACGGCCGTCGCGGATCAAGGTCTCCAGCGCCTCGGCGGTCGCGGCGACGCCGAGCGCTTCCATCTTGTTGCGGGGCGGGCGGGCGAGTGCCGCGGCATCTTCCTCCTCGGTGGTGAAACCGAGTTGTTTGGCGAGTTCCGGATCGAGCACGGGAATCGTCGCGGAGGTGCCGTAATTGGCGGGCGCGAATTCGCGTTGCGGGGGTTCGGAGAAGGCCATCTTTTCCCCTCCCCCTTGTGGGGTCCGAGGCGAGCGAAGCTCGCTCTCGAGGTCAGGGGTGGGGGTGACGTCTTGCGCGATCGTGTCGGGTGCACCCCCCTCCCCAACCCTCCCCCGCAAGGGGGGAGGGAGCGACGAAGCAAGCGGAGAGGTCGCCGCATCGCGCTTTGCCACATCATCACGCGTTCCGCGCGTCGAGGCGCGCGCGCGATGGGCGGCGGCCTCGCCGCCGGCGCGGCGGTCCCAGGAATTGTCCGGCGGCGGCTGCAGGCCGGTACTCTTCTCCCTCCCCCCTTGAGGGTTGGGGAGGGGGGTACTTTCTTTTTCAGCGCGTGCGCCTGTGGTCGATCCGACTCCGGCCTCACCCCGGTTGATCGCGGGATTGAGCAGTTCCGCAAGCGCAGGGCCGATCGGCTGCACGTCGGGGCGATGTGCCTTTGACTTCGGAGTTCTGCCGGGCTTTTTGGGAGTGTCTGGTTTCTTCGCCATCGCCTAGTGGTCCGATTCTAGCATTCGCATCCCGTTGCAGCGACCCCTTTTGCGAATGTTAGAATCAAAGGACCACTAGCAAACATATGTTTCTAGTGGAGTTTAGGATTTGACATTCGCTTTGCGGGCTCGTGGTGAGATGGGTAGCGAATGTCAAATCCACTCCACTAACCAATATGGGATGAGTCCGGACCTGAGAAAAGGGCAAAACTCCTTCCGGAACCAGCGCTGCCGCTCGCGGTTCTCGTTGTCAGCAGGTGTCAGTACGCGGGTTGATTTATGCCGTCATGGCCGGGCTTGTCCCGGCCATCCACGTCTTTGCGTCAGGCAGGAAGTAAGACGTGGATGCGCGGGTCAAGCCCGCGCATGACGGCGTCTACGGGTCGCCCTGTTCGAACTTGCATGATCCATCTACACTCGGCCGGCTCGCATTTCTCCACGAATTCCATTCCCGGAATCCCGATGTCCGCAACAATCCACCCGCTGGCAGGCAAGCTCGTCCCGCCCTCGATGCTGGCCAATATTCCACGCCTGGTGACGGCCTATTTCGCGCAGCAGCCGGACCCGAAGATCGCGGCGCAACGGGTGGCGTTCGGCACCTCGGGGCATCGCGGCTCGGCGCTGAACAACGCCTTCAACGAGGCGCATATTGTTGCGATCAGCCAGGCGCTCTGCGATTACCGCCGCGAGAAGGACCTTTCCGGCCCGCTGTTCGTCGGCATCGACACCCATGCGCTGGCCGAGCCGGCGCTGGCGAGCGCGCTCGAGGTGTTTGCGGCAAACGGCATCGATGTGATGATCGATCACAGGGATGGTTACACACCGACGCCCGCGGTCTCGCACGCGATCCTCACCTACAACAAGGCCCACGGCGGCGGCCTTGCCGACGGGGTCGTGATCACGCCGTCGCATAATCCGCCCGAGGATGGCGGCTTCAAATACAATCCGCCGAACGGGGGACCTGCCGATACCGATATCACCGGTGCGATCGAGCGCGCCGCGAACCGCTATCTCGAGAATGGTCTGAAGGGCATCAAGCGGATTCCCTACCAGCGGGCGCGCAAGTCTGCTTGCGTGCATCGGCACGATTACGTCACGCCTTATGTCGCAGACCTCGCCAATGTGCTGGACATGGAAGCGATCCGCGCCGCCGGCGTCAAAATAGGGATCGATCCCCTGGGAGGAGCCGCGGTGGGTTACTGGCAGCCGGTGATCGAGCATTACGGGATTGCCGCCACCATCGTCAGCGACGATATCGATCCGGCGTTTCGTTTCATGACGCTCGATTGGGACGGCAAGATCCGGATGGATTGTTCCTCGCCCTATGCGATGGCGCGTCTGATTGCCATGCGCGAGCGTTTCGACGTGGCGTTTGCCAACGACACCGATGCCGACCGGCACGGCATCGTGACCCGCTCCAATGGCCTGATGAATCCGAACCACTATCTCGCGGCCGCGATTTGGTACCTGTTCGAGCACCGTCCGCAATGGAAAGCGGACAGCGCGGTGGGCAAGACCATCGTCTCCAGCGCGATCATCGACCGGGTCGTTCAAAAACTCGGCCGCAGGCTGGTCGAAACGCCGGTCGGCTTCAAATGGTTCGTCGATGGCCTGATCGGCGGATCGTTCGGCTTTGCCGGCGAGGAAAGCGCCGGCGCCTCGTTCCTGCGCCGCGACGGCTCGGTGTGGACCACCGACAAGGACGGCCTGATCCTGGGGTTACTGGCCGCCGAGATGACCGCGCGCACCGGGCGCGACCCAAGCCAGTTGTTCGGCGAGTTGACGCGCGAATTCGGCGTGCCCTTCTACGAGCGGATCGACGCACCGGCAAACGCTGAGCAGAAGAATGTGCTTAAACGCCTGACGGGCGAGACGCTCGGCATGAAGGAACTTGCCGGCGAGGTCGTGCGCGCAACGCTGTCGGCGGCACCCGGCAACAATCAGCCGTTCGGCGGGATCAAGGTGGTCGCGGACAACGGCTGGTTTGCGGCGCGGCCCTCGGGCACCGAAGACGTCTACAAGATCTATGCGGAAAGTTTTCGCAGCGCGGACCACCTGAAACAGATTCAGAGCGAAGCGCAATCTGCCATCGCGCGGGCGTTCGGGGGGTGAGCTCGACGACTACGTTTCGGCGAATGTGTAAGGATGTATGGCGTCCCCCGTCATGGCCGGGCATAGCCGTTCGAAGAACGGCGTCGCTTCCGCTTGCCTATAGCCGTTCGAAGAACGGCGTCGCTTCCGCTCGCCTATAGCCGTTCGAAGAACGGCGTCGCTTCCGCTCGCCTATGTCCCGGCCGTCCACGTCTTCCAGCAACATCGATCAAGGACGTGGATGCCCGGCACAAGGCCGGGCATGACGACTTTCTTCCAAAAGAAAGAACAAAGCCAGTCATGGCCGGCCGGGCTCGCGCGCGTCCTCCTGCCTGGGGGGAGCTCAGACGCGACTGCCGAGCGCCGCGGACAGCTTTGCGCGGTCCACGCAAGCCAGGCTGCTTCGGCCGGCCATGACAAAGGGAAATTCTTTCGGGACATCGGACGGCATGCCGGATGACCAACCTATGCCGCTGAAGAGGGGGAAGACGGATATGACGGATCCCTGATGATATCGAGGTGAATTCCGCCGCAGCGGACGCAGCGCATGGTCCAGTATTCGTTACCCGCCCGTCCGCCGATCACGCGCAGCACCCGAAGCTCGCCGTCGCAATCCGGGCAATTGGACCGCGCCGCGTCGGACGAGTTCGCTTCGGTGTCAAGCATGACTGGCCTGCCGCCTCTGTTCAATGATCACGGAGCGCTGGTTGAGATAGTCGATGCGGGTCTTGGCGTCGGCAATCGCGGCGTCCTTGTTGGCCCAGGCAAAGCCGACTTCGAGCTCCGGAAATGAGACGCCGTCGATAACGACAGGCTCGAAATCCGAGCGCCTGATCCTGGCGTGCCAAAGGCCTCTTCCGGCCTCGAAAGTCTCGATCTGAAAGCCGTCGTAATTCATGTGGTGTCCTTGCCGGTTTGAATACCGAGAGATCAGACCACGGATCGGTCCGGTCGCGTGTGAACTGCTTCACACGGCCATCAGAACTTTCACGCCGGAACCCGAGGCGCGATCCCCGGCCCGAATCCCGATCGCCCCTTAGGTACTTCTTTGGGCATGACTTTTCGCAAAAATCGGCTCCCGTTTTTTCCGGATCACGCTTTTTGGCATGTATGATGCGAGCCGTCCGAACCCACAGGAGCGAACCTTGAGCGAGGCGGCGGACGCGCTGGTGCTTGATCTCGTCGAATGGATCGCACGCGAGCCACGGCCTTACGCGCAAGTGATCGCGACGTGGCGGACATCATGCCCGCGCCTGACGATCTGGGAGGATGCGGTCGATTTGGGCTATGTCACGCGCGGCCATGACGCCATGGTCGTGGTCACCGAGCAGGGGCGGAAATTGCTGCGCGCGCACGGCCGCCCGGGCTGACGGCTTGTGCCATCTGGGCTTGCGGAACCAACACCGACTGTTGATGCCGTTTGCGCCCCTGCGGGCGTTGACTCCGCGCGGCGTTGAGGCAACCTTCATGCAAGCGCATCCACTTCGCGATCGCCCCCGAACTTCCGTCACTCAGAGGAACTCGCCATGATCGATCTCTACTACTGGACCACGCCGAACGGCCACAAGATCACGATGTTTCTCGAAGAGGCCGGTCTGAAGTATAAAATTTTCCCGATCAACATCGGCAAAGGAGATCAGTTCAAGCCCGAGTTCCTCAGCGTAGCCCCGAACAACCGCATTCCGGCGCTGGTCGACCATGAACCGAAGGGCGGCGGCAAGCCGCTCTCGGTGTTCGAATCCGGCGCGATGCTGCTTTATCTCGCCGAAAAGACCGGCAAGTTCCTCCCCACCGACATCTACGGCCGCTACGACGTCATCCAATGGACGTTCTGGCAGATGGGCGGACTGGGGCCGATGGCGGGGCAGAACCATCATTTCCGCAACTATGCGCAGGACAAGATTCCCTACGCCATCGACCGTTACGTCAACGAGACCAACCGTCTCTATGGCGTACTCAACAAGCGCCTGAAGGACCGTGAATTCATCGGCGGCGATTATTCGATCGCCGACATGGCCTGTTACCCATGGGTCGTGCCGTACAAGAACCAGGGCCAGGACATCGAACAGTTTCCGCATCTGCAACGCTGGCTGGAAACCATCCGCGTCCGTCCGGCGACTGAACGAGCCTATGCGAAGGCCAAGGAGGTCAATCCGAATTTCGGACAGCCTGCGATCCGCACCGAAGAAGAGCGCAAGGTGCTGTTCGGCCAGACCGCGGCGGTGGTGAAATAGCACCGGAAATCTCAGCTCGTAGGGCGCAATAGCAAACCGCGTTGCGCCGGGCTAAATCTTGCCGACACGATCCGACATCCCGGCATTGGTGACGGCGGATTACGCAGAGTTTATCATCGGGCGCGCGTTCGCGCGAACCGTTGGCTGATCCGCGCTACTGGCTTGCGGCCGCCGCCATCTTCCTCAGGCAATCCCGGCACAGGCAATCTTGGCCGTCAACCGGTTTCGGCAGCCGCGCGCTTTCCTCCGCGCACCAGCACGATCCGTCAAGGCTGCAGGCGAATTCCGTTCCGCACATGGGACAGGCGAGGCGTCGAGCGGACGGCATTTCTAACCGATTTGTCATGAATTGACGCCCAACTTCACCCGCGTTTTTCATCTCTGGTTCATTGTTTATAGCATTATAGTCCCAGCGTCACAGCGCTGCACGGTTTCGGAGAAATCATCAAGGAAATTTCGATGGCCCGCGATTCGCAAGCAGCGCTGATGGCGCTCAATCGTTTCGGATTTGGCGCGCGCGGCGGCGCCTCGGGTGATCTCTTCAATGCGGCCTCCGACCCGCGCGGCTTCGTCAAGGCCGAGCTCAACCGTCCCAACGCCGTTCGGCTCGAACTGCCGGGATTGCAGACGACGCCGGCACTGGCCCAAGCGGTGTTCGCCTTTCAGGACGAGCAAAAGGCCAAGCGCGAGGCGGCCGCAAAGACGGCTTCTGCCGCGCCCGACACCGCCCCGCAGGCGGCGGATGCGAAGCGGCAAAAAATGTCCGCGATGGCGACGCAGGACAAAAGCGGCGCCAACGCCTCGATGCAATCAGGCGAAAAATCGTCGGAGCCGATGCAGCCCAACGCGGCAAAGCCGCCGGCGCAGCCGCTCAACGTCATCCAGAAGACCTACCGCGCCGAGGCGCTGGCGCGGCTGCAGCGGGCGATGATGTCCGATTGCGGATTTACCGAACGGCTGGTGACGTTCTGGTCCAATCATTTCTGCATCTCCGCCAACAAGGGCGAACTGGCGCGAATCTGGGCCGGATCGTTCGAGCGCGAGGCAATCCGGCCGCATGTGCTCGGACGCTTTTCCGACATGCTGAAGGCGGTCGAGCAGCATCCGGCGATGCTGTTCTTTCTCGACAACCAGCAATCGCTGGGTCCGGACTCGCGCGCCGGCCAAAACCGCAAGCGGGGGCTGAACGAGAATCTCGCGCGCGAGATCATGGAGTTGCACACGCTGGGTGTCGGCGGCGGCTATACCCAGGACGACGTGACGTCGCTGGCGCGCATCATTACGGGATGGACCTTTGCCGGACGGCAAGGCCAATTGGGATCGCCGGGCACGTTCGTGTTCAACGAGAATGCGCATCAGCCGGGCGAGCAACGCCTGCTCGGCAAGACTTACGCCGACAGCGGACTGGCGCAGGGCGAAGCGGCGCTTGCCGACATCGCGCGCCATCCTTCGACCGCGAAATTCATCGCTACCAAATTCGCGCGTCACTTCGTGGCCGACGACCCGCCGCAGGCGCTTGTGGCACGGCTGCAGGAAGCGTTCCGCAAATCCGACGGCGACCTCAGGCTGCTCGCGGCGACGCTTGTGGATTCCGACGAGGCCTGGCGTGCGCCGCCCACCAAGATTCGCAGCCCTTACGAATATCTCGTAGCCGCCGGCCGCCTGCTGGCGCAAATCCCGGATGAGCCGAGCCGCTATCTCGGCGGCCTCAACCTGCTCGGTCAGCCGTTGTGGACGCCGGCGGGGCCGAACGGATTTGCCGACACCAACGCGGCCTGGGCCGCGCCGGAGGGCATGAAGCTGCGGCTCGACATTGCCGCGCAAATCGCCTCGCGCCTCGGCGACAACGTCGATCCGCGCGAGCTGTTGGAGCTTGTCGCGGCGGACGCGGCCTCGGTGGAGACACGGCGCACCATCGAGCGCGCGGAGACACGTCAGCAGGCTTTGGCGCTGCTGTTGATGTCGCCGGAATTCCAGAGGAGATGACGCAAGAGGAGATGATGATGGACTGCTGCGAAAACCGCACCCTTTCTGCATCGTCGCGGCGCGCGCTGCTCGTCGGCGGCGCATCGTTCGCCGCCTGGGCCTTTTTGCCCAAATTTTCTCGCGCCGCCGATGGCCGCGACCCGCGCCTGATCGTCCTCATCCTGCGCGGCGCGCTCGATGGTCTTGCCACCGTCGCGCCGATCGGCGATCCCGACTACGCGCCCCTGCATGGTTCGATCGCGCTTGCGTCCGATGGCCCGCATGCGGCCATCATGCTCGACCCGTTCTTCGCGCTGCATCCCTCGATGGGCGAATTCGCCCGGATGTATCGCGAGAAACATGCCGCAGTGATTCACGCGGTGGCGACGCCCTATCGCGACCGCTCGCATTTCGACGGGCAGGACGTGCTCGAAAGCGGCTTTGCCGGCCCGGGCCGGGTGCAGTCGGGCTGGCTCAATCGCGCGCTCGAAGTTTTGCCGAAGGGCGGACGCGTGAGCGGAGGACTGGCGGTCGGCGCGACCACGCCGCTGGTGCTGCGTGGCGCAGCGCCAACGGTCGGCTGGGTGCCCGCCGCATTGCCGCAAGCCGACGACGACACCGCGGCGCGCCTGATCGATCTCTATCAGCAT
>Ga0207663_10001234_pt1 | contig 11798 bp, 11 predicted proteins | sample LARL53metaG_FD_184346 | JGI IMG/M metagenome (GOLD analysis project Ga0207663, IMG submission 184346) | Corn, switchgrass and miscanthus rhizosphere microbial communities from Kellogg Biological Station, Michigan, USA - LAR L5-3 metaG... | ecosystem: Host-associated > Plants > Roots >...
CATCACGACGGCCAAGGCGGCCACTCCCACCTCGGCCCTGGTGCCGGTGACATGGCTGGTGAGCGGCTGGCGGCAGGTGCGTCCGCGGCCAGTCCGGCCCGCTGAGCAGGCCCAGCCGCGGTTGATACTACGGACCAGATGGGACGATGACCATGAACGTGTGCGTCGCGGACGTGATGACCAGATATGCGGTGGCGGTGGGGCGAGGCGCGTCGTTCCAGGATATGGCCGCTCAGCTGAGCCGGTTCCGGGTTAGCGCCTTTCCCGTGGTAGACGACGACGGCACGGTGATCGGCGTCGTCTCGGAAACCGACATGCTAACCAGGCACGTGCTGGACCTGGCCAGGGAGGCGCTGGCCGGCGAGCACGCTGGGGAAGAGCCGCAGGAACCGGATGACCTCACGGCGGGTGACCTGATGACCCAGCCGGCTGTGACGATCACACCGGACGAATCGCTTGAGAACGCCGCCCGGCTGATGTACAACTGCCGGGTCAGGCGGCTCCCCGTGGTCGATGCGGACGGCCGCCTGGCCGGGATCATCAGCCGGGCGGATGTGCTGGCGGTCTTCGACCGCACCAATGAGGAGATCGGCGAGGACATCGGTCAGGTAATCTCGCGTGAGTTCAGGTACGACCCGTGCCAGTTCACGGTGACTGTCCGGTCCGGTGTCGTAACGCTGGAGGGCAGCCCGGAAACCGCCACGCTGGGCCGCGACGTCATGCGCAAGATCCGGCACGTGCCCGGCGTGGTGGCCGTACGCGACCGCCTCAGCTACCCGCCGGACCAGGCGGCGCGCTTACCGTATGACCGGGATCTTCGTTCACGCTCCTGCGGGTTCAGGCGGTGCAGGCGGCTGGGCCGACGCCGCTCTGGCCGGGTGACGGCAAGACAGGACGACCGTCAGCGGCCATACCGCCTGGGCCACGCCCAGGACCCGTTCGGCCAGCCCGGCCTGCCCGCCCCCGGTGACTACTTCCGCGGCGAACCGGGCCAGGAGGAGTACAAGCATCGCGGCGGCGATGGCGCACACCGCCGGCCTCAGCGCCCACGGCACGCCGGAGCCCTGCCACCATGCCGTGGCCAGTCAGGCTGGAAGTGCGCCGAAGCCGGCCGACGCCCAGATTGCGTGCAGCAGCGAGCCACCATCGGCCGGCTGTGGGAAGGCCGCGACCAGCATGCCGACCCCTCAAGGGACCTTGGTCCCCGGCGTGCACGCCCCGTGGCCGGGCAAGCCGCAGAGGTACGTTAACGGCTCAGCAGCGTTGACGGACGGGACAAGGTACGGTCCGTCGGTGCACCCGGACCTGCATGACGCCACGCTGATCGCAGCCGCGGTCGTCCGCGGGACCGCGGCTGGCAGCGGCCGGTCGGCGGGCCGCAGGCCTCGGCCTGCGGCTCTGAATGGCTGCTCCCAGCGGCCCGCCGGACGATCCCGGGCTGATCGGCCCCGAGACTTGGGACCTTTGACCCTCAAAGAGCGCTTCACCGGCGAAAAGCTGGAAGTAGCCGCGTGCGTGCCTACGGCCCCGTTGGCGTGGCTTGACGCGGCGCGGGCCCGGCACGGAAGCGGTTACCCATCCGGGCCGCGGGCCCGGATGATGCCGGACAGGAGGTCATCATGACATCGGCAACAATGAGGCACCACGGCGCGGCCGGGCGTCACGCGGAAGGCCGCGGCCTCGGCATGGTCGTCTTCGCGGGCGCGCTGCTGGCCATGATCGGGTTCTTCAACCTGCTCGACGGGATCGCCGCGATCGCAAAGTCGTCCTTCTTCATCGGCGGCGCGCGCTTCGTGGCCGGCGACCTGCGCACCTGGGGATGGGTGATGACCATCTTCGGCGCCGTGCAGCTGCTGGCGGCGGTCGGGGTGTTCCTGGGGAACCAGCTGGCCCGCTGGTTCGCGGTGGCCGTGGTCGCGCTCAACGCCATCGGCCAGATGTTCTTCATCCCGGCCTACCCGTTCTGGTCCCTGCTGATCATCGCAGCGGACATCGTGGCGCTGTGGGGTCTGTGCGCCTACGGCAGCCGCGAGAACATGGGCGCGGCCTAGCACCGTGGCCCCGGGGCACGCCGTGATGGAACCAAGCGCGTTGCCGGGTCCGGCGGAACCCGGCAAAGAGCGCGGTGCGCCTGATTCAAGGAAGGGTGTACGTCCGCGGTCCCGTGGGCCGGGCTGCCCAGGTCCGGCCCACGGGCTTAGCCGGCCGGCCCGGCAGGGCCTTCGATCTGGGGTTGCCCGGGGTCGGACAGCTGTGACCGTTGCGGCTTGTTCGCCGCGGTGAGCTGACCGTCGCTACCGGGTCTGGCGTGGCCGGGCTGGGAGCCAGGGCCTGCTGGCCGTCGCAAGGAGGCAGGCTGCCTGCTCAGCGGTAAATAGAGGCGCTGGCCGGGCTGCTGGAAGAACTGGCCGCTCGTCACCGGCCGGACCCTCTGAGCGGCCCGGTATTGCAGGCCGCGGCGCTGCTGCGGCAGCGGGTGGCCGCCGCGCGGCAGCGGAGCCTCTGGCTGCGGTGGGGCGGCCCGCGGCCCGACGTGAGGCCGGGGATACCCGGGACGACGACGCCGGCCACCGCGATACCCAGGCCGCGCAACGCGACCTGCTCGCTAGTGACCGTGACGAGCGGGCCGAAGAACGTGACCTGCGGGCCGACGCCGCTGATGAGCAGGCCAGGGCCAGCGACCAGCGGATATGCGATCTACTTCGGGATGCCGAGTTGCGCGGTCAGGCTGCCGCCGAACGCGCCGCCGCGTCGGCGCTCGCGGGCGGCGGCACCGGATGGCAGCCATGGCCGCCAGGCCAGGGAGAGGCCGGGGCGGACCGGGCGCGCGACGGTGAAGACCGCGAGGTGATCCGGGAGATGCTGGCGCAGGCCCGGGTGGCCCGGCAAGTGGCCTGGCGTGACCGCTGCGCCGCTGGCCATGACCGGATAGCCGCCGACCGCGACCGTGGTTCGGCGCAAGCCGACCGGCAGGCCGCCGACCGCGACCGGCAGACCGCCCGCGCCGACCGGGACCAGGCTCTCATCGAGAGCCAAGAAGAAGGTCCCCGTTGAGAGACTGATCTGGGCAGACTTCGTTGTTTGTAGCAAACCGTCGCTGGCGGGATATCGGCCGGGGGTTTGCCCCGGCAGACTAGGGCGCGGCTTCATACGCGCTCACAGGGAACGTTCTCCGCATCCGCGGCGGCCGGGAAGGGCCAGCTATGGCCGTGCCTGACTCGCCGCCGCCGGCGACGGCCGTCATCAGATACCTGGCCGTGCTTTCCTGCGCTGCCGGCGGGCAGCGGCGGCCTGATGCCGCCAGGTGAGAATCTTGGCGCTGGCGTCGATGACGGGACTCCTGGCTCTCGCGCCTGGGTGCGCGGGCTGCCGGGGACGGGGGAGAGGACAGCCGGTGGTGCAGATAGCAGGCGCCGGGCCCCGGTCGGCGGTGCCGGGGATCACGCGCTGCTCAGGGGCCGGCGACGCCAGCGCGGGCGGGGCGCGGGACGGGGTAGAAGTCCGCCGTCGAGGGGTCACGGCGGTACCGGACGGGCGGTTCGGCGGTCACCAGCCGTCCCACCGCGGTGAGGAGGCGGACTACGTCACGTTCGGAGGTGCTGATCCCGGCGCTGGCCCGGACCGCGCCCGGCATCGCGGTCCGGTCGCCGCCGCGGGCCCGGTCCCGGCGGGCGCGCGCTTGGGCCGGGCCGAGCCCGAGCAGCCGGTTCAGGTACGGCTGGGCGCAGAAGCAGCCGTGCCGCACGCCGATCGCCTCCTCCTCGGCGAGCCGGGCCGCGACCAGCGCGGCCGGGACGCCGTCGATGGTGAAGGTGGCGACGGGCAGGGTCTCGGTGCCAGGACCCGGGCCGAGCAGCCGTACCCCGGGGATGGCCGCCAGCCCGCGCCGCAGCAGCCAGGCGATGCGGCGTTCGTGGCCGATGACGGCGGCCCAGCCGATGGACTCCAGCGCGCCGGCCGCCGCGCCCAGGGCGACCGCGCCGATCACGTTGGGCGAGCCGGCTTCCTCCCGTTCCGGGGGAGCTGCCCACGCCAGGTGGTCCAGGTCGCGGGCGGCCGCCGCGCCGCCGCCGGCCAGGACCGGGTCCCCAGCCGCGAACACGGCCCGCGGGCCGATCAGCACGCCCGCGCCGAACGGCGCGTACATCTTGTGGCCGCTCCAGGCCAGGAAGTCGGCCTCGGCGGGCAGCGGCCGGTGCGGCGCGAGCTGGGCCGCGTCCACCAGCACCGGGACACCCCGGTGGTGCGCGGCGGCGATGATCTCCGGCAGCGGCGGCAGCCAGCCGGTCACGCCGGAGGCGCCGGTGATCGCCAGCAGCCGCGGCACGGGGCGCTGGCCGAGCACGGCCGCGACGTCGTCGACGGCGAACGTCCCGTCCGGGCCGCACTCGACGTACCGGCAGGTGGCGGCCCGGGCCCAGGGCAGGCGGTTCGAGTCGTGCTCGGCCGCCGTGGTGGCCACGACATCGCCGCCGCTCAGGCCGAGCCGGCAGGCCAGGTGGTTGATGGCTTCGGTGGTGTTCCGGCAGATGATCGCGACATCACCGGAGTCCGCCCCGCGCCCGGCGAAGGCCAGCGCGGCCAGGCGGCTGCTCTCGTACGCCAGGACCGATGCCTGGGACTTGTATCCGGCGCCGCCGTGCCCGGCGGAGTACCAGGGCAGGAACGCCTCGACCGCCTCTAGCACCTGCGGCATCGCACTGGTCGAGGCGGCCATGTCGAACGAGAGATACGGCCGCTCCAGGCCGTCAGCGCACGGCACCGGGAGGCCGTCGCCGACCAGGGCGACCGGCGGCGCGTCAGTGGTCATACACCGAGCCTGACCACGGCGTGCGTCTCAGACGAGAGGCTTTGGTCCCTTGCTTCCGGACCGTGCACCGAGGACGAAGGACACTTCAGCTTGGTGTCCTGATGCCCGATGCTGGGACGGCAGTACCGGCCCGAATGCTGGAAGGGGGGCCAGTCATGGCTGAGGATGCATTGCCGGTGAGGTGGATAGGCGACCAGGCGGTGGTCACTCTTCCGCAGCATGTCGACGTCTCCAACGCTGACCGGATCCGCGAGCAGTTGCTGTGGGTCATCAACCGCGGCGCGGCCGTCCTGATCGCGGATCTGACCAGGACAGTCTCGTGTGACTACTCTGGCGCGGACGCTCTGGCCCGGGCCTAGCACCGTGCCGTTGCGAACGGAACCGAGCTGCGGCTGATCATCAGCGCTGATGTCGTCCGGCGCGTGCTCACGCTCAACGGCTTCGACCGCCTGGTCCCGGTCTACCCGGACCTGAACGGGGCCTTCGCCGCCAGCGCCGGACACCGCGAGCAAGGAGCCCGCACCGCAGATCCCGTCGCCCACGCTCAGGAACTGCTGAACGTGGCAGTGATCGGCATCTCCAGCGCTGGTCTGACCCTGCAGGCCGCCGTGGACCTGCCTCCTGATGTCACCGGGCAGCGCATCAACGAGGTCCTCCGCCGCCTCGATGACATAGTCCGGGAAATTCGCACTCACCTGCTGACCGACCGCGGGCCGGGTAACGGACCCGATGCGGCCTGGAGGGTTCCTCCGCACATCCTGGAGCGGTCTACGCAGACCAAGCACCGCTCGGAATTGCTGCAGAAGCATGTCGCGCGGACGGCACGTGCTGTGCAGTCCGCCGCGGCTGATACCGCTGCGCTGATGGAGCAGCGGGCTGACCTTCTCCGCCACCCAGGCCGTATCGATTACCCAACCGACATCAAGCGCTGGCGGGTCCTCGCCGATCAGGCACGGCAGATAGCCGAACGCTGGGAGCAGCCTTAAAAGACTTCCTCCTTGCCACCTAGAGCCCCTTGGACTCTGGGCTGGGCCGCCAGCGAAGGAGGGGTGGGAACTGACCCAGGAAGGCCGAGGGAAGAATGCGTAACATACGCGTTCGGCATGAGGGTACTGCTGGGATGAAATGCGGCTGGCGCCATAACGAAGACGGCCTGGCGAACGCGGTTGCGGCGACGGGCCCCTCCTCGCCAGCAATACCCCGGGTAACCCGGCCGCTAGGGCTTTTGGTCCGTCCCAGGCAATAGGGAGGACTCTGTGAGCCCCTGATGCCCCGCTTTGAGGATCAAGGCAGGGTGTGGGCCAGCTCGAGCGCGGAGGTGCACGCCATGAGCATCCGGGTGCGTCATCGCTAGGAGGCCATCCGTCTGCGTGCAGGGTCGGCGGCTGATGGCGCTCCGATTGCTGGCGGGCGGGTGATGGTCAGTGGGTGAGCGCGAGGCGGGCGATGGCGTCGATGGGGTATCTGGTGACGTTTCCCATGACGGCGACGCCGACGCCGCGGGTGGGATAGATCCGGATCAGGTTATAGAAGCCGGCGCCGCCTCCCAGGTGCTGTACGAACGGCGGGTCTGCGTTGCGCTGGCTGGCTGGCCGGAACCAGCCAAGGCCCAGGTCATAACGGCGCCCGGGCATGGTGATCTGCCGCATCGCGGCGGCCGACTGCTGGCTCAGGATGCGTGTCCCGTCGAGTTCGCCGTCCCGCAGGTGCAATTGCAGGAACCGGGTCAGCTCATCCGCCGGGCCTACCAGCCCGCCGTAGGCGGGGCCATCGACCAGGAAGGGCTGCAGCGAGATCCACCGCCCAGCCGGCGCGCCGATAGCCCAGTGCGGCAGCAGCAGCCGCATCGGGCTGCGCCGCGGATGGTAGCCGACCGCGGCACGACTCTGTGTCTGCGGCGTGTAGCTGAATGCCGTGGCGGCCATTCCCAGCGGTCTCAGGATCTCCGCCGTGATCAGGTCGGTGAATGGCTGGCCGGTGGCGGTGGTCAGTGCGGCCGCCAGCACCAGCGGGCCAAGGTTGGAGTAACGTGCCCGGGTGCCGGGCGCGAACCGCAGCCTGCGGTGCCGGGCGAGCAGGCCGCGCAGGAACGTATCGGGGTCAGGAGCCGGCCGGTCCGCCGGGTGCACCCAGCGGACCGGGATGGGGTTGGCCAGGCCAGCGCTGTGGGTGAGCAGGTGGCGGGCGGTGATCCGGCTGGCCCACCGTGCTGGCCGTACCTGCCGCAGCGCGGGAACATGTCCGGCGATCGGGGCATCAAGGTCGAGCAACCCGCGCTCGGCCAGCCGCATCGCGGCCGTCGCGGTCACGACCTTCGTCATCGAAAACCACGGGCATACCATGCCCGGCCAGGCCCGAACCCGGCCGGCAATGTCAGCAAGCCCGGCCGCGCCCGCGGCCCGCACGCCCTCCGGCCCGGCCACCAGCACCACGACGCCCGGCACGCCCTCGCCCGCCAGTGCGCGGATCCGCTCGCCCGCGATCACGTCAGCCGACATCGGCGCCTCCCAGCAAGAATCCCAGGGCGATGCTGGCTGCGGCCTTGGAGGCGCTGGCGTACAGGTGGCCCTTGCCAGAGAAGATCACGGCCCGGCCGCCGGGGATCTGCGCGGCAGTGCGCCGGAACAGGTCTTCGCTGTAGTAAGGGTCTGTGCTGCCACCCATCACCAGCGTGGGTGCCCGCACGCGGCCGAGCCCGGCTTCGGCGTCGAAGGCGACCGCAGCAGCGTTGGTGATCAGCATGTCGGCTGGGTTGCCCACGCCCAGCGGATTGGCCAGCCAGGCCAGCGCTTCGGCCGCGTGGCGGAAGGGCCTGGGTGCAAGCGCTCCAGCTACGAGGGCCGATGCTCGCCGCGGGCCGCCAGTGTTGACCAGGTGTGCGATCTCGGTCAGCAGCTGGCGGCCGGCGGGGGATAGGCGGAAGGCGGCCGCCACGACTACCATGCGCCGCACCAGCTGCGGGGATCCGATCGCCAGCTGGAGCGCCACCGCCCCGCCGGCGGAGGTGCCGTGGAACGCGACCGGCTCCCCAATGTCGTCCATGATCGCTTTGGCGTAGTCGGCGGCGATGTCTGCCATGGTGGCGCCCACTGCCAGGCCGGGTTTGCGGCCGGTCACGTACACGGTGAAGTGCCCGGCGAACCGTGCTGCTGTGGACACGCTTATCCGGCGCTCGATACCGGCCGGATTTGCGTGCTCCGCAGCTCCGCCCACCGCCATCACCAGAGGCGGTCCCTGCCCCAGCCGCAGATACGGCAGCCCGCCGGATAGCCTGCCCTCGGACACGACCCGCATACCTTCCACGCTACGCGCCGTGATCACTGATTCCGCTACATCATTGCAGTCCATGCGTCGTAGCGAATCGGAGTGGTGGCATCGTCCGGTTCCATCTCCATAGCAGCCAGGATGTGCTTATCGAAGATCTCGTTCGACGAACTCTGGACGAGACGGAGGCAGCGCTAGAGTAAGACGAGCCAGGATCCATGCCGGCATTCGCCAACAGGGCCTGTGCCGGGGCTTTTGATGGCTATCGGGTGGGGTTCTCCCGTGAGGGCGGCGAGGGCGGTCGCTACCTCGGGCAGGCCGGCCCGGACGTAGGTGGCCATGGCGCCCATGGAGCGTGATCCTCTCCCGTTGTCCTCGTGGCCCGCGTAGGCCTCGGCGACGGCGAAGCCGAAGTTCCGCTCTACCCAGGTCAGTGTGGTGTGCCTGATCCAGTACATGCTGACCTGGAGGGTTTCGACCCAGGCGAGGTGCTCGCCGAGCCGCCGCCACAGGTAGTCGTAGCGCTTCTTGGTGATCGGCGTGCCGTTGGCGTATCGCAGCAGGCGCTGGCCGTTGCCGAGTCCTCCCCGGCCTTCGCCGTGGGCGAGGAGGTGGCTCATCAGTGTCGGCGATACGGGCTGCCAGCGTACTGTTTCGCCTTTCTCGCGCAGCCGGATCAGGCACTGCTCCGGGTCCAGGTCGTCAGGTGCGAGCGCCAAGGCGCCGCCGCGGCGGCATGCCGTTTCCATGTGCAGCCGTAGCAAGAGCGAATCCAGGGCCGGGTCGTTGCCGGTCGTGGACGCGACCCGGCACAGTTCATTGAGGCGGCTGTCGGGCAGTGCCATGCGGGCGCTGCGGAGCCTGCGCGGTTTCGCTGCCCGTGCGGCCGGGTTCTCGGCCTGCGTGAGGATGCCGTCAGCGACCAGGTAGCGGTACATGCACCGGAGCGCGCCGATCAGGTGCTCGGCGGCGCCGCGGCCTCCGCGGGCGTTCCTGCGCTGCACGGCTTCTGCCCTGACCTGCTCGGCGAGCTGGCTGATCTCCAGCGCGGTGGGCTCGTTGACGCGCCTGTGTCCCCATTCCCGGACCACTGTGGCCCAGTACGGGCCGTAGACGCGCCGGGTTCCCGTGGTGACCGCTTGCTCCACGAGCGGTAGGTAGTCGGCGATCAGCGGGACCTCCGTCCTGGCCGGGGATGCCAGCAGGTCGGCGGGCTTGACTCCGAGCTTTTCGAGGAGGAGGCGGGCTGCGTCCAGGTCAGTCCAGCCGGTGCCGTGCTCGCTGGTGCCGGTCATGGCCGCGGAAACTCGTCCGCTGCGATCTGGGCGTAGAACGAGGTGAGCATGTCTTCCATGGCCTGCATGGTGTGCGTGATGACGAGGCGGTATTCGGGGGCGGCGGCGATGAGCAGTTCGTCGCCGGGGGTGATGCTGAGGAGCCGGCGGGCGGTCACGGGGATGGCGATGCAGGGCCTGGGCGGAACGCGGAGGTACCCGTCGGGAGCTGGGCAGATGACGACGGCGCTGGGGGTGAGGGTCATCGCGAGCCGGTCGCCGGGCTGCCATCGCACGGCGTCGGTGATTCCGCGGTTGGTGATTCGTCCGGAACGATCGGCCCGGCCGATGGTGTACAGCATGGACGTCTCGCGTGGCAGCCGGGGGAGGTGGCTGAGCGGCATCGGCCGCGGTGGCTCAGGTGCCCTGCTCAGGACGGGCAGGGCCAGGGCCTTGATGATCTGCTGCGCGGCGGCGGTGTCGTGCTGCGTGTCGTGAATGTTCATCGGTCGTATCTCCTGTGCCGTTCCTGCGAGGCATGATCCGCGGTCGTCCGGGGTGTCAGAAGGCCGGCGATGCCGGATATCCCGGCTGGGTGGGCCGGGTTTGATGAGGTGCGTCCTGCCGGGCACCTGCGCCCGCGCTCGGGGGATCGGCGAGGACACTGGCCTGCACTGGCTGCGGGAAGTCCAGGGCGGCCAGTTCGGTCGCGGAGGTGACGTGGACGGGATGCCACGGCTGGGTGATGACGTCGGTCCAGGCAGCGATCTGCGGCTCGAGGTGACGCAGTACGTCGCTGCCGGCGAGGGCGCATGCGTTGCCGATCGCGAGCAGCAGGCTGTCCTTATCAGCGAGGTCGTGGTCGTGAGGCGGGACCTGACGCTGCTCACAGGCCCTGATCCGGGCGGCGGTCTCGATGAGCATCCGCTCGGCAGCTGCCAGGGATGCTGCGACCCCCTGGTTCGTGGTCACCGCGGGGAAGCCGGCGGCCGGAGCGATCTCCGGTCCTCGGAGAGGAGTGGTGTCAGCCTGACCGGGAAAGCGGACGTGGTAAGCCGGCTCGCCGTCGCGTTCGGGGAAGATCGACACCACCACGCCGCGGCTCGGGAACCCAGTACCGGGCCGCTGGCGAAGGCGGACTTCGTCGCCGATCCTGTAGGGGTTGTCCTCGCCCGCGCGGTGGTGCTCGTAGGCGGCCTGTCCCGATGCGACCGCGCTGTCGAAGCCGATCCCCTGAGAATCTGCATAGTGATGGAGGCCTGCGATCAGGTCCACCTGGATGTCGTCCTCGGTGGCGTCCTCGGCAAGGGGAAGTTCCATCTGGGCCGCGTGCTCGATGTAAGCGCGGTACGCGGTGGCTGCGAGCCTCATCCGCTCGTTATTGGTGATGTCCACGGTTTTCCTTCGGCCCGGATCGGCGTGACGGGTGCCAGGGCACGACGGCGGGGCTGGCCGCCGGAGCCGTCGCGGGGGACCGCATCGCGGCAGAGCCGGCGGGGCACGGGAAATCCACGGCGGCGGTGCGGGCAGGGTGCGGGGCGCTGCGGGCATCCCTGGCGCGGAGGGCCTGGGCGCGGCCGGGAAGCGGGATGGCAATCCGCAGGTTGCGGTCGAGTTGCCCGATATCCGATGGGGTGATATCCCGCTTGGCGGAGCTGATGAGGGCCTCGCGCAGGTGGGCGAAGGTGTCATCTAGGTGTGCCACTGCGTCGGTGAGGTCGGCGTGCATCGGTTCGGGTGCATCGCGGGCAAGGTTCTGGATGCCCCATGCGAGCCCGTCAGTGGCGCAGATCAGCGCCTCGACGAGGCGATCCTTGGACTGGCGTGTGCCGGAAAGCTCCGGCCACGACTCAGCGGCGATATTCAGCCGCTCGTACAGCAGATGCGCTAGGAATACCGCGGTGCCGTCCAGGGCCGGATCACCGCCAGGATCCGGCCAGCCACCCGATGCGCGGTAGGCCTCCTGGAACTGATGTACCAGCGTCGCACGAGCTGCGCCGATGCTCGCACCTGCCCGGGCTATCTCCTCGTCCGGCTGGTCCGGCCCGGAGCCATTGTCCGGTCCCGGCTCGCTTCCCGCCCGGTAACGGCTGAGCCGTTCGGCCGTGGTTCCGAGGAGCCGAAGGATGTCCGTGATGACGTAGGTGATGTCGAGCGCCTGCCGTACGGTGAGCTCACCGGCCCACGCTCGCACTGCCTGGTCCGTGGCGTCTCCGAAGTCGTGCAGCGCCTGAGCCAGCCGGGCTTGCTGCGGCTGCGAGCCCTCGCCCGGCCTGCTCATCGCGATCCCGGCCCGCCGGGCTGTGGCCGCGCCTGGTCCGCGCTCCTTGCCAGGTCGCCGGACCGGCCACGACGGCGAAGGTACGCGGTGAATGCGGCGTCCCCAGTCGGCTGCCACCGGTGGCGGTGCGCTGATTCTGGACGGGACGCTAGCCGACCTGTGCGGTACT
>Ga0207663_10001235_pt1 | contig 11798 bp, 16 predicted proteins | sample LARL53metaG_FD_184346 | JGI IMG/M metagenome (GOLD analysis project Ga0207663, IMG submission 184346) | Corn, switchgrass and miscanthus rhizosphere microbial communities from Kellogg Biological Station, Michigan, USA - LAR L5-3 metaG... | ecosystem: Host-associated > Plants > Roots >...
ACGCGGCGACGGCTAGGGACCAATCGTTGTAATGGTTGTAGAGCCGCATCAGCTCCCCTGCGGCTTCCTGAATTTGCGCGGCGGTGTCTTGCGCGGTGAAGGGGACCGGCACCCGCACGCTCGAAAAGTAAGCCGGTTCTAACTGCATTAGTCCCAACGCGCCTGCGCTGCTCGCGGTCGTGCCGTCTATGATTTCCGGCCGAAAGTGGGACTCCTGATAGGCCACGCGCGCCAGTAGATCGGTGGGAATGGCGAACGATCGTTCGGTCGCATTCAGCACCGGGACCCACAACGGGCCGTCCTTCACGTTCTTCCATCCCTGGATTGCTGCCGTCACGGTTTCCACTCCCGTTTGCACCACGCTCGCGGCTTCCTGCCGATTCGCGTACAGCCACCACGCCACCGCCCCGCCCAACCCCAGCCACAACCAGCCCTCGCGATTCACGGGGGCGTTAGTCCATCACGTAGCTGAAGGTGATCGGATTGGCATCAGCGCTCACCGCTTTGGTCCCGGTGGAAGTCCACCCCTGACTGCAACCAGTGCCCGCGCCTGGATAGGTGTGAAACGTGATGGTGTCGTTTTGAATGTAGCCGCATGCGGATGTAGCCGAGCTGCTGTCCAGCGCCGTAAATATCCCCACTTCCTGAAGGTTGGCCGGACCTACGCCCAGTGCGGTCAGCCCTGTTAGCGAAAACCCCACCGCGTTGCTGGTGCCGCTCCCCTGTATGTGCATGGTCACTAGGAAGTTAGTCCCGTCGCCGCATTTCTCCCAAAACAGGTGAAACGTGGGAGTGCCGGAAAAACCCGTCCCGGTGATGTTGCCCGAGCCATGCGTGCAGGCCGTCGTGCTGCCCGCGGTGATTGACTGACACCCGAACGCATGCGTTGAGGTGTTGTAACTGAGCGCGTGACTGGAATCGCCGCAGTTGTTGACCGCGACCGCGGCGGGATTGGCGCTGGCGCCCTGGCCCTGCAAGAGCGTGTCCGCGGCCATTGCAGCCACCGCCGACACGTTGCTCGTCCCCTGTCCTAACAACACCCCGTGCGTGGTAAGTGTGGCAGCACCTGTTCCGCCGTTGGTGACCGGCAGGTTTCCGGTGATGAATGGGGAGCCCGCTGCAACGTTGACATTTTGCGAATTCCACGAGCCCGAGAGCGCGCCCCCCGGTGAGAACTGGTAGTACACGGTCGCACCCATGAGCAGCGCGAGCGAGAGGCCGAAGCCCAGGGACACCCACACTCGGGGATTGTTGCGAATGGTTCGCAATTTCGAGCTCAGTTTCATAACACGATCCATGTGGCAGGAGTGGTGTAGTAGACGAGAAGGACCGCAGATTGCGGCGGGATAAACACGTCGCCGGGCGCGCGGAACCCGGCTTGCGCGAGTGTTAGGTTGTTGGCCGGGTCAGCGTTCGCTATCGCAAGCATTTGCTTGTCCGCGCCCGCAACCAAACTGTTCCACGTCGCGGACCCGCCCGCGAGCGTGACATCCAGCAGGCCGACCGTCGGCCCGAAGCCTGGCGGGTTGACGTTGGATTGAGCGCCCGCGGGACTTGCGTAGGCGAGATAGCTGCCGAGACTGCCCCCGCCGCCCGCCGCGGCGAAGCGCGGCACGCCTGATACCATCGTGAGCACTTGACCGGCCGAGCCCAGCGGAATCTGGTACACCGGGGGCGCGAAGGTTGGAGGTGTCAGGAAACCGCTCATAACGGCGCAAGGCACGCGACGAACCGCGCGCCATCCCACAGCACCACCGAGAGCGCGGTTCCGTTACTCGAATACAGCCCCGGCACCGTCCATGTGCTCCCGTCGTCGGCGGATGCCGCGTAGTTGGTCGCGGACGGGCCGAAATTGCATAGAAGCACCCACTTGCCAGCCCCATCCGTGCCCAAGACGGGAAAGCCAGCCGGGTCGATCCCAACCGGGGAGACATCGACCCAGGTCACCCCACCATCTGCCGACTGCACCACGCCGGGCAATCCCGTGTTGACTTGTGCGCATGCCAGCCAGTGCGCCTGACCAAACATGACGCCAGCCACATTGACCGCGGTGCCCCCAAAGATGTCGGTAGCGATCTGCGCCCAGGTCGCCCCTCCATCGGTCGATTTCCAAATGTTGAAACCGCCATCCATTGCGAGCGCGATCCCCGCACCCGGTTGCACGCCCAGCACTTTCAACCCCCCACCGCCCACTGCGCCCTGGTCGGTAAACACCACCGGATTGCCGGGTGCGGGAATCGGGGCGGTGATGACGTGAGTAGTGAGTGCCCCAACGTCCGTGATCGCGATCAGGCGAGCGTTCACGTCGTCGTACACCACATACGGCGCGGGGTGATTGCGTTCGAGCGGGTTGGCCCCCGGATTGGTCCCGAGGACCCACGTCACAGCATCGTTGGAGGTGGCGACTGCGCCGAAATCGTCGGACGCGAGATAGAACGCGCCGCGAGCAAATACAATTGTGACGAACTGAAGGCCCACGGAGAGCGAGGCGAGGGGAGCGCTACCGAGAGCCGCGAGCGAGGCTGCGCGTTGGATGGTGTCGTGGGCGGATTGGACAGGGACGACATAACCGCTCGCTCCAAGCGCCAGCGTGTTGAAGATCGGCGCAGCATCCGCGCTCGCCACGGTCCAATTGTGGCCGTCCGGACTGGTGACGAAGTTTCCCTCTATCGCAGCCCCGCCGCCCTGGTTCGGGCCGTTGGGGTTATTCCCACCTGCCGCATACGCGCCGCCGCCCGTGACCGCCCCGTCCGGGTTGCCAAACGTGCGCGCACCTAACCCGTAGAAGGCTTTTACCGCCATCCCCGCTGGAGAGAAGCTTTTCGCCACCCTGGCGCGCCCCTACAGGTGCAACGCCTGGCGCAGTAGCCTGACGATTTCCCCGAGCTGGGCGGTGTCTGTCATGTTGGCAGTGTCGCCCTCCGGGTCAGTTACGCCGCCTTCCTTGCACACCCCTTGTATGACCGTGCTGCCGCCCCCGTTACTGAATGGCCCGAATGCAACATAGATCGCATCAGCGGGCACGCGCACGTCGAGCACGATTCCCACGCCAGGCGGTAGCGCCAGGTCATAACCGACTTTAGGCTGTGTACCGAACCCGAAAAAGAACGTCGGGGCGGAATCCGGGGACGTAGCGGTGGAGTTGTTTTGTAGGACCAGCAAGGCCCGCTGTTCGTTGGTGCCCACCAGCGCCAGGTCCGCGGGGGTGGTCGCGCCAATCGGAACCGAGTTGGTCATCCTGAGCTTGTTGGAGAACGAGCGGCTCAGGTGGGAGGCCAGGGGGCGCTGATTGAACGCGCCCCGACCTAACAGGGTCCATGACGGGTCAGAACCCGCTTCGCCGTCAGGGATGAGGACCTTCCCCATCATGGCGCGGGGTCCTTCAGAGGGTGAACGGACTGTTCGGTGGCAGCCGGAACCCGTGCATTATCAGATACAGGTTGTACGTGGACGCGGCCGAGTAGTTGGTCCAGTTGAAAGTGATAATGCTGTTGGCTCTGAACAGCCGCGGCAGGATCAGCCGATAAGGGCGCTCGCCAGGACCGGCAATGCAGGTGATCGGAACCGCCGCATTCATCAATTGCCTCTGTGATCCGGTGTCTGTGATGACCACCGTTACCAACGGAATGACGATGGAGGATTCCGTCTGCGTCGCGGCCGCGATGTCCGCCTGTATCGTGGTCGCGACCCAATAGAAATCCGTGCCCGCGTCAATGTTGATTTGCGACGGGAGACTCGCCGCGGGCGCGAGCGCGCTCACCAACGTCTGGTAGTAGGTGAGGTCAATCGCATCCACGCGCGGGTCGAGGTAGTTTTTCCCCAACCCCCGCGGGAGGACATTTTGCAGCGGCGGCGGCCCTGCGGGTTGCTGTGTGGACATCCGTGTCCGCCTTCTGTTAGGTCGCCTGACGGATCAGGTAGCCGCGCAGCCGCTCCCCAATGCGCCCGATGGTCCCCGAGGGGAGCGAGAGCTGTACGGGGAACGTGTACTGCACGGTAAAGAGTTGGTTGGTCTGGATATAAACAGGGACCATGACATACGGCTCGCCTGACCAGGCCGCGTACTCGATCACGCCGCCGATGTTGGTGCCCGAAAGTCCCGCGAGGGACGAGTGCAGCGCCATGCGCGTGCAGGGTGGGAACAGGGACAGCGGGCCATCCTGAACGTAGTAGCGGTCGGTCCCGACCTTGAGCGCCTTGAACCCTTGATTCCCCACTTCCCACACGTCATCAACAAACAGCCCGATGTTTGTGGGCGCGGTGAGCGAGCGGCCCGGCAGCAACGCGAAGGCCGCGTTGGTGACGTTGTTGACACCGGGATAGAACAGCGTTCCCGACCCGATGGCGTAGAACTCATTTCCCAGCGTGAGCTGGTTGGGCGCTTGCAGGTTCGTGTCCCACTGCGTCTTCGGCACGTTGGTCCCGACGCCGGGCGCGCTGGAGGTCCCCTGGCCCTGTTGGTTCGCGAAGAACGTCGCCAGGTTGCCGGGGAATCCGGCCGAGGGGTACGCCTGAAAATCGAACAACGGATTCCAGATGACATCCTTTTGACCGGGGATGCCGACCCGGTGCGCGAGCAGGTAGTCAGGCGAGAGAATCGGGCGGCCGCCGCCCAGGGACGGGGATGCGCCGTTGCCGCCGACAGGTGAAGGGTTCATAAGTACCAAGTCCTTTTGATACGTTTGGAGGTTGGAGGTGTCGGCGGTTCTACATTCCGTCGTGCATGTAGTCGTACCCCGCCATTCCGCCGCCGCTACCCAACATATGAGGCTGGACTGCCACATAGCCACGTAGCGCGCCAAACTGACGCGGCACCGGAACCCCTGGCGGCTGAATCACCGCCGCAGGGGAATAGATGTCTGAGAGGTCCCCGAGCAGTCCCCGCGGCATGTAGCCGCTCAGTCCGGCGTGCGCCAGGGACGGGTAGCTCATGTAACCGGCCAGCCCCGGCAGACTCGGGTATTTGCTGTGCAGGAAGCTACGCGCCGCGCCGTAGAGCAGGACCGTGCTCGCACCTAACATGGCATCGTTCGCGTAACGGCTGATCTTTGGCGGCGCGAACTTTTTCACGGCCCATCCTGCGAGGATGACCGCGGCGAACTTCGCCCCGAGGCCCGCAATTCCGGCCTGCGGGATCTTCGCGCCCCAGCTTGAGGCCGCGAGAGAGCCCCACCCCATATCGAGCAGCACGCCCCCGAGCGCGCCGACACCTGCGGGCACCGCGACGCCGGTCGCCTGTCCGAGCAGTCCGCGAGCGCGGCCCATGATGTTGGACGGGTTGCGGTGCCGGGCGCGGTACGTGTAGGCGGCGCGTCGAGCGCGCCGCGGGTTGCGGCGGCGGCGGCGGTGCGGATTGATGGCGCGATAGTGACCGGCACGGATGCCGACCGAATGACGGCGGCGGCCGGTGCGCTTGCGGTAGCTGTAGGCCCGGCGTCGGCGGCGGGAGCGGATTTTCTTCGCTGGGTTCTTGCGGCGGCCGAAGTACTTGCGCTGCTTGGCCGTCATCTTGCGACGGCGATTCTTGCGGCGGCGGCGCGGATTCAGCAGAAGAATAGGCTCAGACATGGCACCCCTTCCTTGGGCTTTCCCATGTCCGAGCACTGCCGAGCGTCGGAAATCGCGGCTCAGAGTGTTGGCAGCGCCGCGAGAGCGAGTTGGAGGTTAAGGCCGCGATGCGCGTTGCGTCAAGTTTGGCCGCCGCGGGTTCAATGCGCGCGAGGCGGGCACCACCTTGTAGCGTTGCGGCGGGTCGAGCGCGCGGCCGTTGGCGTCCAAGTCGGTGATGCCGCGGTCGGTCATCTTAAATCGACCCTTCAGCAGATAGAACTGATTGAGCTTTGTGTTGGCATACATGACCGGCCGAGACCCTGGCGCGAACTCATGGTAGTAAAAAACCAGCTTGCCGCGGTGGTGTGTGAGGTACCCGATGAACTCGACCACGCCCACGCGTGCGAGCGCCCGCGGTGGCTTCAGCGTAAACCGTCCCGTCGCGCGGGGTGCCTCATGGTGCCAGCGCTTGTAGAGCGAAACCGCACGTGTTAGGTCGGTCACTGGATCACGTCAACGTGCAGCTCAATTTTTCGCAGCGCCGGGTAGCGATTTCGCAGTTGTTTGATTCGCTTGTGCGCATCCCGCGCCGAGTCGAACGGTTCCGGCTCCTTCATGGAGAAGTCGCGCCCGTCGAATTGCAACCAGTCGTCGCCCCGTTGAACGAAAATGCCCCAGCGTCCGCGGCCCGCCAAGTAGGCAGGATTGGTAGCGCGTGCCGCGGGGCGGCGACGTGGCGGCGGGCGGCTTGCGGCGCGCGGTTTCCGTGGGTTGGAAAGACGAAAGGAGAGCAGCGGAAACTCTCCGGTCTTGCGCCACTGTCGATAGACGCGCATGAGTTTGGTATGGCGTCGCCGGTCCATATTGGAACCCGGCGACAGGTTGCTCGCGCTCATGAACGCGTGGCCGACATCATCGCGGCCCGCCTGGTACGCAGCCAGTCCTATCTGCGCCCAGCCCTTGCGTTCTTCGTCGAGCACCATGACGGTCTGGTCATCGTCACTCACGAGAACCCCGCTTTGTTGGGAGCCAGGCCGCTGGTGTTGAAGTCCGCGAGCGTGATCGCGTGATAATTCCCCGCCTGGTCGTAGGCCGGGCCGCCTGACGGATTGGGCAGGATTACGTATTGCACCGAGTTGTACGCAAACTGCGCGACGTTCGCGGCGTCATTGAAGGTAAGCCCGCCCACGTCAGACACGTTTACCGTGTCGCCGTTGGGAAGCACGATGCGACCCGTTGGGGTGACCGTGTTCCCTTCCGCCCACTGGATGGCGTTGTAGATCGCGCTCACCACCGGCCCGATAACAGGTGAGAGCACCTGAGTCGCCGCGTTCTTCACACCTGTGAATAGGCGATAGAGTAGGTACAGGCCCCCGAGGCCCACCGCCACGGGGACCCATTGTGACAGTCTCGAATTCTCACTCATGCGCGGCGGCTGCGACCGAGTAGGAACCACGCCGCGACAGCGAGGACTGCGACCGTGCCGAGCCCGATGGTGGCCCCGACTGGCGTGACCGCCTTTATCGAGGGGATTCCGAGCGACGTGCTACTGGTCATCAACGGCGTGCCGCCTGCGGCGGCGATCTGCAATTGCGCCTTGTTGAGTGCAATAAGCTGGTCCGTCTGCGCTTGCTGGAGGTCTACCGCGGCCTTGGTTTGCAGTACCCCGGTAATTAGGTTTTCCACGTCCTGCACAAATGAAGGCGAGGCCGCGCCGACATTGGCCGCGCTTGCTACGTCGGTCGCCGGAGCGCTCGCACCGCTGAACGGATCGGTTGACGCATCAAACGTGGTTGTCGTGCCGGACGCGGCCGCGTCATCGGCTAGCGCCAGCGCGCCGAGCGCGAGCGACTGTTCATGATCCGAGAAGGCGTGCGGGGAGCGTTGCACCAGATGCGGCGCAATGGCTTTGTAGAGGTTCGGCTGATCCTGCTGCAACCACTTGAGGTAACCGCGGACCCCCGTGTCGGTAATCGGTTTCATCGGAAGAACCCCTTTATGGTGAGCGGCGCGCCATCAGCGCCAGGACCGCGACCCCCGCGCCCAACACCCACAGCCCATATTGACTGAGGAACTGAGTCAGCCCCGAGGGGGTGAGTGATTGCAGACCCTGACTGGTGAGCGGCTGATAGACCGCGCCTTGCGGTGTTTGTGTCGCGTAGACGGGCACGAGTTGACCGGCCGCGTTCTGCGCGTAGGTGATCGGCGCGGCCGTCTGATTGGCGGCGGTGCGCGCGATCTGCGTTTGAATGGTCTGCGCGGCGGCGCTCGCTGCCTGCGCTCCGTACACCGCTTTGGCGACTCCCGAGGCCGCGTTCAATCCGGTGGGACTCGCGAGGTAGCTTCCCACCGACCCGATGGCACTCAGGATGCCCGAGCCCACCGAGCCCAAGACGCTCCCGAGTGTTGAGCCGCTGGCGGTTGAACTCGATCCCACCGAGCTTAGGAAGGACGAACCGTCCGCGGTCGAGTCCGTCAGCAGCGTGGAGGGGGGCGCGTTAAAATCAATCGAGAATGTCTGTAGCGGCGGGTCCGGACTACTCACGTCCGCCGTGTCGAAAGTCGTCGTGGTGCCGCTGTCGAAGCTGGTTTCATCCTGGCCGAGCCCCTTCAGCCCGTTGCGTTTGATTTGCTTCGCGGTGTTGGCCTGGCGCGCCTTCTGGTAGAGCGCCAGGAAAATATCCGGGTGGTTGCTAGCGAGCCAGGTCGCGAGCGAGTTTCCCGGATGTTGGAGCGATACCCCTTTAACGGCGGGCACGGGCGCGCCCCTTCTTCGGTTGACCAATCGGGATGGCGAACAGCGCCACCGCCGCGATGGCCGCGATTGCTCCTAAAGGACCCCCGCCACCCATACCCGCGGTGACCACTGCGGGCGCGGCTGCGGTCGCGGCAGTCTGTTGCGTGGCCTGCGCTTGCAAAGCCGGGGTGATCGGCACGCCGGCCGCCTGTGCGGTCGCGATGCCCGCCTGCGCCGCCTGCGGTGCCGGGACCCCTTGCGCGAGTGCGGCTTGGATCGCCTGTTGCATCTGCGCGCCAAGGCCCGCGTTGCTCGCGAGCTGACCCGCAAAGTAGTGCATGGCGGTGCCGTCCCACTGATACAACACCCCTTGCGGACTTGCGAACACCGGTTGCCCGGTGGTGTCCGCGCCGACCACGGTGTAGTTGGTCGGCGGCGAGGCGGGAGCGGTCGGCGCGGGCGGTTGCACGGGTTGTATGGTCATCGTGCCTGTCACCGCGGGCGGGGGCGCGGGCGCAGGCGTCACAATCAGCGCGGGCGCGTTGGGATTGTTGGGTGTGGAAACCGTCGGAATCACAGTTGGCGCGATGATCGACGGGGGTGGCGGCGGGGGCGGCGGCGCGGGTGCGGTGATCTGCGGAACCAGCGCGCCCGAGGGTGCCACCGGGGGCGGCGGCGCGGCCTTCGGCAGTGAGAAGTTGGGTAGCGAGCGGAACGGATTTCCGCCGTTGACATCCAGCCAGAGGCCCTGGCCGCCCATGAGGTACTCGGCCGTCATGCCGAGGATGATGGCGTCGATCATCCCCGCGTTTGAGTCCGACATGGGACCGTAGCCCCAGGATGCAATCCAGGGATCTACGATGCGCTGCTTGACCGCGAGAATCGTGTCATTGGGACTGATCTGCCCGGCCTGGCCCGCCTGATACAAGAGCTGGCACAACGCGGTGACGAACGCCTGTTCGCCCATCCGGCCGAACTTTTTGTAGATCGGAATGTTCCCTTTGATCTGCGAGGATTGCAGGTCGAAAAGGCCCGCCAACACCAGATACTTGTTGGCGATGTTCAAGATACCGTTGATGCCTTGCGCCGCGTAGATTTGACTGGCCTGTTGGAAGTTGGCGTCTTCCGGGTCCTTCTTGCCGATGGCACCCGCAATCGCCCCGACCACCGCGCCAACCACCGCGCCAACCACCGTGCCAACAATGGGAATGACCGAACCGACCGAAGCCCCGGTCGCAGCTCCCTGCGCAGCGCCCTGCCCCGCGCCCACACCCGTCTGGAACTGATAGCTCGCCCCGAGCGCTCCCAACCGCATGCGCTTGGCGGCCTGGTAGGACACTTCAGCCGGGGAGGAATCCGCCAGGCACCCGAGCGCCGCGCCACGGAGCACCATCTGGTGCGGGTCGGGTCCCTGGCGAAGTCCCATCAGGCGGCCGCTCGCGCGCTTGCCCGTGCTGGTGAGCGCTCGCGCCACCATGTCACGCGCCATGTATCCACCGAGGTAGGGGACGCTCATGCTAAGGCACCTTGGCTGCCATCACTTTGGTTACATCGGGCGGAAACCAACCGATTGGCGTCGGAGTTCCTGCGGGCAACCCCGCCCACGGTTCCTTGAGCGTCGGAACGATCGTTTCGAGATTCACCCAGCGCGTACCTAACAGCACCTGGCCCGAGACGTGCGAGAAGTCCCCACCGCGGATGCCCACGGCCAAAAACCGGCACTGGAACCCGATGCTTTCGAGCAGCGCGCACAGCAACGTTGACTGGTCGTCGCAGTCGCCCGATTGCAGTTGCAAGGTGTAATCCGGCGTCTGGATCGTCTCGACGTTGCGCACATCGGGCAGGTACTTGATGGTGTCGCGCACGAACGCATGCAGCGCCTTGACGCAGCACACCGAGTCCCGCGAGGCGCAATTGCTGACCAGGGATTGCGCGGTGTAGCGCACATAGGCGCTCGCGCGGTACTGCACGACCAGGCGCACCATGATGGCGAGCGTTTCCGCGACGCCCGCGGAGCCGGATGGAATGGCACCCAACCGGTGCGGAACGGGAAACGTCCCCGCTTGTGGCAAGCTCATAGCAACCCATCGGTGAATCCCTTCACACGCACGGGTGCGAGCCGCGCGCCCAGCGTAGGCCCGCGGGTCGGGGAGTGTCAAACTAGCGAAGCAAGCGGGAAATAACCAACGTCGCGCACACCCGGCCGAGGCGCAATTGCAGCTCCCAATGCAGAACCGGGGCGCAGAACATCGTCTGCGTCACTTCGTAGCGCCACGAGAACGGACCCCACATGCACAGGCGGCCGCTGTTCACTGCGCCCCCTGCGCTTCGTAGGATGCCGCGAGCGCCGCTTCATCGTAGCGCCAGGTCGAGCGGCCGCTGTGCGCCAGGTGCGTGCGCTTCTCATAACGGACGGACACTTCCGCCAGGCGCACCAGGGTCCAAAATCCGTGGTCCTCCTGGCGATACTCGCCCGCGCTCGTCACCCCTTGCGGGAAGAAGTCCCACAGCAGCACCCCCGCGAAGTACCCCTGACGCACCCAAGGGGTGCCGTCCTCCGCGTTGAGTTCGACCAGGCGCTCAAACACGCTGCGATGCACGCGCGCGAACCCGAGCCCGTACTGTGCGGGGCGCTGCTCGCCATCTAACTTCTGCAAGTATTCCGCACACACGGCTAGCTCGCCGTTGTGGTCCTCCCAGAGAAGGTCCCAATCTTCGAGCGTAAAACCGATATCGTCGTCAATCATGACGAGCCATTCGCAGTCGGTTTTGGTCAGGAAGTTGTAGGCGATGAGGTTGCGCACCGCGCCCACGTTGGACCCGCCGTGATTGAACATGGGTTGATTGGCGAGCCGCCCGGTGCCGATCACGTTAACCAGCCCGCGCACGCACAGCACGTCGAGGAGTGAGGTCTTGCAGGGGATCGCGCAACAAATGGTCCGCGGGTCGGCCTTCTGAAGCATCACGACTCACCCCGCGAGGGTTTCACCGCTCGCAAAATAAACTGGTGCGTGGTGTGGTTGTCGTAGCTGCGCACCACGTCAAAGTCCGCGCGGTAGATCGAGCGGTAATCCGACATGGCGGTCCGTCCGAGTTGGTCCGCATAGTTGGGCTGCGACAGGAACACCAGGCTTTCAGGCAACACCGCACGCGTGTGGCCGGGGTCCCCCCACAGCCAGGCGGAGTAGCGCGATGGAGTGGTGCCGCAGAAGAAACCGCCCGGCTTGAGCAGTCGCCAGACTTCCGCGAACGTGGCAAAGAAGGCGCGGCAGTCGCCTTGCTGGCCTAAGTGTTCCAACACCTCATAGGCGTGGATTTCGTCGTAGGTGTCACCCTGGAGCGGTGACGTGCGTGTAGACCAGGGGAGCAGGTTCAAGTCCCACAGGTAATCGGGTTTGCACAGCGGCTCGCTGTCCAGTGTTTCGAGCGCCCCGTCCCACTTGCGCGCGGCTGCGCCCGGTTGGGTTTGGTGCGGGTCGAGGCGCTTGTCCCGTGCGTGCCCGCACCCGAT
>Ga0207663_10001236_pt1 | contig 11790 bp, 6 predicted proteins | sample LARL53metaG_FD_184346 | JGI IMG/M metagenome (GOLD analysis project Ga0207663, IMG submission 184346) | Corn, switchgrass and miscanthus rhizosphere microbial communities from Kellogg Biological Station, Michigan, USA - LAR L5-3 metaG... | ecosystem: Host-associated > Plants > Roots >...
GGAAAAGTCTGCTCAATGTGATGGACGTTGTTTTTCAGAAGTTCTATATGGGAGCCAGATCCGCTCACGTCGATGCCCAGCGGCGCGAGCCGATGTTCAGCCGTATGGAAGTTGCGAATTTCGAGGCCTTCGATTCTTACGTAACTCTGGTTGTGAATGGTCAGAATGCCTTGTCTTGCAGCAGGAGTGAAATGCGAAGCGTCCAAGACCGCAGTCTCGCCGGGATAGCTTTTAATGGTAATGAAGCCTTCGTTCGCGTTTCCCGATACGTTGATGCTTACCAGTTCTTCATATACTCCTCCACGGACGTTGACCGTAGCACCCGCACGCGCCGTATCTGAGGCGTGTTGAACGGTGCGCCACGGCGCGGTTTGGGTACCGGGGTTCGAGTCACTCCCAGCCGTCGACACGTAGAACGCTGAATTGGCCTGGCCAAAAGCTTGGCAGGCGCACAGGAGAATAAGAAGAATTGAATATTTCATGCCGATCCTTCCACGTACTGGGGTTTGTAAGCGCAACTCTCTTACTGCGGAGTCGCTTCCAATAGAAGGTGTCTCGAAAAGTCCGCAGACAGGTGCGCGACTGGACCGCGGACGATCCCGAAGTCTTTTCCGTCCACATAGTCCACGACGTGATACGCACGATCGTCCAGGCCACGCAACTCCACGCTACCCTTCCACACGCTGGCGAAGAACGCGTAGTAAATCTTCTGATCTTTGCGGATGACGTGAGTTTCAGGCTGATCAAACCCGATATCGTAGAGCGTGCCCAGATATTGTCCGCGTGCAAGACCTTTTTCCTGATAGAGCTTCAGCCACTTTTCGAAGCTCTTTGCGTGGTCGGGCGTGAGATCAAATCGCCCGTGCTTCTCGACGAGAGACGGTAGAACGAACTGCGTACCAACTACTCCGCCTATACCTAAGGTCGACGCGAAATCGTCATGATTGTCGCTGAGTTCCACATGATCGCCAAAGTAAGGGACGTCATCACCCATGAGGCCTTTGATCGTTTTGCCCTTGGATCGCACTTGGAATGAGCTTGTCGGATCGGAAGCCACCGACATGTTGAAGTGCGGCATCGTGAAGAATGAATAAGCTGTACCGCAGGGGCAGAATTCCACGAGCGATCCAGGTTTTGCGCTCTGCGCGGCATCGTAGATTTCGCGAAAGAAGTTCGGTAAAGCCTCAACTGATTCCTCCGGCTGCTTGTGGTGGTGGGCGGGGTTGTAACAATCAGGGACGCCGTTCATGTGTTGGCCGTCGAGTTTGAGGCCATCAAATCCCCAATCCACGAGGATCTTGCGCACTAATTGCTTGTGATATTCCACTACGCGCGGCAGAGCCGGGCAGAGGTAATAAGAATCCCACCATGAAATCTTGCGCCGAGAACCGTCGCGATTCTTCAACGCAAGTTCCGGCTCATTCGTAAGCAACTTGGAATTTGGAACTGCGCTGAGGGGCGACCACCAGAGCTGTGCCTTGAAGCCTTCCTGGTGAATCCGGTCCACCATCGCTTTGATGTCGGCATCGCCGTGGGGAAACTTCTTCGGATCGAGTTGCCAGTCGCCATAATTGTTCTGCCAGCCGTCGTCTAACGTGACCCACTTAAATCCCATTCGCTTAACCGTGGGCAGGGTGTCGTAAACCTGCTGGGGCTTGAAGTCACGTCCGTACCCCCAGGCACACCAGATTGCTCCGAAGGCATCCTCAGGGGCTGATGCCATGTGGAAGCCGAGCTTCGACATGTATCGGCGATAGGTAAGGAGCGTCTGAAAATAATCTCCGTCGTGCACTGTTACAAACGTTCGAAACGTGTGGAAGCTTTCGCCAGGCTGCAGGGATCGGTTGTGACGATACTGCACACTGACCCTAGCCTGGCGCGCGGCCGGCATCGAAACTGGAAGTGAAATCAAACGCGGCCCCGGTTCAACAAGCCCCACTCCAATGCCAACATCTCGACGCCAAACATCAACGATCGGCGTCCCACCGCCATAGTCGCTGGCGTTCATGCCAAGATAATTCTGCTGCGCAAACCCGGTGTGCAGCGGCAGCACCCAGTTCGGACGACGCTCGTAGGAGCCGCTCTGGAACGACCAAAAAGCTATTTGTTTGGGGCCGCGCTGCGCTTCAATTCTGTAAGCGTTATTGGTCCAGCCGAGAATCTGCACCTGTGACCTGCCGGTGTTCGTGTAACTGACATCAAAGACCGCCAGACTTGGGAATTCGTCGTAAATCGTGACTGAAAGAATCTTGCGAAGCTCGTCAGACGAGCCGGTCAGTGTCAGTTTCTCTCCTGTGCCAAGACTGTCGGCAACTCGCTCGTGCACCTGCGACTCCACAGCAAAGTCATACCAAGTGTGCTCTTTCCCGTTGACAGTCTCCGATGCCGTGAACGCCCCTAGGGGGACTTCCCTGCCATTCAGCCTCGCAACCACGCGGCTGCGCATATTGCGGTTAAACTCGATTCGGAGGCTTGAGCTTTGGATCTGCGGAAATTTACCGGCGACGGGTGCAGTCCGTGGAGCAGTTCCATCAGGCCGTGCCGATACTCGGACTCCCGCAAACACCATCACAAAAATGACCAGCGAAATGAGTGAACGACTTTTCGTCATGATTTAGTCCGTTGCAGTCTGAATCTTTGCTTTTCCTGGAACAAAATGCCAGCAACCGCTCCCCCCGAATACCCTTGAATCGTCTCTATCCCGCGCAGGCGCGAGAATAAACGCGCAGGACATGGCGGACATGGTGCCGAATCAGTTGCTCAGGTGTGGCCTGAAGTCGTCCATCTCTTATTGCGTCATACTCCAAGGGCAGGAACTGGCTAACGACAGTAGGCGGTATCCGTAGGGTCGCAAGATTGTCGAATAGTCGAGCAACTTCTCTCTGCACCGAAGGTTCATTCCAATAGTATCGGCAACGATCGCTGTATCCGTATGTGAGGCTGCGATGCACCTCTTTTTCGTCACCATGATAGTAGGACTTCCAGTGGGTGGGATTGAGCAACATCGTTTCCTCAAGCGCTTCGCGGACCTGCGAGAGTCGATGGCCCGGCCGCCGATCAAGCAACTCTCGCTCGATTGCAGCCAGAGAAAAAAGCGCTTCTCGAAAGGCAAAGGTTAGCCATGGGCCGACCTTAAGGATCGCAAAATGATCCTCCACCATCTGGCGCAGAGAGTTAGGAGATTGGTAATCCGTAGAGTGCGCTTCATAGACGATTGCAGGGTGCGCCGAAAGCGCGGCGGACAATGCATAGGCACTCGCTCGATCATAGTCGAAGATCGTATCCGCTTCGAAGTCAACTCCGGGTTGGACCACGAGGGCGATCACCCGTCCCCAAGCCGCCTGTAGGTCGCGTTTGTCAAATGCCCGCCGAAAGATTTCCATCGTCAGATGAACATGCTCGGCGGTGGTGATCACAGGAGCCTGCGCTTTGAGTGACTCGCCCCCGGGCGCCGGAACTTCAGTTCCGATCACGTAGACGAGTTGCGGAGAACCTGACGGCAGTTCGTGAAACGCTTTCTCTGCGACCTGGCACAACATCGCCGCACGATCCGCAACGGTTTCCTCACTGGGTCCGGTGTCTCCATCGTCAGCGCAGGCCATGCTGGCATCAAGGTGAATTTTAACGTATCCCGCCAGGACACAATCCCGCACCAGTGCGCTCGCCTTTTCGAGTGCCGCACTCGACGCCTCCTGCCGCCACGGGAACGGGCCGAGATGGTCTCCACCCAATAAGACACTTTGAGGCTTGAGTCCCGCAAGTTGCGCGGTCGATCGCAGAGCGTCGGCGAACTGGCGGGGCGTCTGGCCGGTATACCCTCCAAACTGGTTGACCTGGCTCGATGTCGATTCGACATGAAGGACGCAGCCGTCTTCGATGGATTGCTGGATAGCGGCGTCGATCACATGAGGATGAGCGGAACAGACTGCATACACGCCGCCCTTACCAGACTGCCGGTTACGACGCAGCACTTCCTGCAGTTGCGCGCCGGGATCGTGGGACCGAAGTGTCTGAGTCCGCTGTGACATTTTGGTGGAGCGTTCAGGAGGACGACGGGTAAGAGCCTCCCTCCTGTGTGAGACGCTGCCTAATAACTGAACTTCAATGCAAATTGAATCTGGCGCGGAGCCCGCGCCGCCGTGAGAGCCCCGAACTGCGGGGCGCCCAGGACAGTTGCGTTGTTTCCGCTCTGCGGTCCGCTGTTCGCGAACAGGAAATTCGTATGGTTCAGGACGTTAAAGAATTCCGCTCGGAATTCGAGATTCGTCTTTTCTGTTGTTCGAAAATTCTTGAAGATCGACAGATCCCAGGTCCGGTAACCGGGCGATTCGATCGTATTGCGGCCAACATTGCCGAACGAACCCAAGGCCGGGTCCACGAAAGCACATGTATTGAACCAGGCGGTGGAGGTTCGGATTCTGCTGGGGGCAACACAACCGGGGTTACCGGCTACAGGTCCTGCCTTGGTGGGATCTCCGACTACGTCAGGTCGTTGAGAGACTCCGCCTGCTCCGCCATCGGCGTTTGCAAAATCGCCGTTCGAATCGAGCACCGTGTACCAATTGCCGGTCGAGAGCGAGAGAATGTTTGCCAGTTGCCAGCCGCCGACGACTTGATTCGTAAATCCGCTGGCGTCTCCGAAGAATTTCTTGCCGTGGCCAAAGGGCAGTTCATAGATCGAATTCAATACGATGCGATGCCGCACATCGAAGTCCGAATTTCCCCGCTCTGCTCCCGGATTTCTGAAGTCGCGAAAATCGCTGTTGTTTTGCGTCGGGCCCAAGTTCGCGTTGGAAGCGATATCAATGGAGTGGGCCCATGTGTACGAAGCTTCAAACTGCAACCCCTTCGAGAACCGCTTCTCGTATCGCGCCTGCAGCGAATGGTAGATGGAAGAACCGGTGGAGCGGAACCAGTCAATGCCCGTATCGAAAACGGGGCTGCAAAGGTCTGGAGTGGCTAGAGTGCAGCCTGCACTTTTCACGGGCCGTCGAGGCGCTGTCGGCGCTGTCGGGTCCACCGTCGGTTCCGCTTGGTTGCCGTTGAAAAATGTATAGAGCTTCGTGCCCTTCGATCCGCCATAGGTCAGAGCGAATACGCTGTTCCCAGGCAATTCTCTCTCAATGCCCAGGTGCCACTGCTGCATATAGGGCGTGCGCAGGTTTTGATCGACGGAGAAGAAGATCGGCGTATTCGGATCCACCAAAGAATTCGCAGGGAATCCCGATGCCAGAGTCGGTATCCCGGTAACGCGACAGTCTTGGGTCGCGGGATTTGCCGAGGGCGCGCCGCATGGCGCGACCAGCGATTGGTTTACGAAAAACGGCGGATTGAACCCGGGACTCGGATTCGAGTACGGCCCGTTCTCCTGTCCGCCATAGAAAATGCCGTATCCCATTCGCATCACGGTCTTCGGAGTGAACTGCCAGGCCAGACCAACACGGGGGGCGAAATTGTTCAGGTCTGAGTTGATCAATCCGCGGCTTCCGGTCGCGCTGATCTTGACCTCCTGCGAAATTATCGGGGTCAATTGCGCGTTCTTTCCTTTTGGCACGATGATGGTAGGATCGGTCGGATTACTCAGGTCGAAGTTCCCAGTATCGTTGAATCGCTCCGAAACCGTTCCAAACAGTTCGTAGCGCAGCCCAAGGTTCAACACCAGGTTCGGCGTGACCTTCCAGTCGTCTTGCGCATAGAAGGCGAAAGTGTTCCGGAAGTAGTCGACGTTGTGCAGATTGTTGATGCTTCCGCCACTGGTAAGCCCGGCCATGAACGAAGCGAACCCTGTGCCTCCCGAGCCAATTGCCCCCGGATTACCACTCAGGGTGCTATCGAAGTTAAGGGTGCCGCGGGCCGCTGCCGGCTGGAAGATGGTGAACTCTTCGCGCCGGATCTCCGTTCCATACTTCCAGGTGTGCCGTCCTCGAACCCACGTCAGATTCTCCGAAAGCGTGTAGGAATTCTGCAGCTCCTTCGAAGGGAGGAATGTTGGACTGCCCAAAGTCGCCACATCGCTGAAGTTCAGCTGCGGTAGTCCACCGATTCCAGGCGAGAATGGAACGCCGGGGAAATTGATTTCGGAACTTCCCGACACATCAGTGTTGGCGTTAAGTTGCAATCGCTGCGCATTCACGCGGTTGTAGCCCAACCGGAATTCATTAATCAGTTCAGGTTTGAAAACATGCATCCAGCTGATAGCCACGCTGCGATAGGAAAAGTTTTCGTCGCCGCTGAAGAATCCTCCGCCGTCCGCCAGCCCTCCGAACGTGCCCGGGATGAAGCTCGGCTGATTCTCTATGCTGAATCTGACAAACATGTTGTCCTTGTCAGAAAACTTCTGGTCTACACGGGCATCGAAATTGTTTCGCGTTTCGCGGCGCACCGGATTCGCCAGGAAATTGTTGCCGCTGGACTGCAGAGCACCCGCTGCTGGATAAAGCGCGGCCAACCGCAGAGCCAGGGGATCCAGTGAGCCTCCGCCCGCCACTACTGGAGTCGACGGAATAATATTGAGCGGCTGGCCCGTGCCGTCATATTGAAAGGGCACACCGCAGTCCGCGTTGCCCGCGACTCCAACCTGCGCCAGGCGGGCATCGAAAATCTCGCCAGCATAAGTCGGTGCCCCGTTGCAGTCGGTTCCGGTCACATTCGTGTAGTCGATCAGGCTTGAAAAATCCCCCGTACGCCACGCCGCGGGTGGGACAAAACCAGTTTGCGTCTGCGCCTGGCGCACGCGGAAGCCTTCGTAATCGACAAAAAAGAAGGTGCGGTTCTTGCCGCTGTATAAGCCAGGAATATCAATGGGACCACCGAACGTAACCCCAAACTGATTCTGCTGATACTGCGGGACTGGCTTGGTGGGATCATCAAAATAGTTGCGTCCATCAAGTTTGTTGTTGCGCAAGAATTCCCACGCCGAGCCATGAAACTGATTGGTCCCGGATTTGATGACAGCGTTGACGATGGCCCCGTTGCCGCGCCCGAACTCCGCGCTGTATGCGTTCGTCTGGACTTTGAATTCCTGCAAAGCCTCAACCGGGGGTTGAATCACGAAATTGGTTTCGTTCAGCAGGTCCGGGAGATTTGAATTGTTGTCCACTCCATCGAGCAGGAAGTTGTTCTGCAGCGATCGCGCTCCATTCGCGCTGAATCCGTATCCTCCTTCGTCGCGAGCGCCTGGTTCGCTCGGCGCAGTTCCTGTGCTCAGCAGCGCCAGCTGGGCGAAATTACGCCCGTTGAGCGGCAGATTGCTGACTCGCTTCTGATCGACCACCTGTCCTAATTCCGATGTCTCGGTTTCCAGCAGGGGGGCAGCCCCAGTCACCACCATCTCCTCGGTGATTTGCCCAACCGTGAGCGCGATGTTGACCGCGACCCGGCCCTGCACATTCAATTCGACCAACTCCGACACGGCCTTCTTGAACCCAGCCTTCGTTATCGAAACTTTGTATCGGCCGACGTGCAAGGGGCTGGCCACAAACTCGCCTGCTTCGCTGGTCGTCGTCTTGAAGGTCTGGCCGCGATCGATATCGGTGACCTCGACCGTCGCATCCGCCACGACGGCACCAGTCCCATCTTTTACCGTACCCACGATGCTGCCGGTGTCTTTTTGCGCCCACGTCGGCACAGCAAAAACGAGCCCCAGGAATGAAATGATCACCGTGGCGAAAAAACGAGACGTACTCCGAACTTTCATGGCAAGCCTCCACGAACGCCACAAGCGGAGCGTGCGCCCAGTCAATCGAAACGGGCCGCAGCAATCGGGCTCCGCCTCCAGAATCCGATTTTAACGTATTATTACGTTTCATTACTTTTACTTTCGTTTCCCAATCACTGTCAAGAAGTTTTCGCGTACCTGAAAACTAATGCCCTCAGCTGAAGGAATTTAATGCATCGAGTACCGTGGATCTCCACAGTTCGCTGGGTCATGTCTCACTCACAAGGGCCTTCGCAAGAGATTCGCAAAACAACACCGAACGCGTGAAACGCAACGAGCGCCAGGCTCACTACTCTCCAACGGGGCGAAGCCGCCGCAACTGGACGGCCTCCGAAATTTACGATCCGAATCGTGATCAACAGAGAAGAGTAAGGAGCTGTATATGGCAGAAGCGAAGAAGCAGAATCGCGCGCAGGGTGCCAATCTCGCGCCTGACAAGGTCAAACTCAACCGCATCCAGGCACAACGACTTTCGAGTCTCACCAACATCAGCGTGAAGGAAATTGAAGGCCGCGACATCGCGCAACTTTCCGAATCGCTCAAGTGGCAGATCGACCCCAATTACCTCCTGTTCCGGCGTATCTGCGGACAAGTTGTTCGCTGGGATCCCGCCACTGGTCAATATCTGCCGGTTCCCTTTGCCACCGTGCACGTCATGGACACCGACTGCGATTTCCTCGGCTATTTTCCCTTCGAAGCCAGGCTGTCCTGGCTCTATCCGATCTGGTGCTATCAAGAAGAAATAACTGAAGTCATTACCGACGAATGCGGCAACTTTTGTGTATGGATTCCTCGGTTCGACATTGACTGGGTGATCCGCTGGCGCTTGGAACGTTATTGCTTCCCCGAGGTCTTCGTCAAACCAAACCTCGGAACTCTGCTCCAGACCGCGGGCGTGCTGCCCAAACCTGGGCCAGGTCCAGATCCCGGTCCCGAGCAAGTACTCGCGAACCTCCGCGATGCCGACCTGTCACTCGATCGCCTCGCCTCCATCACCGGACGCGAGACCGCCAGCCAACTCTTACTTGCCAGCCAAGCCGCAGCCATCGGCAAAAACAATTCGGCGCTGAACGGGCTGCTGAGTCAACCGGCATTCCTCAATCCCGTGCCTCCGCCCACTTCACCGAACCTGCACGCTCTGCATAAGCACCATAAAGAGCACGGACCAGCAGCGTTGCGGGATTTTGTCAGAGGCAAAGCGGATCGCGAATACAAACTGGATCTCAATCACTACGTCGGACCATTTCCTTTGTGGCGCTGCGAGTGGGTTCTCGAGGAAGAGTTGGTTCCCATTCTAGAAGTCCCAGACATAACCTTCTGGGTCACTCAAGATACCGACGGCGATGGCGATCAAGAAACCATCTACTCCGACGGTTACTTCCAGGTGGGCTGGCAGTCTGGCCCGCTCTCCGATGTGACCTTGCATGCGTCCCAGATTGCCCGCATCAATTCAACTGGAACCTGCCAGGTACCTCCGGTGGGCGACTGTGAGCAGCCGGAAATTCTTTTCGCCGGTCTCATGCCCGCGCGGACACCGTATATCGACACTACCGCGAACCCGACACGCGGCTTCGGCCTCCGTGCCAATCCGCCGCATGCCGACGGACTTATTCGCGCTTCGGTGTTTCCGCCGTCATTGACTCCGGACACTCCGGCGAACGCGCCGTTTATGTCCACCATCCAACTGTACGGATGCAATCTGTATGAAGGCGGCCAGTACTACCGGCTGCTCTATTCGTATAACGGCGCTCCTGCGGTCCCATTCACGAATCTTTCCTGGTACGTCGATCCGTTCCCCGGGCCCGGTCTTCCCTTGCACGTTGTTCCTGACGCGCAAGGCTGGTATCCGATCCTGCCCGTGCCCGATGACTGGTTTCCGCAGAACGAATTATTGGATTGGCCAACCAGCAGTTTTGCCGATGGCCTCTACGACATCACAATGGAAATCGGCGACGGAGCCAAGAACGTGATTTTCACCACGCCTACCTCGGTGCCATTCTTTGTGGACAACTCGGCCCCGGCGCCGTTGATTACCAGTCTGGCATGGCGCGTTTTGCCCGCCGGAGCTTGGAACTTTTTCCCGACTCTCGTTTGTCCACTCGTGAACCGGCCGGCAGGAAGCGACATCGAGTTCATGGTTCAATATCAGGTCTCGGCCTCGCACCTGCTCAAGACCTCAATCACGAATTCAGGATGTGGCGGCGGAGTCATGCAGCCCAATCCCGAACCAAACGCACTTCCCTACATGCACTGGCACACGAACGCCAGCGACAACTTCGTGTCGCAAACCGCGACCTTTGTTCTCCCTGGTACGGCTCTCGCAGGATGCTACGGCTTCAGCGTAAACGGCTACAGCCGCGCCTTCAATCCTTCGGGTGGCGATGCCTCTGATCCTCAGGCGCACGACTGGTTCGTCGACACCGCGAGCCTCATCTGGAATCAGTTCAACCTGTCAGTTGCGGTAGTGGATGTTTAACCCCGACGGCTTGCCCCGCGTCAGCTTGAAACGACGCGGGGCGAGCCGAGGTTGAAGTTGATTCCCTATCGGTGACGATGCGGTCGTAAGAATACTCGAGGCGGGATCGTGGCAACACACTTCTACTGGTTGTTGATCGGAACATTGGTTGTGTGGCGCCTCACAAACCTGTTTTACGGCGAAGATGGCCCATGGAACTTGCTGGCGCAGTTGCGCCTTTTGGCTGGCCATGGCTTCTGGGGCGACCTGATGGACTGCTTCTACTGTTTGAGCCTTTGGATCGCTTTGCCGTTCGGGTTGATGCTCGGAGAAAACTGGAAGGAGCGTTTGCTTCTGTGGCCTGCCTTCTCGGGGGCGGCGATCTTACTCCAACGCATGAGTTCCAAGGCTGAATCGAAGACCGAATCGAAGCCAATCGTAATTTTTTCCGAGGACGAGGGAGAACTTGAATGTGCTGCGGCAGAAATAGAACGCAACTGATGACGGCGGTCGTTCCTAAGGTCAGGCTCGCGACCGCGGTGGCGCCACATAAAACACCATCGACTGTCTCCTTCGTCTACACCGGAAACACGGCGTTGACGGTGGCAGGTCCGATTTCGGGCACGCAGTACCGCTTCGATCGGCCTGGAGCTCGAGTCGAAGTAGACTGGCGAGATCGAATCCTGCTCGCGTCCGTTCGCCAGCTACAACAGATCAAGTAGAACGGCATAGCCTAAGACTGTGAGCCATCCCTTCGATCTTATCGCTTCCACCAGAAGGCGACTTGTCGTTCGCAATCCTTTCGATATACGCTTTGGTACTCACCTGCGACTGAATCAGGGGACGACTCCGATCGAGCGTCGCGTGAATGAACTGTCGCGTGAAGATGCCCACCGATGCCGATCGCGACCGCCTCCAGACCGAGGCGGAAAAATACGCCGCCTACCTTGAAACCCCCGAAGGCCGGTTACGTCTCGACCTGCCTTTTGCTAACCTGCAGGAATTTCTGCCAATGCCAGCGGGACAGTCGCCTCTGTGCGCCCTGGATCTGGGTTGCGGCACGGGAGCGAACGGTTTGCGCCTCGCGCGGCTGGGCTTTCAGGTCACCCTTCTTGATTCCTCTCCGGCGATGCTGGATATCGCGAAACGCGCTGCGCAGGAAGCACAGATTGCCGAGAAGATCGAAGCCAAACACGGCGACGCTGACCAGTTGGTGAATTTGTTCCAGGTGGGAACATTCGACGTAATTCTCTGTCACAACGTCCTTGAGTTTGTTGAGAACCCTGGTGCTGTGCTGCACGCCGCAGAGCGCGCTCTGCGAAATGCATCGGCGATGCTTTCCGTTCTTGTGCGCAACCGCGCCGGTGAGGTCTTGAAATCCGCTATCGTGGGTGGCGACTTAACGGCGGCCGACCATAACCTCACCGATGAGTGGGGCAGCGAGGCTCTGTATGGGGGCAAGGTGCGGTTGTTCACACCGGGCACGACACGAGCTATGCTGAAGGAAGCATCGTTGGAAGTCGTTGCCGAGCGTGGCGTACGCGTCCTGTCAGATTACTTATCGCCGCGAGTTTCGCTCAGCGCCGAGTACGAACGGATTTTTGCGTTGGAACACAAA
>Ga0207663_10001239_pt1 | contig 11781 bp, 7 predicted proteins | sample LARL53metaG_FD_184346 | JGI IMG/M metagenome (GOLD analysis project Ga0207663, IMG submission 184346) | Corn, switchgrass and miscanthus rhizosphere microbial communities from Kellogg Biological Station, Michigan, USA - LAR L5-3 metaG... | ecosystem: Host-associated > Plants > Roots >...
AAAGTTCTCCACGCTCTCAACGTAGCACTCGGCAAAGTCAACCACGTAGCGCCTGTCCTGGATCAATGCCTTGGCATCCTGAAGCGACCAGCCCAGCACGCGCAGAATGGCCAGCGTCATCATGGGGGCGCGATGCACCCCGGCGGCGCAGTGTATGTAAATCCTGTTTTGCGGTTCGTCGAGCGCTTCCAGAGCAAAATCCACGCCTGCCTGAAAAAGCTCTGGAGGCTTGGGCAGAAAATCGTCGTCGGTAGGATTAAAGAGCACTTCCACAGGATAGGGCTCGGCCAGGGGGCGGTCGTCAAACTCAATCTGCATATCGATGATATGCGTCACGCCGTGCCCCACCAACTCTTCCATATTTTCGTCGTTCCAGATTCCACCGCCAACCGCGATCCGGTCGGTCACCCACGTCATGTCCATTCTTAGATGTTAGCATCCGGCGGTTTCTTCTCTCGATCCCGAGCGCAGCGAGGGACCCCTACGGATTTGCATAAACCCTCTAGTGCCAAACAATGCTTATCCGGTGCACGGAACAACGATGAAACAGCTAGGTTGCGAGAGGCTTGCAAGCTGCGGCTTTTTCAAGCCACAGCTCTTTCTGAAGATCGAGTCGGCGATCACCGTCCTAGCCGCTTGCTTCACTCATGCCGCAGTGCCTGCGTAGGATTCACCCGCGCCGCGCGTGCCGCCGGAATGTAACCTGCAACCAGCGCCACCACCGTTAGGATGCCCACGGCGCTCAACACCGCCGCGGGATCGAGCACGCCCAGGCCGAAGAGTTTCGATTTGATGAGTTGCACGCCAACGGCGGTGAAAATGGTCCCCGCCACCACGCCCACAACGATCATCACCGCCGTTTCGCGCAGGATCATCTGGATAACGCGGCCGCGCCCCGCGCCCAGCGCCATGCGGATGCCGATCTCGTTAGTTCTCCGGGCCACGCCGTAAGAGAGCACGCCGTAAAGTCCGGTTGAGGCCAGCAGCAAGGCCATGATGCCAAAGATGGAGCACAGGCGCGCAACCATGCGCGGCTGCGCGTTGCTGCGGTCCACGGACTCTACCAGCGGACGCGCCCCTTCCACCGGCAGGTTTTCGTCGACGGAAAGAATCGTCTTCCGCACTGAGACGATCATCTGCTCCGGATCGCCGGCCGTGCGGATGGCAAATGTGGCCCACTCATTGGGCCCCTGCATTCCCTGGTCGCCGGGCAGGTAGTAACGCGGCGGCACATCGCCGCGCAGACGGTGATCACGGGCATTCTTCGCCACGCCCACAACTTCCATCACATTCCTCTTGTCCCCGAATTTGGCTGTGACATGGCGTCCAAGCGGATTGCGCCCGGCGAAGAAGAGTTTGGCGAATGCCTCATTCACCACGCACACGTGAGGCGAGGCGGATGTGTCTTGTTGCGTCAGCTCGCGGCCCAGCAACATGGGAATGCCGACCGTAGAAAAATATTGCGGCCCCACCATGTCAAAACGGGAGGACTTCTCGTTATCTTTGCTTGGGATAAAGCCCTCAACGTCGATCTCATCGCCCGATTCCGATCCGCTGAATAAGCCATTCTCAGAATACGTGGCGCCCTGGACCCCGGGCAGTGCGCGCAAACGCTCCGTAAGGTCGCGCCAGAGATTGGAAAGCCGTGCGTCTTTGAAGCCGGCGGTCACACCGTCTGCGGTCACCATCAGAAGATGCTCTTTGGGATAACCGAGCCCAACCGACTGAAGGTTCCACAAAGTCCGGAGGAAAAGCCCGGCGCCCGCCACCAGCAAGAGTGAGAGCGCCACCTGCACGATCACCAGGCCCTTGGCCAGGTTCAGCTTGCTTCCTGAAGCCGTAGTGCGGCCGCTGTCACGCAGGCTGTCATTCAAGTTAACGCGCGTGCCGCGCAGCGCCGGCACCAATCCAAAGATCACGCCGGTAAGGAACGTAACCGCCGCGGTGAAGGCCAGCACACGCAAATCGAGCGCCGGAGCGAGCCCGAAATCCTGTCTGCGTTCTGTCAGTAACACCACCAGCGCCCGTGAAGCGCCCCACGCCAGCAGCACTCCCACCGCGCCGCCCAAGATGGAGAGCACCAGGCTTTCCGTAAGAAACTGCCGGACCAGCCGCCCTCTTGAGGCGCCAATCGAAAGCCGCACTCCCACCTCCTTGGCCCGGGACGCGGCGCGCGCCAAAAGCAGATTGGCCACGTTGATGCACGCAATCAGCAGCACAACCACGGATGCGCCCAGCAGCACCAGCAATTGTTGCGCGAACTCTTCTCGCCCGCCGAAGACCCCGATGCGGGCATCATGCAGCTTGATGTGCTGGTCCATCGCCTCCTTGCGTGCTTCCGGATCGAGCGTTGCCGGGTAGCCATTCTCGATAATGCCGCGGAAAAGCACGTCCATTTCCGTCTGTGCCCTTGCCTGGGTCATGCCCGGCTTCAAACGTCCGAATGCATGCAGCCACATCACCTTTTCCATGCTCTTGCCCAGGTCTTCATGCAGCCAGTCGCGTCCCGGCATAACAATGGGCTGCATCATCATCGGCATCCAGAAGTCAGGACGCTCGGTCACGCTTTCCCCGGTAAATCCCGGCGCGGCTACGCCGATCACGGTGAGTGTTGTGCCCAAAAGTTTGATCGGAGTCCCCAGGATTGACACGTTGCCGCCAAAACGCTTCTGCCAGTAGTCATAACTGAGGATTGCGTATGGGTCTTGTCCCGGGCCCTTGGCTTCGTCGGCGGTAAAGAAGCGGCCAACGGCAGGCTCCACGCCCAGCACGGAGAAGTATTCTTCTGAGACCAGCTTTCCCTTCGCCTCTTCCTGCGTGCCATCGCCGATCCTGACCTGCCAGCGATTCATCTGGGCCTGCGCCACGCATAAGGAAGCCAGGGTGGCGGAATGGTCGCGTATCTGCGTGAATTCCGTATAAGTGAGCATGCCGCGCTCGCCGGTGTCCATTCCGGAGGAGACCCCGGAGGTATTTGGATTGGTCAACATCACCAGCGTCTGCGGATCGCGCACCGGCAAGGACTTGAGCATGGCCGCGTTCAGCACGCTGAAGATTGCGGTGTTCGCGCCAATGCCAATCGCCAGCGAGGCCACTGCCACCGCCGTGAAGACTGGGTTGCGGGCAAATTGTCGCGCGGCGTAACGCAGATCTTTAAGCAGAGTTTCAGTCCAGGCAGCAAAAGGCATTGTTCTTCTCCGGATAGCAGGCAGTCTTGTCCGATGAATATGACTGCCGAGGTGCTAATAGGTTAGCACATTATTTTGGGCGGCGCGGAAGGACATGAGGAGCTATGCCGGAATCAGTTCGAGTGTAGTCGCCTTCCGCTTCGCCAGCCTGAATCCCTCAACATATTTCAGGTTCGCCTTGGTCGTGTATTTCGCGGCAAACGCCTCGTCGGCGGCGTCGTTGAGCCGCGCGCTGTGGACTGGAACCGCGCGAACGGAAAGCTCACGGTCGGCAATCCTGACGTGCCCAAGCGGATGTGCAAGGAAGGCCCGATACCAGCCGTTGGGCTTATCGTTCCAGGAGCGAACGACAACGCGATCTTGATCAGCAATAACCCAGATCGGTATAAACCGATGATCGCCCGAGCGAATGTACAGGTACTTGGTTGCCTGAAATGCGGCGAGTGTCCGAGCAGGGAATCGCTTTGGCGGCGCAGCTTTCGCTGCCTTTGCCGCCTTGCCGTGAGCAGGTGTAGCTGACCGTTGAGCGCTGATTGCTGATCGCTCCTACCCCAGATACTTCAAAAAATCTCTCGGCGAGTTCTTCTCAAATCCCGGAAATACCTTCGCCAGCTCCTTGTTGCCGAGATGATTGGCCACGGCTTCACTCAGCACTTGGCGGAAGTCCGTGGTCACGGCCAGATCGCGGCCTTCATAAAGTTGCTCCGGCTGAAGTCCGGGCCAGCGGCCATACATCTTGCCGCCTTTCACCGGACCACCCAGAACAAACATCACGTTGGCGTGACCGTGGTCTGTGCCGCGATTGCCGTTTTCCCGTGCCGTCCTCCCAAACTCTGACATCGTGACGATCACCGTATCTTCTGCCATGTCGCCAAGGTCGGTCCACAGCGCCGCAATCGACTGCGAAAATTCGCGTGTCAGGTTCGCGATCTGCCCTTGCACGTTGCCTTCATTTACGTGGTGGTCCCATCCGCCGATGTCGGCGAATGCCACTTCCACTCCAAGATTTGCCTTGATCAGCTGCGCCACCTGGCGCAGGCTGTCGCCAAAGCGGCCATTGGGATAATTTGCCCCGGCGGCAGGCGAATATTTTTCCGGATCGGCCGAGCGCAGCATCTTCACGGCCTCAAAAGTCTCATTGCCCGTGCCATGCAGGACCGAATCGACCGACTGCTCATACATGGCTTCAAACGTGTTGCTGGCGACGCTGGCTTTGGGGCCGCGTCCGCCCACGGCAAAACCGCGAATGTCAGACATTGCCACGGCAGGCACCGAGCCGGCCAGCGTGCGGGGCAGCGCGCCGCCCATGGCCACGGCCCGGAAGGGCGATGCGTCCGGCTCTTTTACTCCGGCAACTGCGCGGTTCAGCCAGCCATCTTCCGTGGACTTCACGCCGGGCGTGCCTGATTCCATGTAGTCCTGCGCGTCAAAGTGGGAGCGTGTGTTGTCCGGCGATCCGGCGGCATGCACGATGGCGAGATGCTTCTGGTCCCACAGCGGCTTGAATGCGGTCATCGACGGATGCAGCCCGAAGAAGCCATTCAGATCAATCACGCTTTGCCGAGGGATGGCGATGCTTGGCCGCATGCCGTAATACGCCTGCTCGCCGTGCGGCACCACGATGTTCAGTCCGTCGGCCGCGCCGCGCTGGAAGAGGACGATCAGGCGCTTCTTGCCCGGAGCGACCGAATCGGCGGCATACACCGCGCGCGTGAGAAAACTTGGGATTACGCTGGTGCCAACGATGGCCAGCGCGCCGTTCTTCAGAAAAACTCTTCGGGTAATCGACATCTATCGCTCCGTTCTTTTAAACCCTAAACCAACATCTCGCCACGAATGGACACGGATTGAGCGGATCAGAAAATTGCCAAAATCGCCGAGATTGCCAAAGAATGCCAAAATTGAAAACCGATCCCCGCTCTTCTCCGTGCCTCCGTGTCTCCGTGGTGAAAATTGTCTTTCCAATTCCGCCGATCTCGGCAATTCTCTGATCCGTTCAATCCGTGTTTATCCGTGGCAAGGTTTTCCGTTCATCGCCGCTGAAATTCCGGCGAGCCCATAATCAATCCGGCAATCGCGCCATAGTTTGGTTTCTTGTCCGTATCGTCCAGCTTGCGCTGGGAAATCTGCGGATCGCCCAACTGTTTCTCCATCACGGCATGCGTCTGCGGTGAAACGTCGCCGGCAAGGATCGATTGCTCCAGCGCAGCCAGCGCGGCCCTGGGATCAGCCGGAGCCGGTCCTGGAATCAGCGCTTGCGGATCGAGTGACGTTCCCGGCAACCTGCCCGAAGCAAGTTGCAGGGCAAAGTTCATGCGGTTGAGCAGCGCGGAAGAGTTGACCCAGGCTTCGGCTTTCATGGAGTAGCCGGTTGGCGGCTGCATGGCGTAGAGCGGCATGCCCATGCGATTCAGGGTGCCCACCAGCGGCAGCGCATTCTGAATGTCGGCGCCGGAAGCGCGAGCGGCCGAAGCAACAAACTCAAACGGCGTTTTCATCTTGGCGCGGTAAGCGCCGGCGGCCCAGAACTCCGGCGAGTGAAACATGGTGCGCAGCACTTCGCGAATGTCGCCGTCTTTTTTCTCGAAGGTTTCCGCCATGCGGTCCACCAGAGCTTGCGGCGGATTATCGGAAACAAAGCGCATCGCCAGCTTGCGTGAGATGAACTTCGCCGTCGAAGGATGGTGCGCCAGCACGTCCAGCATCTCCTCGCCCTCTTTTTCGCCGTGCTCGCTGATCTTGCGGCCCAGGACATATTTTGGGCCGGGCTCATGCGCGCGCTCATTGAAGTGGAAGCTCCCGCCCAGCTGCGGCTGCTCAATGCTCCAGCCGGTAAGCACCTTGGCCAGCTCCGTCACGTCTTTTTGCGTGTAGCCGCCATCCACGCCAAGCGTGTGCAGCTCCATGATCTCGCGCGCATAATTTTCATTCAGTCCGCTGGGGCGGTTCTTGCTCTGCTGCGGACGCGGACGCGCAAAACGCCCACGCCGTCCCATGCGCCGCTGCGGGCCATACAGCGCCAGCTCAGAGTTCGGGCCCACGCTCTGCCAGTTGTCCAGATAGAAAAGCATGGCGGGACTCTTGGCGGTGGCGGCCAGAATGTCTTTGAATTTGCCCAGCGCGTGCGGACGGATCACCTCGCGCTCATAGGCGTTGATCATGTAGCGATCAGGCCCTTTGCCGATGAAGACATTGAAGTGATTGAACCAGAAATCCGTCATCACTTCGTCCAACTGGCGGCCACTGTAGATGGCGCGCAGCAGCTTGGCCTCAGCCAGCTCGCCCAGCACGGCCTGCGGCTGGATCATCGCCTCCACGGTCTCGCGCTGCTCCGGCTTCATATCGTCCACCAGTTGCATGGCCCTGGGCCCTTTATAAGTTTTCGCCAGATCCAGGCGTTCGTCGACCGGCATTTTCATGATGGCTTTGTAACGCTCATCGGGCGGCAATTTCAAAAGACGGTCTGTGTCCAGGTCGGCGTACATGGCGTCTTCGCGCAGCTTCTGCTGCTTGCGTTCCTCAGCGGTGGGCGCAGGCTCATTGCTGGCGGACATCCCGGTCGTTGTGTCCTTGGTATCGCCGATCGTCTGTGTAATTGTGGGTGGTTGGGTTTTGGCGGCTGGTGTCTCAGGATCCGCGCCAGCGTTATTGCCCGCGGCGGCTTTATCTTCTTTATTCTGCTGGCGCTGCTGGTAGGCGGCCATGCGCGATTCATAGACCGCTTTCTTGGCGGGATCGTGCGGCATGGACATGCGCCCGTTCTCAATGGCCTTCAGCACCTGCGGCGGCGGAAAATTTTCCACCATCTCTCGCGTGCTCATCTTCAGCGTGCGGAAAGGCGCCAGCCGTGATTCAACCGCGCCGTCATCAATCTTTTCCGGATGGAGCTGCTCGTCAAACCATTTGTCCAGCCCGACGGCGCGAACGCGCTCCACGTCTCCGGGGCGCACGCCAAAAGTAAAACGATTGAGGGCATGAACGATGCGTTTATCGTCTTCCATCGGCGCTGCGGAAGCGGAGGAACTCGCATCCGGGCGCTTCGATTTGGATGTTTTATCGCCGGCGACCAGGGCCGCGGCGGAGAGCAGTACAACAAGGCCCAGCAGAATCAATTGCTTACGCATGGCGGGCATTAGACGCTCCAGGAACTCTTCTTTATTCAGGGATATTAACCCGAGCCAGGAGAAAAGTTGTGGTTTTGTTCTCGACTTACGACAGCGTAACCCTGCCCCGCGTCATGCGGCGGTTTAGCTCGGAAACCATATGATCGATGTCCGTGGGCGAGATGTTGCAGGCCACGCCGGGGTCAAGAAACATCTTGCGCGTCCTGGTTTCCTGGCCGGAAGGGGACCACGGGCGCGGCGGCGAAACGTGGCTCACCGCGTCACGGCGAAGCTGCACCAGCAGCGACTGCACCACCTGGCCATCCAATTTGGCCGGGGCCAGCCAGCTCAACTGCGCGGCAGCTTCGCCCAGAGAAAGTTTTTTGCGGTACGATCGCTCGCTCAGCATGGCGTCAAACGTATCCGCCACGGCCACGATTTTCACCGGCAATGAAACTTCATCATTATGGAGATGGTCGGGGTAGCCGGAGCCGTCAGCGCGTTCATGGTGAGAGCGCACCACCTCAGGGATCTTTGGCCAGGGGAACTGAACGGTGGAAACAATGCGATGTCCCTGCACGGTATGGTCGGCCATTTCCTGAAATTCGCCGGGCTCCAGCGCGCCGGGCTTGCTGAGAAGATGCTTATCCACCGTCACCATGCCGATGTTGTGCAGGTATCCGGCGGCGCGCATCTCGCTGGCTTCAGCAGCGCTCATGCCCATGGCTTCCGCCATGCCCGCGGCGTATCGACCCACGCGCAGCGAGTGGCCGTGCATCAAAACGGATTTCACATCGATGGTGGCGGCGAAGGCCGCCAGCGCATCGTCCCAGAAGGAGTGGACTGAGGTGACCAGCTTAAGATTGTCGGCCGTGCGTTCTTCGAGTGACATCATGAGCTGATGGTTGTACAGCGCCAGCGCGATGAACGGGGCCACGTCGCCAATCTGCTTCAGCACTTCCGGTGTGTACTCCGCGCCTTCTTCGCGCTCGCCCAGAAGCAGCGCGCCAATCAACTTGCCATGTACTTTCAGCGGAGCAATGCAGCGGAACCACACGCTGGATATATTGCCCGTGGAGCTCAAGAAGGTGTCACAGCGCTCGCGCGAAATCCGCTGCGGGCCGGGGACATTGGTTAGAGCATGCACATGTTTGGGCAGCAGCGGGAACACGGCGGTCTGGGGGAAGACCACGAAGCCCTGCGCCGCAATGGACGCCAGCATGGCGGGTTTTTCCTGGTAGCGAAACAGCGCGCCTGAACCGGCGCGAATAGCCGCCATCACCACTTCCAGCGCGCCATTGGCGGTCTGGGAAAGGTCTCGCTCACCCGTCAGTACGGGGCCCAGTTCGGCCAGGAGCTGGGAGGCGAGTAATGGTGGCCTGCTAGTGAAAAAAGAGTCGGCCAATTTTTGGAGCGGCGCGAACTCCAGAGCACCTTGAGAGTAACAGCTTATGCCATTGGCAAGAAAGGTCTAAGTATCGGGATGGTTAACAGGAAAGAACCTTGCCTGTTAGTTTTGCCAGTTACGTTTGCAAGGCAAGGCTGTTTTCCCGTTCTGCCTTTGGAACCATGTACGGAGATAGCTATGACTTTCTCGCGAATGGAATGCCTGATGCTGCTAGGCTGCACCGCCGTGGTATTTGGCCAGGTAAAAAAGACTACGCCTCCAACCTCAGTGGTAGAAGTTTTCGATAGGTCCGTTGACGGGCCCGAACACGCGACCCTGGCGCTGGCCGAGAAAATGCCGGAGGCCCACTATGGTTTTGTGCCTGCCCAAGGCGAATTCAAGGGTGTCCGCACATTTGCCGAATTGGTCAAACACATCGCGGTTGCCAATTACCAGATGGGCGCCGCCTTGCTGCGGGAAAAAATGCCGGTCGAACCCGGCCCGCATGGCAATGGCCCCGATTCGCTTCGCACCAAGGCCGACGTAGTGACGTTCCTACGGGAATCATTTGTCTATCTGCACAAGGGAATCGCCACCGTCAACGAACACAATCTTATGGAGGTGGTGGAGCTGCCTGAAGGCGGGCGCGTGCCTCGTCTTTCCGTGGTGACCGCAGCCATCTCCCATCCCTGGGACATCTATGGGCAGATGATCGAATACCTGCGGATGAATGGGATCGATCCGCAAAAATAAACCGCGTTTGCACAGCGGCAGTCTTGTTTGCAAATCTAAAAACAAAAAACACGGAAGCTATTCCGCCTCCGTGTTCCTCGGTGAACTCTGTGGCTAAGGTTTTAGTTTCCGCGGCTTGCCGGCGGCACAATGCCATTCATTCTCAAATACTCCACCATCTGGCCGTATTCGTCTGCGCAATGGATGACCGCGCCGGAAGCCACGAACAACCGGGCTTGCGTGCCGCGGAAGAACGGGACCTGCTCCAGCGCATTTTCCGCAGTCAGGGTTTTGGCGGCGCGATGGCCTACCGCAAATGAGTCTTTCAGGAATTGCATGATCTGCTCTTTGGTTTTCAGCTCGTCGGGACCGTTAGGGCCTTTGATGTTCTCCGGCATCTTCTCGCCCGTGAGCGTAGACCAGAAGCGATAGTTGGCGGTGGCGGTGTGCTTGATCAGCACGGCAAAAGTGCGGACATCGCTATATGCGGCGCCGGGAATTTTCAAGCTGGCCGGGGTAAAATCGAATTTGTCGGCAGGCATGGCCTCGGCCGCTTCCACCATGAGCTTCTCATACTGGCTTACCTGGCGATCCACCAGCGAAGCGAAAGTTGCGGGCGGCGCGGGAGCGGCCTGTGGCGCAGGTGAAGCAGCCGGGGTTGACGGCGTTGTCCCGCCCTGCGCGAACGCGCCAACGGCAAAGGCCAGTATTGCCAGCAGGCAAAAGGTTCTCATCTGTTTCATTGTGAAACTCTCCTGATATTCAATCTAAGCGACGGAAAAAGATACCACGAGCACATCGTCTTTGCCACGAGTGACTCGTCATAAGAAAAATGCGGAGACATTTTGCCTCCGCGTTCTCTGCGACCTCTGCGGTAAAGCTTAATTCCCGCCCCGGCTCGCCGGCGGAATGATGCCGTTCATGCGCAGGTATTCCACCATCTGCCCGTAATGGTCAAAAGCATGGGCCACGCTGAATGTGGCGCAGAAGAGCTTGGTGGTCTGCCCCTGGCCAAACGGGCTGGGGACAAGGGCCACCGCACTTTCAGCCGTAATCGATTGCGCTGCTTTGTGCCCAAGCGCGAACGAGTCCTTCAGATATTTGATGATCTCGGCCTTGGTCTTGAGTGAAGAGGGGCCGTTGTCTTCCTTCGATTCAATCGGCGACTTATCGCCGGTGATCGCGCCCCACAGCAGGTAATTGGTGGCGGCCACGTGCCTTACTTCCTCGGCAAATGTCTTCACGGTCTTGTATTCACTGCCGGGGATATTGAGGGTGACGGGAGTGAAATTGAACTTGTCGTCGGGCATGGCCTCGGCGGCGCCGACAAATTCTCTTTCAAGGATGCTGACTTGCTGATCAATAGCGGATGCGATGGTAGGCGGGGCCGTCTTCTTGGCCTGAGGTGTTGTCTGGGCAAATGCGCCCGCGGCGGAACAGACCAGAGCTAACAGGCAGAAAATTCTCAGATGTTTCATTTTGGTTCTCCTCTTCTCTCATTTATCAGTTGGTGGATTGCTGTAAACGATACCACGGCGCCAGCAGCAGTCCCGCGGTAAGAGCGGCTGCGGCGAATGTGAGCGTGAACTGCACACTGGAATTGGAAGCGACCGCGCCCCACACCGCGCTGCCCAGCGCTAGCCCTCCCTGCAGGACCAGCACATACATGGAGATCACGCGCGCACGCACCCACGCGGGCGCCGCGGTCTGCGCAGCCACGTTGAGCGTGGCCAGAATGCTGATCCAAGCCAGCCCGGCGGCGACGGAAAAAGCCGACGCCACCGCGAGCGAAGGCGAGCGTACCAGGCCAACGAGCGATACGGCAAAGATCAGGGTCGCAAACGCGACCACTGCGTCGGCAGAAAAGCGCCGCCGCGCCACGGCCAGGGCTCCGGCGCCCACCAGAGCTCCAAGTCCAAAGAACGCCAGCATTGCGCCAAAACCTTCTGCACCAAACTTGCTAGCGATCAGCGGAAGCAAGGCCCAGAACACGCTGGCGAAAAGTGAGAACAACAGCGTGCGGACCAGCACCGTGCGAATACGCGAATCCTGGCGCGCATAGCGTAGCCCGATCCCGATTGCGCCCGCGAACGTTGTAGTGCCGTTGCGCTGCTCCGTTTTCGCCGGCTTCCAGTGATAAAGAAAAAGGATGACTCCAAAAAATGAAAATGCATTGATCAGGAAAGTCCGGCCTGAGCCGGTAGTTGTGCCCTGGCAGGTGGCAATCACGAATCCGCCGAGCGCCGGGCCGACTGCGCGCGCAATGTTGAAGCCCGCGGAGTTGAGCGCCACGGCCGCCGCCAGCTTGGTGGGTGGAACCAGGTCAGGCGTCAGCGATTGCCACGCGGGATCGTTCATCACCGCGCCAACG
>Ga0207663_10001240_pt1 | contig 11781 bp, 13 predicted proteins | sample LARL53metaG_FD_184346 | JGI IMG/M metagenome (GOLD analysis project Ga0207663, IMG submission 184346) | Corn, switchgrass and miscanthus rhizosphere microbial communities from Kellogg Biological Station, Michigan, USA - LAR L5-3 metaG... | ecosystem: Host-associated > Plants > Roots >...
CATCCCGCAGTGCGGCTCGTTCGTAATTCGATTTCGAGTGACAATCTTCGATCCGATCAATCAGCGTCAAGTCCTTTCAATTCAGTACGCTGCGTTACTTTTGTGTAATCGATTACAATTCTGGTTGGCAGAACTGCGTCGCCAACCTGATTGCTCCTATTATGATGCATTTAGGTGAATTTGCAGGTAATTACAAAATTGTGCTTATTCTCCTTCCTTTCGCGTACCTACTTGGTTAGCGTTGCCAGAAGCGCGAAATTGTGGGAAAGTATGCGTCCCTTCCCTACGCCAAGAGATGAATCGCCAAACCAGCCTTAAAGAAACGCTGGAGTGGATCATCGCTATTGCAGCCGTCAGTCTTGGCATTCTTGCTGGATATCTGGTCATGCGATGAACTCTCGTAATCAATCGCTCGATGTACTACGAGGCGTGGCCATTCTGCTCGTGCTCGGTCGTCATTTTCCCTACTACCACATCTGGACTCGCGCGGGATGGATCGGCGTGGATCTCTTTTTCGTGATTTCAGGATTCCTAATTTCCGGACTGCTCTTTGCGGAATACAAAGCGACCGGCGCGATCAACTTCAAGCAGTTCTTCATCCGTCGCGGCTTAAAAATATACCCGCCCTACTACGCGTTTATCTTGCTGACTCTGCCTTTCAGCATTGGCCGCGTGAATTGGGCCGATCTCACTTTCATGCAATCTTATTTCACAGGATTTTGGGGCCATGGATGGTCTCTGTCGGTCGAGGAACACTTCTACATTCTCTTGCCGTTGGCGTTAATGATTTCTCTGCTTGTTGTCCCGCGCTCGGATTTTCGATGGATTACTTACGCGTTCCCTGTTGTACTCGCGCTGTGTCTCGCGATGAGAGCAAATGTCGGCCCTGGCGCCAATCTCCGCCAAGTAATCGACCCGACACATCTCAGGATTGACGCACTGTTCGCAGGTGTGACTCTCGGCTGGTTCTATCATTTCAAGAGAGACGGCTTTCAAAGCGTCGCACGCAACTTCTATTTGCTTCCCATCGGAATCATCCTCCCGAGCTCAGCCTTCTTTGTGGAGCAGTCGTCATTTTGGATTTACACCGTGGGCTTGACGGCTAATCTGCTCGGCTTCGCGTACATCGTGATGTGGGCCGTAGAGCATCCGGCACTCGGCAGATTAAAGTCGCTTGCACTCATCGGCACGTTTAGTTATTCGATTTATCTGTGGCACTGGCCACTGTGGGAGGTGAGCGAAGGCTATTTCGGCGTCACGCTGTCTGGATTCTGGATTTACGTTTTCAGCGCGATTGTTCTCGGAACGATTATGGCAAAGGCTGTCGAGCTTCCAGTCCTGAGATTTCGTGATCGCGTGTTTCCAAAACAAAGAGCCGCGAAAGTTCCCTTCAAAACAACCGCTGTAGTCGTGGGCGTAACCTAGAACACGCCTTTCTTGCGATTCCCACTTCCCCCTGGAGCCGTCCCGCTGCTTGTTGGGATCAACCCATAGATTGCGAAGATAGCATGCCCGTCTGTGTTGCCCGACTGCTGAATCGGGACCGTCTGACTGCCCTGAGAGATTCCGTTCTTATACTCTGCGCCAATTTTAAGATCGGCGTTCGTCGTGCTAGTGGCTAGCGTTGCGCCTGAGCCCGCTGTGATTGTGGTCGTGCTGATGACTGGCATGAAACTGCGAACGATCATTCCTGCTGTCGCCATCGTCAATGCATTAGAAGTAATCGGGCTGGAGCCGCCGCTTGAGCCAGCGGATTGCTATAGAGTCCGAAATCAACGGCCTGTTGAAGATTGGAGAGCTCTTGGACAATAAGCAATGGAGCACTGTTATGGCACTCTAATTTGTCCGCTCCACCGGTAGCGATAAACCCGATCCATGTGCCCAAAACTTCGGGTCGATTCGTGGCGGTTGCTCGTAACTGAGAGGCCGAGCCGTACAGCGGCGTGAAGTAATTGGACAAGTAATCCGAGAATCCGAGGCCAAGCCCATTGCTGAGCGGATTCTGCGTGCCCTTTATCACTAGAACGTTTCCCGAAGTGACAGTCGCAATGTTCACAGGAGAGGTCGCAGAACAACTTGACGCAGTCGCTTGGACCAAGCTCAGCGATGTGCCAACGTGAATATTGGAAGCGTAAGTTTTGGTGGCCGTGTGCGCAGCGCCCTCTGTCACTTGTAGGGTTACCGATCCGGCCGCAGAACACGTAGGAGTTCCGGCGACAGTCTGACCAGACGGAGCTAAACCACACAGCACCCTCGCGGCAACCAGATTCTAAGAAAAACTGCCAGATTATGCGCTCGCCCTCTTCGCAGGCTGCGAACAGCGCGGCGATTTCTTTCTTGCTGTAGGGCACCACAACTTTCTCGTCGTACTCGTTACCCAGTTTCTTAAGTATGCTGGTGCCCAGGAAAATCTTGTGTGCCCGCAAGAACGAGTTCACGCCCTGAAATGAATATCGGTGTCGCTGCGCCTGCGGATCGCTCGTGAGCGCTTTTGCGAGTAATTTCCATAACCCCTATCCCATCAGCAACTTACGGGTAATCTTTAGGCGTGGCGGACGTCGTTGACAGCCTGGCACTTGCTTTTCAGTCTGTGCTCAGGCCGGTTCGGAAAGCGGCAAGAGCGCACGGATTCAGGTGATTTTCGTGGCATATTGAACGTGTCTAAACAAAGAAGGACGATATGTATCGAATAGGTCGATGGCTCATTCCTGTCCTTCTCGTCTTTGGTTGCTCCGTGTCGGGAGTGGCTGCCATACGACCATCATTTATGATCGATTATTCGTCGTGGCATTCGACGGATGTCGTCGCCGTCACAGCGACAGCACGAGGCGACGAATTCGAGGTGATCGAGTCGTGGAAGGGCGATTTGTGTTCCGGCGATCACGTTGTAATACCGGAACTGAAGCCCAGCGCCAATGCGATCCCGATCTCGTTGTACCCGGACGACTGGTTTCCTCGCGAAGGGGCCGTTAATACCGAGATCCCGCAGCAACTCGTGGGATCACGGCTACTGCTGTTTCTCAAGCGGACACCTCCAACAGCGCAAACTAAAGACGGAACGCAACGTACGCAGCCCGGTTGGATGCCTTCAAGCCTGTTCAATGACATGAAGTCATCACTCGTTTGGATTGACGGCTCGCGACTGTATCGTTTTATCCAAACAATGAATCCCGGCCCCAGCACACTCCAGCCGTGGAACATGCCTGTTGGGAAACTTGAGATCGTTGATTTCCCGCCTCATACTGGAGAGGCGTTCCGAAATGTTGTTAGCATCCATCATGATTACGATCATACGCTTTTATCGCGGTGTCTTACGCTAGGCGTCGCGGCGTAGGCTGCAATCTTCGCCCCGAGAAGCGGTGATTACCACGTAGCGGACTTCGTGCAGGAAGCCTGTTCAAAACGTTCGACCCGAATTCAGAGTAAGATTTTTGCAGGAGTAGAAAATGTACCACCTTCCCCGAAATTACTATCAGATTTACAGGGTTGACCATAAACGAAATCTGGAGCAAATGGTCGCTGAGGTCGATGGGCTGAACGAAGCGGAAAAGCTGGTTGAAAAGTACCTGCGAAACATGACCGCATCTGAGAAGAGGGATGAAATCAGCTACTATCGGAGTACTGTTTCGAGCCGTGTACCCAAAATATCGCTGGCCAGCTAGTCTACTGAGTCATAAATAGATTGTATAAATAAAGAAGAGGGATTATCGTGGATCATGCCCAATCCACGAGGACGTCCTAAGCAGCGAGAACTCGTTGTCAGTCCAGAACAGAAGATCGCTTTGCGGCGACTGCTGCAGCAACCGCGGAGTTCGCGATCCCTGGCCTTTCGCGCCCGCATCATTCTGGAGTGTGTCAGTGGGCAGAACAACGCTGCCGTGGCCGACAAGCTGCACACCACGGGCTTTACGGTGGGCATGTGGCGGAATCGTTTTATCACCGAGGGCCTGGCTGGGTTGGGGGACGAGATGCGACCAGGAGCGCCGCGACAGATCGGCGATGACCGCGTGGAGCGGGCCGTACGCCTAACCCTGGAAGAGGCTCCCAAAGGAGCAACCCATTGGAGCAGTCGCGCGTTGGCCGCAAGGACCGGCTTGAGTCAATCCACGGTGAGTCGCATCTGGCGAGCGTTCGGGCTGCGTCCTCATCGCAGCGAGACCTTTCAACTATCCAACGATCCGCTGTTGGTCGACAAGGTGCGAGACATCGTCGGCTTGTATCTGAACCCTCCGCATCATGCGTTGGTGCTGTGCGTGGATGAGAAGAGTCAGATTCAGGCACTGAGCCGTAGCCAGCCGATCCTTCCCATGCTGCCCGGCCAGGTGGAGCGTCGCACTCACGATTACCAGCGCCATGGCACCACCAGCCTCTTCGCTGCGTTGGACATCGCCACGGGATCGGTGATCGGCAAGTGCTGGCCACGCCATCGCGCCATCGAGTTCCGCAAATTCTTGAACCGGATCGATCGTGCCGTTGCGCCAGAGCTTACCGTCCATCTGGTGTTGGACAACTATGCCACCCACAAGACCAAGGAAATTCGGACGTGGTTTCTACGGCATCCTCGCTACCACCTGCACTTCACTCCCACCCACAGCTCCTGGCTGAATCAGGTGGAGCGCTGGTTCGCTCTGTTGTCCCAGCGCCAGATCAAACGAGGTTCGCACTACAGCGTGCGGGAACTAGAATCCGCGATCTTGGAGTTCATCGAAGTTCACAACGAGCAACCCAAGCCCTTTGTGTGGACCAAGAGTGCCGATGCCATTCTCAACAGCATTGGCCGGTTCGCTTCCCGCACTAGGGCTGCACATGGCCCAAACAATATGTCAGAAATCAATGACTCAGTAGACTAGTGCTTCCAGTGGAAATTTTCGACTAGGCCAAATGCAACCCGACGGAGCAGCGTCCTCACAAACCTATAGCTTGCCGTTCCAATCACGCTGAGGCTTTGGCGCTCTCAACTATGCACTTATATTGCGCGAATTGATGCCGCAGGCTCTCCTGCGCGTCGGACACCCTGTTCATCGCAGTCATGGGGATTTTTAGCTCTCGATTGCAGAGCGTACAGACTCCAACCACAGGCGTTTGCCCTATCCATTTTGAAATCCTGAGATGTTTCATTGCACGTCTGTCAACAGGGTCCATGCGAAGACTCCAAGGATTTTCGCAGTGGTTCAGATTTTCGACGAATACATTCCGCCAGGTGGTAATTCAAAGTCGCCTCGCAAAATTGACATGGACAAGCTCGTGCTGAAGAAAGCGGGATACTGGGCCAGCACTACCCTCGACCTGATCCCAAGCCAATTGAAGCTTTCACGAACGTTGAAAAACCCCACCGGGAAGGAGCGTCGTCTCGCCAAGGCGGTCGCGCACGTCGCAGATCAGTATGATCTCATCCTTACTGATTGTGCCCCACGGAGTCGATCCTGACCGATGCTGCATATTTTGCGAGTCGGTACCTCATTGTTCCGATCAAACCTGAATTCATGGCAACCATCGGTCTCCCCTTGTTGGCTCGTTCGATAAACGAATTTCAACTTGAAAATGACGATCACGAAATCGAAATTGTGGCATCGTGTTCAATCATTCTTCATCTTATACTTCCGGCCCTGAGGGGCAGCGTTCCATCAAGGAAGTTACAGATTTTGCCGCTGAACAAGATTGGTATGTTGCGAAAATCAAATGAAGTACTCAGCCTCATACGCCAAAGCGGCGCGTGAGGCAACACCGATTGGCCGCACCAGTTACGTGCGGAGCGATGTAACCAGTGGTTTTCAGCGATTGAAGAACGAGATTTTTGAAAGAGCTGTGAATGGAAAGGGAGACAATGGCGATGTTGGAAGCGAATCGCATGGAAGGAGATTCCACTGGCTGATAGACCGAAGTTCGACGATGGCCGGAGCACAGGGATTATGGACATACGCAAAGGCGCCGAAACTTCTTCGGGTATCGAATTCAAGGAACAATAAGGCGTGCGACTCACTCCCAACTAAAGGTGTTCCTCTCGAAGTCGAAGCTGAAGCGCCGAGCTCCCAGAGCGGTCAGCGACAGGTAGCCGTCTATGCGCGGCAGAAGCCCTAATGGCGAGTTTTGCAACAACACTGCGCGCCTCCTCAAGTCGGTGCCGTTCAATCGGACGCACGGCAGCGTGACGACCTCCAGGGACGCGCTTCCCCCCAGACTTGCCCCTCGAACGTGTTGCTCCACCCTCAGTTCCGGCAATCGATCTCCCAAGCGATCGCGGTAGAGCAGAATCGCGCTCACTCCCGTGTCCAAAAGGAGCCGCACCGGCCGGTTCAGTAATCGAACTTCCACCGCCAAATAGGCTTCATTCACTTCCATCGTCGCGCTGAACCGCAGGCTCTGGGGGGATCCGAAAGTGATTTTCCTGCGGCCAAAATCAATGGTAAAACTTCGCCCCTGCAACACGTCCAAACCGATAAGTCCATCAACTCCGGGCACACTTTCGCGCAGATAACTCAGATCATTCAGCATCACCGGCAAAAGCGGTATGCGTATTGGCCCGAGCTCAAAATCCGGGACCTCCGCCAGCTCTTGTGTGAGCACATGATCGAGATTGACAATGCGCACTGTCCTTCGCAAAGACATCTGCTCTTTTGCCACGTCTGGTCTCAGTACACTATGGGTCGCGCCCGTATCCAGAACTAGCTTGAGATGTCCCTGCGCTCCAATCCGCCCTTCGACAACGATCAGATAACCGTCGCGCAGCACGAATGGGACTGCCCCGGAAGTCCCGACTCCCACTTGTCTTGGGCCGCTCTCGCTGCCGACTGCCTCGAACATCTCGGCCCCAGAGAGACCATGCAGGAGCACGACAGCCATCGCAGCCATCGCAGCCCTCGCGATCCAGCCAAGCCTTACCCACCAAAGCCTCTTTCTTTTCACGGCGCGCTCTCCGTCCGCAGTTGCGAGAGCGCCAACCTTCGTTTATGTCAGGAAGCCGTGCCATGGACCGGGTCTGAATTTATTCTGGCATCTATGTGACACCGGAACCCTTGCCGACTGAGCGGGATGCGCGCATAACTGGTAGCGTCGAGGCGCCCCGGAGAAATTATGGTAGACTCGCGGCGGTTAAAGGCAATAAAACGCACGACCAGCAGGTTTCATGACGTATCGCTTTGGCGCATTCCAGGTTGAGCCGCGCACACACGAATTGCGCCGAAGCGGCGTAAGAATCAAGATTCAGGAGCAGTCCGTTGTAGTCCTGTTGAAACTCCTGGAGCATCCGGGAGAGTTAGTGACCCGCGAACAACTCCGTACTGCCTTGTGGCCTGCCGATACCTTTGTTGACTTCGAGACTGGCCTGAATACCGTCATCAAGCGCTTGCGTGAGGTCCTGCGAGATTCCACCGACGGTTCCCAATTCATCGAAACAGTGCCGAAACTCGGCTACCGATTCATCGCCCCGGTGCAATTCGTGGGCGACCAGCAGCCGGCAGGCGTTCCGCCTAAGAAATCCTCGCCCCTACTCAGGTGGAGAAAATGGGCGGCTGGCGCGGCCGCCCTGGGGGCTGCGTGCGCTATGACTGTTTATTACCTCTCTCGGTTGGAGCGGCAAAACGGAACGACGGTAGAAGTCGTGCCTCTCACCGGCAGGTTTGAAATGGAGGATAGTCCCGCTTTTTCGCCTGACGGCAATCAGGTCACGTTCAAATCGTCCAACGCAGTACCTGACGGCAGCGAAGGACTCTATACCACGATGATAGGTGGGGAGAAGCCCCTGCGCCTGACGTCAAATCCTCGCGACTGCTGCCCGGCTTGGTCACCCGACGCGCGATCGGTTGCCTTCGCCCGCGGCCACCCTGGAGGACACACGATCTATGTCGTGCCGGCTCTCGGTGGCACGCCCAAAGAACTCTACTCCGAGGAGAGCGTTTTTGAGGAACACATCAGCATGCTGCCGCTGTTTTCGTGGTCTCCAGATGGCAGGTACCTGGCGGTCAGCGCGCTCTCCACACCGGAAAGGCGGCCCACCATCACTCTCGTCTCATTGCGGGATTCTTCCCGACAACCGCTAACTTCTCCACCTCCTGAATATAGCGACTGGTGCCCAGCCTTTTCGCCCGACGGGAAAACAATCGCATTCCTTCGGGCCAGCGGCCCAGGGCTGGTCGACGACCTGTACGTCGTTCCCACGGGTGGCGGAAAGCCAAAACGATTGACATCAGACAACCGTCCGATGGGGGGCCCACTTGCCTGGACTCCGGACAGTCGGGAAATCATTTTCTCCTCCGACCGCCGTGGCTTGAGAAGTCTGTGGCGCATATCAGCATACGGGGGAACGCCCAGACGGGTAGAAGGTGTGGGTACTCGTGCGACGGCCCCAGCGATTGCTCCAATTGGAAATCGGCTCGCTTATACCAGCGAGATGCTGAAGGTGAATCTTTGGAAGCTCCGCCTCGCCGATACCAAACACGCGGCCGGGCCGCCTCAATTGATACTCCCGTCCGCAGGTTTTATTGGTCTCGCCTCTTTCTCTTCCGACGGGCAAAAGCTGGCCTTCGAGTCTTCTCAATCGGGCTACAACGAAATCTGGACAGCCGGAAGTGACGGTTCTAATCCAGTACAACTCACGTTCCTCAAGGGCGTGGCAGGAACTCCCCGCTGGTCGAATGACGGCCGGTCCGTGGCCTTCGACTATCGCCCGAACCTGCACAGCGAAATCTATAGGATTGACGTATCGGGGGGGCCTCCACGTTTCGTCCCGACCATCCCCGGCGCAGACAATGTCGTACCCAGTTGGTCGCGTGATGGCAAGTGGATTTACTTCTCGTCGAACCGCGGCAATGAGCCCAATCAGGTTTGGAAGGTACCCGACGCCGGTGGCACTCCCGTTCAGCTGACAAGAAAAGGCGGAGCATCGCCGATGGAGGGTGCCGACGGTTTTGTCTATTATTCCAAGAGCTTCCGCAATGATGAGATATGGAAGGTTCCGCTAGACGGCGGAGAAGAAACTCTAGTGATGAAGGTGGCGGGGTTGGATTCCTGGAGCTGGGCCCTAGGCTCCAGCGGAATTTACTTTATTACCGATGAAAACGAAGGAAAGGGCACGCTTTTCTTCTATGACTTCGACACCAGCAGAGTAGTTCCCCTCATGCCCTTCGAAAAGCGTGTCGTCGAGCCCGCCCTCTCGCCCGATGGGAAGTCTCTTGTGTTCTTTCAAATCGATCAGTGGGAACAGACCATCATGCTCGTGAACCATTTCCGCTGATCCCGCGAGCCAACACGACTGACAGCACAGCAAACACTCCGCATCCCTGGACGGATGCACCGCGGTCAGGACTGGAAGAGATAGGGGAGATCTAGCCGTGAGGTGCCGCCCACCGTCCCCGCGCGCAGCATGTGTTGATTCCAGTCAGTGACGTCATCGGCTCTTGCAATTTACGACGCCATGAGAACTATCGCTAAGCCAAGTGCGAGTAAACCAAATCTTTTCAAGGGACGCATTTCTTGTCTCCTCTCCCACTAAGGTGCCGTTGTCCACAGGGCCAATGACGGCGACCTCAAGCTGCCTCGCGCATGAGGACCGATGACGAAGAGTTTCTGCCGAAAAAAGAGAGACAAGACGTACGCTACCTATGGCACTAGGTTATTACCCAAACGGTAGGTGTGATTAGTGGTCGCACTAATTGCAGAAATCCCGCGTCGGTCTTGCACACTCTTGCCGAGCAGAAGCAGTACCGAGACAGGGCGAGTGCATCTTTTCAGGCAGCCGTAAGGATTATCGTTCTGTAATCAATTACAGCCGACGTTTCTAGGACCCATCCACCACATACGACGCTATTTTAGTGAACGCCGAAGAAGTAAATGACACCGCCCAAACAGAGCGCCGCCAAGGTAACCGACGCAAGGATCGCCTTAAGTCGACGCCTCCATGCGTACGGATTCCACCTCAACACCGCGGCTCTGAAATCCTCGATCCATTCTTCTTCGTCCAAGTTCCGATAGAGTGCAGACTGGACTGCGGCTTGCAGGGTGCTCTGATCGCTTTCCGGTAGAGCGACAAACCGGAACGGCTGCTGGTTGGAGGTGATAGGAACGAGCATCTGAGCTGTGCCGAGGACTGGCCCCCTGTGAGTCTGGAACATCAGCTCAACAACGGAACCTTGATCCAGAGGTTTAGGCACGGATAGTAAGCCACCAGTGTGAGAAATGATTTGCAGTTCGCTCGATGTGCGGCGTCCGTCTCGGAGTAGGAGGACAGCAGGAGCGACGTCGGCGAGACGGAATCGTGGAGCACGTCGATGAGGTAGGGGGTGGAGGGCTTGAGTCATTCCAAGCAGTATGTTTCGTGGAGGTAAAGAGTAGGAGATCACGGAAGGCCTTGGCCCAATGCCACAAAACCAGAGACAAGATGGGCTTACCCACCGAGCGCTTCTCTTACGTCCTTCTTTCTTTCTTTGGTGCAGCAGCGATGTCGTAACAATCTGGTGCATTACCTGTTCGTTACCCCTCATTTTCAACTACTTAACAAAGCCCGAGTATTTATACCTTCGTAATTTGGATGCGGCCTCGGCGAGAACTACCATCCATGCTGAGCCCTTCCGCGATGGCAATTGCTGCGCCAAATATTCGCCGATGGCAGCGATATCTGGTCGATTTGCCAGTCCGCCTCCTCTTAAGCAATGGTTTGTCCCAAACGGTGGTGTCAGGACGGGGGAGCGAAATCAGCGAGGGCGGCATGGCCCTCTACGTAGGAATTCACCTGGAACCAGGCGATGTGATGGAAGTAGAATTTGAAATCCCTGATCGTATCCTGATGGCCGGCATTGTGCGGAGTCGGGTGGGTTACTGTTTTGGACTGGAATTCCTCACTCCCCTGCTGCTGGCAGACAAGCCAGCGGAGACTGAACATTGGGTGCCTTCGCCCCATGCCCTGGCGGCACGAAAAGCAGATTCGAGCACGTTTCTTCAACAGAACCGAGAGACGCCGCCTCCCCGAGCAGAGATCGATGCACCGAAACAGGGGCCTGATGCGCGGTCATTTGGAGGTGGAGAGGAGGCGACGCCAGACAAAGCTAAACTTGATCGCCTTCTCGACAATATCGCCGCGCGGGCTTTGCAGGCAACCGGCGCAACCGGGGTTGCCATTGGCCTCGGGACAGTGGGCGCAATGATCTGCCGCGCCACGGCCGGACTCTCGCTTCGAGAGGTCGGGGGGAGGATCAACACCGAGTCCGGCATCGGCGCAGCGGCAATCCGCCTTGAAATGTCGCAGTGGTGCAGCGACACGGAATCCGACCCGAGGGTTGAGGTTGAAGTTTGCCGGCAGCTCGGCGTGCGATCAATAATTGTCGTGCCTGTGCGTGCTCGAGATGCCGTCGTTGGCATCTTCACAATCTTTTCTGCGAATCCAGACGCTTTTTCTCTGCGGGATCTGATGGCAGTGAAAGATCTCGCGCATCGGACCACTGAGGCCATCGACACTACAATTGGAACTGCTGAACCCACTGACGATCACAAGCCTGTCACCGCCGCCCCTGAGGTATGCCGGGAGAAGCAGTTCGATAGCATCGGGTCGAAGAGGGCGGATCGAGGGGAACCCAGAAGTTACGCCGCGCGAATAGTTCACGGAATCGTCCGTCTGTTTCATCTTTAGCGCTCATCCGCGAACCCCAGTTCGGTCAATTTTCACCCCGGCTCAAACGGCCAGTGCCGAACTGAGGTCCGGCTGATCAGCCCATTCCGCTGGCGCCGAGAACGACAAGAATCGTGCCCGCCATCACGGAGCACATGAATAAGCAATGAGCGCATGAAAGTGGC